>ERZ1026848.230-NODE-230-length-31984-cov-29.931880_pt1 | contig 31984 bp, 20 predicted proteins | sample MGYA00380154_ERZ1026848 | MGnify/ENA primary metagenome ERZ1026848 (study PRJEB33269, sample SAMEA4719790) | human gut metagenome | biome: human-associated habitat; feature: organic feature; material: feces | place: Cameroon | collected 2013-10 ...
CTATCCTCTTCGTCGGCAGCGTCAGATGTGTATAAGAGACAGATATTTTACGACTAAAAATTTTCTTAAGTTGGCTATTATCAAGCGAGTTATAAATTAGAATTTGTCTAAAATAAAAATCCCGTCCATCCAACGCTTTGATTAAGTGGAAGAACGGGATTTCAGAAGGGCTATCTCAGACGTTCCGCGGTATGGTTCTCAACCTTTACAAGAAATGAGTCCTTGAAATCGCGGCTCAGTGAGCGGTTCATCTCCTTGGCTGTGTTCAAGTCTGAAGAGTAGCCTATGATATACTTGAAAAGTCTTCCGGCCGGCATCTTGATAACGTCATATCCTTTGAAGAAAGGATCGTTGCCGGGCATTGATTTGGAAGATACCAGAACCTGAGTTCCATAAACAATTGAAGCAGCCTCTTTAACAGACACTTCCGTTACCCCATCTTCAGCCACGCTTGATTCAGAGCCTGTGCTTTTTGCCTTTACGGAGCCTTTGACAGCGTCCGAGCCGTCATATTCCTTCTTGTAGATTTTGAACGCATCGTAGATGTCTGAAGCGATCCGGGCTCGTCCCTTTTCGGTGATCAGGGCCTCGCGGTCGGCGGAGTTGGACAGGAATCCGCATTCTATGAGCACTGATGGCATCGCCGTACGCCACAGGACGTAGAACGCATCCTGGGATATTCCTCGGCTATGCTGGAACGTTCCTCCCTTCATTTCCTTGTCCACTGCCTGGGCGAACTTGAAGCTTTGCTCCAGGTAGGCGTTCTGCATCAGATTCATAAATATGTAGGACTCCGGATCGTTCGGGTCGAAGCCTTCATAGCGGGTGGTGTAGTCGTCCTCAAGCTTTATGACTGAGTTCTCCCTGCGCACCACGTCCATATTCCCGGCGTACATGTCCTTGTTCTTGCTGTTGTATTGGCCGAGGATATGCACAGAATAGCCGTTTGGGCCGTTCTTCTTCCCTGGCACGGAATTCACGTGGACGGAGATGAACAGGTTCGCGTTGTTCGCGTTCGCTATGTCCGCCCTCCCTTGAAGTGTGACAAACGTGTCGTCGCTTCTGGTCATTATGACCTTCACATCCGGGTAGCCTGCCTTGATCATATCGGCCAGTCGTTTGGATATGTCCAGCACCAAGGTCTTCTCCATTGTCTTTCCGCTCGGGCTTATGCAGCCGGAGTCCTTGCCACCGTGACCGGGGTCTATGACCACGGTTGACAAACGTATCGAAGCCGACGGATTCTTTTGTGCATAAGCGAAAAATCCGGCCGTTGAAAGCGACAGTGCCGTAAGTACGGCAAGAAAATTGCGATGTAAATCCAAAATATGTAGTATATTTGTCTTTTGCAAATTTATAAAATAATTGCAATTCAAGAAGCATACATATAATATTATCCTCGTGGCGGCTCTTGCCGCGCTGACTGGACTGACAATGTTCGGGCAGGATGTGAGGAGGAACAGGAGTCTGAGAAAGGCCTCTGTGGTTCAGTTTACGCCGGACTCCATCAGTCCAGCCGCCGGGACCTTGCCACAGGCGAAGGATTCCTTGCCGCCCGCAGAAGACTCAATCGCCCGCAGAAGAGATTCCCTAAGGGTGGCTGACTCAACATCAAGGGCAGACTCGTTGTTTCTTCTTGACAAAAGCTCGCTTACCAGACCGGCATTCTCAGGAGCGAAAGATTCCATAAGGCAGGATTTTTCCAACGGTCAACGCAAGATGTATTACTGGGGAGACGTCGAGGTCTCCTACGAGAACATCAAACTGAAGGCTGACTACATGGAATATGACATGTCCACCGGCACCGTCTATGCCAGAGGCACCTACGACAGCCTTGCCCAAGAGTGGAAGGGGCAGCCGGAGATGACCCAGGGCAGCCAGACATTCAACATGGAAGAGGTCCGGTACAATTTCAACACCCGCAAGGCCAGGATCACGAACATGATAACGAAGGAGGATGACGGCATCCTTCACGGGAAGAACATCAAGATGATGCCGGACAAGTCCATCAACATAACCAAAGGCAAGTACACGGTCTGCGATCTTGAGCATCCGCACTATTACCTTAAGCTGTCTTCGGCGAAAGTTGTCACCAAACCATCCCAGAAGACGGTGTTCGGTCCGGCGCATCTCGTTGTGGAGGATGTGGATCTCCCGATAGGAATCCCGTTCGGATTCATCCCCAAGCGTCCTGACAGAGCCACCGGACTTCTAATGCCGTCTTTCGGAGAGGAGAACGCGCGTGGTTTCTACCTGAGGGACGCCGGCATGTACTTCGTTCTGGGAGACTATTTTGACATGTCGTTGACAGGTGACTATTACACCCTTGGCTCTTGGGCGGCCAATCTTAACTCAAGGTACATGGTGAAGTACAAGTTCACCGGCAACCTGGCCGTCAACTATTCAGTCGACCAGACAGGCGAGAAAGGGAGCACGGACTTCTTCCAGAGCAAGAACTTCGGAGTAAGGTGGTCCCACTCACAGGATTCCAAGGCTCACCCTGGAACATCATTCTCGGCGTCGGTCAATTTCTCCAGCCCTTCCAACAGCCGATACAACTCGCATTCGGTGTCGGAGGCTCTCCAGAACCAGATTTCGTCTTCCATCTCATACTCAAAGAACTGGAACGGAAAGTTCAACCTGTCGGTCAACGCCCTGCACAGCCAGAACTCAAGGGACAGCTCATACACATTCACACTGCCTAACATCACTTTCTCTGTCTCCACATTCTATCCTTTCAAGATCAAGAACAGGGTCGGGAAAGAGCGTTTCTACGAGAAATTCGCCCTGGGTTACAACACATCCATCCAGAACAAGATCAATTTCAAGGCCTCGGAGTTCGGAGAACCTGGCTTTATTGACAAGTTCCAGAATGGCGTGGTTCATAATTTTTCGATAAAACTGCCGGATTTCACTCTTTTCAAATACCTGAATGTGGCCCCTAATGTGAGTTACGGCATGAACTGGTTTTTCCGCAAGAGCGAGGCGTATTTCGATCCAGAGACAAACAGCGTGAAGACCGAGATGGGCAAACAGTTCGGCACCTTCGGCGCCACACACAATTATTCCGGTTCACTTTCGATGAGCACGCGGATCTACGGAATGTACAATTTCGGCAAGTATCATAAGATACAGGCACTTCGTCATGTCGTCTCTCCGAGCGTCAGCATGAGCTTCAGTCCTGAGAAAGGCAAAGCCTTCAACGGATGGCGCACGTTCAATTATGTGGATACTCTCGGCGTGCAGAAATCCTACGACTACAACATTTACCAGGGACAGATCAACTCGGCTCCAGGCAAGGGCAAATCCGCCACCATGAGCATCTCGCTCGGCAACAACCTTGAAGCCAAGGTGCGTGACATGAAAGACACGACAGGCACAGGATCGAAGAAAGTGAAGATCCTTGATCAGTTCAACTTCTCCACAGGCTATAACTTCCTGGCAGATTCCCTCAAGATGAACAATGTGGGACTGTCCATGTCCACCTCTATTTTCGGCAAACTAGGAATCAACGGCAACATGAACTTCGACCCGTATGCCATCAACGAGAGAGGACAGCGGGTCAACAAATATAACCTTCTGGAGACAGGCGTGCCTCTCAGGCTCACCAACGTCAGCACCTCTGTGTCATATTCATTGTCCGGCAAAGGCACTGTCAAAGGCAACGACGGTTCGAAATCTTCAGGCGGGGACGGTGGTGGCTCCGGCAATCCGGCCGACTACTACAGAAGAATATACTATCATCCTTTGACCGGTGAATATATTCCTGGCGGATGGTTGTATTATACGAATCCTAACGTTCCGTGGAGCCTTAACTTCAACTATAACTTCTCGATGAGCCGGTCGTACAGCTACGCCAACAACCAGCTCAGCAAGAAGGATAACTACACCCAGACACTCGGTGTTCAAGGAAATATTCAACTGACCCCTAAGATGTCTGTGCAGGCGCAGTCAGGATGGGATTTCACAGCGATGAAGATGACCACGACGCAGTTCTCTTTCAGGTACGATCTGCATTGCTTCAATATTTCCGTCTCTTGGGTGCCTTCTGGAATGTACCAGTCATATTCATTCCTCATCTCTGCGAACGCGGCGGCTTTGGCTGACTTGCTGAGATTCAAGAAAAGTACGAGTTATTGGGATAAATAGTTGGATGTTTATCATAAATATCTTATATTTGCATGCTGACATTTTCAGCGTAAGCCTTTGGGCTATTATATCCACTATAACTTTTCTGAAATCATATCCGGTTCTTACATCGGATTCATTTTAAATTTATGCCTTATAATTTATTTGAACTCACACAGATGAGCAGGGAGCAGCTTGAAAAAGTCGCTCAGGAGCATCAGATTAAGAACATCAAGAAATTCACTGATGAGAATCTGTCCTATGCTATACTTGACGCGCAGGCTGCCGCCGCGTCTCTTCAACCGATAGAGAAACCAAAAGCCAAACGTGGAAGGCCTCGCAAGAATCCGCTTCCGGAACAATCCGGCGTTCAGGATACCAAGTCGGCTGACACCAGGAAAGATGAGAAAAAGGCTAAATCACAGCAGAAGCCGGAGGTCAAGACTGACAAGGCGGAAAATTCAGAACAAAAGGCGGAACCTATCGCCGCTCAAGGAACGGAGGTTAAGCCGGCTCCTAAAAAAAGAGGGCGTAAGCCTAAATCCGCTATGGTTCAGACTCAGGTTGAGACCGCTGCGTCGGTGGAGGAGAATAAGCCGGAATCCGTGGAGGCTGCCGTCACCGAAGTCACTCAACAGCCCGATGCTCAGACTTCAGCCGACAAGCCGGTAAATGGCAAGGAGTTCATTCATGCGCTTTTTGATGATCTGAAGGATGATCCGGCGGCTCATGCTGATGTTACCCGCAGAAAGCAGAAGAACAAGTTCCAGGGGCAGAACAACGGTCAGAATCCGAACCAGCAGCAGAAGCCCCAACAGAATTTCCAGAATCCAAATCAAAGGACGAAAGCTCCGGAAATCGAGTTTGACGGTACTGTGGAGGCGACGGGTGTTCTGGAGATCATGCCGGACGGTTATGGTTTTCTCCGTTCTTCGGACTACAATTATCTCAACTCCCCTGACGACATCTATGTCAGCCAGAGTCAGATAAAGAATAATGCCCTCAAATCCGGTGACACCGTCACCGGTGAGATCCGTCCTCCTAAGGAGGGTGACAAGTACTTCCCTCTCGTGAGGATCAAGTACATCAACGGACGTACTCCTGACTACATCCGTGACAGGGTGCCGTTTGATTTCCTCACCCCGCTGTTCCCGGAGGAAAAGTTCAATCTTCTTGGTCACGGCCATCAGAGCGATCCTTCGTGCCGTATCGTGGATATGTTCACTCCTATCGGAAAAGGCCAGCGTGGCTTGATCGTGTCGCAGCCGAAGACCGGTAAGACAATGCTGCTTAAGTCAATCGCCAACGCGATCGCGGACAATCATCCGGAGGTTTACGAGATCGTGCTTCTTATCGACGAGCGTCCTGAGGAGGTTACCGATATGAGCCGCAGCGTAAAGGCCGAGGTGGTGGCCTCGACTTTCGATGAGCCGGCCGAGAGGCACGTGAAGGTCGCGAATATGGTTCTGGAGAAGGCACGCAGACTTGTGGAGTGTGGTCACGATGTTGTGATCCTGCTTGATTCCATCACCCGTCTGGCCCGTGCGTACAACACAGTGCAGCCGGCTTCCGGTAAGGTTTTGACCGGAGGTGTGGACGCCAATGCCCTGCAGAAGCCTAAGCGTTTCTTCGGTGCGGCGCGTAACATCGAGGGTGGCGGTTCGCTGACAATCCTTGCGACGGCCTTGACTGAGACAGGTTCCAAGATGGATGATGTGATCTTCGAGGAGTTCAAGGGTACCGGCAACATGGAGCTTCAGCTTGACAGGACCTTGGCCAACAGGCGTATCTTCCCTGCCGTGAACGTGGTTCTTTCCAGCACCCGCCGTGACGATCTCCTTTACAGCCGTGAGGCGGCCAACAGAATCTGGATCCTGCGCAAGCTTCTTGCGGATATGAATCCTACCGAGGCGATGAACTTTATGCTTCAGCTGATGGACGAGTACAAGACCAATGATCTTCTCCTTGAGAATATGAACAAAGTCACCCCTCGTGACGCCAAGTACTACGACACGTTCTAATTGATTCAAGAATATATGAATAAAGGCGATTGAATATTTTCAGTCGCCTTTATTTATTTTCTAATTTTGAATCAACTGAAAGGCAGTTACCTCCAGCGATCCTCCCCACAAATGCTGCTCGCTATGAAGGTCCACTGGACCTTCATTAATCGCTCACGACCTCCCTCTTCGGGAGCCAAAGTCGCTTGCGGCAACTGCCTTTCAGTTGATTATGGTATAACAATCCGAGATGTTTTTATAGCCGAATATTTGGTGTGGCAGACTATGGCCGCCCGTGGCCATATGAACGGGTGGACCGCCGTAGGCGGGACGGGATGGAGCGCGTAGCGCGGAAGTCTGCAGCACCAAATATTCGGCTATGGAATCAAATCCAGAGATCAATACTGATCCCAGGACTTGATTTGGATGTCGTTTATGCTGGTGGAGCAGAAAGCGCGGATGAAGGCGGTGGCGAGGCGGGCATTCGTGAAGAGGGTGACGTTGAAGTCTATGGCTGCCCTTCTGATCTGGTAGCCGTTGGAAAGTTCCAGAGCCGAGAAGTTTTTCGGGATATTGATCACCATATCAACCTCTTTGTTCTGAATCATTTCCAAAGCTGGTTTGAATCGTCCCTTGAAATTAGGATTGTCACACTCGCTTGGCCAGAGAACCTTCGTGGCAGGAACACTGTTCTCCACAAGGTACTTGTAGGTGCCACCTGTAGCGTAAAGCTCATAACCCTTCTCGACGAGAAGTCGGCAGGCCCTCAGCATATCAGCCTTCTGGAGCGGATCACCGGTCGAGAGCAGAACCCTCTTCTCCGGAATCCTTTGGCCGACTGAAAGCACTGATTTCAGCAAAGCCTCATTAAGGTCATCGCCCAGACAGCCGACCTCACCGGTCGAAGACATATCGACACCAAGCATCGGATCAGCCTCTTCAAGTCTCGCGAAGGAGAACTGTGAGGACTTGACACCTACATAGTCAAGATCGAAGGCACTCTTCTGCGGAGCCGCAGGATGGAGACCCAGCATAACCTTGGTAGCCAGCTCGATGAAATCGATCTTCAGCACCTTGGACACGAACGGGAAACTCCTGGATGCCCGCAGGTTACACTCTATGACCTTGATGGCGTTCTCACGAGCGAGGAACTGGATATTGAACGGACCGGAGATGCTGAGCGCGCCGGCGATGGCACGGGCGATCTTCTTGATCCTGCGGACGGTCTCCACGTAAAGCTTCTGCGGAGGGAACTGGATGGTGGCGTCACCGGAATGAACACCGGCATATTCAATGTGCTCCGAGATAGCGTAGGCGAGGATTTCTCCATTGTCGGCCACCGCGTCGAACTCTATCTCCTTGCTGCGGGTGTAGAATTTGCTGATCACGACAGGATGCTCCTGGGAGACTTCCGCCGCCAGGCTGAGGAAGTGACGGAGCTTCTCCTCGTCGTGGCAGACATTCATAGCGGCTCCGGAAAGCACGTACGACGGTCTCACCAGCACAGGGAAGCCAACCTTCCTGATGAAATTGTCCACCTCGTCGATGGTCGTGAGCTCGCTCCATTCCGGCTGGTCAACCCCGAGGTTGTCCACGATGCTGGAGAATTTGTGACGGTCCTCGGCTTTGTCGATGTCCTCGGCGGAGGTGCCGAGAATCGGAACGTTGTGCTTGTGAAGCTTGAGGGCGAGATTGTTAGGGATCTGGCCGCCCACGGAGACAACGACTCCGTGAGGAGTCTCAAGGTCGATGATGTCCATCACCCTCTCGAAGGTGAGCTCGTCGAAATAGAGCCTGTCGCACATGTCGTAGTCGGTGGAGACCGTCTCCGGGTTGTAGTTGATCAGCACTCCCCTGTAGCCCTGCTTCTGGATGGTCTGGAGGCAGGTTACGGAACACCAGTCGAATTCCACGGACGAACCGATCCTGTAGGCTCCCGAACCGAGGACAATCACCGACTTGCCGTCACGCTCATATTCAATGTCACTCTTCGTGCCGTTGTAGGTCAGGTAGAGGTAGTTCGTCTGTGCCGGGAATTCGGCGGCGAGGGTGTCTATCTGCTTGACGACAGGGACAATGCCGTGTGATTTTCGATGTTCACGGACAACATCCATGTTGGCTGTCGAGGTTCCTTTGTCCTTCCAGATGGCTCTCTGGATCTGAAAATCGGAGAAGCCCTCCTGCTTGGCAAGGCGCAGGAGTTCCACCGGCATGTCCTTAAGAGTGTCGTAGGAGTTCATGTCCTCGTAGGTCTTCACGATGTTCTCCAGCTTATTGAGGAACCATTTGTCGATCTTGGTGAGGTCGTGGATCTGATCTACCGTGTAGCCGGCGCGCATAGCCTTGGAGATCACGAAGATGCGTTTGTCGGTCGGCTCCCGGAGAGCCTCCTCCAAGTCGGCGACCTGGAACTCCTTGTTGCCGACGAATCCGTGCGCTCCCTGACCGATCATTCGGAGTCCTTTCTGGATGGCCTCCTCGAAGCTGCGGCCGATGGCCATAACCTCGCCGACGGATTTCATCGAGGAGCCGATTTTGCGTGAAACGCCGTGGAATTTGCTAAGGTCCCAACGAGGAATCTTGCAGACGATGTAGTCAAGAGCCGGCTCGAAGAATGCCGGAGTTGTCTTTGTGACAGAGTTCTTAAGGTCGAACAGACCGTAACCCAGGCCGAGTTTCGCGGCCACGAAGGCGAGTGGATAGCCAGTTGCTTTGGAGGCCAGGGCCGATGAGCGGCTCAGGCGGGCGTTCACCTCGATGACGCGGTAGTCCATAGCGTCAGGGTCGTAGGCGTACTGCACGTTGCACTCGCCAACTATTCCGATGTGGCGGACGATCTTGATGGAAAGTTCGCGCAGGAAATAGTAGTCGTTGTTGGACAGGGTCTGGGACGGAGCCACGACGATGCTCTCTCCGGTGTGGATTCCGAGCGGGTCGAAGTTTTCCATATTGCAGACCGTGATACAGTTGTCATAACGGTCGCGGACAACTTCATATTCAATCTCCTTCCAGCCTTTAAGTGACTTTTCGACAAGTACTTGCGGGGAGAAAGAGAAGGCTTTTTCGCAGAGTTCGTCTAGCTGCTCATCGTTGTCGCAGAAGCCTGAGCCGAGTCCGCCGAGGGCGTAGGCGGCGCGCACGATGAGTGGGAATCCGAGCTCGTGGGCGGCTTTGCGGGCCTCCTCTATGTTGGAGGCAGGGTGTGACTTGATGGTCTTCACACCGATCTCGTCCAGTTTTTTTATGAAGAGGTCACGGTCCTCTGTGTCCATAATCGCCTGGACCGGAGTTCCGAGAACCTGGACATTGTACTTGTCAAGTATTCCGTTCTCGTACAGTTCCACGCCGCAGTTCAGTGCTGTCTGGCCACCGAACGAGAGGAGAATGCCCTGAGGTTGCTCCTTGGCGATGACCTTCTCGACAAAGAACGGGGTTACCGGCAGGAAGTAGATCTTGTCGGCCACGCCTTCCGAAGTCTGCACGGTGGCGATGTTCGGGTTGATGAGGACGGTCTCGATGCCTTCCTCACGTAGGGCCTTGAGGGCCTGTGAGCCGGAATAGTCAAACTCTCCCGCCTGACCGATCTTGAGTGCGCCTGATCCGAGGATCAAAACCTTCTTTATATTCGTGTTTTTCATAAATTCTTCTTTATCCGAAAGTTACAATTTGCTGATAAACTCGTCAAACAGGAAGTTCGTGTCGGTCGGGCCGCTGGAGGCTTCCGGGTGGAACTGTACCGAGCAGAAAGGCTTGGTCTTGTGGCGGATGCCTTCGTTGGTGCCATCGTTCATATTCACAAACCAAGGTTCCCAGTCGGCTCCGAGGGTCTTGTCGTCAACTGCGAATCCGTGGTTCTGCGAGGTGATGAAGCAGCGGTTCGTGCCGACCATACGTACAGGCTGGTTATGACTGCGGTGCCCGTACTTCAATTTATAGGTGTTGGCCCCGCCGGCTCTGGCGAGCAGCTGGTTGCCCATACATATTCCGAAAATTGGCTTGTCGCCTTCCATCGCCTTGCGCAGGTTAGCTACGGTGACATTGCAGAACTGCGGGTTGCCAGGGCCGTTCGAGATGAAGAGGCCGTCGTAGTCAAGTTTGTTGAAATCGTAGTCCCAAGGCACTCTGACTACTTTCACTCCCCTCTCCATGAAGCATCTGAGGATGTTGTGCTTGACTCCGCAGTCAACCATCACGACAGTCTTGGAGCCGCTGCCATATTCAATGACATCCTTGCAGCTGACGATGGCGATCTGGTTGGCGAGGTTAGGGTCATCGATCGGAAAATCCTTCTCCACGCCGTCCGGAACAATCATTCCAAGCATCGAGCCCTTCTCGCGGAGAAGCTGCGTCACGGCACGGGTGTCGATTCCGAATATTCCAGGAATCTTCTGCTCTTTCAGCCACTCGTCGAGGCTCTTGACCGCATCCCAGTGGCTGTAGTCGAAGGAATAGTCGCTTATGACGACTCCCCTCACCCAGATCTGTTCCGATTCGAAATTCTTTGAGATTCCCAGTTCATCCGCTCCTTCCTGTGGAACTCCGTAATTACCTATCAATGGGTAGGTAACACAGAGTATCTGCCCTGAATAGGAAGGGTCCGTAAGACTTTCCGGATAGCCTACCATCGCGGTCGAGAAGACGACTTCCCCGTCAGCCGGGCCGTCGTAGCCGAAGGAGAATCCACGGAACTCCGCTCCGTTCTCCAACTTTAATGTCGCGCCTTTTCTTTCTTTCATTTCCTTGTCAATAATTTTTGACTTATAACTAAATCCAACTTTTTCCTAAAAACAGACTTTTCAACTTATTCCACCCCTCAGTCGCTTCGCGCCAGCTCCCGGTGGGAGCGCCACCCTCCACCGCCTCCCTCGCTGGGAGGCCCTGTCGGCACTGCGTGCCTCCTTTTCTTATTCAGGTGGTCGTGAAGAATAACAGGAGGCATTCAAAAAAAACGACCATCTCAAACAGTGATGAAATGGTCGGTGAAAGTCAATGGAAGAACATTCCCACTGTGCATCCTGGGACGCACTGCCGCTCAAAGGTATTAAAGTCACGTCAAGCATAAGGAAGTCCGTTTGTTTTGCAAATGTACGCAAAAAATGGGAATAAGCGGCAAAATATTCAATGAATATAAATTCACCGCTTTGCGGTCTGGCGCTTCCTGAAAAGACTGAAAGAGACAATCGAAAGGAATGTCAGCGCCTCTGTCGCCGGCAGAGCGAGCCAAATTCCGTTCACACCGGCAAAAAGTGGGATGACAAGAAAGCAAGGCACAAGGAATATTACCCCGCGCGAAAGCGAGAAAATGGTCGCCGGAAGCGCGCGTTCCACACTTTGGTAATAGCCTATGGCAGCGACGTTCACAATCGACAATGTGAATCCGATGGCCATCAGAGGCACACCGTGAGCCGCTATTGAATATGCAGGAGCGTCTTTGCTGAGGAACAGTGCAGCCACATAACTGATACCGAACGCCAAGGCCAGAGAGACCACAATTCCAAGCGCAAAGGCAGTTAGCAGAGAGAATTTGCGAGCTTCCAGCACACGTTTACGGTTACCGGCGCCGTGGTTGAAACTGATAATCGGCTGTGCGGACTGCGAGATCGCGTTTCCGGTCATAAAGATGAACGGCATAATGTAGCAGGCGATGGAAAACGCCGCCACACCGTCTTCTCCTAAATATTTCATAAACACATAGTTTCCCACGAATATAAGCATCGAGATGCTGATCTCGCCAAGGAAAGCAGACAGTCCGAGACGAAACTGGTACCACAGGTTGCGCAACGACAGGCAAAGGCTTTTCCACGACATCTTCAATGGGTAGAGTCTCATTGTCTTGGACAGGAACAGTATGTAAAACAGCACCATAAGGCCTCCGGTCCAGCATCCGATCGAGGTGGCGACGGCGACTCCTTCAAGTCCTTTGTCAAGGATGAACAGGAACACATAGTCCAGCACGACATTCACGATGGATGGAATCGCCGCAGCTGCGGAAGCGTACTTCGGCGAGCCGTCCAGACGGATGATCAACAGTCCGACCGACTGGAGGAACAATGCACAGAATGCGTAGGAAAGCCATTTCTGATAGTCAAGGACGTACGGCAGAAGTCTGTCCGATGAGCCGAGAAGATAGGCACTCTTGGTGCTGTGGCTCTGGACCAAAATCGTCAGGGCCACAGTGACAAGCACACCGAAAATCAACGTCTGTGTCATATTGATGCGTGCCGCCTTCTCGTTGCCTTGGGATAGATGGACGGAAGAAACGACCGAGCAGCCGATGCCGAACAGCATCCCTAACCCGGTCATAATCATCCAGAAAGGTGCGAATATATTGACGGCGGCGAGCGCGTCGCTCCCCACCCCGTGGCCGACAAACACCCCGTCGATGGTCGTCATCACTGCCATACAGGCCATCCCTATCAATGTAGGAATGAATATTTTTCTGAAGAGTCCCGGAATGCTGTCGGAACCGAAATCGATGGCGTCTCTTTTCATCTTTCAGTTTATTACATTTCCTAATCGGGCTGCAAAGATAGGCCAAATATATTCAGATAAAGAATTTTTGTGAAGTTCGGGAATAAGTGGGCGTTATAGTTTCCCTTTCCGGCGCATCACTATGTAAACAGTGACGCAGATGATGACGGAGAGAAGCGAGCCGGCCGGAGATGCAAGGCCCATCGGGAAGAGCGTGTCGGGATATTCAATGGAAGTCAGATAGGACAAAGGGATGCGGGCGCACGTGATTGATATGACGTTGTGTATGAACGAGATGATGGAATAGCCGCAGGCGGTGAAGAAGCCGCTGAAGCAGAAATGTATGCCGGCGAATATGCAGTCCCACACGTAACCTTTTAGGTACTGGCCTCCAAGGGTGATGACACTGCTGTCGCTCGTGAATATTCTTACGGCATATTCAGGGATGAATTGGAGAATCACTGAGGCCACGGTGCCGAATCCCACCGCGATCGCTATTGAATATTTCATTGTCTTTCTGGCCCTTTCAGGCTTTTTCGCCCCGATGTTCTGCGCCGCCATCGCCGAGACGGTCGCCAGCATCGCTGAAGGGACGATGAATAGCAGTCCGATGAATTTTTCCACTATTCCGACCGCCGCCGCATCGTGATGATGTTGTAGGCTATGATGAACGGGATGCCGATGAAGCATATTCTTAGATAGTCTATTGTGCCTTTGACAGCTTCTTGCGGAGTGTCTATTAGGTTGACAATGCCTTTGTTAGCTGCTAATAGTATGGCTGTTGTGATGATTGCGACGATGGTGAACAGCGTGAATGTGTTGCCGATGGTTCTTGCCGCGTTTTCCCTGTCGCCCGCGCCGATCGCCCTTGCTATCCGTACCGTCGTGCCCATCGCAAGGCCGATGATGACGACGGTGAACATATGCATTATCTGCGCGCCGTTGGACACCGCCGTCGTGCTGGCGACATCGCAGTATTGCCCTATGACGAACAAATCCGCCAATCCGTAGAGGATCTGCAGGAAATATGACATCATATATGGCAGCGAAAACTTCCGGATGTTGCCGAGAATGCTGCCTTGGGTGAGGTCATTCTGAGCCATAGAGTAGATTTTGCGGTGCAAAGATAGCGAGTTTGGTGTGAGTTTTCACGAGTTTGTCGGTTATTCCTTGAATATGTTGGGGAATGTTGATAAATTTGTCTTTTGTTGTCGCTTCGGTGGAGGGCTTTGGGGTCCATTGTTAAGTAAGTTGGGAGATTGGTCCCTGAGCCCGTCGAAGGGACGTAAAAGAACAGATATGCTCAACATAGAAGACACGATCTGCGCCCCCGCCACCGTCCCCGGAACCGGTGCCATAGCCATCATCAGGATGAGTGGAAGAGATTCCTTCTCCATAGCTGATAAAGTGATAAGATGCAAGGGTGGTAATATTTCAGACACTGAAGGTTACAGGCTTAAATATGGAGTCGCGCTTGAAGCCGATGGAACCGATCTGGACACCGTCTTGGTAAGCGTGTTCCGTGCCCCGCATTCCTACACCGGAGAGGACTCCGTTGAGATATCCAGCCACTCCTCAAAGTACATTGTGGAAAGGCTCCTGCAACGCTTGGTCGATTGTGGTGCCCGCGTCGCCGGTCCTGGAGAATTTACCCAAAGGGCTTTTGTAAATGGCAAGATGGATCTTGCTCAGGCCGAAGCCGTTGCCGATGTGATTTCCGCACAGAGCGAAGCAGCCCACAAAGTAGCATTCAGTCAGTTGAAAGGCGGCTTCTCCAAAGAGTTGAAAACCCTCAGGGAGGAGCTTCTGAAAATGACTTCCCTGCTTGAATTAGAGTTGGATTTCAGCGAGGAGGATGTTGAGTTCGCCAGCAGATCCGAACTGTCCTCCCTGCTTGATGGAACACTTGCACATATTCATTCGCTGACCGATTCCTTCCGCTACGGCAACGCACTTCGCAATGGAGTCCCGGTCGCCATAGTCGGTGCCGTCAACGCCGGCAAGAGTACCCTCCTGAACGCTCTCCTTTGTGACGACCGTGCCATCGTCTCCGACATCGCCGGCACCACCCGTGACACCATCGAGGAGACAATGACCATCGATGGCACATTGTTCCGTTTTATCGACACCGCCGGTCTCCGCGAAACCTCAGATGAGGTCGAAAAGATCGGCATTTCCCGCTCGTATAAGAAGATGAACGAGGCCTCGATCGTCCTTGCCCTGCTTGATGTCACCGCCTCCGAAGAAGAAAACGAGTATTCGATTTCTGACATAGTCTCAAATCTGGATGTAAAGTCACAAAAGTTGATCGTTCTGCTGAATAAAGTGGATGTTTTGGGTAATAACATTAATGTTAGCCTAATAAATAATTCTGTTTCTAATCCTAATGAAAAAGTAGTTAAGTTATATATTTCCGCCAAGACTGGTTTCGGTCTTGATGAATTGCGCAAACTGTTGTCCGACTCCCAAAAGTCCGCAACTTTGGATTCTGACCAGACAATCGTCACCAACCTAAGGCACTACCAAGCCCTGATGAAAGCGTCCGAATCCCTCGAAAACGTCAAACGTTCCCTCGCCGCCGGCCAGACTCCCGACCTCCTCTCCGAAGACCTCCGCCAAGCCCTCCACCACCTCGGCACCATCCTCGGCGAAGTCACCACGGACGAGGTGCTGGGGAATATTTTCGAGCATTTTTGCATCGGGAAATAAGTACACCGAAACACCATCCACACACTCCGTACAAAAGGGCGTAACTCTCATATAATCAACTGAAATATGTTGAAAACATATCCCGAATAGTTTGGTCTAATTCGGGATATTTTTGCTATATTTGAACCACATTTGAACCATGCGTGGTTCATGCTATATGAGGGCTCCGGCCGAATACCGTACCTTGACATAGATTTACGTAGATTTACTAACTTGTACCCAATCAGCGGTCAAGAATAGAAGATTGGAGGTCTCGCACCTCATAACCGCCTTATCGTTGTAAAAAGTATGCACATTGCGATGAAAACCTGCTCAGGCTGCGGAAACCCCTTTACCCCGGATAATCCGAGGCAGAGGTACTGCAATGAAACCTGCCGCAACACATACAACATGCGCCTTAAACGCCAGCGCAAGCAGGCACGCAAGGCCGAGATAGAAACGATGGCTGCCCGTGAGACCTTCGGAGGCAAGTCGCATCTCTCGATAACCGAAGCAGCCCGTTTCCTCGGTGTAAGCCGCCCTACCCTGTACGCCCGCATCAATGCCGGAGAACTCACGCCGCTCAAAGTTTCCTCCCGCACCGTCTGCATCCCCGTTGAACAGCTCAGGTCCGACAGCCAGATCCAGCCTCAACCCATCAAAGGCGACTGGTCCATACTCATTTCCAAGGCGGAGGTCCTGCAGAAATACAACATCTCCGAATCTTGGCTGATGCGCCGCATGAAAGAAGAAGGCTTCCGTCCGCGCATCATCAAAGGCAAAGCCTTCTACCCCAAGAAAGAAGTGGACCGCCTGTTCAAGCCCACGTCCGTATATAATAAAAAAGAAGACTGGTACAAAGCGGAAGATCTGATGCAAAGCGAAGGAAAAACGCGCAAATACATCGCCTCCTACGTCCGTGAAAAGAAGATTCCCGTCAAGCGCGACGGCCGCCTGCTCCTGATTTCCAAGAAGGACTGGAACCGCAGCCGCCTCTTCCAGGGCGACATAGAAAAGAACTACCTCACCGTGGACCAGGCCAAGAAACACTATCACCTGGGCCAGCAAACCTTCTACGACAAAGTAAAGGCCGCCGGCATCGAAGGCACCCGCACAGGTATCTACGTCTATTACAAGAAAACCGACCTCGACCGCCTCTTCAAAGACAAAACCCCGAAAATTCCCGCTGAGATACGCAAGAACTATATGCGCAGCGGCGACGCACTCAAATACTATCACCTCGGCCAGAAACGCTTCAGCGAAGAAACGCAGGCCGCAGGCGTAACCAAAGTCCGGACGGAAGGCAACTACGTCTGGTACAAGAAAGACGAATTGGACAAACTCTTCAAAAAGATAAGCGGCAATGGGAGTAACTAAAGTAACATTTCGAAAGCGGCTGCTGCCAAGCGGCAAGATTACCCTCTATCTGGACTTCTACCCGCCCCTGAGAGACCCGCACACACGAAAGTACGTCCGGCACGAATACCTGGGCATATACCTCGTAAACAAGCCCAAATTCCAGAGCGACAAGGACGCCAACAAAGAAAAGATAGCCCAGGCCGAAGCCATCCGGTCCGAGCGCAAACTGGCCATCATCCGCGGCCAGTACGACTTCCTGGACAAGACCAAACTGAAGATGGACTTCCTCGCCTACTTCAAAACCAAGCTGGACACGAAAGACCAGAAATGGATTCGCGTCTACGACCACTTCAGCAACTACTGCGGCGGCGTATGCAAGATGGGCGACATCACCGTCCCCTTCTGCGAAGGCTTCCGTGAATACCTGCTGAACGCCAAGCAGCTCAAGCACCCCGACAAACAACTCGCCCAGAACTCCGCAGCCGGATACTGGTCCACCTTCCGCGGCTTCCTCAAAATCGCTTATCAGGAGAAACTGCTGCAGGAGAACGTCAACGACTACCTGAAGACCATCGATACCGTAGATGGCCGCCGGGAGTTCCTTACGCTGGAAGAGGTGCGCCAGCTGGCCGCCACGCCCTGCGACACGCCCGATCTCAAGAACGCCTCTCTGTTCAGTTGCCTCACCGGTCTACGTATCAGCGACATCCTCGCCCTCAATTGGAGCAACATTGTAAAAGCGACCGATGGAGGCTGGTGCATCCGCATCAAGACCGAGAAGACCGATACCGAGGCCACCCTTCCCCTCTCCCAAGAAGCCTACGAACTATGCGGCAAGCCCGGCACCGGACTCGTATTCAAGAACCTCAAGCGCCACTACATCCAAAAGCCGCTCCAGGACTGGCTCAAAGATGCCGGCATCACCAAGCACATCACCTTCCACTGCTTCCGTCACACCTTCACCACCCTTCAGGTCAACGAAGGCACCAACATATACACCATCTCCCACCTGCTCACCCACGCCAACGTCGGAACAACCCAGATTTACGCTGACATCGTGGACAAGAGCAAGCGAGACGCAGTTGAACGCATTAAAATTAAGAACGACAAATGATAAAGCTGAATCTTCTTAATTCGATTATCGGTGGCAACTACCGCCTCGTCGTGATGCCGGAAATCCCGCATTACAAATCAATCGCTCCGATTCTGGACAAACGTCCGGACAACCTTGACGAAGTCCTTGCCAATCTCAAAACTATCTCGGGGATAACCGATCCGTCTTGGTTCGATTTCGACAAAGGGGCCGACATCAACTCGCTCATCGATGATTCCGCCAAGAAATACACACCGGTAGAAGACGACCCATATCCTGTCAGAATGCCCGCCATTCACCTTCCAGACTCGCACTACAGCCGTTTTTACAAGGCGATGATAGACCTTGAATGCGAGCGGATTCGCCTGCAATTGCTGCACTATGCCGATGAGGTTAAAGATGACTACCAGACGCGAAAAGAGTTGAAATCGGCACTGTCCGATATTGCTCGGGAAGTGAACGACGCCGCCTGGCAGACGATTTTTATCGGTGATGACATCTTTCCTGCGGCTCAAATGACAATAGAAGAGCGTAGCAAAGCCGCAGAAGAGCCCAGGGCTATATATGATTATCTATCATTCAAGCTGATCAATCTCTACTACGAGCTCGCTATCCTTTTCGGACCTATACTCAAACCGTCAGACTATATTCAGGCATTTGAATTTGAATACGACAGAGGTATAGGAAAAACAGTACCATACGACTTGAATCAAGAATTCAATCTCGCATTGCTGCTTCATCAGGCTCAGCGAGCCGTCATTGCCGACAAGCCTGGAGACGCTAATGCCCTGCTTAAAGAAATAATGCAATATCGTTCCATCCTCGAATCCCGGCCCGAAGCGTTGAAAGTTGCCGCCGCACTCGAGAACTACATCTTTATTGCGGCTTCCGGTACGCATATAACAGACGTGAAACAGCTCACGGACAAAACGGTTGTTTCCCCTATCGCAAAAGCCCAGCGGGATGCCTTCAAATCTGAGTACGAGAAAGAAAATTCCGCTCTGGAGCGATCCAATATAATCGAGGAGCAAATCAATGATTACGACTTGAACAACTGCGTCAAATACGAGAGTTCAATCAAATATCAATTAGCGACTTTTCTCAATAAGCAAAACGAGTTATATCTCCAGGACCCCGCTGCCGTTTACGTCTCAAAAAGAACTTCCGGACCGAGAGCGGGAGCACAGAAGCCGTTGCCTGTCCTCACGGCAATGTCAGCGAAAGATAAAGTCGCCTGCGTACACAAACGCATCGCCTTCCTTGATGGAATAGATCCTGACACACAGAACCGGATTATGCCGAAGGCGGACTACGAATTGCTCAAGACCTACCTTGAAGACCTGGTGAAGAACAACCAATGCCCGGTGATAACAAGAAGGATTCCCGTCATTTCCAAGGGGGTCACGTGGCTTAGATACACAATCTATCTTATCCACGGAGACATCTATCACAGAAATGTTCAGGATGCTTGGATTGATTTCCTATACTCTGGCATTTCCAATCCCGACTCACCCGAATGGGATGTCCTGAAAAAGAAATTCAGCGTAGCTCCCAGCGGATACACACAATACGTCAAGCGGGTCATCGGGGAGTAATCTCAGCGACCTCCGCACATAGGACGGTGAAAGGACTCAAAAACCTCTCACCGCCCTTCTTTTTTGCTCAAATCCACAGGCTGATTATCAGCGGTTTAGGACGGTGAATGACGGTGAATTGGGTGAACCCTGTTCACTACTGGAGTACCGCCCTCTCACCTATTTCCTTCGCGGCTGTCATTTGAACGAACAAGTGGCGGCTCACGGTTCAGTGGCGCGTTCCGGAGTCTATGCAGCCGCTGATAATTTATGTTACAAAACAACATTACTCTTGAGCAGATGCCCCAGATCGTGGCATCTCTCGAACAGAAGGTTGACCGGCTTGTCAACCTAGTCCTTGAACTCAAGGACGCCAAGGGGAACACCCCCGACGAGTGGATGGACGTTGAAGGCCTGATGGCCTACCATCCCGACAAACCCGCTCGCAAGACCATCTACGACTGGGTCACGCTCAGGCGCGTACCTTACCACAAAGATGGCAAGCGGCTCCGTTTCCTCCGTTTCGAGATTGACGCCTGGCTTGCCGGCGGCTATCACAAGACCGAGGACGAGATGCAGGAGGCGGCCGTGGATTACGTCAACTCTAAACGTGGAGGGCTGCGCTATGATAAGTAAAGAAGCCATCCTCGCCAAGACGCACTACGGCACGGGAATCTATTCCCACATTCTGCGTCAGTTCTACCCCGGCGAGACCGTGATGAAAATCTCCGGTCGCGACTGCGGCATCTGCAGGAATCCGTTTGCCGATGGCAACGAGACCCTCCACGTCTGGACGGAAAAGATTCATCCGGAGCAGAAACTCTCCGATGAAATCGCCCGCCACAAGGACCAGTTCGACGCTATCCCCGAAGGCGACTGCTTCGACTTCGCCAAGCTGTACTGGAAGAAAGACGGTCAGGATCTGCTCATCGCCATCAACGAAAACCTGTACCTTCATCTTGAGGACGGCTACAGCCCCTACGACCGCAACTCGGTCCCGGTGAAGCCGCTCCCCGTCTTCTCCCCTGCCGTCAGAGACCTTCTCCCCGCACCGCTCGATACGATCGCGGCCCAGTCCACTTCGGACGAAGACTGCGATATGCTCATCCTCGGTGCTCTTTGCGTTCTTTCATCCTGCCTTCCTCACATCTCCGGAGTTTACCACGGACGGAGAGTGTACCCCAACTTCTTCCTGTTCGTCACCGCCGGTGCGTCCGCAGGCAAAGGGCGTCTTACGCTCTGTCGCCACCTTGCAGAGGCAATCGATGATGACCTGCATCAGCGGAGTGACGAGGAGGAAAAGGAGTACAAGAAGAAGATGCAGGAATACAAGGCCGCCAAGAACAAGACCGCTCTTGAAATCCCCGAGGAGCCTCCGATGCTGATGCACTACATCCCGGCTAACAGTTCCGCCACGGTGGTCTATCAGATCCTGAACGACAATGGTGGAAGCGGGATGATGTTCGAAAGCGAAGGCGACACCCTCGCCAACATCTTCGCCTCCGACTACGGCAAGTATTCCGATGGCTTCCGCAAGGCCTTTCACCATGAGAACATCTCGTTCGCCAGACGTAAGGACCGCGAGCGTGTTTTCATTAAGGAGCCCAAACTGTCCGCGCTGCTCACCGACACCCCGAATCAGATTCTCAATCTCATTACGGATGCCGAGAACGGCCTGTTCAGCCGCTTCGCGTTCTACTGCTTGCAGACGGAACTCGTCTGGCTCAGCCCGTTCGCCTACAAGGACGAGGTCACCCAGGACGATTTCTTCCTGGAACTCGGGGCCGGAGTCAAGGACCTGTACGACATCCTCAAAGCCGGAAAGGACCTTCGTTTCTCCCTGACCGAGGAGCAGGAGCAGGACTTTGACGGCCGCTTCTCCGACTCCCAGATGGCGCTGTACAACCAGTATGGTGACGCCATCGTCGCCTCCATCAGGCGTCTCGGTCTCATCACCTATAGTATCGCTATGATTCTGTCCGCCTTGAGGCTGACGGAGGACGGTGACTTCGAGAGCGACATCGTGTGCCTGGACGAGGATTATCAGACGGCCGCCGCCATCTGCGAAGTCCTTGTGGCCCACATGGTCCGGGTGTACAAAATGCTGCCGGAGACCCCAGTCGCAATCAAGGCGAAGCGCAGCGACAAGCCGAAGGTCTACCAGCGCTTCTACGATGCCCTTCCGGACACCTTCGACCGGAAGACGTACTCTGACGTGGCCGTGTCCGTGGGCCTCGTCCCTCGCTCGATAGACCGCACCATTTCGCAGTGGTGCGACTAGGGGCGTCTGGAGAGGACCGCGCACGGTCAATATGCCAAGGTTCGGTAGTCCCCGCAAGGGGGCTACCAAGCCTTTTTAAATCGTATTGAAATACTGTAACTTACAGACTTAATGAGCAATAAACGGATATAAACAAGGCTTATCCGGATAAAAATTCGTATCTTTGCTTGATTAAGCACGAAAAAATAATTCACAATGAAAAAGAATGATATAAAATTCATTGATCTGTTCGCCGGCATTGGCGGCTTCCACTACGCAATGCATAGTATTGGGGGCAAATGTGTGTTCGCCAGCGAATGGGATAAATATGCTCGTGTTTCATATGAATCCAATTTCAAGGATGTATCTCCAAATCTGTTTGAAACTGATGCGGAAGGAAATACACCATACTTTAACTGTGATATAAACGACGCCGATCCGAACAAGATTCCTGATTTCGACGTATTATGTGGTGGCTTCCCCTGCCAGGCATTCTCTATAGCCGGCTTGAGAAAAGGGTTCGAAGATACGCGCGGTACCCTATTTTTTAACGTCGCCAGCATTGTCGACAACAAAATAAAGACTGGCTATAAACCCAAAGTCCTTTTCCTAGAGAACGTAAAAGGATTGAAGAACCATATGCATGGGGAAACCCTCGCTACTCTTCTCCGTGTCTTAAAAGAGGACTTGAAATATGAGGTCAAAATCGAAGTATTGAACGCAAAATACTTTGGCGTTCCTCAGAATAGAGAGCGTTTGATTTTTGTGTGTTGGGATAAAGAACAGATCCCGGTAGATGATTTCAAATTCCCTTTAGGTCTTGACTCATCGCTTAAGCCGATTTTCGACAAAGAGAAACTCGACACCTGCATCCCTACAAAAGTGAGCGATATATTTGAGCCAGATAGTGCCATCCCCGAGAAGATGACTATCAGCGATAGAATGTGGATTGGTCACCAAGAAAGAAAGAAGAAGAACAAGGCCAACGGAAAAGGATTTGGTTATTCCCTTTTCACTGGCGACAGTGTATATTGCAGCACGATTTCAGCCCGTTACTGGAAAGATGGAAGCGAGATACTGATTGATCAGTCTGCACAGGGTAAGAATCCTCGGAAACTCACACCAGTTGAAGCCGGACGCCTCCAGGGATATAAAATTGTTGGAGGAGGATGGGAAGACTTGAATGCGGCCAATAACCAGAACAACAAGGAAGGCATTCCTGAGATGAAAATTGTCGTCTCCCCTAAGGAGGCTTATCATCAGTTTGGGAACAGTGTCGCAGTCCCGATGATGAAAACAGTTGCCAACGAGATTAACAAACAACTATTAAGATATGCTGCCAAATCTTAACGAACTTGTCACTCCTATAGTTGACAAAATCGAGCACTTCCATATACTTGACTGTGCTCTCCCCGACGTTTTCAAAAAGAATGTCACATCAATCAAGAACTGCACTGTAGAATACGGCTCGAGCGCATCTTGTATCACAAACAGGTATGGGCAACACATTTTCTTGAGCAATAACTGGTTCTATATTGCCGCCATTTTGGCGCCGCTGTATGAGCCCTTTAACAAGTATAAGGACCTGCTCAATCAGATTGTTGAGAAGGATGTTCTTAAGGAGGCGAATGCTGACAGGATTAAACTTGCAATCAACTCCAGCAGTCTGGAGCCGCAGGATAAGGAGTACTTGATCAAATTCGCTACCGACGCTAAATGGTGGAATGGCGGGAACTCTAATACCGGCGGCAAGACCCTTGACCGTAACGACGCATTGGTTTCTGCGGTTCTTTCTATCGCCAATTTGGTGAACGCATCTCAGTCATACGTTGCCACCCTATGGGAGTTCTTCGGTGATAACCCTCAATATGTTGAATTGTTGAACAACAGGGCCGACTCCTTTATCGAGGGGTCAAGTTCCGTGGCTGTTGATGAACAAGGTAAGGCTTTACAAAAAATCTTTTTCGGCACGCCTGGCAGCGGCAAGTCCAATAGAGTTAAGAAAATCGTCGAGCCTTATAAGTACGACACATTCCGCACGACATTCCACCCTGACAGTGATTATGCTTCCTTTGTCGGCTCTTATAAGCCCGTGGTCAACACGACAGGTGAAACAGTCCCGACTAATTACACGTTGGAGCAACTGGCTGCAATGCTGAAACAAGAGTACAAAGACTCTACAGATAAAGTTGTTACGCTCCATAGTTTCACGTTGAAATACGTCGGATATTTTAACGGACAGATAGCGGATTTTAACAAAAAAGCATTTTTGAACGAGGCCAGTCTTGCTCCATCCTACGATGCCGAGATTAACAAGATGGTTAACCTGTACCAGTGGATGGTGGATAACGGGATGATTTCGAAAGAAAACAGTATTTCTTACGAATTTGTCCCTCAGGCCTTCACCGATGCTTATGTGGCAGCTTGGAAAGACACTACAAAGCCAGTATATCTCGTAATTGAAGAGATCAATCGTGGAAACTGCGCCCAGATTTTTGGAGACTTGTTCCAATTGCTTGACCGCGGAGAAAACGGGAAGTCGGAATACAATATTAAGGCCGACAAGGACCTGTGCAAATATCTCGAGAGCGACAAGGGGCTCGGTAAGGGTCACGAAGGCATCAAGAACGGCGAGCTGTGTCTGCCCGGTAATCTTCGCATTTATGCGACGATGAACACATCGGACCAATCCCTCTTCCCTATGGACAGCGCTTTCAAACGCCGCTGGGAGTGGGAGTATGTGCCGATTGACCCCGAGAATCCAGACTCTCAGTTTGTCATCACAATTGTCGACAAAAAGTACGCATGGAAAGACTTCCTTCTCGCCGCCAACGAACGAGTAAAGGATGTAAGCGAAAGCGAAGACAAGCAGATGGGTAACTTCTTCATAAAGGACCACATCAGCAAAGACGAGTTTGTCAGCAAGGTAATGTTCTACCTCTGGAGCGAGGTCTGCAAGGACGAATATCATGCCCGCAGTTTCTTCCATTACAAGGACGGCAACAACGACGAATTCTCGTTCAATGAGCTGTTCCAGAAAGACGAGAACGGTGTCAAAAAAGACGTGGCTCTACTTCAGGGCTTTATGAGCTACCTCGGAGTTAAGGAGTTATAATAAACCATCTATGAAACTGCTCTTCGAGGAATATTCCTACGACCTGCCTTATGTGCAGAAGGTCAGCCTGAGCGCTTACTTCTTCCTCTGCGAGGAACTGAACAGCGCCCAGGTGCCTTACGTGGGCTATTTCTATTCGGAACAGGCGAAGGACTCGGTGTTCATCCTTCCGAAGGTATTTCTCTTTGCCGGCGAAGGCAAGGTTGAGGACAACGAAATCGCCTTCGGCAAATACCGTCCGGAGGAAATCATCAACGTGGAAGACCCGGCCAATCCGATGCACAAGGACGGATTCGACAAAGTGGTCTTCTCCCTGTCCGTGTGGCTGTATCAGTCAATTCAGCGCTATCACGCCCGGCACAAATACAGCGGCATCATAGAGAACGCCAAGATTCAGAACGTCATATCCAACAAGGGTGACTCCGACCAGACGTTCCTTGACGTGATGCTGTCGATGCTCCGCTTTCACAAGGAGCATCAGAACCTGTTCACGTACATTTCCATTATCAATTCCAGCGGCAACAATAAAATTCACTGGGGCAAGACCATCAGCAAGGTTCAGCCGGTGATTCGGAATGACATTCCCTTCTATGCCGAGTTCCGCAACAAGAACAAGACGATCAATTTCGACGAGGACATCATCATCCTCTTCTACTCCGCTCTGGAATACCTCAAGCAGAAATACTGCTTCCCGGTAAACGTCAACCTCAACTACGACATCATCAAACCACGTCGCGTGGAGGATATGATAGAGACCGGCAAAGGAACTCGCCTGCTCAAATCCATCCGTAAGAAATACTTCACGGACGAGTTGGTGGCGCTGTGGAAACTGCTCTACGTCTTCTTCCAGAAGGCAGAAACCATCCAGAAGGGTCGCTACCACGAGGAGGCGTTGCTCGCCCGTAGTTACAACCTCGTGTTCGAAGATATGATTGACGTACTCATCGGTGACAATATGCCGGAAATCTCCCATCTCAAGGACACGAAAGACGGCAAGCGCATCGACCATATCTACAAGGACGACTCTCTCATACCCGAGGAAAAGATATTCTTCATAGGAGACAGCAAGTATTACTTTGATGACAGCGAAATTGTCGGTGAATCCATCCACAAGCAATTCACCTACGCCAAGAACATCATTCAGTACAGCCTGAATATCTTCCAGAAGCCCGAGAACAAACGCAACGTTGACGAGAAGAAGGTCGTCAAGGAACTCCGTTACCGAGACGAACTGACGGAAGGATATAATATCACACCGAACTTCTTCATTCGCGGAGCCATCAAGAAGGAATACGTTGCCGGTGGCAAACTGAACATCAACGACCCTGGTCTTGAACCCGATCCTCAGGAGTTCCAGATTAACCGGCACTTCTCCAACCGTCTTTTCGACCGCGACACCCTCATCCTGCAGGCCTATCGCATCAACTTCCTCTACGTGATGGCGTCCTACGCCCGTGGAGACCGCAACATCGGCTTCAAGACCGAGACTCGCAAGCGCTTCCGCGACGACATCGTCCGCACCTTCAACGACCGATATGCATTTTATACCGTGACGCCGCACGATGCCTCTCCAGCGGGAGTTGAAGCGTTCGTCCGCAAACACTTCAAGACTCTTATCGGGAAAATATACAGAGGATCCGATGCGGATACCTCGCTTTGGCTAGCTCTCGAAAAGGGAGACGATGCTGCCAACCAAAAGTTCATTGACATTATAAAAGGAGACGCCAACGTCTCCGACACTACGCTTTAGTAGTTATTCTCCCCGAAAGGGGAACAATATAGAAGCCGGAGTCTCCTCACGCGGGAGGCTCGAACCAAGTGTTTAACTAAAAATATTAAACATTATGATTATTAATATTTTATCGGTCGATTTTATCACAGACGCAATCGACCTTGAGGTGAACAGAGAGAAAAAAGAACACGGACACGTCAGAAGTCTTTTCAAAGACCAGTGTCCTGAACTGTGGGCTGCGGAGCCCTCTCTCGCTGACACCCGACGTCTCTATTTTTCCATCACCAGCAACGCCCGCGAGTGTTACGGTGACAAGTACTCCGCCCGCATCCGCCTCGGAGCGGACCGGGATCTGACCAAAAGCATCCTTAAGCAGCGTCTCTATGATTACTTCCGGCAGCGAGCCATAGTAGGGTACGACTTCGTGGACAATGTCGAAGTATGGGTTGAGGACACGCAGCAGAAACAGGAGGGCTGTACGCAGTACCTGCGTTTTTCCGTCGTCCCCAAAGACCAGACTGTTACTTCCGGATGGGAACTCCTCGTTTCGTACAACGGTCACTCCATCGTTTACGACACTCCCCTGTCCTCGCTCGACCTTCAGGCGAAGCGTTACAAGTTAATCGTCGGTGACGAGGTGGTGAAGGTGAAAGACCTGACACCGGAGCAGAAGCGGGACATCTCCACCATCTATCCGGTCGTCAACAAGGAACTCTCGCGTGAACTTGGTGTCATCGAACATTACGAAAAAGTTCCGAACCGCTATGCTGACACTTTGCCGAGAATTCGTGCGTTCGCTCAGGAGTACCTTTACACGGAGGAGTTCAATTCCATGGTGTTGAAAATCACCTGCGATGACTTTATCACGGTGCCTGACGACAAACTCTCCGAAGTCACACAAGGCTCCAACGTCCTTCTGTTCGGACGAGGGCAGATCAGCTTCGACCCTTACACCGGATTGTTCGGAAATCGAAACGGCGGTGGATTCGGTCCCTTCCGCGCCACCGAAAGAATGAATGTTCGCTTCTTCTTCATCGCCCAGGAAGACCAGAAAGACGTATGCCGCTCTCTATATTATATCCTAAAGGATGGCAAGGCATTCAACCCCAACACGGGAGAGTATTTTCAGAAATACAAGCCTCTCGCGGAAGACATCCTGCAGCCGTTCAACACAGACCCGAAGGGCAGCGTCTACTTTCGTTCCGTTGATACAGCGGTGGAAGACATACGTGCTGGTCTCCAGAAGAAGATGTGGGATGATGAGGCGTTTTACGTTGCCCTCTACATCAGTCCGGTGGACCGTGACGACCCGAACCCGGAGCGCCACGACATTTACTACAAGGTGAAGGAAATGCTGCTGGAACGAGGTGTCACGTCTCAGGCCATCTATAACGAAAACCCCGGCAAGAGCGCATTCCAGTTCCATCTGCCCAATATCAAGACGGCCATCCTCGGCAAGATTGGAGGCATCCCGTGGCAACTGCAAACGAAACAGAAGAATGACGATGTCATTATAGGCGTGGGAGCATTCAAGTCAGAAAGAATCGGCAAGCGGTATATCGGCAGCGCCTTCTGCTTCAACAACGAAGGCGTCTTCCAGAACTTTGACTGCTACAGGGACGACGACCTCGACAGCCTCGTGGGCGACATCCGCAAGGCTCTCGGACATTTCGTCGTGGAGAGCGGCAACCCGGGTCGCGTAATCATTCACTACTACAAGACGATGAAGGAACGTGATTCCGCGAAGATTACGGACATGCTGTACAAACTCGGCTTTTCCATCCCCGTCTATATAGTGACAATCAACAAGACCGAAGCCTCCGACTACGTTGGTTTCGACACCGAAGACCCGGGCTTGATGCCGAAGAGCGGCACCATTGTCCGCCTCTCATACAATGAATTCCTGCTGTACAACAATTCCCGCTACGAGAAGCCCGGCAGATACGATTTCCTCTTCCCTGTCAAGCTGAAATTGAAGAAGGTCTATAACAACGCTGCTCCTGAAGACAAGGAACTGCGAATGGACGAAGCCCGCGCACTTCTTAACCAGGTCTACAAGTTTAGCAGGATGTATTGGAAGTCTGTTAAACAACAGAATCTGCCCATCACAATCAAATATCCGGAAATGGTGGCCGAGATTGTCCCGCACTTCCGCAAAGAAGAACTCCCCGCCTTCGGTAAAACCAACCTCTGGTTCTTATAAAGATGAGAAACAGCCATTCTGGAACATTGTTCCACTACACGCGCACGCTCGAAAGCCTTTCCTCGATTTTGAGGGAAGGCTTACGGGCCTCGTATAGCAAGGAAAGGATTTCTGATAAGATTTTCGTCGCAATTCCGATGGTTTCCTTCTGCGACATCCCCTTCGATTGTTGCGAGGAACACAGGGAAAAGTATGGCAGATATGCTATCGGACTGAATAAGAATTGGATGATTGACACATATGGCGATTTGCTCTCTCCTGTACATTACGTATTGAGGGATGAGCCGATTCGAGGGGCATGGAGACATCACGAGAATTACCTGAAAGCGGATGAAACGGTCAGAAAATATGAGGTGCGAAAGAAGGCCGCCGGTGAAGAAAAGATAAAAGTAACTGGACCTTCCGGGATTGTTTATGAAGGTTATGCCGGCAAGTTGAACGACAAGGAGGATTGCAAAGTGCTTCTTGCTATGAACGATTTGTTTCATGCTCGCGAGTATGCCAATTATTGCCTGGGGATAACTAAAAACTACATTTGCAGACATGGGGAGAAGGACTTTTGTGCATATGATGAATGCGAATGGCGCATTTTGATTCCAGAAGACAAAACTATCAACGGCTATACCTCTAAATGGTTTTGGACTGAATCCGAATACAATAACTGGCGTTCAGAGAGACAAAACAGTTTTCTTGATGGTTTTACATTCGAAGTGGAGACGGAGTCTGTCGAGTATATCGTTATTCAGAACGAAAGTGAACGTTCCTTTATCCTTGACAGTCTTGAAGAAATAGGCAAACCTTCTCTTGCAGAAAAAATAAAGATTATAGATGTCTGACACGATGACCCCAGCCCAGCGACACGACTGTATGTCCCGCATCCGCTCCAAGAACACGACACCTGAAAAGGCCGTGAGGAGCGAACTGTGGCGCAGGGGCTATCGATACCGGCTGAATGACAAGAGACTGCCCGGCATCCCCGACCTCGTGCTGCCGAAGTACCGGGCCGTCATCTTCATCAACGGCTGCTTCTGGCACGGACACCGCGGTTGCACCAAGTACGTCGTGCCGAAGACCAACGTGGAATTCTGGCAGGCGAAGGTGGCCCGCAACATTGAACGGGACTTGAAGAGCGCCCAGATGCTCGACACGCTCGCCTGGACCGTCATCACCGTATGGGAGTGCGAACTGTCAAAGAAGAACCGGGAAGCCACGATAAACCGCATAGAAGACGATTTGCGGGCCGCGAAGGAGAAATATGAAAACTACTGCGCCAAGCGTCGGGAAAGCCGCGAATACGCCCGAGAACAAGCAAAAAAGCACCGTGAAATCCTCGCTCAGGTCGAGGCCGAGCTGAACGAGCAATTCGATTTTCCCGTCCGCTTCCGCAGAATCAGGGAAGAAAATGACCAAAAACCAAAAGTTTTTCCCAAATTTTCCTTTGTTTTCCCAAAATTTCCCTAAGGTATTCTTATGGATTTTCCAAATGGTTTGGAAAGAAGTTGTACAGTAAGTCATCACTTCGATTCAGCGGTGTAGTTTGTGGATATATGTTGCGCTCATAGGGGCGTCCCGCCCCTGGCCGCGAGGCCACCCTTGGAGAGCGTTTAGCATACTGGTGTATATTGCTTTGTATACTCTTCATTGCGTCTGATTACAGAGAACATTCTGTGAACGAGTTTGGCCCGGAGCACGTTTAGGATACACATAATGTGCTTCCCCTCTTTGAGTTTGCGTTCGTAATAGTCCTTGTATTCACCAGACTTCATACGTGTCGCAACATTCACTGCGCTCATATGCAATAGTGCCTTCATCGTTTGATTGGCTCGTTTGGATATCTTGGCTTTTGAGCGAACAGAGGTGCCGGAGTCATACTTGTAGGGTGTAAGGCCGGCAAAGCTGCAGAGCAGCCGAGCATTTTGGAAGCGCGTGAAGCCCCCGGTAATGGCAATCATATTGATTGCGATGCGGTCGCCAATACCGTCAATGCTCACTAACAGTTCTTTCTGGCGGGCCAATACATGGTCAGCAGCGATGAGCGCCTCAATCTCAGCATCAATGGCTGCTATCTGTTCATCGATAGACTTGATGACTTTTTTCCAACGGGTGTTCTTATGCTTGAAGTCGCCGGGGTACATATACCTCTTCTGATCGGAGAGCTGTGCCTGATAACGCTTCTTGTCGGTAAGGAGGAACTCCCTGTCTGAAAGCAGGTTTTTCATAGATACCAGGGGTGCATCCGGTATGGCATAGCGGACAGCTTTGTCGCTATACCGGAAGACATATTCGGCAATCCTGGCCGCATCAACACGGTCGCTCTTGCCGCGCGTAAGACCCATAGAGTTCTTTATGCGGGTGGGGTCATCCAGCCAAAGAAAGAGATCCAGTTCCTGGCAAGCCACGGTCAGAGGATAGATGTATCTGCCTGTATACTCGGCACATATAAGTATTTCATCCATCGTCGCACCAAGCGCTTTTAGGGCCTCTTTAAAGGCTTTTTTTAGAGCCTTGACTTCGTTTGAACACTCTTCTTCGTGGACAATCTCAAGGCCGCTGCGGTAGCAAAGATTACACTTTTCTTTGCTGATGTCGATGCCGACATAGATTTTTTTCATAACTTGCACTGCTTTTAAGTGGACAATGGGCCATCGATCTGTCACCTACAAACCTTATTTGGACTAAGGCGATATTCTTATTCAGGTCCTCAGATCAACGGACCGGGTGGGGCAAAAAAGATAGACGGGTCTTACCCATTTGCTCTAATTGAGAACCGCCCGGCTCCATTGTCCTTTGTGAAACTTTCTTTATCGGCATAAAATTACTACTTTTGTCATACAAACCTTGGGTGTAGAGAACTACGCTACAAATCTAAGGTTTGCATTCAACAAGCATTCTGTAACATCCATGCGGAAATGCCCTATCGTTCAACACGTTGAATCTGATAGCGGACATTCCACAAAAAGGCTGAAAAGAGGCGGTACAACACGTATATGCAAAGCTATGAAATACAACAGTTTTCCACCCTGTGTATTTGTCGACGCAGTAAGTACACTCTCTTATTAGTTACAGCCCAAATCCTTATGGGGAGGGTTTGGCTTTGTTCAAGAATAGTAAGTTTCAATGTCGGAAACGGATGTTTGTTTAGAAATTTATCCGGGGCGCATAACGCTCTCGATTTTTTTATTCGATATTCTCCACGAGGAAAAAGTGTTCCTAATCTCGTTCTTTAACAAATAAAACTTTGGTGAGTTCAACTAAATTGGTTATTTTTGCATTATTAGTAGTTTTCATATCTTTTGTAATCTAACATCCTGTCTTTGACACTTTGATTTTGTAGAAACAAGTATAATTCAAGGCTCCAGAC
>ERZ1026848.231-NODE-231-length-31966-cov-12.222619_pt1 | contig 31966 bp, 24 predicted proteins | sample MGYA00380154_ERZ1026848 | MGnify/ENA primary metagenome ERZ1026848 (study PRJEB33269, sample SAMEA4719790) | human gut metagenome | biome: human-associated habitat; feature: organic feature; material: feces | place: Cameroon | collected 2013-10 ...
AGCTGAACTGGGCTGCTGAACCCGCATTTTATCCAGACTACTATTTGACTACTATCACGAAAAACCCCGGAGCCCTTGCGCCACAAGGGTTCCGAGGTTTTCTCATAAATCGCCGGAAATTTCTGCAATTCCTACCAAAGCCTTGTACCACAACGGTTTGTGGCTTGACGGCCTGATAACTCCGACTCTAAAGGCCGCTGGTTCGAATCCAGTCGGGCGTACCATATTAACGAAACGGTATAGATGCGTCTGGCGAAGAGCCAGGCGCATCAACCGTTTCCGTTCATAAGGAAGTATTTTCTTATGAGAGATTGGTCGCAACCTCTGTTATGGAGGCTGCGGCCTTTTCTCTTTCTATGGTAGATCACGGCCTTGATGATTCTGCGATAGCAAGCATTTCCTTTATGGTTGCAAGATCTACAAGTCCGACACCGGTAAAGTGGATGTCAATGCCCACCCGCTTATGTCCGTTCAACATTTCACTGTTGTGAACCTCGATTCGCTTGATGATCTTATTGACCACCTCCGGCGTGAGTGTTTCCATACTGGAGTACTCCCTGAGTCCTGCCAGCAAAAGTCGAATATCCACGCTCTCCCGTTCGAGTTCGGCCAGCTCTTTTTCCTTCGTGCTGACGGATTGCAGTAGCTCTGCCTGCTCTTTTTCGTACTTTGCTGCCATACGGGAATAACGCTCGTCAGATAGTTTGCCCGCAAAATTATCCTCATAGAGTTTGGCGATCAGCCGGTCGATTTCATCGATGCGGTGTTTTCCGGCAGCGATGTCCGATTTGACAGATCGAATATTCTGATCTTTCCCCGCAGATTGTTGCTTTCCAATCATTTGCAGAAAGAATGATTCATGACAGGTGACGAAATCTGCAAGATCGCTGACCGCCACTGAGACGATTTGTTCCAGCACGACATTCCGGATATAGTGAATTGTGCATTCTCCCCGACCGGACTTGTAATTGGCACAGCGAAAAAATTCCTGATTTGCTTTCAAACTCTTAGCCGCACAAAAGTGGAGCTTTGAACCGCAGTCTGCACAGAAAACCAATCCGGAAAACAGGCTTGTTTTCCCCGTCGCAGTCGGGCGGCGCTTATTTTTGCGTAGCTCCTGCACTCGGAACCAAGTGTTTTCGTCAATGATCGCTTCCTGTGCGTTCGGCACGATGCTCCATTCCTCCTCCGGCTTGCGAATCAGTTTGTGTACTTTGTAGCTGACGGTAGTCGTTTTCAGATTAACCATACAGCCGGTGTATTTTCGATTGCTCAAGATGGCGTCAATGGTGCTGTCCTTCCATAAATACGGATCGCTCGGCATAGGACGATTGGCGGAAGAAGAACCGACCGAATAGTAATATGCGGTAGGGGTAAGAACCTTCTCCTTTTGCAGAAGCCTCGCAATTTGCTCCGGGCCTTTTCCTTCAAGACAAAGGTGGTAAATCCTTCGTACTACCTCGGCGGCAGCCTCATCAACAAGCCACTTTTCTTTATCAAGCTCGTCACGCCTGTAGCCGTATGGTACCCGGAAGTTGCTTCTTTTACCGTTGGCCGCCTTCATTGCCCACACAGCCCGCACTTTTTTGCTGGTCTGCGCTGCATACCACTCGTTAAAAATGTTGTGGAATGGCATCATCTCCGTGCCCTCGCCGGTTTCGGTATCCACACGCTCCTGAATGGCGACAAATTTCACACCTAAAGTTGGATAGATGATTTCTAAATACCGGCTGGTTTCCACGTGCTCACGCCCGAAACGGGACAGGTCCTTGACGATAACCGCTGATACTTTCCCGGCTTCAATCAGTGCCTCCATTTCCCGAAAGCCCGGACGCTCAAAGGTCGTACCGCTGATCCCGTCATCGGCTGCTGTACAAAAAGGACTAATATACTTACGCCGTATAGGATTCCCGGCGCAGGGTCTCCATCAGAGCTTTGATCTCATCGACAAGGTTCAATCGAATGTCCATACGCCCGTCCGGGTAGATGGTGACGGATTGCAGCAGCTCGGCAGAAATCTCTTTGGTCAGCGCCGTAATGCCCGCATAGCTTTTGAACTGCTCGATTGCGGCCTTGCTACCGTCGTCACTGCCGCTTATTTTTCGCTCCAGCTCCAAGACCGTGCGGGAAATTTCCTCTGCCTGCGCCGTCAGGGCTTTCTTCTGCGCCGCGAAGCTCTCGCGGGATATCTCGCCCTCCACCAGCCTTTCATAGAGGTCTTGCAATCGCTCGTCAAACTGGGCTTTCCGGCTCTGGAGCGTCTGCAAGCGGCGCTGCGCCTGTTTGCGGTCAAGCACCCGCTGTGCCTGCCTTGTTTGCAGGAGCCGGTCTATGCTGACGGCGTATTGGGCATAGACCTGTATGGTGTCGATCACCGCTTCCAGAATATCGGCCTCCGGGATTCTATCCTCTGAGCAGTCAAAACCAGTATTCAGCCTTTTTGTTCCGCAGTAATAAGAGCCGTTCTTCTTATTGTCCCGCTGCATGGCGTGACCGCATACACCGCAAATCACCTTGCGCTTCAGCGGATTCCCACCGCCCATCATGACTTCTCGCTCCCTGTATTCCCGCATACAAATCTGCGCTTTTTCAAACAGCGCCTCCGACACGATAGCCTCGTGCCTGTCTGGGACGATAACCCAATCATTGCGGGAGATTTTGACCGTGTGGGTGCTGCCTACAATATCCCGGCTCCGTTTGCCGTACACCGTCTTTCCAATATACCGCTCGTCCCGCAGGAACTTTGCAACCAGATTGGCCGTCCAGAAGTTTTCCTCCTGGATACTGCGCCACGGCGTCCTTGTGCAGCCAGCCTCGACCTTGTAGTTCTTTGGAGAGCTTATGCCGTCGCCGTTCAGCGCCGCCGCGATCTGCCATGGTTTCGCGCCATCCGCCGCCATTTGGAAGATGCGCCGTATCACATCGGCGGCTTCGGTATCTACCAGAAGATGATTTTTGTCCTCCGGGTCTTTGACATATCCATACGGCGCATAGGGGCTGAGAAACGCCCCGCGCTCGGCTCTGGCTTTCTTTGCGCTTTTGACTCTGCGGGAGAGGTCGCGGCTGTACAGGTCGTAGATCAGCGTCCGAAATGAGGTATCGAGGCTGTCTATATCCAGCGGACTGCTGCTGTCAAAACCGTCGTTGACGGAAATGAAGCGCACGCCGAGGAACGGAAACACGCGGGAGATGTAGTCTCCCACGGTGAGATAATCACGGCCAAAGCGGGAAAGGTCTTTGACCAGGATGCAGTTGATTTGCCCGCGCCTGACCTGCTCCAAAAGTTCCTTCACTGCGGGGCGCTCAAAGTTTGTACCGCTCCAGCCGTCGTCACAAAATTCCAGCATTTCAGAATCGGACAGGTCTGCGTGACTGGACACATATTCCCGAAGGAGGCTGCGCTGGTTGGATATGCTCTCAGATTCGTCCTTTTTACCGGTTCTCAAGTCCACGTCTTCGCTGGATATGCGAAGATAGATTGCCGTTCTCATGCGTCAGCTTTCCTCCCTTCCAAATATGTACAGAGTTCCTTGTATTCATCCCGGTAGCGGAACACGATCTCAATATTGCTGTCACCGTCCACATATACGCGCTGGATCAGCGCTTGAGCCATTTCTTTTGTCAGAGTATCCGCATCCCGAAAGCTGCCGAAAGCCGCAAGGAACGGGTTCTCCGGTGTGTGCGCCGCTTCCGCCGCCTGCTGGCGGGTCAGCATTTCAATCAGCCGTTCCGCTTCTTCTGCTTCGGCCTTGTAGCGGCGTTTCAGTGTCATATACTCCTGCTCGGTCATGAGCTTATCTACATAGTTCTGGTACAGGCTGTCATACAGGCCGTTATAGCGCATAAGCGCCTTTTTCGCCGCATCCAGCTTACCTTGCAGCGTCGCAGTCTGCTTTCTGTATTTGGGGGAGCTGTTCACCCTGCGGATGAGCGCTTCCATATCGGTGGCAAGGGCGATCTGCGTCCGGATGGCTTGCAGGAGCATGGGGATCAGCACATCCTCCCGGATATTCTTCTTGGGGCAGCTTGTGATGTCGTTGGTATGCGTCTGGCAGATGAACGTGTACCACAGCTTTTTTTCGTGGCTCACATTCTTGTATCGTACCAGCGGGCGCTTGCAGTCGGCGCAGTAGACCAGCCCCTTGAGGATGTTTTCGGTGGTTTCCAGATGCGGGAACCTGCCGAGATTTTCAAAGTATTCCTCGTTTTTGCGCCGTGTAAGCTCCTGCACCTTATCAAAGGCCTCCCGGTCGATCAGCGGCTCGTGGGTGTTTTCCACGACAATCCATTCCTCTTTTGGCTTCTTGTACTGCCCCCGGTTTTCGTAAAAGGACTGCCGCTTCTTTCCCTGCACCATGTGCCCGATGTACACCTGCCGGGACAGGATGTTCTTGACCGTCTGAATGTACCAAACCACGCCGTTGTACTTCTCTGTTTTGCATACCCCGGTGTTGTACAGGTAGGCGGAGGGGGATGGTACGCCGGAATCGTTGAGCCGCCTTGCGATTTGTGTGATTCCCATGCCCCCGGCTCGCCACCGGAATATCTGCCGGACAACGGGAGCCGTCGCTTCGTCCGGCTCCAGCTTGTGGGGATTATCCGGTTGTTTGCGGTAGCCGTAGGGAGCCCACGCCCCGATGAAATCACCGTTCTTCTGCTTTGCTGCCAGTGCCGAGCCGGACTTCCTGGAAATATCCTTGCTGTAAACCTCGTTGATGAGATTTTTCAGCGGAACCAAATACCCGTCCGCGCCCCGCCGGGCGGTGAGGGTGTCGAAGCCGTCGTTGACGGCGATGAAGCGCACGCCCAGGAACGGAAAAATGCGCTCCAGATAGTTGCCGGTCTCCTTGTAGTTTCTGCCGAAACGGGATAGGTCTTTGACAACGATGCAGTCAACCTCTCCGCGTTTGACCGCTTCCATGAGCTTTTCAAATTCAGGCCGCTGAAAGTCTGTGCCGGTCTGCCCGTTATCGCAGAACAGCCCGTACAGGGTGAGGATCGGATCATTTTCGATGAACCGCAGCAGGAGATTTTTCTGTCCCTCTATGGTATCCGCGCCGGGTTTGCCGCTGTCTTCCACAGAAAGGCGGGCATAGGCGGCAGCGCGGTATTGCTTCTGTGCCTGTGCGGGAGCTTCCGCTGTCGGAATGACCGGGTTTGTCTTTCGTTTGGTTCTTGCCACTTATACCACCTCTCTGATTTGTGACCGGCGCAGAATATCTGTCTGCCATGCAAATTCATCCGCGAAGCGGAAACGGACTTCCACACGATTATCCTTGTAAATGAGGATGCGGTCGATCAGCGCCACAACGATGCTGCGCTCCAATTCCGTAATGTTCAGATGCTCCCGGAACTGTGCCATCCACTCCCGGTGTTCGCCGCCGTGCTCTTTGATCTGCGTAATGGTCTCCTGCAAGGTTTCCATCTGCTTTTCGCACTCGGCGCAGCGCCCTGCATAATTCTGCTTGAGCCTTGCGTATTCGTCCCGATCAATGATCCCGTCTGCAAGGTTTTCATACAGGGACATGTGCAGCTTCTGAAGCCGCTCATATTCTGAGCGCTTTTTGTCAAGCTGACGCTGTACCTTCTGAGCTTCTGCGGTTCTGAGCGGCGCAGTGTCCGTCATAGCAAGGATATCGTCCAAATCCACTACGTCCCGGATATACTGCCGGAGCGTTTCCAGCACGATATCGGTAAGCGCCTCGTCGCGCATCCGGTGGGGAGAGCAGGATTTGTCCTGTTTATGCGCGGCGCAGACGTAGTAAACATACTTTTTATTGCCGGAGGGAACGGTTTTGCGTACCATGCTTGCGCCGCACTCTCCGCAGAACACCATGCCGCTGAAAAGCTGCACGGCGCTGTCGCCGGGGCTGCGGCGGGTATCCAATGAGAGCGCCTTTTGCACGCTGTCAAAGTCCCGGCGCTCGACAATAGCTTCGTGGGCATCCGAAACGATTGCCCATTCGTTTTCCGGCTTTGTGATGCGCTTTGGCACCTTGTAGCTGGGGGTGGTTTCCCTGCCCTGAATGAGTACGCCGGTATAGACCGGATTTTTCAGGATACGCAGCACGGCGTTGGCCGACCATGCCGCCTGCGGGTTCGCCTTGAAGGAGGTGGCAAACCTCATGCCCAGCGATCTTTTGTATTCCATAGGCGAAAGCACACCGCTGTGATTCAATCGGGCGGCGATATCCTGCGGGCTCATGCCCTCCAGCTTCCATGAAAAGATGTCCCGCACGACGTCTGCGGCGTACTCGTCTGCCACCAGACGGTTTTTGTCTGTTTCGTCCTTCAGATAGCCGTACACGGCAAACGCGCCGATGTACTGACCGCTCTTGCGCTTGACCTCAAGCTGGGTGCGGACTTTCACGGAAATATCCCGGCAGTAGGCTTCGTTTATGAGGTTTTTGAACGGAATGATAAGCTCGTCCGAGGCGTTTTTTCCGCCGAGGCTGTCGTAGTTGTCGTTGACGGCAATGAACCGCACGCCTAAAAATGGAAATATCTTCTCGATATACTCGCCTGCGTCCAGATAATTTCGGCCAAAGCGCGAAAGATCTTTCACAATGATGCAGTTGGTGCGTCCCGCCTTTACGTCCTCCAGCATTTTCTTAAAGCTCGGACGCTCGAAATTGGAGCCCGTGAAGCCGTCGTCGATCCTGACGGCGTATTCCCGAAGCTCCGGGCGGGTTCGGATGAAGTCACGCAGCAGCTCCCGCTGCCCGGTGATGCTGTTGGATTCCTCTTTATCCCCATCGTCCCTCGACAGTCGGAGGTAAAGCGTGGCGTTCCAGATTTTTGTTTCGGTGTTGTGTTGCATATTGCCAGCTCCTTTCCTCCAAAATTGTACCCTGCGTTGCGCAGGACTGTCGAGGATGTCGCAGGATCAGCCCTTTGTGCGGATATATGCTTCCAGTCTGTCCTCCAATGAAACATCCGTATCGGCGAAGCTGACCCTGACCACATATTTCCCGTGCCGGTAGCAGTAGGGGTTGCCGATCTGACGGATGAAATCGAGAATGCGCTCCCGCTTGGGCAGCGCCGTGTTGACCTTCACATCGCGGATATCCACCAGCGCCGCAGGGTCAACGGCGCGAATGTCCATGTCGGATGCCGTATATGCGTCCATGCCATACCTCCTTGCTTGGGTTATTTCATGGTTATGACTGGATAAAGGAATGTATGAATCCGGTGTAACCGGCAGCGTGGACTTCATTATGGAGCCTCCATTTCTTCCGGGATATAGAGGCCGAGGCTGATTTGGAGAGCTTCGTTGACGCCATCCATCTGTTCGCGGCTGACACGCCCGATATAGCGCACCACGCGGCGTTTGTCGATGGTTTTGATCTGCTCCAGAAGAACGACCGAAGCGCCGTCCATGCCCTTCACAGAGGAAAGCAGATAGTGTGTGGGCTGATGCGGTTTCTTGCCTCTGCGGGCTGTCAGAGGGGCTACAATGAGGGTTGGGCAATAGAAGTTGCCGGTGTTGTTTTGCAGCAGAAGAACAGGGCGTGTGCCGCCCTGTTCTGAGCCGATATAGGGATTTAAGTTTGCCAGATAGATATCGCCGCGGCGATATGTCCAGTTCTCATTCAAGGGCAAGGACTCCTTTCTGTTTTGGTATGTATAGCCCTAATTTGTCCTCGACACCCCAGAGCCGTGGGAAATCATCAGGCGGCGGCTGGCTGTGCCGCTCCATGGGATTTGAACCCCTCCGAGGATCGCTCCGAGCTGTCCCCATTGCGTGAAGAAGCTGTGGCTGGACAGAAGTATCGTTAGCCCTGCATACGGTCATGGCCGGATCGGGAACCGCCCGATTTTTACAGCCGGTTTTATCGCTCGTTCACGGAAACTGCGCTGATTGAATGTTGTCCGCGCTCGTGAAGGTCGTGGCGCACCGCTGTGCTGGCTTGTGCTCTCGCACATATGCAGGAATGTACCTGATGAATGACTGTGAAATTTTCAAGGAACAGTCAGCTTTCGCTGTGATTTTATTTTAGAAGCCCGTGCGCCAGTTTTGAATATAACGTTAGTAACATTCGCTTTACCATTAGTAACATCGGTTATAGCCGCTCCCTGAATTGCTCCAGATGTCCGATCAACGCCTGAATGTCTGCTTTCAGCAAAGCGGAATCCGGCGCGGTGAATGTTGCAGTGCCAAGGACAAGATAGTCGATGGATACACCAAACAGGTTTGAGAGCGCGATCAGCACATCAACCGAGCAGCCTCTCTTCCCGGACTCGATGAAGCTGATATAGCCGTGGGAAACATTCATATGTTCTGCCAGCTCATCCTGCGTAAGGTTCTTTGCGATGCGAAGCTCACGAATCCGCGCTCCGCTGGCCTTCGTGTTGTAATACATAAAAAAACCTCCGTGAATTTGAAACGTGGGAATTTCAAATTCGCGGAGGCGGAGAACGGCAATGAAGCCCTAAAGACGCAGAAAAGCCCGCAGCATGATTGCTGCGGGCAGAATGGGGCGATATGAAGTTGTGGTGGGGCGGCGCATCCGGAAGAGGCCGCAGGGCATACGGGGCGCTTACAACCGCGCCCCGTAAAAATGAAAATAAGAGTCCCGGCAGGAGCCATGCCCCTGCCGGCATACAGCCGTCCATAAAGATCACCCGTTCGGTTCCATTCCGGCTTGTTCAGCCGGTAACAGGATCATACCAGACGGGTAATCTCAGTCAGAGTCTTATTTCAGCCTTAATTATGCAGCAGTTTTGCCGCAATAAAGCCGCGCCGCAACCCTCATTTCTGCCGCACGAGCACCCTCACCAGCGCCGCATAGGAGACGCACGGGCGCTTTATTTTCTCTCCCATAATTGCTGCACAAACGTAACCTGATCTTCGCTCATGTATGCTTCCGCAGTTTGCAGGAAGCTCTTTGCCAGTTCGGCACCGCCTCTATGGTACATGATAAGAATCATGTCGGTGTTCAGTTCGCTGTCATAAGGATCAAGGCTCATCGCATCAACCACCGCACGGTGCGCCGCACAATAATTGCCCTGTTCCATCTTGCGCTCAATATAACACTTGATAATCCGAAGAAAGATGTTGTGATAATATGCCGTTTTAGGCATCAGCCAATGCTGATAGGAGATTTTAGAAAACAAATCGCCGCGATAAAGTTCAACTGCTCCCTGATAAAGCTCGGATTGCGCCTTTGGATTTGCCTCCGCTTCCATACGACGGCAGTTATCCTCAAAACGGTCAAAATCTGTATAGACGTTATACTCCGGATTGATGACAAACGTTCCATGACGGCCGACGACCAAATCCTCCAAATCAATGATGCTCAAAATGCGTCGGAGACGGTAGGCAATATTGCTGACGGAGCGATACGGATTGTCCATCACATCACCTGGCCAGAGCGCTTCCGCCAATCGCTCGATCTTTAATGCCCGTTTCATATTCGTGATAATAAGGGCAAAGAGGTTCAAACAAAGATCGGAAGAGATATCTTCTTCCGTAAGCGTGCCTTTCGCGTTCCTGATCTCCAAATCACCCAAGCAGTTCACATAGACATCTCGGTCGCTGTACTTTGACGCCCGCTGTGCCGCTGCAATGGACTGGCTCAGCTTGATCTCATTCAGCTCCACAACGACCGCGTAGGAGATGATGAACAGAAACGTCGGATCATCCTGAAAGTGCGTCGGGTCGTCAACCGCGATATAGCCTTGATTGATGCGCTTGGAAAACGGCGCTGCCAATATGGATTTCACACCGTAGCGCTGGAAGAATTGATATTCATCCGGATATGTATCCCTGATTGCCTCCATATCCGGTATGACAACAGGCCGGTTCAGCGACAGAAATTCACACCATCGCGGGAAGCTCTCTACGGCAAGATACTGGAGCATGTTCTTCTGGTGCTCTACGCCTTCCGCACACCATTCGTAGGTAAGCAGTCCGATTTTCAAATCCCAGTCTGCTTCTACAACGGAAGCTCTGGCCGCACCGTAAAACTCCGCTGCACCTTGCAGCAGGCCGTCGATAATGTCTTCTGAATCTTCCAAGCTGCGCAGCCGTTCTTCCAGAAGTCCAAGTGCTGTCTGGAAATCGTGAGACGCTGCGCGGTTGTTGTTCTCTGTACCGTTCATGACTGCGCTCCTTTCTGCAAATCAAAAAACTGCCTGATTGTCCAATCAAGCAGCCTTTTCCGCAGCATCTACCATTGGTGGTGCTGCGCCATTATTTGTCCGTAGGTGTACGCCTCCATGCGAGGGTTCTATTCCGCTATGCGATAACGCTGTCAATTTCATGCACTGGCCTGATCTTGCACAGCAAACCGCCGGTAGCGCAGAGGCGCGCCGTCCGAGCAAATAACAAGGCTACATGGCTGTGCGGATTTCTTGGCTGTATCGGTGACAGAATGGCGTGTGCCTATCGGAGAAGCCCCTTTACGATGGCATGAATATTCTGTATCTGTTCAGGACTTAGCTTCTGCATATCCTGAAAAACGGCTCTGAGCTGTTCGGGATATTCATTCCCATCGTCAAAGAAGTCCCTTGCGGTTATATCAAGATAATCGCAGATGTAGAAGAAGCCGCTTAACGACGGCATAGACTTCCCGGTCTCAATATTGTTGATATAACCCGGATTCTGACCCATTGAAAGGCTCATGTCACGAGCCGAAACGCCCTTTTGCGTTCTCAATTTGGCCAGTCTCAGGGAGAACTCCTTGTCTGTCATCACTTCACCTCCACATATTATATTTTAGCCCATACACCCAGCATTTACATTTGAACACAGCCGCTATTATCATGTGAATATAGGTTTGTAGATGCTATGTATTGGTGAAGTGTGGGTTTTATGCCGCAGAAAATAATTGAAGCCAAATCTCGCAATAAAAAAGCTGTGAAGTCCGTGATTTCTCACGGACTTCACAGCTTAACATACCGGTTGATTTGAGAGCTATTCTATTTGTCAGAGGCTTTTCCTGTTTTCTACTATCTTGTCATTTCCTTTTTCCCTTTTTCGTCGAGCCACTCCATTGCACAAAAAATGGCGTATTTATTATTTGGTACTATCATTTGCCGCCATGCGTTCCAGTGCCCGGTAGTCCACTTTACCAACCGGTGTCAGGGGTAGGGCATCGCAAAATACATATTTCCCTGGCATTGCAAACGTCGGGATTTTCTCTGCCAACCATTTATCAAATCGTGGAACCAGTGCTTCCAGTTCCATGTCGCACTTTTTGTTCGGGACGATGTAAGCAAAAATATCCCCGTTCAAGCCGACCACAGCACAAGCCCTCACCTCGCTCAATTCTTTCAAGGGGCATTCTATTTTTGATGGCAAAATGCAATGATTCGCATCGACTCGAATCAAACGCTTGATACGGTCAATGACGAACAGCATGCCGTCTTCCGCCATATAGCCGATATCTCCGCTGTGCATCCAAAGCCGCCCATCTTTATGTCTCCATAATACCAACTTTGTTGCGCTCTCATTTTTGAAATATCCCCGCATCATGGATGGACCGGAAAAGCAAATCTCGCCTTCCTCGTTATACGGAAGTTCTTCATCTGTCCCCGGCTTAAAAATTGAGATCATCATTTTGGGCAACGGGATACCTACGCTGCCGACAGAATTACAATCATCCCAGCACGAGCATGCCGATGACCCAACTTCTGACATGCCATATCCTTTCACAACCTTGTGCTTGCAACCATGCGCGGCCAGATATTCGTTTACCCTATGCTCAAATTTTTCATCCATAGAGTCCCCACCAACAGCGGGGGTCTTTATGAAAGAAAGATCCATTTTAGAGTTTTCTTGCAAGAGCGGTTCAAAATTTGTCGGTGTACATGTGAAATGATTTGGCTTATACCTTTTCAAAATCTTTCCGAATTTTCCCGCGTTGAATTGTGGGACGAGAACTGTAGTGACGCCAAGCGAGACGGGCATATGAATGGCCACGCACATGCCAAATGCAATAAATGGCGGAATCACACAAAGGTAGCTATCTCCTCGTTTTGGCGCGATCACGCATTGATACTGCTCGGCCAATGCGTTGATGGCGCTATTAGCCAGCAGAACGCCTTTGGGATGCCCTGTCGTGCCGCTGGTATGCGTCATCAACACAGAGCACTCCGCTTCGCAGGGTGTTTTACTTACGCTACTGCCCATTCCGACTCGAAGAAACGTGTTCCACCGAACAGCAAACGCTGGAATTGTTGTGTGATTCAGTGGCAGCAATGATTCCAACGGAGAGACCATTACTACTGTTTTTACACCATGTACCTGCAAGCTGTCCAACTTCATAGATGAGAGGAGAAACACGACCTTTGAACCGGCTTCTGCTATATACCAACGCAGCTCTTCCTCTGAAAGTCTTGGGTCAACCATATTTGCAATGGCTCCAACTTTGGCCAGCGCATAAAATAGATATACAACTTCCGGAATGGATGGAAGCGCAATGGTAACAATGTCCCCAGCTTTTACTCCGTGCGCTGTCAAAGCCCGTTCCACCTCATCTATCTTGGAAAATAGCTTGTGATAGTTGATCTTTCGCCAAAAGTAGCGGAGGGCAGTATCTTTCTGATGAACTGAGTTATTCTGCCACAAAAAATCATATACGGTGCCGCCTGGCACGGGCATTTTTTCACCGCTGATTTTACCTTCATAATACTTTAGCCAGGGCTTGTCGACGGACGGGTATCCTGTCAGCGTTCTCTCTTCCATGCTCTTTACTCCGTTTCCCTCTTATTTGGTATCATGCAACGAATGGATACCAAAGTGAACCTTTCTTGCGCCAAAATGCAGAATTGCCGACCTGTTTCTAAACGGCTTAATCTTCTGCAAAATCAACTACATATACAGGTATAATTCTTTGCTTTTGCACCAATGGCCTCATTTTTTAATGTGGCGATGATCCTTCACATTTTTCGCCACAGATGCAATCAGTATCTCCGCTGAACATCCCGTTTGCGGGCCTGTTCAACGGTTTGGATAGCGGCGGCAACCGCTGAAGCATTGTTTGGTGTTATCCTTTCGATATCCGCAGCCTGTCGATACACATCCTGCGGCAACGGGATATCCCTCGGACGGCAGTCTGCGGAAAACTCAATTTCCTTATCGTAGTAATAAATCGGGCGGGTATGCTCGGCAATATAGTCTTCCCACGCCTCTTCGATGCTGCCGAAATCGCCCAGCAGCTCCTGCCGGGTGGACTTGCCGTAACGCTCCATCATCAGGTAGTACCATGTTGCCATCCTGTCCCGCAGCAGCGACAGTGCTTCTTTCTCCGGCAGATCATCCAGCCGGAGCGGCTCATCCACCACGGTATGGATGACATTCTCCGGCGAGAGATCTTCGGTATTGCGGATATAGTGAACGACAGGAACGACCTTTGCGCCGGTAGCCTTGGCAATTCGATAGATACCGGGCCAGAAGTCCAGCAGCAGACGCTCCGGGGTCTTGTTCCAGACGCCCTCCGGAAAAATCAGAAGATTCCCGCCCATCTGCAAAACACGGATGGCATTTTCGGTGGAAGTCTTTCGGCTGGCGGCAACCTTCCGGTTGCACAGCACCACGCCGTTCAGCCATGCGCTGACGCCATCAAAGGTGTTGAAAAACGCTGGCAGGCTGCCAAACAGAATATAGGCATGACGTGGGACGGCGCGGACAGCGCCCAGAATATCATCCTTAAAACGATGGTTGACGCAGAAGATTACCGGCTCGTCCGGTAATGTGATACCGTTGTCCGGCGCTGTGCTGGTAGCATCCATCAGCCGGTTTCGGTTTTCAATCACCTGCGGATTGGAAAGAAATTTCTTACCCAGCAGGGGGAATATCGGATGGATCATCCGGCGAAAGCGAAGCCCTGCCCGCGTGGGACGCCAATTATCATCCAACAGCTTCCCAATTTGTCTGCCCCATAGACAGAACAATCCGCTGGGCGCTCTGCCGCCGGTCAGATCATCGGCGTTCAGGATCTTTCCATCGAGAGAGGAAATGATCTTGCGAAATCGACTCTCCTTCCAAGTCGTTCTCTCTATCACGACCTATTCCTCCATAAAAAGGCGTTTTCTCTGCTGGGGATCAAATTATCCAGATGGGCGAAAGCGTCCTTCGGGTCGGTTACGCCTTTGGGCTTGTAAACCAAGCCAGCGATATAGTCCAAACTGAAATACGGCCATTCGCGGAATCGGGCTTCGGTATACTGCTCCCACTCGTCCGGGGCAATCTCAGATCGTTTCGCGGGAACTGTTTCCCAAATTTCATATTTCAGGGCAGCAAGCGTATCACGCAGATCTTTGATAGCGCGGGACTTCTCCGCTACATCGTCGCCATAGGCGTTGATGTCAAAATTTGCGCCGATATTGACCTTGAAATGCTTCCCGTACTGCTCCGCAGCAACCGGAACGATCATTGCGCCGCCCTGCTTGGCAATGTCCACAATGCCCCAATAGCAGGGGATCATCGGCAGATTTGGCGTCAGGTTCCACGTTCCTTCTGGAAAATACATGAGATTGCCACCTTCGCGCAGCAGATCGATCATGCGCTCTGTGGCAGAACGTCGATCCTCCTTGACCGTTTCATTGAAATAAATCACGCCGTTAAGAGCCAGAAACGGCGCATCCACAATACCCTGCAAGTGCTCATAGTCGCCGGACAACAGATAGTAATGGGAGCGGATCGCCTCGCTGACCACCTCAATGTCAAACTTACCGACGTGCGTCACTGCGAAGATGATGGGGCGATCTGTCTTACTCCGCAGGTCGCCAAGCACCTCATGGGTAAAGCCACCAAGTCTGTTCTTAGCACGGTAGACAAACAGAATCAGCGGATGCAGCTTCTGCCGCTGACGAAGGGACAGACGACTGTACCAGCGCCCTTCTTCGCGCTTGCGCAGCCGGTAATAGAGCGAGAGAAACGCTTCCCGCCGCCGGGCATATTCTTCTTCGGAAAGCCCTGCCTCCATCATTTTCAGTTGTTCATCTGCCAGTATGTTCATAATCCCTATTTCTCCATAAAAAGGCATTTTCTCTGCGGGGAATCAGCTTGTCCAGATGCGAGAAAGCTTCGCGCTGTTCCATCTCGGCCTTATCGTGAAAGCGGGTCGCTTCAATGGAATCCAGCTTATCCCAGGCTATCCGGCATATTGATTTCCCCCACCTATCTACGAGATGCCCATTTAGTTTTCATCTGCGGCCATGCGCTCCAAAGCGCGGTAATCTACCTTGCCGCCCAGCGTCAACGGCATATGGTCAATGATTTGGTAGGCCAGTGCGACATCCCGCTCGGCAAGATTCCTGTGGGACAGCATATCAAGTTCCTGAATCATCTGCTGATTTGAAATGCTTGAAGGCATCCTTGTGATAAAAGCCGTTGGAATTTGTCCATTGGCACCATCAGGATTCGGTGCTCCCACTACACAGCACATTTCGACCAGCGGGTGACGTGCAATCACTGCTTCTATCTGCGAGGGAAACACGTTGTGTCCGTCTGGCCGTATAATCATTCTCTTAATCCGGTCAACGACAAAGAGCACGCCGTCCTCGTCCATGTAGCCAATGTCCTTTGTGTGAATCCACACTTTCCCGTCTTCGTGCAGGCGACGTACCGAATCGGTTTCCTGAGCATTTTTGTAGTACCCCAGCATCATTGTCAGGCCATGGACACAAATCTCACCCTGCTGGTAATAAGGCAACTCCTTCTGCGTTCCCGGCACAACGATCTTGACCTCATTCCCAATGAGAGGAATCCCAACACTTCCGGCCTTATTGCAAGTTTCGCAGACTGTAAACGTCGCAGCGGACCCAAGCTCTGTCATGCCATATCCTTTTAAGACCTTGCGTTTGCCCTCATGCTGCTGCAAAAAACGGTTGATTGAATCCTCGCTTGCAGAAATCAATCTATCGCCGCCCGTGATGGCCGATATCAAGCCGGATAGATCTTCCTTCGGTGGAAAGTCACTATGTATCAGCCCTTCAAAAAATGAAGGGACTCCCACAATGTGGTTCGGTTTATATTTGCAAATCAGCTTCCCAAAGGCTCCCGGTGTGAAATTTGGGATTAGCACGTTTTCAAGATGAGAACAGAACGGGATAAACAGTCCGAACAACAGGCCATAAGCAATAAAAGGCGGCATAATATCCAGGAATCGTGTTCCCTGATAGAAGTCAGGATAGCAGCGTTTGATATTCGTACCCATTGCCACGAAAGCCTCATTAGGAATCATCGCGCCCTTAGGGATACCGGTAGTTCCACCCGTATACTCAATGGCCGCCAGAGATTGCGGCGCATATTCCGCCTCTGGTGGGATGGCCTCACAACTGCCCTTGGCGAGAAACGCCGTCCACGTCATTACCGGCCGCTGGTTGGAAGAGGGATTCCAACTCTTTACTTTCTTGGTCAACTTGGCGGCGACTCTGGTGTGAAAACGGGTGGAATACAGTAGAGGCGTATTGATAACAGTCTCAACATGCAACTCGTCCAGTATTGCACTGAGCTTTTCGCCCAGAACATCCGTCATGATGAGCAGTTTGGAATTTGTGGCGTTGATTCGGTCTCTAATCTGTTCAACATTGACGCGCGGCTCTATGATGTTAGAGATTGCACCGATTTTATTCAGGGCATAAAAGGCATATACGGTTTCCGGAGTAGTCAGCATACAAAGTGAAACAATATCGCCGTGCCGCACCCCCAATGCGACTAATGCCTGAGCTGTTCGGTCAATGTTGGAGAACATCTCGCGATAAGATACTCGATTTCCGAAGTAGTTGATGGCAGCGCAATCCATACAGTCTGCGCTCTGCGCAAGCATAAAGTGATAGGCCGAGCACACCGGCACAGGCGTGTTTTTGGCTTCCTCGCTGTAATACTTCAGCCACGGCTTGTCGATGGACGGATAGCCTGTCAATTTCTTCTCTTCCATTTTCTCTCTCCATTTTTGCAGCAGGCACACCACTCCACGGGGATGCCAGCGCAAATTTATTTGGTACTATCTTCTGCCGCCATGCGTTCCAGCGACCGATAATCCACTTTTCCTGCCGATGTATACGGCAGCGCTTTGACAATAATAAATTTTGCAGGCACGGAATGTTCCGGCAGCGCCGCACTACAAGCCTGTTTCATTTCTATTATTGCTGCTTTTTCATCTCCCTTGACAACGGCGTATGCGACTGTGATCTGACCAACGCCGTAATCCGGATCGGGTGCGCCTACCACGCAGCACTTTTCCACACAGGCACATTGCGACAGCACCTGTTCCACCTGCGGCGCAAAGGTCTTCCAGCCCATGTGGTCGATCAGCATCCGCTTGATACGGCCATCAATGAAGAGAAAGCCGTCTGCGTCCATGTGGCCGAGGTCACCGGAGTGCATCCACAGCTTACCGTCCCTGTGCTGCTTCAACACCTTTTCTGTTTCTTCGGGATGCCCAAAATACCCACGCATCACCGAGGGCCCGGAGATGCAAATCTCGCCCTGTTGGTCATAAGGCAGCTCGTCGCCGGTGTCCGGGTCAAAAACTGAGATCGTCGTATTCAGGAACGGGATGCCGACACTTCCGAGCCGGTTATATGGCGGCGCACAGACGGAAACCGCCGCGCAGACCTCCGTCATTCCATAGCCCTTGATGATCTCGCACTTGGCACCGTGCTCTTCCAGAAAGGCATTGATTTCACGCTCTTTCGCGGGCTGTAAGGTATCTGCACCGACAACGGGGTTCTTCAAAAACGACAAGTCGGCGTTTTGAAGCTTTTCACTGTGGATCATCTGCTCCCACGAAACTGGCGTGTTGGCAATATGATTGTGGTGGCCGCGGATAAATTTTGCTTCGATTTTCTTCAAGTCCAGCTCCATACACAGAGCACAACACATACCAACTGTCAGTGGAATATGGTGAGTACAAATCAGCGCATAGGCCGTAAACGGAAATGCAACAGTCATCCACGAATCATCTGCCGAAAGCGGTGTGCTGCCATGGATATATTGATGTACGACGGCATTGGCATTTTCGTTGGTGAGCATCACCGCCTTGGGGACGCCGGTCGTTCCTCCTGTGTGCTCCATCAGCGCCAAGCGGGTCGCCGCATCGCTGGTGGGAATCTTCGCTTTGACACCGTTTCCTTTGGCGAGGAAATCGTTCCACTTTATCATTCCCTGCGGAAGTTTGGGCTTGGCCTTCAGGCTCATGACCAGCTTCGGAAGCAGAGGCAGGGAGGCTGTCACCGATACGCCGATCAGGTGCGGCACACCGGCAGCTTTGGCCGCGTCGGCAAAGGTATTTGCAAACGGCTCCAGCACCAGCAACGCCTTTGCGTTCGTTGCCGCCAACTCTCTCTGGACTGTCCCCGCATCCGTTCTGGGGTCAAACCAATCCGAAACCGCGCCAATTTTGTTCAGCGCGTAGAAAACACACACGATCTCCGGTACACACGGCGCAATGCCAGAGACAATGTCTCCCTCACGGATACCGATGGCATAAAAGGCGTTGGCAATACGATCAATATCGTCCAGAAATCGGCCATACGAAATCTTTCGGCCAAAGTAGTCCAGTGCGATACGGTCAGGGCGCTGACGCTTTCCCTGCGCCATATAATCATAGATGCTGCCCTCCGGCAGTGGGGCGTGCAGTGCTTCCTCAGAATAGTATTTCAGCCAAGGCTTATCAATGGACGGGTAGCCGGTCATGTTCTGCGTGGTCATGTTCTTTTTCTCCGTTTCCAACAGTTTGTTATTTCAAATAGCTGGATGCTAAAGTTGACCATAGTATCCAGCCAAAAACAGGAACAAGTATTCTTTGGAAAGGCCCAAAACTGTGCTTTTTTGCGAGATGCTGCCTGAAAACAGGGCGCATTTATGCAAACAACTTAGTTTTACCGGCCGGTTATAAAATCCAACTTTTTTCCGCAGTTGGAGTTTTCCACCGCCATGCGCTCAAGTGCACGGAAGTCCACCTTGCCCGCCGAGGTAGTGGGCAGCTTGTCCATGAAGTGATACGCATACGGCAGTGCGTTGCCATGCAGTTCTTTTGCACACAACTTCGCCAAATCTCTTTCGATATCTTCGCCTTGCGAGCTATCTTTCAGCACAACATATGCGATTGGCAAAAAGCCTTTTTCACCGTTGGACAGACCAACTACCGCACATGCTTTCACGCTTGGGTGCGTACAAAGCACGCGCTCAATCTCCATAGGGTAGACTCGAAATGGCACATTATCCGGACCAACTGCCCAGAGAATACGCTTGATGCGTCCCGTAATATGAAAGCCTCCGTTTTCCGATATATACCCCAAATCACCGGTACGAAGCCAGCGAACACCGTCTTTCTCATAAAAGGTTTCCGCAGTTTCAGACGGATTCTGGAAGTATTCCGTCATGATACTGGGGCCGGAGAAGAAAATCTCACCCTCCTGCCCGATACGGAGTTCTTCACCTGTGTCCAGGTCACAAACACGAACATTGTTGCGGGCCAACGGGATCATCTCGTCAGTATGGTGCGTTTTTGTACACAGCGTAGCGGCAGCTTCCGTCATGCCATACCCTTTCAGTAGTCCATATGGCGCGTTGCGCTCGGTTAAAAAATGAGATGCCGCAAGTTCCCATTCTTCGCTCATGCCATCTCCACCATATGCCGCTGTATGGACAAAGGAAAGATCCATTTTTTGAATCCGCTTGTCCTTCATCATTGCGTCGATGTGCAGCGGGCCACCGCTGAAATGATGTGGCTTAAATCGGACAAACAGATTGGGGAAATTCGCCGGTGAAGGGTCAGGACAGAGAATATTTTCAAGTCCTGCACAAATGGCTGTGTGAATGCCAAAGAACACGCCATAAGCAAGGAAGGGCGGCAGGATATCCAGAAAACGCTGCCCTGGATGGATGTCCAACACATTTGTTGCGGTGATGTACTGAAACGCAACGGAGTTGGCCGCACCGTTGGAAATGACAACGCCTTTAGCCTTGCCGGTAGTGCCGCCAGTGTATTCGATCACAGCGGCACTCTCTTTTGCAGTAGAGGGATAAATAGCATCAACGTTCTTCCCGGCTTCCATGAAGCTATTCCACGAGGTGAGCGCAGTCGCCGCAGGTTTTACCTTCATCCTGAAAAGCACGGCTGTGACGGTCGGCATGGAATGTGCCAGTGAAACGGAAACGATATGCTCTACGCAGGAACCCTTCACCGCTTCTGTAATTTGCTTCTCCGCAAGGTCTACTGTGATTACGACTTTGCTCTTGGTTGCGACGATCTGTTCATGCAGCTCCTGTAATGTAGCGTTCAGCACGAGGAAGTTTGCCACTGCGCCCAGCTTGTTGACCGCATACAGAAGGTACACCGCCTCTGGGATTGCCAGCAAGCACAGGCTCACCACATCGCCCGCTTTTACGCCGCAAGCTATCAAAGCGCGGGCGCAGTGGTCTATTTCCGCCTGCAACTGCCTGTGGGTGATTTTCCGTCCGAAGTAATTCAGTGCAGATTTACCAAGCCGCCCCGCATTGCAGGTGGTCATATAGTCGTACATAGACCCATCCGGCAACGGGGCATGGATAGCCTCCTCGGAATAGTATTTCAGCCATGGCTTGTCAATGGATGGGTAGCCGGTTAGTTTCTCACTCATTTCCGCTGATCTCCTCTGATAATGCTTTCTAACAGTTGGTAGTCCGCTTTTCCGGTTGCCGTGCTCGGTATGTGGTCGATTGAGCGGATTTCGCTTGGCACCATATATTCTGGAAGGTGGCTTTCACAGTGCTGCTGGATTTTTGCAATGGCTTCTTCCTCTCCCACGACAAATGCGACAGGAACATAGAAGATGCCATCTTCGCTCTTGGTGACAACCGCACATGCCGAATCAGGCGAACATTCCCGAATGACTCTTTCAATATAATCGGGGAATAGCTTATAGACGCCATTGTCCCTGCCCTTGGCAAGATAAATTCGCTTGATCCTCCCTCGGAGAAACAAAAAGCCGTCCTGGTCGATCTCGCCAAGATCGCCTGTTCTCATCCAGCGAGTACCATCCTTATCTGTAACCGTCACCTTGCTGTCTTCGTCGGGATTCTGGTAATATCCCAACATCATGCTTGGCGAGGTCATCCATATCTCCCCGGTGCTCCCATAGGGCAGCTCATCGCAGCTATTCGGATCAACGATCTTTATGTTGGCCAGTGAAAAAGGAATACCAACACTGCCCTCTTTCCAAACTGTATTGGCCCCTGAAACAACCGTCCCGCCAAACTCCGTCATGCCATATCCGGGAATGAGATGCGAGATGGCTGCGCCGTTACTTCTAAAGAACGATACATACTGTTCTGCATCCGCATTTGAAATTGCCTCGCCGCCATAGCCTATCGTTTGGACAAAGGACAGATTTTGCTTCTTCTTTTTCTGCACCTGAATGATATTTCGGATGTGTGCAGGTCCGCCAAGGAAATGCGTCGGCTTATAGAAAGCGAATGTCTTTCCGTTTGTTTCGGGATTGGGCGAAGGGCTTAAGCAAACCTGTAACCCAAGGCACAGCGGTGCATGAATGGCAAGGCATATCCCGAAGGCAACAAACGGTGGTGCAATATTCAGGATAGTATCGCCTGCCCTCAAAACCTGCGGAGAGTTTTTGTATTCCACTGCGATTGCATTTACATTTTTACTGCTAAGCAGGACGCCTTTGGGTATGCCAGTTGTTCCGCTGGTGTGAACGATCAAAGCTGGAGCATCCGCTTTTCCAATGGGAAAGCCGCTTTGGCAATCGTCATTCCTGCAAATATCCTCAAAATGCAGAATGTTCTTGGCTTTGCTGCGTTTCTTCGGTTTTTGAAAGAAAATCCGCTTCAAAGGCGGTAAGGAACGGGCTACCGGAGCCACAATGACTTGCATGGAATCGCCAAGATGTCCCAACTCAAGTGCGTCCTCGACCAGAGGCAGGAAGGTATCTGCTGTCAGAATAAATTGAGTATGTGTAGCTTGGAGATTTGCCAAAACCTCCCTTGGGGACAGATTCACATATTGAAAATCAATCACCGCACCAAGCCGATTCAGTGCGTAAATCGAAGCGATACATTCCGGCGTGTTCAGTGCAAATGCCGCCACAATGTTTCCGTTCTGAATTCCAGCTTTAGAAAAAGCGTTTGCCGCACAGTCAATCTCATGAACCAGTTCCCGATAGGTGATTTTTCTCCCAAAGTAATTCAGCGCAGGTTCATCCATCCGTCCTACATTGCAGACGGTCATGTAGTCGTACATAGACCCATCCGGCAGTGGGGCATGGATAGCCTCCTCGGAATAGTATTTCAGCCAAGGTTTGTCGATGGACGGATAGCCGGTCAATTGTTTGTCTGCCATTGCAATGCTCCTCTATTCTGCGCTGACTATAAAACCAAACATGAGTCAGCCAATCTTACTTTCTGATGCAGCGAAAACGCCGCCAGTATATTCCCGGACAACAACACATTTTTAGCTGTCAAATACAGCGGGGTACAAAGTCTTATCAAAAAGAAATGCATTATGAACGCTCGGAATAAGCATCGAGAGGTGATTAAACGCCTGTGCCTGCTCAACATCAGCTTTATCCATGAAATGAGCATGGCTTTCTTCTTCGCGCTCATATACTGTTTGCTTTGCTATATAGTCCTCTACATGTTCATGCCAGTAATCAGCAGGGGATTGCCCATTCAAAAGATCTTCTCTGGTGGATTGCCCATGCTTCTCCATGATCTCCCACTTCAAAGTAGCCAAGGTATCCCGAAGCTCTTCTATTGCAACCTGTTGATCACGTTGCGAAAGATGCAACGCGCTCCCTCTGCTCACATAAAATTTGTTTCCGTACATCATAGTGGATATCGGGATAACCGGCGCGCCAGATAAAGCTGCAATTTGATAAACGCCCGAATACAGTTTTCTGACGATCTGATTTTCGCTCATATTCCATACCCCTTCTGGAAATATCATCACATTTCCACCAAGGTTTAGGACTCGTCTCGCCTTCTCAATAGAGGATTGCCGATTGGCCTTGTCGTAACGATCCACCAGTATAATGCCGGAAGCCCAAAGTGCCAGCCCATCCGACGTATAGAAGAGCTCCCTCCATGCGTTTGTAAGCAAAAAGGACTGCTCACCGGCAAATGAAATCGCCCAAGCAATATCCTCTCGTGAGTATGTATGAGTAACTGCAAAAATCTTGGGACCACGGGGCATAGGCTCTGATTTTTCGAGGATTCCCTCAACTCCTGTCAACGCCCCAGAAAGCCTACGAACAGCAGGATAGATTGCTTTTCGTAATATTAACCCAGCTTTTGTAATTGTTCGTTTCGGGTTGTTGCTGGTCAGATATCTCAGATACCAGTTCATTGCTATTTATCTCCTTGAGCGATACGCGCCATTTGACAATCTATCTCTTTCGATTCCAATTGTGTGCATATACAAATTCGCCGAGAAAAAAGGTACAGGTTCGTAGCCAGTCACCAAGATCATTTTTTCTAATATATATTAAGAAAAGTTTACCACATAAGCAGCGTAAATGCAACGTTTTACGACACATATAACCGAAACGCATGAAAAATTAGCCATGGGGAGTAACCTGTACTTTTTTTAGCGGATTGTATCCTGTTCTGCCCATTTTTGAAACGTCTTGTGTGTGATGCCGAGCTTTGCGGCTGCCGCTCTTGCGGACAGCTCCTTCCTGCGCCACGCCTCCAGAACCGTCGGATACTCCGGCGGCTTTTCTTTTGGCTTTCGACCGAACTGAACGCCCCGCGATTTTGCCGCAGCAATGCCTTCGGCTTGCCGCTGACGGATAAACTCGCGCTCAGTCTGCGCGACATAGGAAAGAAGCTGCAAGACGATGTCCGCAATCAGTGTACCTGTCAGATCACGGCTTTTTCTGGTATCCAGCAGCGGCATATCCAGAACGACGATTGCCGCCGCTTTTTCCTTTGTGATGATGCGCCACTGCTCCAATATTTCTTCATAGTTTCTTCCCAGACGGTCGATACTCTTGACAACAAGCGTATCGCCGTCTTTCAGTTTACGCACCAGCCGCCGGTACTGCGGCCGCTCGAAATCTCTTCCGGATTGCTTGTCCACATAAATGCATTTTTCCGAAAGCCCAAACTGCGTGAGCGCGATAATCTGCCGCTGCTCGTTCTGTTCCTTTGTTGAAACTCGTGCATAACCATAGTCCATAATCTGACCTCCAATCTATCGAATGGATAAATTGTAAGCCAGCCACCAAGAATTACGGATTAACTCATTTGAGATAATTATAACTCAAAAGGGTTAATCTTTTCAAGCGCTTTTCGATATGCTCTTTTGTAAAGGGGGCATACGCATGAACATCGGAGAAGCCGTTCGGACGCGGATTATTGAGCTATGTAGGCAGCGGGATATTTCCATCAATAAGTTGTGCAGCATAAGCGGCGTCACACAATCAACTGTCAATAATATCGTCAGCGGACGCAATAACAGCGCAACGATTTCAACCATCAAGAAGCTATGCGATGGCTTGGGTATCACGATTCAGGAGTTCTTTGCCTCAAATCTTTTTGCAGATCTGGAGCAGGAGATCGAATAAGTAGATACTCACACTTGGCAAGCAATGCCTGCGTTTATACAAACTTGACGAACAGGGAGATTTCCGGTGACGGAAATCTCCCTGTTGCTTGTTGGGGCGAAGCTCCCCAAACCCCTGATTGAACGAACGTTTCCCGTTCGGCTGCGCCCTGCAAAGCAGTGCTATTTTTCCTGCTGATGCTCTCTTGTCTGCCGCTGTTCATCGGCATCCGTGCGCAGGAGCATCTCGGCGTTGGCTTTATAAATCTGGAGCTGTTTTGCCTCGTCACGTGCCTTGGAAAGTTCTGCATAATCGAGCTTCTTCTGCACAAGCAAATCGGAATACTCCGCTTGCAGGCTCTTGACGGTGGGCAGTTTTTTCAGCGCCAACTCGTCAAACGCTTTCTTCGCTGCCTTGTGGATGATAATATCGCTCTCATGCGCATCGTAGTATTTTTTGGAATACCCGGCCTTGCGATAGGCAGTGTAGATATCTCTGGTTTTGGCATAGTTGATGATGTGCGTTTTCAGCACGGCGATTTCCGCCATACGGCTCTCTGCCGCCTTTATTTTCGCCGTCAGTTCCTTCGTCCTGCCACTTGCAGCATCCGCATAATCGGCCAGCGCATCGAAATCTGCGAAGTCATGCTTCTGGATGAACAGCAGCGTTTCGGCCATGCTTTTCAGCTTTATAACTTTCAGCTTCTGGTCGTAGGCAGCGCCTTTGCCGCTGCCGATTTTGGCTTCGATCTGTGAAATCAGCGTCGGACTCGACGCCTTGGAAGGATACCTCTTTTTCCTGCGCGGCGTATGCACCCGTGTGCCGAGAATCACAGCCCGCAGCTCTTCTTCCGAGTAGTCTTCTCCCAGCGACCGAAGCCGGATATTCTGCGGCTGACCGTCCCGCATGAAGGCGACATGCTTGCCGCGCTTTACGGTGTAACCGGCGGCTTCCACCAGCTTCAGAAATGCCTCAAAATCTTTTGGCTTCTTTGCAAGCGCTGCGTCAATGGCCGCACGCAGCAGATCGCGCTGGCATGGCTTTGCATTGCCGCCCATCCACTTGTTGTAGCTCTTGCCGTGCGGCTTTGGGTTCTCAATCACAGACAGCCGGTGCTCCATACAGACAAGATCACTGAGCTTCCGGACAGCTTCGGTGCTGCCCCAGAAGTTGCGAAATTTCCGTGTGCAGTCCAGCGTGGTGGAGTTCCAAATGATATGGTTATGGATGTGCTGCTTGTCGGTGTGGGTGCAGACGATAAAGGCATGGTCGCCCTTGGTGAAGCGCTTGGCAAATTCATAGCCGAGCTGATTGGCTTCCTCCGGCGTGACCTCGCCCGGCTTGAAGGATTGCCGGATCTGATACGCAATCACATCGCTGGCCTGCTCCCGGCCGGTGAGCTGGCGGTACTGGCGCTTGGATAACAGAAACTCGCTGTCCGCTGTCTTTGCGTCACAGGCATAGGAAGATATATATTCACCGTCTTCTGTCTTATCCGGATTCTTTGCGTAGTCCGTCCGTTCCGTCAGGCATTGGGCAATGGTCTTGCCCTTGTTGACGTGCATTGGAATGATTCGCGTGGTCGCCACGGGCAAGCCCCCTTTGCAAAGAGATAGCGCGGAAGGTTTTACACTTCCGCGCTGTGCGTTACCAATATACTTTTTCTTTCATCCAGTCTCGCAGCAAGTGAAGCTGTGCCACGAGCCAAGCGCCCAGCATCGGCAGACCGTAAGGCGAAAGCAAAAACGCCGCCGCCAGCTCAATCACACCGTTTTTCACGTTGTGGTCGATGAAGCTGAAAATACTCACAAGGACAAGAAGCACAGACAGGACATTCAGCAGTACGGCAGAAATATGCAAGGTCAGCGTGCAGAGCCAGATCAGGAACGCGAGAATAAGCATGACCGGAGATAGCAGGATTTTCAGAACGAACTTCATATTTTCATCAACTCCTTCGCCTACATATTACAATTTAATAGGAGCGGAGGCAAGGATGTCATGGAGAAGAACGGTATTGGAGCCGCAGCTCCATTATTTGATGTCTGCGAGCTTTACCAGTATCCCATTCGCCATGTCCCAAAGCTGCTCCTGATTTTGGATGACCTGCTCCAAATCTGTATCATAGACGCGCCCGGATTCATTCATCCGCCGTGCGATCTGATTGATATTGTTGCTGGCATAACGCAGAAGCGAGACCATTTCTTTCAGCTCCGGCAGCTCTAACCGGACGATCATGCCGTCAATGGCGATGCGGCGCAGATAGGCGCTGAGATTAGTCATGCCCGCCTGCGCCATTTTATCTTCGATCATGCTCTTTTCATTTTCAGATACCCAGAAGATGATCTGTGCATTTCTGTTTCTGGCCATGGTCATCGCTCCTGTCCCGGCAGCTTTTTCTCTGCGGTCTTTGCCTGAATCGCCGTTTTGTTTTTCTGAATTTTCTCCAGCACGGAGGGACGTTTCTCCGGTGCAGCTTTTTCTTTCGCCAGTTCTTCACGCACACGAGAGACAAGCAGATTGACAAGGCCGGGATTGACCTGCGACACGAGAAAGTACCTGCTGCGTTCATGCCCCCATTCGTCGGCATCGGTACAGACCGGAATCGTCTGTGCCCAGGCTTTATTATCGCGGCTGATTCGTCCGTCGTGGTCAAACGCACGCACGGTATTGGCAAGTACATACGCCATACGCTCCATTCCAAACTGCGCTGCAACCTGTGCGGCGGCTTTTCCTGTGTCGAGGCAGTAGTCGTGGTAGTTTTCGTGGATTGCAGCTTCCAGCACGTCCCGGCAGGCCATGTTTACGCGAAAGGATTCCCGGTAGACGGGCAACTCGTCGTGCTCGATGGCATACTCTGCACTTTGCTTATAGACGGGAATGGTTGCGGTTTCAGAAGAAGTTTTCTTGATATCATTACGTTCCATAATCGTCCTCCTTGTAATCTTGATTTGTACTCGTCCTTTCCGTATAATAAGAAAAACGGTGGTGGTAAAATGGCAAACAACGATCAGCTCTGGCAGGAAGCAAAAAATCGCTGCCGACTGAATGATGAAGATATCGCCCTCGCCAAGCGGCTGGGGCTGAATCCGCGCAGCCTTATCAAGAACATTCCCAACAAAAGCGAGCCGTGGAAGGCTCCCGTCAAGGACTGGCTCTATGAGATAGAGGCAAAGCGCAGCAAAAAGGCAGCGCAGAAACAGCGCCGCCGCGAGAAAGAGGCAAAGGCGCAGGATAGCGCCGACAAGGAAAAATAATTCCTCGTCGGCGCTGTTTTGTTACCTGCTTTCCTGCTCCCGCTGCTTTGCGTGTGCGCCCTGTGCCTGATGCAGCGGTGTGTTTTTCAGCCGTGCCAGCACGGAAGGGCGCTCCGCTTTTGCGGAGATTGCAGAGTCATCTGCCAACTGCTCCATGGGCGTGCGCTCGTCGATGTTCAGCTCGGCGTTGAGTTCTGCAAGCCGCGCGGATTTTACGCGCAGCTCTTCCTCCTGCGGGAAAGGCTTGCCCAGCTCTGCCTTTGCTGCTTCCATCTGTGCGGTGAGTGCGTCCAACGTGTTTCTGACATTCTGCAATCTGTCCGGCATGGCGTTCAAAACGTTGTCGATACGAGTGAGGTTTCCGCGTGCATCCTTGCCCAGCGTCACGCGATGGGTCATCTGCCCCTTGAGCGTCAGAACATAATCCCTGCCGAAATCCTCCAGCGTGAGGGACATCTGGAATCCGCGGTAGGTGCCGATAGGCACCGGCTCCATGCCCCGCACATCCTTGAACGCTTCCAAGAGCGCCGCACCGGCGTTGTCCTTATCCGTAAGATTGTCGTTTTTGACCGTCATTCCGGCAAAGCCGTCCTCTGGGTGCGGATGCGCAGCCAGCGTTTTCATGTCCGCCTCAAGGCCGGAAATGAAGCCCATGGACTTTTCAATTTCCTCCGGAAATTTCTTCAAAAGGCTGTCCTCCAGCTTGTACTGTTGGCTCTGGTGGCTGGCCTTCATCAGCTTCAGGCGGGCAACGTCCACGTCCAAGTCCATCTTCTCTTTGATTCTCTCGTCACCGGCGCAGAGTGCCTTGATCTCTGCATAGGAAAGCGCGGTTTCATCCACATCCTCGCAGGAGCGAACCGGAGATTTTGAAGTCATGATCTGGGAGATGAATTTCTGCTTATTTTCCACCGTCTGCCACAGATAGGCATCGAATGTGGCTTCCGTGACGTAACGGTAAATGTGGACTTCCTTGTTGTGGTTGCCCTGCCGGATGATGCGGCCGCTGCGCTGCTCCAAATCACCGGGACGCCACGGGCAGTCGAGATCATGGAGTGCCACGAGCCTGTCCTGTACGTTCATGCCAGCACCCATTTTGAAGGTGCTGCCCATGAGCACACGCACCTGACCGGCGCGTACTTTTGCGAACAGCTCTTTCTTCCGCACCTCGGTATTGGCTTCATGTATGAACGCGATCTGCTCACGGGGGATGCCGCGGGCGACGAGTTTTTCCCGGATGTCGTCGTAAATTGTGAACGCCGGTTCTTCGGCTGTATCCTGCCCGATAGCAGCTTCCAGCGCATGAAGCTCCGGGCTGTCGAGGTTCCCGCCTGCGGCTTTTGCCGCTCTGGATGCAGGCACTGCCGCTTTTGGTGTGGAGAGGTCGCAGAAGACGAGCTGGGTGAGCTTATCTGCCTGCCCATCCTGCCAGACGGAGTAGATATTGTCCACGCACAGATTGACCTTGCTGCCTGCCTCATCGGGCAGATCAGGATTGATTACGCGCTGGTCAAGCCCCAGCTTGCGCCCGTCCGAGGTAATCTTGAGCATATTATCGGTGCTTGCGTCCACGATTCCCGCATGGACTCTCGCGGCACGTTCGGAAAGCTCCTGCACCATGCCTTTCTGAATCTCTGTCGGCTGTGCCACGACGTTGTGATAGATGGGCGTCGGCGTGGGCAGATGAAGCTGATCCGCCGTCTTGATGTCGGCAGCTTCCTTGAATAACTGCATCAGCTCCGGGAGGTTGAAGAACTTTGAAAACCGGGTACGCGCCCGGTAGCCGGTGCCCTCCGGCGCAAGCTCAATCGCCGTCGCAGTCTCGCCAAAGGTGGAAGCCCAGCAGTCGAAATGCGTCAGATGCTTTCTCTGGAGCATATCATGCTGGAGATAGCGCATCATGGTGTACAGCTCCGTCATGGAGTTCGAGACCGGCGTGCCGGTTGCAAACACAATACCCTTGTTGCCGGTAATCTCATCAATATACCGGCATTTCAGGAGCATATCCGAAGACTTCTGCGCGTCTGAGGTGGAAAGCCCAGCAACATTGCGCATTTTTGTGTAGAGGAACAGGTTTTTGAACGCATGGGCTTCGTCCACGTAGAGCCGATCTACGCCAAGCTGCTCGAAGGTGATGACATCATCCTTGCGGCTGGTGTCCTGCAATTTCTTGAGCTTCACTTCGAGGCTCTTTTTCGTTTTTTCCAAGCTCTTGATGGTGAAACGCTCGGCATTATTTGCCCTTAGCTCCATCAGGCCATCTTCGATCTCATAAATCTGCTCTTGCAGCATCCGCTCCTGCCGTTCTCTGGAGACCGGGATGCGCTCAAATTGGCTGTGGCCGATGATAACAGCATCATAGTCGCCGGTGGCAATGCGGGCGCAAAACTTCTTACGGTTTCTCGGCTCGAAGTCCTTTTTGGTGACGGCGAGAATATTGGCAGAGGGGTACAGACGCAAGAACTCCGACGCCCACTGCTCAATCAGGTGATTGGGCACTACAAACATGGGCTTGTGACAAAGGCCGAGGCGTTTGCTCTCCATCGCCGCCGCGACCATCTCGAAGGTCTTGCCCGCGCCGACCTCGTGCGCAAGGAGCGTATTGCCGCCATACAAAATGTGAGCAACAGCGTTTAGCTGATGCTCACGAAGCTGTATCTCCGGGTTCATGCCGGAAAACGTAATATGCTGTCCGTTGTACTCGCGCGGACGTGTGGAATTGAAAAGCTCGTTGTACTTCTGAACCAGATCGTGCCGCCGCGTCGGGTCTTTCCATATCCATTCCTGGAAAGCGTCCTTGATAGCCTGCTGCTTCTGCTGGGCAAGCGTGGTCTCCTTGGAGTTGAGCACGCGCTTCTCTCTGCCATCCGCATCCTCAATGGTGTCATAAATGCGCACGTCGCGCAGATTCAGCGTGTCCTCCAGAATCTTGTAGGCATTGGCGCGTTCTGTGCCGTAGGTCATATTGGCGTTGATGTCGCTGCGGCCTACGACGCTCTTGCCGGTGATATTCCATTCTGCGCTGAAATCTGAGTAGTTGACATCAATGCTCCGGCGCACATAGAAGGCAGGCTCCAACAGCTCGAACATGAATTGCTTGATATACGCTTTATCGATCCACGTTGCGCCGAGGCGCACTTCAATTTCCGAAGCGTCCAAATTCTTGGGCTGCGCCTGCCGCAGCGCTTCTACATTGGGTAAATAGCCGGGACTGTCCTTTGCGGCCGTCTCTGCCTCTCTCAGCTTCTGCCGCACATCCCCGGCGAGATATTCATCTGCCGTCTGCCATTCTCCGTGCACAGGGTCGAGAAAGATAACGCCGTTCAGTTCGTCGATCAGTTCCTCCTGACTTTTTCCGGAGAGCTGCGCCATATAGTTCATGTCCACGCGGGCTTTTTCCGAGATAGACAGCGCCAGCGCCTCCGACGCCGTATCCACGGACGTGATGGACTCGTGAGGTCGAATCGTGCGCTTTGTGAAAATGTCCGCTTTGCGTTTGAGGTTATTTTCTTCATCCAGCATTTCCAGAGAGCAGAGCAGGAAGTATGAGCTGTCGTCCGAAAAAGCAAGACTGTTGGCACGGGCATTGATAAGCCCGTATTTTTCCGTGAAGGAATCGTAGAGTGTATCAAGCTCTTGCTGCGTTTGCCGGATGGTTTCATCCGAAATATAGCCATCCAACTGTTGACCGATGAGCTTCTGTACACAGTCTCGGAGCTGTACCATGCCCTTAACGCGCTCCTTCGCCGTCGCGTTCAATTCAGGCTTGACCATGACGCTGTTCTTGCGGTAATACACCTCGCCGTCTACAACAGTATAGGTGTAGTTTTTCACATTGGGGTCTGCGGGAATGGACGTGTCGATCTTCTCATTCTCACCGAGGTCTGGCAGTTCTGCCTCCTGATATTTACCGCCGATCTTCTGCACCGCTTCATGGAGCAATGTTCCCAAATCTGCACCTTCTATGGGGTTGACGGTATAATCCTGCTTGCCGTACTGTGTACTCTCCGAAGATGGGGTTCCAAGCACCATTTCCGGATGCTCCGCGAAGTAGCTGTTGATGGCAAAGCCGTTTTCAGACTGCCCAAGGTGAATCCAGTCCTCGTCAATCTCAATGGGGTGTTCTCTGCGTTGCAGGAAGATGATATCCGAAACAACATCCGTACCGGCGTTGGCGCGGAACGCATTGTTGGGCAGACGAATGGCACCCA
>ERZ1026848.232-NODE-232-length-31958-cov-29.566028_pt1 | contig 31958 bp, 20 predicted proteins | sample MGYA00380154_ERZ1026848 | MGnify/ENA primary metagenome ERZ1026848 (study PRJEB33269, sample SAMEA4719790) | human gut metagenome | biome: human-associated habitat; feature: organic feature; material: feces | place: Cameroon | collected 2013-10 ...
TCGGAGATTCAGCCTAATTTTTTGTACTGTCAAAAAGTTTTAGCGGACAGTAATATTTTTTTATGTGAATAAACAAATTCTATATTGATGTTAAGAATAGCACTGTTTCTATAAAAAACAGAAAAACTTCTGCTATGTTTTTTATGATTCATTGTGAACCCGTGATTTTTGTCCTATGTTTGCCCTATGATCAACATTTGAACCTTTAATCATATTATAAATATGGATAACAATAGTAATCAATGTAATAGATCAGAAACCGAGGCGACCGCCCCGATACAGTCCGGTTGGGTTGACAAACCTGTTGAGGGCTATGCACACATCTATTCCGACGGGACGAATGTCAGCATACTCTTTGAATCACGTGAGGACTATATTTGGGGAATGAATGTTATAGCCGTGACAGCGTATCAATGCGGCATCGTGATTCTGACCTTGCAAGTGATGGGCACTCATTTCCATCTTATCGCAAAGGGAAGTCTTCAAGACTGTGATAGGTTCGCGCGTTCAATCGCAATGAAACATGAGTCGTTCCTTTCACGCACAAAAAGATGTCACGCGGTAACGGGAAAGATACGAGTGAGTAACGATCCCATATTCACGGAGAATGAATTGAAGACAAAGTTTATGTATGTCTATAGGAATGCGATCGCAGCCGGCTTCCCGTTGGCACCTTGGGCATATGAATGGGGTCCCGGAGATATCTATTTCGTGGATCATAACCGTTTCGCGAAGCGAGGAAAAAGAATAAGTGAATATCCTGTCTTGACCCGCCGATCGATGTTCCACACATTGACGTCTCTGCCTGAGGACTGGCTCTGTGATGCCGAAGGAATGCTCCAACCCCATTCTTATGTCGATTGGAAATCTGTCGAGGCCTTGTTCAGAACCCCACGGGCCTTCATTGCCTTTATGAGTCAGAAGAAGGACATCGAATCAGCCATTGATCGAGAATGCACCTCGTTGAGTGCGATGCATAAGGCTTCCGAGACCGAACTCCGAAGGGAAGCGAAGACGATCTGCAATGCCCTATGGAATGTGCCAGCCGTCTCAAAAGCCAGTGTGGAACAAAGAGTCGCTGTCGCCCGGAAACTATGGGCGGACAGGCGAACCTACTCATTGTCAGTTCTGAGCCGTGTCACTATGCTTGACAAGAATATCCTTGAGTCCATCTTTGGCAAAGCCCGCTGATGATTATTCATTCCGTCCACTGATGAGCGATCGTGAAAATAAGCGGATTATGAAACATCATAGTTTTGTTTTTACTGCAGAACCCTGTCCACGCTTTTTACGAATCGCCTTCAGCCCAACCCTGAACTGAATGCCGCGGAATAAGGAATATGCTGAAAAACCTGTGGCTTACCCCAAGAGTTTTTCAGCATATTCATTGATTGGCGACCCTCTGTGGCCGTTTGCCGTGAAGGTGTTTCGTAAAGTTGATGCCGCAGCCATAGGTCACTTCGGCAGGCTCAGTGACCGTGTGGATGGAAAATTGGTCAATTGGTTAGCGGTGGGGCTAATACCGGATGGAGCCGATGCCGGCGCGGTCGGAACGGACGTTGTCGGCTTTCAGGGACTCGGCGTCGATGACACCTACTCCGTTCAGCTTGTAGGTGGCGTTGCCGGTCTTGCCGCCGAGGGTGATCTTGCCGGCTCCGCGGATGATGGCGGTGGCGGTCTTGGATTCGATTCCCTGGACTTCCACCTTGCCGGCCCCGTTCATCTCAACGTTGAGGTCCTTGGCTTTGGCACCGTCCAGATTAACCTTTCCGGCGCCGGATGTCATGATCTCAATCGAGTTCTTGGCTGAGATATCCTTGATCTCTACGCTTCCCGCTCCGGAGGATCTGATCTTGAGGGACTCGGTCTTGATGCCCTTCTCGCAGGTGAAACTGCCGGATCCCGACAACTCCACGTAGGTCAGATGCTTGGTGCGGACCTTCACCTCGATCGGAGAGAGTGAATAGCTCTTGCCTTCCTTCAGATTCAGTTTCAGAACCAACATTCCGTCATCGTTCTTCACCTCCAGGCACTCGAACACTTTGTCCTTGGTCTTGACCGCGACTTCGGTGGCCCCCGATGTCTGCTCATAGATGACACTGAACAGGCCGTTTGCGTCGATGGACGAGATTGTGCCTACATCGTAGGTCTTGGTCTTGTAGTCATCGTCATCGCCACTGGTTCTTGCGTTCAGAGTACCTGTTGATGTCAGGCCGATCAGAACCACGGCCATAATGTGCAATAATGTCTTCCGCATATTCATTGTGATTATTTGTTTATTGATTCATCGTTGACTATAAGGTCTCCGCTTCCGCTTTCCTGAGTCTTGACATTCTTGGCTTTCAGTTCGCTGGCGTCTATGTCACCGGAACCTGACTTGTGGAATGTGACCGAATCAGCCTTTCCGGAAAGTGTCGCGTCTCCCGAACCAGTTGACGTTACAGATAATGTGCCAATGTTCAGATCGCTGTACTCTCCGTCCCCGGAGCCTTTCTTGTCGATGACCATTTCCCTGGCGGTGACGTGTCTGAACTCATGGTCGCCGCTTCCGGTTCCAAGAACACTCAGCTTCCCTGTAATGTTCAGGTTGAATGCCTTGATGTTTCCTGATCCGACGGTCTCTATGCTCAGAGAGTCACCCTTGTAGTCTGAGATTAGCAGGTTGCTTGATCTTGTAGAGGTGATTTCGGTCAAAGACGGGGCATAGACCCGAATTTGAATCGGGCCGAAGATTCTTGCGGTCTTATCGGTGAGCCCAACCGTCAGGACCCCATTTTCATTTGTCACGCGGATTGAGTCGGTCATCATCTCGTAAGAGATCACTTCAACCTTGAACTCGTTCTCGGTCTGGATGACCAACACGTCATCGATGCCACCTTTGTTGCATACCGAATGGAACTCACCTGGATTGTAGGTCACGGTGTCAACTTCTCCTTCAGCAGTGTGCATACGGTATCGCAAGTCGTACTTGAACTGTTTCTTCGCGTCATCGCTTAGCCTGAAATAACAGGATGACAGGCCCATCGCCATAATGACCAACACAGTGGCGGTCAGGATATTCTTAAATATTCTCATAATATTCATAAAATCAGCTGTTTCGTTGATTGCCTACAGATTCATTTCTTGCTAATTAATTCCTTAGGATCGAGTCCCAAAAGTTCCATCTTCTTGAGGAAGGCCGGCAGTTCGACCTCCAGGAACTCTTTGCGGTTGTTCTCCAGCACAATGTCCTTGGCTTTCTCGCCGATGAAGTAGCCGATGCCGCGCTTGTTGTAGATGATGCCCTCGTTGGTGAGCTTCTCGTAGGTGCGCATCACCGTGTTGGGATTCACGCCGATCGAGGCTCCATATTCCCGCACGGACGGGATCCTGTCATCTGCCTTCAGCTCGCCGGAGAGGATCTTCTCGCAGATTATGTCGCTGATCTGTAGATAGATCGCCTTGTTTGAATTGAATTCCATAGTCAAAGATCATTAATGTTGAAGCCTTTTGATCCTGAACCAGGACCAAGTCCCGCAGGTGGCCAGAATCAGCAGAAGCCATAAGTTGATGAAGGCGTTCAGCCATAAGTCAAGGTTGTCAGCATGCCGGATTGTCCAGTCATTTAACCAGTTTCCCCACCATTCGAGGTCAGCGTTGGTGATGAAGGCGCTTAACAGGCCGGAAAACACCATTTGAAGCGCAAAGAGCACAAGCACGGTGCCCACAACCTTCCATTTCTTGAAGATCAAGCCTCCGAGCAGGAACACGATCGCGTTTCCCACAATGCTGGAGGCCAGAATCCAGAAGCCGTTGGCAGGGATCACAAAGTCTGATGAACCGATCTCCTTGTTGATTCTGAATGACATAAGCGAATCACCGCAGGACTTGTCGAGCAGGCAGACAAAAGCGTCGCTGAGAAAATAGACAACAACGTAAACGAGAGGGATGACTACCAGTGAGATCAACATCATTGACGTGAATTTCTCCAGTCTGGAAGCCGGCAGCATCAGCCATTCGGACCCTTTCGCCTTGTTGGTGATCTCTCCGTAGGCTCTTGATGGGAACAGCATCACGAAGATGGTCGTCATCACCGCAAAGATTCCGAACCTTACCCCTCCGGAAGGACCGTCAATCCCGGTACCTGTGAATATCTTCAATAAACCTCCGTCGAACATCGCCGCGAAGAACATATATATCATGTAGAATATGATCGGGAACAGGGCGAAGATCAGCATCAGCATCCCGATGTTCTTCCACTGTCTCTTGAGGTCGTAAACGAAATATTTTCCGAACCTGCTTATTTTAAAAGTATTGTCCATATTCATTCCTCCTTATTTGTTGCTGAACATTCCTTTGATCAGTTCCTTGTTCTTGTGCACAGCGTTGAAAAGGGCCTCGACATTGATCTTGCTGTCCTCGCCGGTCGTGTTAGGGTAAACCTGGATGAATCCGCCCGGAAGCTGCTCGCTGTAAAGGGATTCCGGATGAAGCTGCGTGCCGTAGTCGAAGTACAGTTTACTTGTGATCTCCTCCACCGAGGCGTTCAGCAGAACATCCTGACGGTCAAGGATTATGATCGGGTCGATGATGTTCTCCAGATCCCTCACCTGGTGGGTAGAGATCACGATTGTGGAATCATCGGAAGTGTATTTCATAATCGCGCTGCGGAACTGCGTCTTTGAAGGAATGTCCAGACCGTTTGTCGGCTCATCCATGAATATGTACTTGCAGCCGCAGGCCAACGCTAAAGAAATATAAGTCTTCTTCAGCTGTCCGGCGGACATCTGGTTCATCTTCTTGGCCGGGTCGTTCTCGAACTCCTTCATGATCTCAAGGAACTTGGAATGGTCGTAGTCCGGCCAGAAGGCACCTCTTTCCTTTGCGAAGCACTCCGCCTTCATCGAAACGGGAAGGACCTCGTCCGGAAGGTAGAACTGGTTCTGGAGCAAGGTAGGGGTGCGGTCGAAAGGATTCTCCCCATCGGTGGTGATGCTGCCGGAGCAAACTTTCTTGAGGCCGCACAGAAGTGTCAGCAGGGTCGTCTTGCCGACTCCGTTCTCGCCCAGAAGACCGTAGATACGGCCTTCCTCAAGCGTTGTCGTTATGCTTTTCAGGATGGGCGTCTTGCCGTAGCTGAAAGCCAGATCTTTGATTTCAATCATATCTTGTTAGTGTAATAGTTTATTAATACACTGCAAAGATAATGATGTTTTTTGAATATCAAAAGATTTTTTGGATGTTTTTAAGTTTCGACTCCCGCCATTCGGTAGGCGTGCATCCGACTACTTCCCTGAACTGCCGTCTGAAGTTGGATTTGTCGCTGAAACCCACGACATAGCCAATGTGACGTACAGGAGCCTCAGGATGCTCCAGAAGGAGCTTTTTCGCGTCTTCGATTCTGATCTCTTTCCTCCATGTGAGGAACTTTTTATTGAGTATGCGGGAGCAATAGAACGATAGCTCTTGATTTGTCAAGTCAAGTTCATCGAGGATTTCTTCCATAGAGTCGTAGCACTCATGATGCTTGCCGTCCCTTACCCAACGGGCAAGGTGTTTTTCAACTTTCTCAAGAGTCTTTCTGGAATTGATTCTTCCTTGGATCGCGGCGAGTCTGTCGCCTCTGATTCTGCGCAGCCGTTTGGATATGGCCGTGATAAGGGGATTCCCTTTGCTGGAATTTCCTTTCATTTTGCTTTGGTCGGTTGGAAGGAACGAAAACCGTTTGCGTTCCTCTGGTTTGTGGTTACAAAAGCAATCCTTAAAGGATTAACTACAATTCTTAATGAATATAAAAAAGGTGATGACCTTGGTTAGACGGCCATCACCTTCATAAAAGTCAGCGATGGACTACCAGCCCAGCACGTAGGCGAAGATCAGCGGCGCCACGATTGTCGCGTCACTCTCCACGATGAAGCGCGGAGTGGTAGGGGACAGCTTGCCCCAGGTGATCTTCTCGTTAGGAACGGCTCCTGAATATGAACCGTAGGATGTGGTGCTGTCGGAGATCTGGCAGAAATATGACCAAAGCGGTGTGCCCTTCCATCCGAGATCCTGCTCCATCATAGGAACGACGCAGATAGGGAAGTCACCGGCGGTGCCGCCACCGATCTGGAAGAATCCGACACCGGCTCCCGTGGCGTTGGCCTTGTACCAGTCAACGAGGAACATCATCACCTCGACGCCTGTCTTCACGAGGTCGGTAGGGAACTCGCCGCGGATGCAGTGGGCTGTGAATATGTTACCGGTTGTGCAGTCCTCCCAGGCCGGGCAGATGATCGGAATATTCTTCTCGCAGGCAGCCATTACCCAGCTGTCCTTAGGGTCGATCTCATAGTACTGCTCCAGAACGCCGCTGCGGAGAAGCTGGTAGATATATTCATAAGGGAAATACCTTTTTCCTTCATTCTTCGCCTTTGTCCACACATCGACGAGCGCGCCCTCAAGACGGCGGAAAGCCTCCTCCTCAGGAATGCAGGTGTCGGTCACACGGTTGTAGTGGTTCTCAAGCAGCTCCTGCTCCTGCTGAGGAGTGAGGTCGCGGTAGCCCGGAATCCTGTAATAGTGTGAGTGGGCGACAAGGTTCATGATGTCCTCCTCGAGGTTGTTGGCTGAGCAGCAGACGAACGAGAACTTGTCCTGACGGATCATCTCCGCGAGGGAAAGTCCGATTTCAGCGGTACTCATCGCACCGGCCATAGCAAGGAACATCTTTCCACCCTTGTCGAGAAGGTCACAATAGGCCTTCGCGGCGTCAACCACGCACGCCGAGTTGAAGTGGCGGTAGTTGTGGGTGATGAATTGTGAAATAGGTCCTTTTTCCATTTTTTGTCCTAATGTTAAAAGTATTTTCAAATGCTATCTCGTGTCAGAAAACTCCTCTGAACGTACAATAGTATGCGAATTTAGAAATTTTAGATTACTTTTGCAATTGTTTTGGTTTTGAACAGGTTTTATTCTTCATGAATATTTGCCAGACAAGAAACTGTTTTGAGGTTACTTAGTAAGCGTTAAAAAACAAGTTGGTAAAGATTTGGCGGTATTTTCGAGGATAGATGTCTTTTGGAAGAAGGAGTGTGCCGGTGGCACATGACTGATGAGGAAAGACATATAGACCGAAAAGACAATCAAAGATTACCAAGTTATTTTTTAAGGATTACTTAAGAAGTGATTTTCCGAATATGCTAAAGATAGGCGATTACGAATCATTCAGCAAGGTGGCCACACCTTTCTATTATTATGACATTGATCTTTTCCAGAACACGGCTGACAAGGTGGCGGAGCTTTCCGCGCGCTATGGAATCTACGCCCATTATTCAGTGAAGGCCAATTCGGACAGGCGTCTGAATGATATCCTGAGTTCCAAGGGATTCGGAGCCGACTGTGTCAGCGGGGATGAGATAGAGTTCGCGGTCGGTTGCGGCTACGATCCGAAACAGATTTTCTTCGCAGGTGTCGGCAAGACCGACCGTGAGATCTGCCAGGCCTTCCAGGCCGGGATCGGGGCATTCGTGGTCGAGTCGCTGGAGGAGATCGGAATCATCAGCGCTTTGGCTCGTAGGCTGGACCGCAAGGCTTCAATCAGCCTCAGGATCAATCCGAATATAGACGCTCACACGCACCAGTACATCACCACCGGTCTCTATGAGGACAAGTTCGGCCTATCAGACAGGAGTTTTGACGGGGCTGTGGAGATGCTGAAGTCAGATCCCGCCCTTGATTTCTTCGGGCTCCAGTTCCACATTGGCTCCCAGATTCTGGATGTCGAGAATGTCATCGGGCTTGAGTGCGCCAAGGTTAACGAGATTGTCTCAGTGTTTGAGTCAAAGGGGTTGGTTGTCAGGAATATAGATTTAGGCGGCGGCCTTGGGGTCAATTATGACGACCCCGATTCGGATCCTATGGCTGATTTCGAGACCTGGTTCAGAACCATAGACAAGAAACTTGCCCGCCGGCTTGACCAGACCGTCCACGTTGAGCCGGGACGCTCCGTTGTGGCTCAGTGCGGATCTCTTGTCACCCAAGTTGTTTTTGTCAAGAAAGGGGAGAGCAGGAATTTCCTGATGGTGGACGCCGGGATGAATGATCTTATCCGTCCTGCCCTATACGGAGCGTTCCATAAGATCGAGAATATCACCGCTCATTATCAGGACGGGGATTCTCGTTCGGCAAGCATTTATGATGTGGTAGGTCCGGTCTGCGAGTCCGCCGATACTTTCGGCAAGGAACGTTCGTTGCCCGAGAGCCGCAGGGGAGACCTTATAGCCATCCGCAGCGCCGGTGCCTACGGTCAGGTGATGGCCTCGCACTACAACATGCGTCCGTTCGCCCCGGCTGTATATTCAGACCGCTTGCTTGAAGCCCCCCGCCGGAAGGATTATTTCCTTGGTTGATGAATATGCCATTAGCCGCGAATCAATAACCATCCGGTTCCTGAGCTTGCGGTTCCTGAGCTTGTCGAAGGGTCAAAGTGCCGGAGGATTTTATTCCCTGTATGGTTTGAGGTCACTTCGACAGGCTCAGAGACCGGACATATTCCTACCTTCTGAAACCGCGGAGCTTTTGTGCGAGGTTTCCAGTCAGCGCGGTCTTCATCATCTTTCTGGTTGTCTCGAACTGCTTGAGCAGTTTGTTGACCTCGGCCACATTCGTGCCGCTTCCGTCCGCGATCCTCTTGCGGCGGCTTCCGTTGATGATCTCAGGATTGTCCCTCTCCTCCGGAGTCATGGACATGATGATCGCCTCTATTCCCTTGAACGCCTTGTCGTTGTCGATGTCGATGTCCTTGATGGCCTTGCCGAGTCCAGGAATCATCCCGGCCAGATCCTTGATGTTGCCCATCTTCTTGACCTGCTGGATCTGATTGTAGAAGTCCATCAGTCCGAACTTGTCCTTGGCCAGTTTCTTCCTGGTCTCACGGGCCTGCTTCTCGTCGAACTGCTCCTGTGCCTTCTCGACGAGGGAGACAACGTCACCCATTCCGAGGATTCTGTCGGCGATACGTCCCGGGTGGAACACATCCATCGCCTCCATCTTCTCTCCGGAGGAGATGAACTTGATCGGCTTGCCGGTGACGTACTTGATGGAAAGCGCGGCGCCGCCTCTGGTGTCACCGTCCATCTTCGTCAGCACGACTCCGTCGAAGTCAAGCCGCTCGTTGAAGACCTTGGCTGTCTCCACGGCATCCTGACCGGTCATCGCATCGACCACGAACAGGGACTCTGTCGGATTCACGGCCTTGTGCAGGGCAGAGATCTCGTCCATAAGCTCCTGATCCACAGCCAGACGACCGGCGGTGTCTATGATGACCACTGAATATCCTTCCGCCTTGGCCTTGGCTATGGCGTTCTTGGCGATCTTGATCGGATCCTTGACGCCTTCCTCGGTGTAAACGGGAACCTGAATACCCTCGCCGAGCACCTTTAACTGCTCGATGGCCGCCGGGCGGAACGTGTCGCATGCCGCAAGAAGCACCTTCATGCCCCTCTTGCTCTTGATGTTGTTCGCCAGCTTGGCCGAGAACGTGGTCTTACCGGAACCGTTGAGACCCGCCACCAGAACTATCCCGGGATTGCCCTTGATGTTGATGTCCTGCGATGCGCTCCCCATGAAGTCGGCCAGCTCGTCGTGGACGATCTTGACCATCATCTGCTGTGGCTTCACCGCCGTGAGGACATTCTGTCCCATGGCCTTGACCTTCACCCTGTCGCAGAAGTCCTTGGCCACGCGGAAGCTGACATCCGCGTCCAGCAGCGCCCTCCGGATGTCCTTCAGCGTCTCAGCGACATTGATCTCAGTGATCTTACCCTCACCCTTCAGAATCTTGAAGGATCTCTCAAGTCTCTCCTGTAAGTTATCGAACATATTCAGTAGCCTATTAATTGTAACCAACAAAGATAAGCAATTCCGTTGGAAGAATAAAATCACGAGCCCTGAGCGAATCTAATCTGCTTTCATGTTTCGTGATTTGTAAGACGTTAATAGTCAGTATATTCGATAATCTTGCCCGCCCGAATTGACTGTCGGTATTGTCTAATTAGTTTGAAATTAATTGATTACGTTGCGCGTTTTGACGATCGTGAGTTTTTGTTAAACGGGCACATTAACAAAATTAGCCTTCTGTGGTAACTATAGTTCAAGTTTTTCTTGCACTTACGGGAAATTGTTAATACATTTATGAGCAAAGCTTATTTTTATTCACTTCTATACAAATTTCTGTTAAATGAAAAAGAATCGCACTTACAGAACGAACGCCTTTCTCGCGATGATGCTTGCCGGGTCTTTCCTTGCCGGAACGACCTCGCTGGCAGCTGAGACCAAGGCCGGTTCGCTGTCAGAGGCGGCTGCCTCTCAGCAACAGAACCGCACTGTAACCGGAAAGGTCGTTGACGCGTCCGGTCAAGGTACGGTCGGCATCGGTGTAATGGTGAAAGGAACCTCAAACGGTACCCTGACCAATCCTGATGGAACCTTTACTCTCTCCAATGTGGCTCCCGGAGCCACTATCGTGTTCTCCAGCATCGGCTACAAGACGGTCGAGGTTGTCTATGAAGGCCTTCCTATCAATGTGACCATCGCCGAGGACAATGAGCTTCTCGATGAATCCGTTGTCACCGCTCTCGGCATCAAGAGGGAAAGGAAGTCCCTCGGTTACGCCGTGGAGGACATCAACGCTTCCGAATTGATGAAGAACAAGACCGCCAACGCGATCAGCTCGCTCTCCGGTAAGATCGCCGGTGTGAACATCACACAGTCCTCCGGAGCCGCAGGATCCGGTGCTCAGATCATCCTTCGTGGTGGTACCTCCGGTTCGGAAGGCAAGGATAACCAGCCTCTGTTTGTTGTGGACGGAATCATCTACGACAACTCAACGAATGTTGTGGGCAACTCTGCCTTTGATGGCAGTATGAGATCCGCGACAACTTCATCCAACCGTGTGATGGACATCAATCCTGAGGACATCGAAAGCATGTCAATCCTTAAGGGACCGGCCGCTTCCGCTCTTTACGGATCACGCGCCGCGAACGGTGTCGTACTTATCACCACAAAGAAAGGTAAGGACGGCAGGATTGAGGTGAACCTCAATTCCAAACTGTCCACTTCTTGGGCGACGAATCTTCCTAAGGTTCAGAAGGAATATACAAGAGGTTATATGCAGGATAATTACGATACCTCGAAAAAGTACACAGGTACGACTTTCAATGACTTCGCCTATACTTCTTGGGGAGAAAAATCAAATGCCCAGACCTACGATAACATAGGCGATTTCTTCCAGGGAGGTACAATCCTTGACGAGAGCCTCAGCATATCTGGTGGTACCAAGAACAGTAATTTCTACCTTTCAGGCTCCTACTATGATCAAGATGGTATAGTTCCTAATACTGGTTACACCAAATATTCGTTCAGATTCAATGGTGAGCAGAGGGTTGGTCTATTCACTTTCAACGCCAGTGCCGCATATTCAGACGCTCATACAGACAGGACTCTTACCGGAGCAGCTCTTTATGGATCTTCCGGAACGGGCGCTCTTTACGCCGTTTACAATTGGTCTCCATTTGATGATATGAAGCATTATCTGAATGAAGATGGCACACGTTATCGTATGTTTGACAATAGACTGGATCCTTGGGAGGAGAGAGACAACCCTTATTGGCTTGTGAACAAAAACCATATGTACGATAACGTTGAGCGTTTCACCGGTAGCGTAAGCGTGAAGGCTGACATCGCTAAATGGTGGTATGTCCAGTATAAGGCAGGAGTTGACTCATATACACAGACGGCATCCAACAGAATCGCAGCCAACGGAGCCATCAAACAGGTTTGGCAGAAAGGTATGATGAGTGACAACACATCGCATTTCAGATACATCTCCCACAACTTCATCTCCAATATGAACAAGCAGTTCGGAGACTTCGACCTGAACCTGCTCCTTGGAGCGCAGTTGGATGATACCAAGATTGACAGCAATTACAAGATGGCTTGGAACTTCTCCGTTCCGGATTTCTTCTCTTATGCCAACACGACGACGAACAACAAGCAGTTCAAGCATTCGGCTTCGCTGAAAAGGCTTGCAGGTGTCTTCGGAGAGTTCAGAGCATCTTGGAAGAATATGCTCTTTTTGACTGTTACTGGGCGAAATGACTGGACTTCAACTCTTCCTAAGGAGAACCGTTCATATTTTTACCCTTCGGTAAGCGGCTCGTTTGTATTTACCGAACTGCTTCCAAAGAACACTGCATTGTCGTATGGAAAGCTCCGTGTATCCTGGGCTAAGGTCGGCAAGGACACAAATCCTTATGAGACAGCCACAACACTTTGGCCTACCGGTGTTTATCTTGGCGGCAAGGTTGGAGTCGGCAATTCTTGGTCAAAGGGAAATCCTATCCTACGACCAGAGATGACCAAGTCAACGGAAATCGGTCTTGAGATGAGCTTCTTGAACAACAGGCTGCGTTTTGACTACGCTTACTACACCAACGATTCGTATGACCAGATTCTCAGCCCTCGCGGCCCTCAGTCAACAGGATATATATTCTTCTCGATGAACGCCGGTAATGTCTATAATAAAGGTATGGAACTTACCGTTTCCGGAATTCCGATCGAGACAAGGGATTTCAGGTGGGATGTCGGCTTAAATATGGCCGGGAACCGCGGTACGATCGGCAATCTTCCACAAGGACTTGACGTGATGTATGTTACTGATGTTCAGTATGCTGGAATGCAGGCCGCATCATTCAATAATGGCAACTTTATGGCCATCGCTGGTAAGAAGTGGTACAGAGACGACAACGGAAATGTCATTCTGGACAAGAATGGAATGCCTACATACGACAACAAGACGTTGTTTGAGGTCGGAAACCGCGAGCCTAAATTTACTGGTGGTCTGAATAATACACTGACCTGGAAGAACCTGTCATTTAATATGCTGTGGGAATTCAGAGTTGGTGGTGATGTTGTGAATGGTACCCAGTATGCGATGGATGTAAACGGAACCAGCAAGTTCTCCGGTGACATCAGAAACCAATCTTTGACGATTACAGGTGTGGACAGCAATGGAGAATCAGTAAGCAATACTTGGGAAGCTGACAAGACCTACGTGTTCAACGGCAGTGAAATGAGTGGCTATAATATAATAAAGAACTACTACACGAACTATTACACTGTCGAGGCCGCTAATTACATCACGAAAGTAAACATGCTGAGACTTCGTTCGATTTCCATCAATTACGAACTGCCTCAGAACTTATTGAAGAAGGTCGGCTTCATCAAGAGAGCTTCCGTTTCTGCTTCTGCCAACAATCTGCTCTTGATAACGAACTACAATGGTGACCCTGAGGTTGCCGCCGCCGGAGCGGGTGTTGGTGGATCTTCATCCGTAGGTTTTGATTACTGCGGAGTGCCATCAACCGCAGGAATGACATTTGGCGTTAATCTGACATTCTAACATTCATTCAGACAATTATGAAAATATTAAAAACCATATTATTGAGTGGAGTTGGCCTTGTAGGGCTGACACTCTCTTCGTGCGATAGCTGGTTGAACGTCAATGAGGATCCGGAGAATCCAACCAGTGATACGGCACCTTATCAGTCCCGTTTGGCACATATTGAGTTCTACACCAACAGCGCAAATCAGTTTGCCGCTTGGCGTTCAAGTATGTCAATGGGAGATTGGACACGATATTACGGTGGCGGTACTTATTGGAATATGTCCCTGTGGTATCCAACATCCAGCATTGTGACAACTCCATATCAGTGGTGGTTCTGCGGTGCCGCCTGCAATGTTGATGATATGTACCAGAAAGCAATGAACGCTGAAGCCTGGCACTACGCCGGGGTCGCTAAAATCATCAATGCGTATGGATTTATGCTGATGGCTGACATCTACGGAGAGATGCCATACACACAGGCCTGCGGTCAGTATGCCCTTCCTGAATATGATAACGGAAAGACCATCTATCTCGGATGCCTGAAAGACATAGATGAAGGTCTTGAACTCCTTGCAAAGACGCAAGGTACCGGTCTTCCTACTTTGTCAGAGGGTGATTCCTGGAACAATGGTGATGTTGATAAGTGGATAAGACTTGGCAACTTGCTGAAGGCGCGCTACTGCTTGAAACTCTCTAAAAAACAGCCTGGTAGTTATAGTGAAGGCAAATACGACGTTGACGCGATTCTCGCCGCTCTTGCCAAGGGACCGCAGAGCAATTCCGACAACACCGTTGTATGGCACACCGATGACAATAGTGCGACACACGACAATTTGGGTTGGGACGAACCGGTTGATTACTCTCCTCTGTACTCGGTCTGCGGAATGAATGGTGGTTATATGGTGACAAAGATGCTCTACGACAACCTTACCAATTTCGCTGGTTATGGTGTGGAGGATCCAAGAGCTGACAGAATTATTCCTTGGGCTCTGTCGAAGAAATCAGACAAAGCTGTCAAGGAAATCAAATGGGATGGCAATTGGAGACGCTCGCTCGGTGTTGATATGACATCAGATGCCTGCCCTAATTTTCAGGGAGGCCCTCTCAGAGCAGGCTATGGCGAATCAGGATGGTGGATTGATTCAGAAGAACCTTCAAGGCTTGGTGACACCGTTTATGTTGAGTGTACCAGCACATCCAAAGGATATGCCGCGGCTTCCGATCTTCTCTATAGAAGAAACAATAAATATGATAATTCTAAGGAGTCTGGATCTTTTTACACACGAGTGTCTTCACCTACCTACATAGGAACATATTCCGAGGCTTGTTTCATTAAGGCTGAGGTTCTTTTCAACAAAGGCGACAAGTCTGGTGCCTACGAAGCTTATAAGGAGGGAATCAAGGCAAGTATGGAGCAGATGAATGTGTCTCTTCAGTCTTGGGTCAGCGGTGACCAGAATCTTGCGGATTGTCCTTCATTCAGGCCTATGAGTCAAAGCGAAATGGACAACTTCCTGGCAAATGGTATAGGTACTTCAGGAAACCTTACCCTTGGAAAGATTTTAACTCAGAAGCGTATCGCCCTTCATTTCTCTGTTGAGATCTGGAATGATATGCGCCGCTACGATTTTAACCCGGAATACTTCCTTGGTTGGGCTGTCCCGGCATATCACTCTCAGGTCGTAAAGGCGACGCAGGCTATTCCTGACGGAAAGCAGTTCCGCCGTTGGATCCAGTGCTCGCACGAGTTGAACTATAACTCCAAGAATCTTCACGCCATCGGCAATCAGGTTCCCGGAGCGGATATGGCTCGCGAGCAGTGGAATGCCGCTGAGGATGCGTGGACCATCAACGTTTGGTGGGATTCCGACCAGCAGTAATTCAGATTACTCTATAACTCTAAAAGAGGACGGCCGAATGGCCGTCCTCTTTCGTTATTGATCACCTCGTCAACATAATCAACTAATTTGCTGAATTTTTCATCATATTTCGACCTCGATTTGGCTAAGTATGGCGAAATTTCCGAAGATGGTGGGGAATCCGGGAATATTCATTATCTTTGAAGGTAGGACATAAAAAAGGTTGGCACTATGGAGGCGAAAAGGATAAGGTACCCGATCGGGGTGCAGACTTTCAGAGACATTGTCGAGGGAGGGTACCTCTACATCGACAAGACAGGAATTGTACACGACTTGGCGGAGACATACAAGTATGTGTTCTTGAGCAGACCGCGACGTTTCGGGAAATCGCTGCTGTCCTCCACATTCCACAGTTATTTCGCCGGGGAAATGGAACTGTTCGAGGGGCTGGAGGCTGGACGGCTCAAGAAAGAGTGGACACGGCATCCGGTGTTCCACTTTGACATGTCAACGGCGAAACATCTTAATGGAGGGCAACTGCAACGTATATTGGGTTACAAACTATCCGAATACGAGAAGAAGTGGGGTGCGGATTCCGGCATCGCAGAGGATGACATCAACGCGAGATTTGAGCGTCTTGTCAAAGCGGCTGTCGAAAATACCGGCGAGAAGGCGGTCATAATAATTGATGAATATGACGCACCGCTGCTGGACGTGATGAACGACAGGGAGAGGCTGGTTCCTATGCGGCAGATAATGAGGAACTTCTATAGCCCGATCAAGAGCCTTGACCCGTACCTGAGGTTCGTGTTCATCACGGGGATAAACAAGTTCGCCCAGCTCAGCATATTCAGCGAGCTGAACAACCTCCAGAACATCTCGATGATGCCAAGGTACTCTGCCATCTGCGGCATCACGCAATCCGAACTAGAAAGGGACATGAAAGAGCCTGTGCGTGATCTCGCCGACAAACAGGGAATCTCCTACGACAATGCGTTGCTGCAGCTCAAGCACAACTACGACGGTTATCACTTCTGCCACGAGTCCGAGGACATCTACAACCCTTTCAGCCTGATAAAGTGCCTTGACGCACGGGAGTTCGGCTCCTACTGGTTCGAGACCGGCACGCCTACATCCCTTTTGGAAAGGTTACGGAAGAATCCTATGGACGAGACAAAACTGGACAAGATGACTGAAATCGCCCAAAGCGACTTTGACATCTCTCCGGAACTGACGGAAGACACCCTTCCGATGCTGTACCAAACAGGCTATCTTACAATTAAAGGATACAACAAGGAAGATCATTCCTACACACTTGGCTACCCGAACAGGGAGGTTCGGGAAGGCTTCTTGAGAGGTCTTCTCGCCAACTACAAAAGTTCGGAGGGAATGAGTGCGTCATTCGTGCTGAAGTTCAACAAGGCTCTGAAGGACAACGATGTGAACGGTTCCCTTGAACTCCTCCAATCCTTCATGGCCGGCATCCCCTACGATCTGGAGAACAAGACTGAGAAACACTACCAGACAATCATCTACCTTGTCTTCTCACTGCTTGGCTACTACACCCAGACCGAAGTCAAATCAGCCGTCGGACGCGCGGATGCCGTCTGCCGGACAAAGGATGGCACCTACGTATTCGAGTTCAAGGTGGACGGCTCGGCGGAGGATGCCCTCAAGCAGATCGACGAAAAAGGCTACATGATTCCATACAAAAAGGAAGGCCGGTGCGTCAAGGTAGGGGTGAACATCTCCTCCGTCACAAGAACCCTGGAATCCTGGAAGGTTGCCGAGGAGGTGTAGTGGCACAGGAATATTCATAGAGCGGATCAATGACACCGCTTCCCCGTGAGACTCTTTCCGAAGACTCAGACAGATCCTGCGGCGATTTTGCAAAATGCCTTCAGGTCAAATGCCCGCGGAAGGCCTTAGAGCGGAACATTGGATGAATAAATACGAGGGCAAGTCAAGACTTTTTCATGTAAGCCTGTGAATCAACCCACTCAGAGGCATTTGAGGCTGAACGTGTTTTGTAAGATGTAACCTTGCATAAGATCAATAGAATAATAAAAAGCGTGGCCGGGTGCTTCCCCGGCCACGCTTTGTGTGAAAAATAGCTAAAAACCCTTTTGCGAGTTTACTTATCCCAACCAGGGTTCTGTGTCAGGGTCTTCCCGGCGGCCTCGTAGAGGTCGATCTGTCCTGAAGGAATAGGGAAGAGGTACTGACGGGACTCAAAGATTCTTGATTTGCCTGCTGAGAAGCTTATGTAACCATTTGCGTCAACCACAGCGCAGTCATCGGAACCAACGGTAGGCTCGTCTGCGATGTAGGCACCCTTTGTCTGCTCAGGGTACTTGCTGGTGTCGAGCTTGTCAAGTTGATGCCAGCGGATAAGGCACCAGTACCTGTCGTTGTTGTCGTACATGAGTTCAACACGGCGCTCGCGGCGGATTTCCCAAATCAGGTTGCTTACACCCATATTATTGGCAGGGTCGGCGGCAGGTGAAGTGGTGAGATGAGGCATCTCTACACGGTCGCGAAGCTTGTTGATAGACGCGTTTAGATCAGCTTCTGTGCAGCTGCCAAGTTCGGCGCAAGCCTCTGCGTAGTTAAGATAGATGTTGGCAAGCCAGAAGATAGGAGCGTCAGTCTCATTGGAGCCGCCCTGATTTCTTCTTGCTACCTCTATGTCATCATTGTCGAACTTGAAGACACCGTAACCAGTGCTTGATGTTGTCTCCATGCCGCCGGCTGAAGGCAGGTCAAAGCGGGCAAAGGCGTTGCCCTTGTACATCAGCACAGTGTCGATAGCAGCAGAAAGACGAGGGTCACGTACATTTAACAATTTGACTATGCTAAGGTGTCCCTTGTCCATGACAGGATGGTCGCTCTTGTCCATGGAAGTGGTTGCGAGAGGCTTTCCGTCAGTGAACAGATATGAGTCAAATGCGGCTTTCGACATACCATTCTGCATTGTGGACGAGCATGTGTAGTCAATCGTAGAGTGACCGAAAACACCGTAGAGGTATTTCTTGTAAAGAATCATTTCTTTGTTCTTCGCAAGGTCAACAGAGTTGTAGTTGCCCTGATAACTTGCGTTGAGGGCGTACATTGAATTGTCCATAATGGCCTTGCTGGCCTCCTTACATTCGGTGAGGAACTTCTGCGCGCGCGCACCGTCGGCGGCTTTCTGTCCATCCGCGGTAGAACGATACTTGCAGAACGTTCCTTCGTACAGGCAAATCTCAGATTTGATGGCTTGTGCGACGGCGGCGTTGAATGCTGTCCTTGAACCAGGGTTCATCGTGATGTTGTTTACGGCGAAATTGAGGTCATCAAGAACCTTGTCCATCACGATGTCACGATCTTGCCGCTCACCGTAGAGATAGAGTTCCTTGTCCTCGTCGGTAACATCAAGAAGCTTGTCAACGTAAACGATGTCTCCGAACGCTCTTACGAGCTCATAATGCTTAAGGGCTCTGTAGAGTTTGGCGACTCCGATCCAATTATTCTTGTCCTCTTCACTCATGGAGGCCACGTTAGGAACGCGATCTATCATGAGGTTGGCTCTACGCAGTGCCTGATAGTTACTGTTCCAAAGGGAGATGGAAGCCGGAACGGTCTTGTAGTTCCAGTCGCTGAGTCCAACAACTCCCTGATTGTCGTTAAGAGTAGGGAAGTAGAAGGCTCCACTGTACCCGGAGAACGAGTCGTAGAATCTGTTTGCGAAGGCCTCTACATTGTCTTTACTTGTCCAGAAGTTTCCGTCTGTGAACTGATCCATCGGCTGTTTGTCCAAAAGATTGTCACATCCTGAAAGAGCCAGAGTAGACAGCGCTATTGCTGCGATAACTATTTTTTTCATAATTCTTTGCAGTGTTTGAAATTAGAAGGTGATCTGAATACCACAAGAGTAAGTGCGCAGCATAGGGTCGGTACGTCCCCATACAGCATTGCCTAACTTTCCTTCACCCGTGTTGATTTCCGGGTCAAGACCATATTTCTTTGTGTGATCAATAATGTTGAAAGCATTGTAGATGCTACCGTAAACCCTGACCTTGCTGATTTTGGCCTTTTCCGTTATGCCTGAAGGAAGAGTGTAACCAAGGGTGATGTTCTTCAAACGGAGGTAAGCCATGTTTACGAGGTACTTTGACTGTGGGTAGAAGTTGGTGCTACCCTGGTTGAGTACGGATATGGTACCCTGTGCCGCACCACCTGAACTCAGTCTTGGATACGTTGCACCCTGGTCGATTCTGCCGGCCGCGGCATCCTCATTGGTAATGTAGGATGTCTGGTTCGCGTAGATGGCGTCAGCTCCACGCATGAGAGGCATGACGAAAGCAGACTGAGTCCACATTTGCCTCTTGCCTACACCCTGGAAGTAGAGATCAAGGTCAAAGCCTTTCCAATCACCACCGATACGGAGGCTATACTGATAGCGCGGCTGAGTGTTACCGATAACTACCAAATCTCCATGATCGTCAGCAGTTCCTTTTCCTCCGTCAATCACGCCGTCATTGTTCTGGTCGACGAATTTGATGTCTCCAGGCCCAAAGACGAACTTGCCTGTCTGGAGGTTAACTTGGCTTGCCACTCCTTCAACAGGAATATAGTTACCTTTAGCGTCAACTCCGCTGAAATCTGAAGCCTCAAAGTAGCGGTCTGTCTCAAATCCCCAGATGTCACCGTAGCGTTTGCCGGAGTAGTTGGAGTTCAGCAATCTAGAGTTATTGTTCCACTCTTTGATCGTGGTCGTGTAGTCTGCAAGGTTTCCAATTGCGTAGACGTTGATCCCGTTGAAGTTATGATGCCAGTCGATGGTGATCTCCCATCCGCGGGAACGGAGTGTACCTGCGTTCTCGTAGGCTGCGGTGGCTCCAAGCACCTGTGGCATGGTCTGGCCAGGAGCGAGCATGTCCTTGGTGTCTCTCTGGAACCAATCGAACGTAGCGTTAAGCTCTCCGTTGAGGAAACCAAGGTCGAGACCGATGTTGGTAGTCGCAAGAGTCTCCCAGGAAAGGGTGGAGGAAACCATCTTTGGCATGCCGAATGTCGTCAGTTTGGTTGATCCGGTGCCGAGCCAGCTTACGTCAGATCCCTGACGCGCGATGGTGGCGATGTACATGTTGGAGCCGACTTCCTGGTTTCCGATCTCGCCATAGGAAGCGCGGATCTTCGCATTGTTCACGATGCTCTTGACAGGAGAGAAGAAAGGCTCTTCAGAAATTCTCCAACCAGCTGAGGCTGAAGGGAAGAATGCCCAGCGGTTGTTCGCAGGGAATTTGGAAGATCCGTCGTAGCGGCCGTTGAGTTCGAGGAGGATCCTGTCCTTGTAGTTATAGTTGATTCTACCGAAGAAACCAGCGGAACCGGTCTCGTTGTGGTTGTGGGCGAATATATTCTTGTTGTCACTGTCGAAAGTCAATGCTATTTCCGGCAGATTAGTGTCAAGAATGTTGTTGTAAGTGCCCCTGAGGTACTCGTATTCCGACTCGTCAGCATTGAAACCGGCCATGATGTTGAAATTATGCTTGCCGGCGATGCTGAACTCGTAGTTCCCATAGATGTTGGCGCTGTAGCCTCTTGTGTAGGAGCGGCGGGCATCAATGAAGGTAGTTGTGCTCATCGTCGTTTCTGATGGGGTGACTGACCACGTGTTCATCATGTGGACAGGAAGATTGACCTGCTTGTACCTCATGTTGTTCTGTAGGTATGTGTAGTCGGCGTTCAGTGTCAGCCCCTTGAGGATGTTGATTTTTGTGAATCCACCGATACGCAGGTTGTCCGTCTTTGTCCAGCCTTCTCCGGACTGCTTGCGGTATGAGATGGCATTGCGTCCGTCAAGGCCGTTGCTGAAGTAGCCCCAAGGTCCAAAGAATGATCCCCAACGCCACATGTACTGATATGTTCCCTGGCGGAGTGCGTCCGAACAATCTTCATAGTCTTTGTTGACATAGTTGACTCTGGCTCCTATCTGAATCCAGTCATTCACTTGTGTGGAGACATTGACTGTGGCATTGTATTTCTTGAGTTTGTCAGGGTTGAAGTTCATAAGGCCCTGTTCCCTGTCGTAGCCGACAGACATGTAGTAGTTGGTTTTGCCTACGTTACCTTGCACGGAGATGGTATGGTTCTGTGACGGGGCCGCGTTGTTGAACATGATGCCGGCCACATCCCAGTCTGCTACATATCCTACACCAGGAATGTAGTCATCACCCTCAATCATCTCGCGGTATCCGGCTTTGCCGCCATGTTTGTTCTGCCATGCCTTGACAGCATTGATGTAAGCGTCACTGTCAAGGTACATGCCGAAGAGCTCGCTTTCAAGCCCATATCTGGCGTTGACCTGGTTAAGTCCGGTGATCTGCTCCATCACCGATGGATAGTCAGGAAGGACAGTTGCCTGGCTCCATGCGAAGTTGTTGGTGTAGCTTACTTGGATATTCTCCGTTGTCTTTGCGGATTTGGTAGTGATGAGGACAACACCGAATGCGGCTCTCGTTCCGTAGATGGATGATGAGGAAGCATCCTTGAGGACAGAGATGCTCTCTATGTCCTGGGTGTTTAGGTAAGAGATGTTGTCAATCGGAACTCCGTCAACCACATAGAGAGGTTTCGATGTGGCACTGTTGGAAAGGGTTCCGACACCACGGATTACAACGGTCGGCTCGGCACCGATCTTACCGCTTGTGTTCAAGACAGTAAGTCCCGGCACAGCTCCCTGAAGAGCCTTGCCAAGGTCAGCGGTGGATCTTGCCTCAAGGGTCTTGCTGACATCAACAGTCGCGACTGAACCAGTGAGGTTGGCCTTCTTCTGTGTGCCGTAGCCGACGACTACGACGTCGCTCAGCATCATGGCGTCTTCCTTGAGGACTACCTTCATGCCGTTGCGGGCGGTTGTGGTGACCGTGGTGTAGCCGAGGCAGCCGATTTCTACCTTTGTGCCTTCGGCCACATTGAGTGAAAATGTTCCGTCAATCTGAGTGACGGTTCCCGTGGTTGAGCCAGGAACCATCACGCTGGCTCCCGGGATCGGGTTGCCGTTGACATCGACGATCGTTCCCTTGACTAGCTGCTGCTGAGCTGCTGCCTCGGGCAGTAAACCAGACTCGGAGGCGGCTGCCGTGGCGCTGAATGACAGCGTGCCGGCGAGCAGCATCATGAGAAAGGCGTTTACCTTGTAAGTGCGATTCTTTTTCATTTACTAAAAGGTTTTGTATTAACTTATGGTTGTTAATGTGCCCGTTTAACAAATTAATAAGTAAAAAAACATCTTGACTCGAGATTTTTTTCGTGCATGAATCAATGTTGCAAATTTAACGTTTTATGGTGGAAAAGCAAAAAAAACAGGTACTTTTTCAGGTCGGGCATGATTGCAGAACGTTTGCGGTGGTGGTTCACGAGGCGAATGCCCATGACAATGTCGGTGCGGATGGCGTTATTGACAAGATGAAGGGCTGCTTCCCCCGATTGAAAAAGATGCTGGCGTACGGCGGATACAAAGGACGGAAATTGGCCGATACCGTACGCCAAAAGCTCGGTGCGGAGTTTACCGTTGTTCTCCGTCCGGACGAGTCTCCGAAGGAATTCTCCGTGCTGCCACTCCGGAGCGCTCTTTCTCCTGGTTGGAAAACTTTCGAAGAATTGCCATTGATCACGAGTTCTATTCCGATACGGGCGAGGCGAAGGTTCAGCTCGCCTTCTGCCGACTCATGTATAACAAATTATGCGACTGAAATTTAAACAGCTTCTTACTTAGGCACGCTCTGTCTGTCCTTTCCTTTGCATTGAAGCTATATGCTTTATAACAGTTATCCTCCCCATAAGGTGTCGTGATTTGCAATCTATTATAAGTTAATAGATTAGGTGTTTGTCTTTAGCGTGATTCGACTAAAGGTAAGTGCGATATCGCCTGATTATCAATTGCTTATCAATCACGCACCTAAACACACACTTTGTCGCCGCAACTGTCTCCTCTTTTGAGGCCACATTCTCATTCTATCCGCTTCCATTTGAAAAACATATTCCTTTTCACAAAATTACGATTATTTGACGAATACCGAGGAACTCATCATTCCCAAATTCATGAAATTGACAGAATTTACGACATGGCCGTCAGTGGCCGACGTCAAGTATAAATGATTTGGAACGGTTAGTCACGTGAGCGCCATATACATATAGCATATAGGCGTTGCAAATGAATCTGGCAGCAGGGTGAATTGCTCTGCTGTTTTGATTTTTTGGTACCCTGTACAAACCCTGTGCAAACCCTGTGCAAACCCTGTGCAAACCACAGGCACGCAAGAGTGGCTCCGGTAATGCTGGGAGGCCATAGTGTGTGGCTGACCCCCATATCCCGAGGGAGGGTCAGCCACAGTGATAGCGGATTGAATACCGTTGGTGGCGTTTTATCGTGTCCGTGGTTTGTAAATGATTGGCATTCTTTGCGGATAATGCCCTTAGAAGCTGTTTTGAATTGTTTGAGGAACATGAAAATAATAAGTTGCTTCAGATTAAGAGAAGATTTTCGAGGATGGATCTATTTTCGAAGAAGGAGTATGCCGGTGGCACATGACTGATGAGAGATATCGACCGAAAAGATTCCTTAAGAAGATGCAGCTTATTTATTTTGAAGGTTACTGAAATGTTCCTTGAGGTGAAAATCTTCAGACAAACAAATCAGAACAGCTTCTTATCCATGAATGGGGCGATGTTGCGCGCGGAGGAGTTCCCTGCGTCTGGCGTCCAGTGCGGGAAGTTCCGATTCCGGCATGGCGAACCTGACGAATCTGGACCAGAGGTAATCCACGGCCTGGTCGGACGGGTGGATCATGTCGGCGGCATAGAAACGGTAGTCCCGCAGCTCGTCAAGCACGATCTCGTAGGCTGGAAAATATTCACAACGCTCCGGGAACTTCGCCAGAACCTCGTCCAAAGCAAGCAGAAGGGTGCTTTTGCTGATCTGGTTGCCATGCGCCCCGTCCTTGAAGTGGCGGATGGGAGAGACGGTGAACATGAATTCCTTCTCCGGATGCCGCGCGATCATATTCATGAGCAATGTCGCTGTCTCGCGGACTGAGAGGCGTCTGCGGGTGAACTCCTTCGCCTCGATCTTGAGGCAGTTCGAGACGGTCTCGCCTGAGCGGGTATATTCATAAATCCATGCCGTGCCGAGGGTTATGATGACTTTGGAGGCTGCTTTCCACCGGAGCGAGGCTTCCTTCAAAGATGCATTGGCGACTTGCAGGAACTCGTCCTCGGTGCGGCGGGCGAAGGATGTGTGGTGGCTGAACGAGCAGACGAGGCCGGCACCGGCGCCCATCTGGACGCACTCATCTTTGGAGAACGGGATTCCGGATGTCAGGCGGGCGACGGAGTTACAAACGGAGACGGGATTATAAAGTGTTCCGAACGGGTTGAGGCAGACGTCGAAGCCCAGATCCACCATTTTCCCGCCGATGTTGTCAGCGAAGCAGCTTCCGAGGACGAATATCCTGTCTTTCAGCGAGATGCTGACAGCACCGCGGCCGGTTTCCACCGGGGTCTGTAATTTGAGTCCTTCCATACGGGTGCGAAATTACAAAATAATCAGTAATTTTGCATAAACTGCCTCGGAGGCGGGATTTTTCCTTCCGGGCTTATGAATATGAGAAAGAGCGTAATTGTAATAACACTTCTTCTGGCGTCGGCCTTCGCCGGTAGTGCCCAACAAAAGGCTACCTTTACCTACGGTGCTGATTTCCAGTATTATTTTGACAACCGGGAATATGATGGCGCTGGCAACAAGTTCGAGACATCCGGCACGGTTCACGCCGCCAGGCTGACTCCCACGGTCGGTGTCAAGGTGGCGGGCGGCCGGTTCACCCATCAGCTTACGCTCGGAATCGATGTGATGAAGAATATGGGTGAGGCCCCCGTGTCCGAAAGCGACAAGGATCTTCAGAACATAGGACTTTTCCGGGAGATGACATTCTGGTACGGCCTTGAAAGCCGGCGCAGAAGCGGAAAATTCAATCTCTTGGCGGGAATATTCCCGCGCGGGAACTCCGTTTTCGGCTCGGGTTATCAGGGCTGGGCGGAGGATCCTGTGAAGGCCGATCAGGTTCCGTCCCTGTTCATCTCCGATGTCAACCAGTTTTATGACAACAACATAGAAGGATTACTCCTGAAGTACGAGACCCGGAAAGGCTATTGCGAGGCCGGTTTGGACTGGATGGGAATGATCGGGCACGGCCGGCGTGAGCGCTTCCAGATATTCACATACGGCAATTACGCCCTTGCCGGTGATTTCCTGCGCGCCGGGTGGACGGCGACTATGTACCACTTCGCCAACACGCTTGAATATCGGGGCGTGGTGGATAATATTCTTGTCTCGCCTTTCGTGTCGCTGACCGCCGGGAGACGTGACTTCCGTTGGAACTCCAAGCTCAGCTATATTCAAGGAATACATCAGGACAGGATCAACGAGACGGGGCTTGAGCCTGCGTTCGGCGGGCTGCTGACGTTGAACCTCGCGTACAAGAAACTGGGCGTTCAGAATGATTCCTACTATGGCACGGGCCAGATGCCTTACTACTTCACCATTGACGGAGGAGGGAATATGCTCGGACAGGATTTGTACGCCGGAAGTCCGTTCTACCGCGTCTGTGACTATGGCGGGAACTGGAAGCATTCCGGGTTTTATGACCGTGCCGAGATCTACTGGCAGCCGTATATCGCTGATTTCGTGCGTCTGAGGCTTTCCGCCGTGTTCCATTTCACAGGTGATGGATTCCAGGGCAGCCAGCAGAAGCTGAGCGTCCTGTTCGATCTCGGGCGTGCCTTGAACTCCAGGAAAACGGCTAAGGCTTCGGGAGGCTCACGCAGGCAAAGGAATTTTGAAATATATTTATAAGGTATGAAAGTAATATTCAAGTCTATCATTGTCGCCGCTTCCGCCGGATTTCTGTTGGCCGGATGCGGTTCAGGTCCCAAGGACGGGGAATATGTCATCCAGCTTCTTACCACGAATGACGTGCACGGAACCTATTTCGATTCCACCTATGTCGGGAACGGGGTGAAGAAGTCCCTTTTAGCCGTCAAGCCGATAGTGGACAGCGTCCGTGCGGCGGCCGGTGCGGACAAAGTTGTCTTCATCGATGCGGGGGACTGCCTTCAGGGAGACAACGCCGCGTACTATTTCAACTATGTGGACACACTCTCTCCTCATGTCTATCCACGCCTTGCCGCCTACATGGGCTACGATGCCGTCACGGTGGGCAACCATGACATCGAGACCGGTCACAAGGTCTATGACCGCATCGCCCGGGACCTTGAGTCGCACGGGATTCCGTTTCTGGCTGGAAACGCTATCCGCACTGACAACGGGGAACCGTATTTTCCTTTGTACAAGATCTACAAGAAGGGCGGACTGAAGGTCGCCGTACTGGGTTTCACAAACGCCAACATGAAGAACTGGCTGTCGGAGAAACTCTGGAGCGGAATGACGTTCGAGAGCCTTGTTCCTCTGGCTCAGGAGGATGTGGACAAGGTGAGGGCCAAGGAGAAGCCTGATGTGGTGATCGTGTCCGTGCATTCGGGAACAGGGCCCGGAGACGGCTCGATGCTGGAAGGACAGGGAATGGATCTGTACAAGAGTCTGCGTGGAGTGGATTTCGTGGTCTGCTCTCACGACCACAGGCCGTTCGTGACCTGCTGCGACAGCATCGGACTCATAAATTCCGGAAGCCATTGCCGCTTTGTGGGACACGGAACGGTGAATGTCACCGTTAAGGACGGCAAGGTCGTTTCCAAGACCCATTCCACGGAACTCATTCCGGTTGATCCCCACAGGATTGACACTCAGATGGAAAGGGACTTTTACGAGGACTATCAGGCCGTGCAGGTCTTCACCACCCAGGAGGTCGGTGAGTTGAAGGTTGATATGCGTACCCGTGACGCGTACAAGGGAATGTGTGATTATGTGAACCTTGTCCACACGCTTTGCCTTGGCTGCGTTCCGGCGCAGGTCTCGATCGCGGCTCCGTTGACCTACGACGGATTCGTCAAGGGTGGGACTTTGATTTACAAGGACTTGTTTACAATTTATCCGTTTGAAAACCAGCTCTATGTGATCACGATGACCGGAAAGGAGATCAAGGACTATCTGGAGGCCTCCTACAACCGTTGGATCGTCACTGCCACGAAACCGACCGACCACGTGCTGAACATAGTCCAGAAGGACGACCCGCGCACCGGCCAGAAGGGCTGGTCGTTCATCGAGCGTGCCTACAACTTCGACTCCGCCGCCGGAATCGACTACACCGTTGATGTCACAAAGCCTTTCGGCTCAAGGATCGTGATCACATCTATGGCCGATGGAAAGCCGTTCAGTATGGACGAGACCTACAACGTAGCGATGACTTCCTACCGCGCCAGCGGTGGCGGCGGACTCCTCGCCGAGGCAGGCATCGACACGGACAAGATCGCCGAAAGGACCGTTGAATATTACCCGGAGATCCGCGAGATTCTCTATGAATATCTCAAAAAGAACCGTGTGATCGACCCGGCCGTCATCGGTGACCCTGCCAAGATCGGCCACTGGTCTTTCGTGCCGGAGAACATCGCAGGTCCGGCGATCGAGCGGGATATCAACCTCATATTCAAGAAATAACACTAAAATATTCAGATAATGATCAAACGAATTTTAACAGCATTCGCGGCACTCGCCGCCACTCTGACAGTCTCCGCCGCCGAATATGACGGGAAATGGATCGGCTGCGACTATGAGGGTGATGTCCTGAAAGGCAGCACCGTGCTCCCTGCCCGCTACCTTCGCAAGGAAGTGACACTTGACGGCAAGGTGAAGGAGGCGACCCTCCGCATCAGCGGCCTCGGAGTCTATGACACTTGGATCAATGGGGAATATATCACCCGTGACCAGGAACTTTCCCCGACCGTGTCCGAGTACAGGACGAGGGTGTATTTCAATGAGTTCGATGTCAGAAAGACCCTTAAGAAAGGGCAGAACACTCTTGCCGTGAGCCTTGGCTGCGGCCGTTATACCACGATGAGGGAGCCAGGTATGAAGGGCTTCGGGGTACCGAGGCTTTGGTACCGGCTGGACATTGTTTACACGGATGGCCGCACGGCGACCGTTGTCAGCGACGAGAGCTGGAAGATCACATGTGAGGGACCGATCCGCGCCAACAACGAGTTCGACGGCGAGACTTACGATGCCCGTAAGGAACTGACCGGCTGGACAAAGGTCGGCTATGATGACTCCGCTTGGGCGAAGGCCTCATTGATGGACGCTCCGGGCGGCAAACTGGTTCTCCAGCCTAACCCTAACATCGCTGTTCAAGACATCGTGAAGCCGGTCTCCATCACCAAGACCGATCACGGTTACATCCTTGATATGGGACAGAATATGGTCGGCCGCCTTCAGATCAAGGCCAATGGTCTCAATGAAGGCGACACCATCACGATGAAGTTCGCCGAGCTTCTCAAGGAGGACGGCACTCTCTATCTTGCCAACCTCCGTTCCGCCAAGGTGTTGGACACCTACATAGCAAAGGACGGCAAGCCGATCGTCTGGCATCCTGAATATGTTTACCACGGTTTCCGTTACGTTGAGATAAAAGGCTTGAAGAACGAGCCGAAACTCAGCGACTTCGAGGGGCAGGTGATGTACGACAAGATGACCGTCACGGGATATTTCGAGACATCCAACGCCGTGATCAACCAGATCTACCACAACGCTTTCTGGGGAATCAGGGGCAATTATCGCGGTATGCCTACCGACTGCCCTCAGAGGGACGAGAGGCTTGGCTGGCTCGGCGACCGCACGATGGGTTGCTACGGCGAATCCTACATATTCAACAACCACGCCCTCTATTCCAAGTGGCTGACTGACATCCATGACGGGCAGAACGAGGCCGGAAGCATCTCGGACGTCTGCCCTCGCTACTGGACTCTCTATCAGGACAATTTCACCTGGCCTGGAGCTTTCCTGACAGGCGCGGACATGGTCTATCGCCGATTCGGGGACGACCAGTCCATCAAGGATCACTACGGCGCGATGAAGAAGTGGCTTGAATATATGAGGTCGAAGTACCTGAAGGATGGCGTGATGATCAAGGACACCTACGGGGACTGGTGTATGCCGCCTGAGTCTTTGGAACTCATTCATTCCAAGGATCCGGCGAGAAAGACCGCCTCGCCTCTGATCTCCACTCCATTCTACTTTTTCCTCTTGAACAAGATGATAGAGTTCGCTCCGATCGCCGGCCATCCGGAGGATGTCAAGATATTCAATGAATATGCCGCCGCGGCCCGTGAGGCTTTCAACGCCAAGTATTTCAACGCGAAGGAAGGCTTCTACGGCAACAACACCGTGACCGCCAACCTTCTTCCTCTTTATTTCGGAATGGTTCCGGCCGGTCGTGAGGGTGATGTGTTCGAGCACATCGTGCACAAGACCGAGGTGGACTGTGACGGCCATGTGAGCTGTGGAGTCGTCGGAATGATGGTTCTGATGCGCACTCTCACCGAGTTCGGCAGACCTGACCTTGCCCTTAAGATCGCCACGAACGAGACCTATCCAAGCTGGGGCTATATGGCGAAGAACGGTGCCACGACAATCTGGGAGCTTTGGAACGGCAACACCGCCGATCCGGCAATGAACTCCGGCAACCACGTGATGCTTCTCGGCGACCTTGTGACCTGGTATTATGAATATCTTGGCGGCATACGTCCTGCCGAGCCTGGCTACAAGTCAATCGAGCTGAAGCCTTACCCAATCGAAGGCCTTGACTGGGTGAACTGCTCTTATGATTCGCCTTACGGAAAGATTGTCAGCAACTGGAAGCGCACCGGCGACAAGTTCGAGTGGACCGTCGAGATCCCCGCCGGCACCACCGCCATCGCCCTCATCCCAGGTCCCGGCAGTTCCCGCGAGTCCAAACTCCTCGCCCCCGGCAAGCACCGCTTCGTGACCGAGCTGTAATTCCCGGTCGCTGAACCTGTCGAAGCGACATAGGTACTGAGCGACATCGAAAAAAGGCAAATGGCGGATTTTGCACGTTACCAAAATCCGCCATTTGATTTTTTCGCTGTCGTTCGCTAAGTTTCACTGGCGTGAGCGAAAAAATAAAATCCCAAATTTTGATAACGTGCAAAATTTGGGATTTTCCTTTTTTTTGCGTTCGCCCCAAACTTACTCCCCCAAACTTACTCCCCTAAACAAGAATCCATCAGATCTGCTATCTGTTTGCGGTCAAGATTCTGCCCGATGAAGACAATCTTGATCATACGGTCGCCATAGACAGGATCCCAGTCCTTGCGCAGGTTCTTGTCCCTGCGCATCATCTCCTGAAGCTGATCCTCCGGCATCGTGGCGAACCAAAGACCGGCGTCCTTGATGGATTTCTGGACACCGGACTGCTCGAAGAGATAGCACTTGTCCTTCTCGTCGGCGAAGTAGCACAGCCCTTTGGCACGGATGACGTTCTTAGGCCACTTCTTGGAGACAAGCCAGTCGAACTTGTTGATGTCCAGAGGCTGACGGCGATAGTAAACGAAAGTGCCGATGTTATATTCCTCAACCTCACCGCCCTCGTGGTCGTGATGATGGTGATGCTCGTGGCCGTGCCCGTCATGATGGTCATGCTCTTCCTCATCGTGGTGGTGATGCTCATGTTCGTCGTGGTCGTCATCGTGCTCCGCCACGTTGCCTTCACCCTCAATGGCGTTGATCCAGGCGGCGGAGGTGGCTGTCTTGTCGAAGTCGAACATCCTGGTGTTCAGAAGTTTGTCAAGATCGATGTCTCCATAGTCGCACTCGAAGATCGTCACTTTCGGATTCAGAGCCTTCACTATGCTGCGGACCCTGCCAAGCTCCTCGGGCTTCACCTCGGACGCCTTGTTCAGAAGCACGATGTTGCAGAACTCGATCTGCTGGATCACAAGATTCTCAAGGTCATCCTCCTCCAGATTGTCCTTCTTGAGAGCGTCCCCGCAGGCGAACTCACTCTGCATCCTCAGAGCGTCCACAACGGTGACAATGCAATCGAGTTTCGGAATATTCGATTGGGCATATTCAGGAACAAGCTTAGGGAAGGAGTAGATGGTCTGTGCGATAGGGGCGGGCTCGCATATTCCACTCGCCTCGATGACGATGTAGTCGAACTTGCCGGAGCGGCAGAGGTCGTTCAGCTGGGCGACAAGGTCCATTTTCAGCGTGCAGCAGATGCAGCCGTTCTGGAGAGGGACAAGGCTGTCGTCCGTGGTGCCGACAACGCCGCCTTTCTGGATGAGGTCCGCGTCGATGTTCACCTCGCCTATGTCATTGACGATGACGGCGAACTTGATGCCTTTCTTGTTGGAGAGTATTCTGTTGACCAGAGTTGTCTTGCCGCTCCCGAGGTATCCCGTCAGAAGCAGCACCGGTATTTCCCTGTTTTCCACTGTTATTGTCATGGTAATGCTGTTGTTGTCATATTGTTGCAAAATTATAATATTTACTTTGGTTTAGCAAATCGGACGCTGGCTGATGAGCAGGTCTGCTTCGTGAGTGTGTTGGCGGTTCTTGCGCACGAGGCGATGCTTGGGGAATGCTTCGTGAGTGTGTTGGCGGTTCTTGCGCACGAGGCGGTGCTTGGGGAATGCTTCGTGAGTGTGTTGGCGGTTCTTGCGCACGAGGCGATGCT
>ERZ1026848.234-NODE-234-length-31943-cov-8.239087_pt1 | contig 31943 bp, 30 predicted proteins | sample MGYA00380154_ERZ1026848 | MGnify/ENA primary metagenome ERZ1026848 (study PRJEB33269, sample SAMEA4719790) | human gut metagenome | biome: human-associated habitat; feature: organic feature; material: feces | place: Cameroon | collected 2013-10 ...
TCGGCGAGTGGCTGGGGGCCCAGAGCGGCCTTGGCTATTTCTCCCGCCGCATGATGACCCAGCTGGACGGCGCGGGGGTTTTTGCGCCCATCGTACTGCTGTCGGTGGTGGCTATGCTGGCGGTAGCGCTGGTGTCGCTGCTGGAGAAAAAGCTGGTTCGCTGGCGGGGCGAATCCTGAACAACTGAATGATAAGAGAGGTTATAAAAATGAAATATTGCAAGCGTTTTTTTTGTGCACTGCTGGCCTGCGCCATGCTGCTGCTCTGCGGCTGCGGCGCTAAGAAAAATGACAGCGGCAGCTCTAAAAACCTGAAGGAGCTGGACGTAGTGCTGGACTGGTATCCCAATGCTTTGCACTCCTTTTTGTATGTGGCTATAGAGAAGGGCTACTATGCCGACGAGGGGCTGAAGGTCAACATCCGTTTCCCCTCCAACGCCAATGACGCCATCTCCCTGGTGGCCGCCGGACAGGCAGATATCGGCCTGTACTACCAGCAGGATGTCATCCAGGCCCGGGCGGAGCAGAATGTGCCGGTGAAATCCATCGGCGCTGTGGTGCAGGGGCCGCTGAACATCGTGCTGTCCCTGAAGGATAAGAACATCACCAGCGCCAAGGACCTGGTGGGCAAGACCATCGGCTATGCCGGCACGGAGCTTTCAGAGGCGCTGATCCGCAGCATCATGCAGTATGTGGGCGCGGATTACAGCGACGTGACCATGGTGGACGTGGGCTTTGACCTGATGAGTTCCATGACCACTGGCAACGTGGATGCCACCATCGGCTGTCTGGTGAACCACGAAGTGCCCCAGATGGAGGAGGAGGGCTTTGAGGTGAACTGGTTCGCCCTGGACTCCTACGGCGTGCCCACCTATTATGAGGGTGTGTTCCTGGCCAATGACGATGCCATTGCCAACGACAGCGAGACCCTCAGCGCCTTCCTGCGGGCATCCGCCAAGGGCTTTGCCGACATGAAGGCCGACCCGGAAGGGGCGCTGAAGACCCTGCTGGCCAACCAGAACGAGGAGAACTTCCCCCTGTCTGAGACGGTGGAGCGCAAGAGCATGGGCGTGCTGCTGCCCATGATGGAGACCGACAGCGCCGCCTTCCTGTCCCAGTCCGACGCGTGCTGGCAGGAGAATATCGACTGGATGCTCCAGCAGGGTCTGATCGCCAAGGCACCTGCTCTGGACGACGTACGGGTCAACCTGAAGTTCTGATCAGAGCGAACACCTGCCGCATTCAGGGGCAAAAAACGCGTGAAATGCCAGATGCGAAAATCTCATAAAGCTAAAAAAACCCGGGCCGGCAGGTAAGCAACCTGCCGGCCCGGGTTTTTTTATTTTTTCTTGCTGCCGTGGGCGGCCTTCATGCGCTTCTCGTGGTTGAGGATGGTCTTGCGGATACGCAGATTGTCCGGCGTGACCTCCAGCAGCTCATCATCTGCCAGAAATTCCAGGCACTGCTCCAGACTCATCTTCCGAGGCGGCACCAGACGCAGCGCATCATCGGAGCCGGAGGCACGGGTGTTGGTCTGCTGCTTTTTCTTGCAGACATTTACGGTGATGTCCTCCTGCTTGGGAGACACGCCTACCACCATACCCTCGTACACCTTCACGCCCGGGCCGATAAAGAGCGTACCCCGCTCCTGGGCGTTAAAGAGCCCGTAGGTGATGGACTCACCCGTCTCAAAGGATATAAGGGACCCGGTATTCCGGCGGTTCATCTCGCCCTTATAGGGGGCGTAGCTGTCAAAGACGCTGGCCATGATGCCCTCGCCCCGGGTATCGGTAAGGAACTCGTTGCGGTAGCCGAACAGGCCCCGGGCCGGAACCAGGAACTCCACCTTCATGCGGTTTCCCACAGGGGTCATCTCCACCAGGTCGCCCTTCCGGGCGCCGATCTTCTCGATAACCGCGCCCACAGACTCGCCGGGCACATCCACCACCAGGCGCTCGATAGGCTCGCACTTCTTGCCGTCGATGGTCTCATACAGCACCCGGGGAGGTGATACCTGGAACTCATACCCTTCCCGGCGCATGGTCTCAATAAGGATAGACAGGCTCATTTCGCCCCGGCCCGCCACATTAAAGGCGTCCATCGCCCCGGGGATCTCAGATACCCGCAGGGAAACATCCTTCAGCGTCTCCCGGAACAGCCGCTCTCGCAGCTGACGGGAGGTGACAAATTTGCCCTCCCGGCCCGCAAAAGGCGAGTCGTTGATGGAGAAGGTCATCTCCATCGTGGGGGCTGAGATCTTCACAAAGGGCAGCGGCTCCACCGCACCGGGATCGCAGATGGTGTCGCCGATGGTAATATCACCGATACCGCTGAGGGCAATGATGTTGCCTGCGGTGGATTCCGTGACCGGCTTCTTGCCCAGGCCCTCAAACTCGTACAGGCTCACGGCCTTGGCCTTCTTGGCCGGCGCATCGGGGTCGTGGTAGTTGCACACGGCGATCTCCTGATTCTGCTTCAGGGTCCCCCGCTCAATGCGCCCGATGGCAATACGGCCCACGAACTCATTGTAATCAATGGCGGACACCAGCATCTGGAACGGCTCATCCACATCCGCCTCCGGCGCAGGGATATAATCAATAATGGTGTCAAACAGCGGCTTCAGATCTGTGCCGGGCACATCGGGGGAATAGGACGCAATGCCCTGCCGGGCGGAGCAAAACAGCATAGGGGAATCCAACTGCTCGTCGGTGGCGTCCAGATCCAGCAGCAGCTCCAGCACCTCGTCCACCACCTCGTGGATGCGCTGGTCGGGCCGATCGATCTTGTTTACCACCACGATAACCCGGTGGCCCAGCTCCAGGGCGCGGCTGAGGACGAAGCGGGTCTGGGGCATGGGCCCCTCAGCGGCGTCCACCAGCAGGATAACGCCGTTAACCATCTTCAAAATACGCTCTACCTCGCCGCCGAAATCGGCGTGGCCCGGGGTGTCTACAATGTTGATTTTCGTGTCGCCGTAGCGAATGGCGGTGTTTTTGGCCAAGATGGTAATGCCACGCTCCCGCTCCAGGTCGTTGGAGTCCATGACCCGGTCTACGGTCTCCTGATTCTCCCGATATACACCGCCCTGCTTGAGCATTTCGTCCACCAGGGTGGTCTTGCCGTGGTCAACATGGGCAATAATGGCAACATTTCTCAATTTTTCGTTCTGCAATGGTAAAAGCCCCTTTCTCATGGCTGGATTCTGTATCTTTGTGCTTTTTTCCGCACTAACCTTTGTATTATATGCTCTTATAAGGAAGAATGCAAGAGCTTTTCGCATTTTTTCGCGGTATCCATTGACATTTCTCCCCCCGGCGTGTAAAATAAAGAAGCTAAAATTTATCTTAGTAGCTCAGCCGGATAGAGTCCCTCCTAAGATATGTTTCGGCCATCGCCTTTTGGCAAGAAGCGACTATCTGGCTGTTCGCAAAATGCTAAAATTTCATAAATGCCTCCGTACCTCACCAGGATAGAGGGTCCGCCTCCTAAGCGGAATGTAGTGAGTTCGAGTCTCGCCGGGGGTGCCAAAGCAACGCAGAAAGCCCTATTTTTGAGGGTTTTCTGCGTTGTTTGTTTCTGTTTCTCTTATGCCGTTTTTCACTGAATCCGCAGAGGTGCGCTTCACGAAGCACTCGCATTTGGCAGTGTGCAACGAAGCATATCAGGGGACGAGGAGACATTACTCCGCATCTGACATGCGGTTTGGATATATAACAAAGCCCTGTAATCAATGAGATTACAGGGTTTTTCTTTGGAGGTGACACCCGGATTTGAACCGGGGAATGAGGGTTTTGCAGAGAATCTACAGCTTAAATATCCAGCAATTTCATGGGCGAAAACTTCTGATGCTGAAGCTGGAGAAAATCATCATCCACCTCTGTATATCGCTTTGTTGTCCGAAGATCGTTATGTCCCATTTGCTTCTGAAGGGAGAACAGATCTCCTCCATTTCGCAAATAGAGCGTTGCAAAGGTATGGCGAAGCTGATATGGTGTTACGCATATACCGCAAGCTAAACTGACCCTGCGAAATGCTTTGTCAAGATAGGTCGTAGTGAGCTGGCTGCCCCTGTAATTGGGGATCAGCCACGGTTCCCAGTCGGAAGGCTTGAATTTAATAAACTGTTGGAGAAGAATAACCGTCGGAGGAGAAAGAAACACCCTCCGATTTTGTTTTGTCTTCGATATGTTTTTGCTGATGGATAATATGCCGGTATCCGATGAAAATGCGCTGTTACGCAGCCGAAGAAGTTCGCTGGTACGAATACCGCAATCCAGAATAATACAGGCTGTCACATAGGTCCTTTCAGCCAAGAAAGAGCCTCGCTCGATAGAATCCAGCCATATACGCAGATCCTCCGGACGGATGGGATGGATGTTTCCATCATCCCGCCTCTTTTTTATCTCATTCTGCTTGAGAGGGTTATACGGTATGTAGCCGTTTTTGACCATCCAGTTGAACCAAGCGGATATATATTGATACGGCTTATTATACCGAGCCGGACTTGTATTGGGTATGGCCGAAAAGTATGCCAGCGTTTCCGACTCCAGCTTTTCCATATGCAAGTCATTTGAGGTGCTTTCAATAAATTTCGGCAGTTGCCTTTCGTAGTCGTTCAAAGTCACATCACTTATTTTCTGCGCACGCTTGATAGTTAGGAATCTCTGTGCAGCCGTGTATAGAGTTTCCGTTTTTTTCTGATGCATTCTTGTTTCTCCTTACTTGCTGTGAATTTCCATATTATACCATATCCGGCAATGCGGTGCATGAACCGTGTTGCTGGTTTTCATACCCCTCTTCCTTTTTGGTGGGGAAAGCAGCCTGTGGGTTCCGTTTCCACAGTCTGCGACCCTCACCACAGCAAGGAGCACACTCGCAAGAATTCAGTTTATATCCGGCAGGCCGGCGCATGAGCCAAACTGTCGGTTGACCTCCGATCCGGCAGGGGTGCGCACCCCTGCCGGACAACCTTATCGGAGGAAAAATAAAACACATAGGAGGCAAAAAAATGAAAACAATCGCTATCTGCAATCAAAAAGGCGGCGTCGGCAAGACGACCACCACCATCAATCTGGGTGCAGCTCTGGCCAAGCTGGGTAAGCGTGTGCTGCTCATTGATCTGGATCCCCAGCGCAATCTCAGCGACACGCTGGGCTATGTCCCCGACAACACGCCCAGCACCGTAAACGAGCTGCTCTACTTCACTGCCTACAATATGCCGGTGACTATGGCCAATTTCATTCGCCACCATGACGGAGAGAAGCTGGACTACATCCCGGCCACGCCGGCCCTGTCCAGCGCCCCGACCCTGCTGGCCACAGTGGCCGACGGAGCACGGGTGCTGGCACGAGCCATTGCAGGGTTTGACATGGGCGGCAACGCAGACAGCTATGACTACTGCCTACTGGACTGCAAGCCGTCGCTGGATCTGCTGACCATTAACGCTCTGGCAGCGGCAGACGGACTGCTGGTGCCGGTAGAGCCGGAGGAATACGCCGTAGCCGGCATTTCCGACCTGCTGGGAACAATGAGCCAGGTGCAGCGCAGCTATAATCCTCCGCTGGAGCTGCTGGGCGTGCTGCTTACTCGCTGTGATCGTCGCCGCAGCAGCATCCAGCGTGTGCGAGATGATTTGATTGCTGCCCTGGGCGATAAGGTATTTAATACGATGATCCCCTACCTGACCGAGGCCAGCAATGCACCTCGTGAGCGGCGCAGCTGCGTGAGCAAAGGCGGCAGCGAGATCGGGCAGGCCTACATGGCCGTGGCAAAGGAGGTGCTGGCAAGATGACCTTACAGGAACGCCTTGTCATGTCGCAAGGGCAGGATAATGGCATGGATATTATCCTGGGCGGCATTCCTGCCGCCAATCAGGAGCAGGTGCAGCAGCTGCCGGTAACGGCGCTGCGGCCTAAGAGCAACCACACCTTTAAGGTGCGGGCGGACAGCCCCCACTACACGGCGCTGGTGGACAGCATCCGCAGCAGCGGCATCCGGACGCCCCTGCTGGTACGCCGTGACCCGATGCAACCGGGAGCCTATGAGATCATCGCCGGACATACAAGATGGACGGCAGCGCGGGAACTGGGACTGGCTACGGTGCCCTGCATTGTGGCGCAGCTCTCTGATGCAGACGCAGACATCATGATGGCCGAGACCAACATCCAGCGCCCGGACTGGCTGCCCTCCGAACGGGCCAGAACTTATGCGGTATGGATGGAGGCCACCAGACGCAGCACAGGCATCCAAGCCGGTGGAGACCGTACAAAGGAGCAAACGGGAACTGAGTTCCCGTTTGCTCGAAACCGTGATCTTGCCGCCCAGCGATTCGGTATCAGCGGCAAAATGCTGGATATTTACATCAAGCTCAATGACCTGATCCCGGAGCTGCTGGATATGGTAGATGCCAATGCGGTGGACAGCAAGACAGGAATCCAAGTAAAGGCTGGGTATCAGTTGGCATTCCTGTCCCCTTTCAGCCAGCAGGTCGTGGTGGCTGTGTTGGGGGATTATCCGGAAATCCTATTGAAAGAAGCACAGGCCAAAGCGTTGCGGCAGGCGGAGACGGACGGACAGCTGACGGCGCGGGCGGCAGAGCAGGTGCTGGGTCTGTCCGATGAGAAAAAGCCCCAACAGACGAAGCGTATTAGTTTCGCTATCCCAGAGGTACTGCTGCCGGAAGGCGCAAAGCAGCTTGCTAAAGACCCTGCATTTCAGACCGCCTTAACAGCGTGGATTCGAGCATATATAGAAAAAGGAGAAAGCCTATGAAGAATACTAAAATACGGCCACACTCCATACCGGAAGTCCCGTGTCGTGGCTGCCAGTACGAGTATGGACGGTGCGCAAGCGGCCAGTGTAAAAAATGGCGGCAGTGGTTTTCTATTTGCTGGCCTATTGTTACGGGACGGACGGCAGACGGTTGCACAACTAAGGAACCGTCGAGACGGTGATGATCAACATTGAACGGTAAGTTGAGATTTACATTTGACATTTGCCCAATGGTTGCATATAATAAAGACGGAATAGAGATATTTCAAATGTTTCTCCGCTGACCGGCAGCGGAGTCCAAATAAGTAACCGGGCGCAAATGTTTCTCCGCCGACCGACGGCGAAGTCCAAATAAATAGTCGGGTTCAAATCTTACGAGCTTTGCTTTGGCAAGGCTCGTTCTTTTTTAGGTGAATTATGCAGACAGGACATTTTTACTTTATATCCGACGAATTTTTCTCAAAGTATGATCGGGATAAACTGCTTATGAAAAACAGCGAAGGCGTACACTCCCGCCCATGCTTCTACGCATTCCCAGATCGTCAGCGTCCCAATATATTCTGGTGTATTCCGATTTCTTCCCAAATAGAAAAATATGAGAGCATCGTGCAGAGGAAAATCCAGCGCCAGATGGATCGAGGCGTCAGAAAACCTAAATGCAACACGATTCGCTTTGGGGATGTAATGGGACAGCGCCGAGCGTTTCTCATTCAAAATATGTTCCCTGTTACAGAGGAATATATTACCGAGCCATATATTGACCGCAACACCAAAAATCCAGTTACGGTAGATCCGAAGACTGAGCGTGATGTTTGTACCAACGCCAAAGATGTCTTGAAGCTGGTAATGCGTGGCTATAGGCAGCTGGTTTTCCCAAACATTATGGAAATGATTCAGCAGTTGTCCATTGATTATCGGCGACAATATACGCAGGACGATCTCGGCTTGAAGAACGCCATGGCCAAGCTCAACCCCATAAAGCAGGAGCAAGAACCTATTGTTCGGAAAGATGAAGATTGGACTTACTGATCGACGCTCTGAGCAAACGGGCACTCAGTGCCTGTTTGCTCCGTAATTAACTTCGGGCACTCAGTTCCCGAAGTTGAAAAGCCCTCATCCCAACAAGCAAATAAACCAAGCAGCAGCGGCAGCCGAGGGACTGCCGCTGATCCCGTTAAAGGAGGAATTCATTATGCTGAAAGACCGCAAAGGCCCCTATCCATATCCCAAGCGGGATGTGAGCAAGATCCCCATGTTTAACTATGCCGAGATGGATCGGCAGCGTCAGGAGGCGGCGGAGCAGGCCGCCAAGAAGTGGACATATGGCCCGCTACCCGGTCAGCTTCCGAAAGAGGAGCCGCACAAGGACGACGCCGTGGAGCTGCCGCTGAAGGAGCTGTCCGCCAGCCCCAAGAACGCCTTCCGCCAGCTGGACGAGGAAACCTACTCCGAGCTGAAAGCATCCCTGCAAGCCAGCGGCCTGGTGTACCCCGTCATCGTCCGGCCCAAGGACAGCATCCAGAGCTACCCTATCAACGGCGAGTATGAGATCCTCGCCGGACACAACCGTGTCCGGGCCGCCAGAGACCTGGGCTGGGAAACCATCAAGGCCAGCATCATCCGGGTGGACGATGTGCAGGCGGTGCGTATCATCAACGACAGCAATCTCCAGCGCACCGGCGTTACCGAGTTGGAAAAGGCATGGGCCTACCGCCAGCTGTTTGACGCCATGCAGCGGCAGGGCCAGCGCACCGACCTGATGTCGATGCTGGAGGGCCAGAGTGCCATGGAAGATGATGCTGAACCTGTGGACACCGTGTCCCCAGGTCAAAAAACCACGGACTTCATTGGCGAAATGTACGGACAGTCTGGCAGGACTGTCCGTCGAAAAATCCGCCTCACCTATCTCATCGACGAGTTGTATCGGCTCTACGACCGGAAGGACATCTCGCAGGGCGCTGCGGTAGACCTCTCCTATCTGGACGCCGACACCCAACGGCTGCTGCTCCAGCTTCGGCGCACCTACCGCTTCCCGCTGGCGGACGGCAGCTGCCATGCCCTGCGGGTGGACTACAACGAGTGGGGCCGCAGCGGCAGCGAGGCGGAATACGCACCGCAGCGGCTGCTGCGAATCATGCAGGCCCCGGTAGCAGAGGCGGAGTCCGCAGCACCGGTGCCGATGAAACCCCGGAAGTACACCGTGCCGGAGACGCTGTTCCCGGTCACCGTAAAGAGGCGCGACCGGGAAGCGTATGTGGAGAAGGCTCTGCGCTATGTACTGGAGCATGATGTGGAACTGTGAGGAGGGCCTGCGGAATGAAAGAGTACCATTATTTGGTCACGCTGGATGTGACGAGTTCAGCGCCGTTAGATGATCCGGGCAGTTCATTTCTTTCTGATCTGGTTTCCGCCGTTGATTCAGATGACAGCGCAATCCTGGGAGAGCTTCTGGTGACCCGAATCCATCATCCTAAATACGCGCCCAAAAGCACAGTCTTTCGAGCCATGAAAAAGGCATTGGTTATACACAGCGATTGCTTAAAGGAACAATCTGCCGAGTGGTGAAAATTTCTGCATAAACATAACTTCCCCTCATTTCCCAATCAGCAAATATCAATACAGGAGCCTTCTGTCTAAATAATTGTTTTACCTTTAGGCAGAAGATGGATTCATCGTTAAAGTGTATTTGTATTTTAAGCGCAGGTGATTTGCCAAATGGATACTGGAAAAAGATGCTTTGGGTTTCCCGTTTATAATAATGACATTGACACTCCACTAAATGAATCCCTTTCACATACTTGGTATACAAGTACGATGTCTTTTTGCCGACAAAAATATCTTTAACCTTGAGGCCATCCCCCACGGCATAGTTGTTATCGTGGTAGCAACAAAACCTGTAGAGGTTTCGGAGTGTATTGAGTTTTATTTGGGTAACGGCTTTTGTCCCGCCACCAGCGGTGCCTACTCCTTTTCCGGAGCGGTTCTTTGAATGAGTAACCGAAAAATAAAGATGCTCTAACGAAAAACCTTTCGGAAGATTCATATCAATTTGACCGTTTATAGAATCCGCAAGAGGCATCCAGCAGTTAGGATCGTGCGTTCCATGCCGAAAGAAATGGGCAGCTCTCTCATTCGATGAAGCAGCACGGTAACGGAACACACACGAGCATCCAGGGCAATAATAATCTCTTTCCCTCTCGGCAGGAGTCAAAATCTTGTCTGCCGATATCGCATTCTCGATGGGGTCTGTTTTACTTTTCCTGGCAAAGAAAGACATAAGCAGGCTCCTTTCATTTGTATTGACAACGAGGTAAGCGCATGAATATCGACTAATGCGGGGAAAGACAGTTTCCCCGCATTGCGCCGCTGCGGCGGCTGCCGAGAAAAGCGACAAAACTGCAAAAACCTTCATATTTGCAGTATATGCAAAAAATCTTGATAAATCAAGGTTTTCCAGCCTCGCTTTTTTCGACTTAGCAAGATATACCAAACCTGCCCACCCTTCGGGTGTTCAGCTTAGGTATATCCGAGACAGTCGCCCTCACAGGTATGTTCGGGTTGCAATGGGGCTGCGACCCCCTTGACCCCTGGGGGACGCTCGCCGGAAGTGCGAGCGGCAACCGGGGGTGCATTTGTATGCACGCTCGGTTGAAGGTGTTCGCCTTGCGGCGAACGATATAAAATGCTTTGTGCCACAGCGGCACAAAGCACAACTGTTGAAAGGAGAGCGCATGGCAGCATTTAAGAAGTTTGGCGGATTGCGGGCTTCTTCCGGATGTCTGCGTCACATCCTGCGGGAGGTAAAACGACCGACTAATATCGACATCGACCCAGACCGCGCAAAGCTGAATTATGATTTGGCGCCGCAGCGCAGGATGAAGCCATATACCTACTTGAAAAAGAGATTGGGCGAGTTGCGTTGTCGGGATCGCGAGGATCTGAATGTCATGTGCGGCTGGGTCATCACCAAGCCCAAGGATCTTCCGGAAATGGAGGAGCGCCGGTTCTTCCGGCTCTGCTACGATTTCCTGGCCCAGCGCTACGGTGGAGAGCAGAATGTAGTGACTGCCACCGTGCATCGAGACGAAAGTGGCGAATCGCATTTGCATTTCTGCTTCGTTCCGGTGGCTAAGCACACGCCATCTCCGTTGCTGCTTAAAGTGGTGCGCTACTTTGAGCAGCATCCCACAGAAACCAACATATCAAAAATTGCTCAGGAATTGGGTGTGAGCCGCAAGACCGTTCGGCGCTACCGAAACTGCACGGCAGCGGACATCCAGTGGGAGAAGGTGAGCGCAAAGGAAGTTGTCAATCGTGCCGAGCTGATCTCTTTCCACCCAGATCTTAGAGCGTGGCTTCTGCGCCACGGCCTGGACGCCAATGTCAACAGCGGCATCACCATGGAGCAGGGCGGCAACCGCACGGTGGCAGAGCTGAAGCAGGAGCGTGAGCAGCTGCGAGAGCAGCAGCACACCACAACACACGAACACGAATTTTAATTTAAGGAGGAAAAAATCATGTTGAACAGAATCATTATTATGGGCCGCCTGACCCATGACCCGGAGCTGCGGCGCACACAAAACAGTACGGCAGTCGCCAGCTTCACACTGGCGGTAGATCGAGATTACAAAGCTGAGGGCGGCGAAAAAGAAACGGATTTCATTGATGTTGTTGCCTGGCGCAACACCGCCGAGTTTGTGTCCAAGTATTTCACCAAGGGCCGCATGGCCGTGGTCGAGGGCCGCCTGCAGCTCCGTGACTGGAAGGACAAGGACGGCAACAACCGGCGCAGCGCCGAGGTCATTGCCGACAATATCTATTTCGGAGGCAGCAGGAAGGACACCTCCGCACCGGCTGACCCGCTGCCGGAGGCGCTGGAGGAGGAGCTGCCGGACTGATATGCTACCAGCTGCCGCTCCCCAAGATCGGCCAGCAATAAGACGAAATAGTGTATCAGGAAAGGTAGCGAACACCTCGCTGCCTTTCTCTTTGCAACGATTCAAGGAGCCACTGTACAGCGGCTCCTTTTCATATACAAAAAACAGATTTTGAGAAAGGATGAATCACATGAAGAAAACCATGAGCAGACTGCTGGCGGCAGCGCTGGCATCCATCATGCTGATGAGCTGCATGGTGGTCACAGCCCTGGCGGCAGACGCGCGGGTGACCAGCATGAGTTATCAGTCACATCCGTATATATCCGGTATTAACGGAAACGCAGTGATAGAACTGCGCTATGCGGATGGTACTACCGGATACGGGATCTGTGCAGACCCGGAACCAGACGCGCCGCCTTCAGGCACATCATTGGCCCTTACACCGGCAAATGCGACTCTAACGAAGATGGCCTATCTGGCGTCCCAAACCTCGGATGAGACAAGGCTGTTTGGCCTGCATCACGCCGCTGCTAAGGTCCTGGGCTTCGGTAATGGGTCAGCGTGGCCAATCATTGCGCAGATGGAGGCCGAAGCTGCTGCAGTAACTGTCCCCGGTAATTTCGAGGCATTTGTTGCAACACCCTCCAATAACTATCAAACCTGCCTTGTATGGCGCATCAAGCCCACTGGCTATGTAACGCTGACCAAGAGCAGCGCCAATCCAGCCCTGACAGACGGCAACAGCTGCTACTCTCTGGCCGGAGCCGTGTACGGCATATATGGCAGCGAGTCGGACGCCCTGGCAGACCGCAGCCGGCTGGGCACCCTGACCACGGATGCAAACGGCGATTCTGGGTCGTTGGAGCTGAATGCCGGAACCTACTGGCGCCGTGAGCTGACAGCCCCCAAGGGCTACGCACTGGACACAGGCGTCTACTCCTTCAGCGTGTCCAGCGGCCAGACCACTACCCTGCAGGTGACGGATAACCCCCAGAGCGACCCTGTGGGCGTGTTGCTGAAAAAGCTGGACGCCACAAGCGGTGATGGTGAGATGCGTTGACGGACTAAAAGACCGTCCGGGCCTTTTTAAGCCCGAACTGCTGCGCTGATGGGCGGCAACGCCCACACTGAGCTGCGGAGTGCGTCGGTCATATGGAGTATGGCCGGGGTGCTGATCCCGCTAAAGTCGGCCGAATGTGCCTAAGTCCTTTGGGATATGGCGCAGATAGGCCGGGTGTCGGATAGGCAGGGAGAGAATGTGCGGCCCGCACACGCCGCACTGACGAACCTCCGAAGGTACGGGGCGTTTGGCAGGCGAAAGCCTGTATAGCGGTTGAGGCCGAGTAGCTATCATCACGGCGAAAGACCTTTTGAAAAAAAGACCGCTACCCCATAGGACGGCTCCTAACCCTATCCCATGATAGGTGCAGCGGAACACAGAAAACAGCTTGTCTGCATAGCTACTCACTCCATGAGGCAGATAAGCTGCGAGAGCGGCGTCACGAGCGAGGAAGTCCCTGTAATGGGGATGGAGCAACAGGCGCCAGTCATATCTTAAAATTGACACAAAAGATACCCATTTGCAATTCTGCTAAAATATGCTACAATAAAGACAAAGAACCCCCTGAAAAATGGAAAGGAGGCCCCTATGAAGAAGATAATTGCAGTGATGCTGGCGCTGGCCATGGTGCTGACTATGGCTGCCTGCGGCAAGAAAGCCGACACCAAGCCCGAAGCCAAGGACAAGATCGGCAGCGCCCAGACCGGCATGGAGCTGTATGTGACCACCGCCGAAAATGGCGGAAAGACCGTGGTAGATAAGTCTGGCAAGACCGCTGAGGGCTACACACTGGACAAGAGCGGCAACATCGTGGACAAGGCCGGACAGGTCATTGTGGCTGCCGACAAGGTGCAGCAGCTGCCCGCCAAGACCACCGAGGACAGCAAGCCCGACACCGGGAGTAGCTCCAGCGGATCTTCCGACAGCGGATCTTCTTCCGCCTCCGGCAGCGGCTCCTCCGGTGGTAGCTCTGGCAGTTCCTCCGGTGGCAGCTCTTCCGATTCCGGTAGTAGTGGCAGCAGCGCTCCGGCAGCACCCGATCCGACACCGGTACACCAACACAGCTGGCAGGCCGTGTATAAGACGGTCGAAGATTATGAGACTCAGTGTCGTACTATTTGCGTTAACTGCGGTGAGGATATTACTGGAAATGTGGCAGCACACACAAAACAAGAAATGCTTGCAGGTAATAGCGGACAAAGCCGACAAGAGTATAATACAATCGTTGTTGGAGAGCATCAGGAGATAGACTACTATGTTTGCTCTTGTGGCGAAACCAAGGCCTCATAAAACAACAAAACCACACTTGACATTTCCTGTCCGTGTGGTAAGATAAGCGTAGAAAGAGTGCTGCGACAAGCGGTTAGCTCTACAGCGAGTAGTTAATCAAGATAATCTTGGAAAACCGTCACTTGGCAGAGTGGCGGTTTTCGCTTTTAACTCTGATTGTAATTACAAATCCGAAGATATGTAAAGTCAAAGTTATCGGCATAAGCCTCACCCCCTTTCGGGTGGTGTAGCCAACCGCCTGCCGTTCGTGCAGCACTCTTGTCAAATATTGTAGCAGGAGATCTGTTTCCTGTCAACTTCGCCGACTTTAGCAGGTCGGCATTTTTTGTGTCAATTTTACTATAAGATATGATGGAACGCCCGGTACGCTGAAAGGTGTACGCCGGGTGTGAGCCGGGGGAAAAGGCAGAGAGAAGTCAAAGCCTTACCTATCGGCATAAGTGGCCAGCGGCAATGCGTCGCTGGCCGGTGCAGAATTTACCTTCCGTTTTTACGATGGGCAGTATGCCACCGCAGCGGAAGCCGAAGCCAGTGGTGCGCCTACCCGCACTTGGGTTTTCAAGACTGACGAGGATGGATTTGCATTCCTTGATTCTTCGTACAAGGTTTCTGGTGACGCACTCTGTTTTGCTGAAAATGGAGATCCTACCCTTCCCCTCGGCACGCTACTGATCCAAGAGACCAAGGCCCCGGAGGGATACCTGATTGATTCCACGGTGTATGTCCGCAACATCACGCCGGACGGGACGCTGGAGGCTGTCAACAGCTACAACGCTCCTACGGTATCGGAACAGGTGGTCACGGGCCGGATCCAGATCGTGAAGCACACGGACACCGGCACCACCAAGGTGGAGACCCCGGAGGTAGGGGCCACCTTCAACATCTACCTCACCTCTGCCGGCAGCTATGATGCAGCCCCGGCAAATGCCCGGGCGCAGCTCACCATTGACAAGGACGGCTTCGCAGTCTCTCCCTACCTGCCTTATGGCCTCTACACAGTGGAACAGACCTCCGGCTGGGAGGGCAGTAAGCTGATGGAAGCCTTCACCGTGAAGATCGATGAGAACGATAAGACTTACAGCTATATCATCAACAACGAGCGATTTTACAGCTACCTGAAGGTGGTGAAGGTAGACGCCATCACCGGTGAGGCTATCCCCGCGGCAGGCGTTGGTTTCCGGATCATCGACCCCAAGGGCCAGAAGCTGGAATGGTGGGGCGCAGATACCTGGTACACGGACGGCAGCGGCGTAATGAAGCTGCCCTGTGAGCTGGAGTATGGCCGGGGCTATCAGGCTGTGGAGGTAGTGGCTCCCAGCGGTTATGTGTTAGCGGACTCTCCGTTTCTCTTTGATGTGCTGCCTGAAAATGCAGCCCAGGAGGACGGGCTCACCGTAATTACCCTGACAGCTCCCAACAGCCCTACTCAGATCAGCGTGGCCAAGGTGGACTATCAGGGGCACTTTGTCCCCGGCGCCACCCTGCAGCTGGTGGATGCAGCGGGCAATGTGGCCGCCGAATGGGTAACAGGGGACGCACCCCATACGCTGTACGGACTGCCCATCGGTGCAAAGTACACGCTGCACGAGTCAGCGGCACCGGAGGGTTGGCTGCTGGCGGAGGACATGACCTTCACCGTGCAGGACACCGCCGAGGTGCAGACCATCACCATGGAGGACGAGCGGGTGCCGGAGCTGCATACCACGGCCACCGTGGACGGCAACCACGAGTCGCCTATCACTGGGCCGGTAACGCTGGTAGATGTGATAGAGTACCGACACCTTGTTCCGGGTCGGGAATACACCATCAGCGGCTTGCTCATGGATAAGAGCACCGACAAGGCTCTGACAGACGAGGCTGGGCAGCCCGTCACCTCCAGCGTGACCTTTACGCCGGAGACTCCGGATGGCGAGGTGGAGGTGTCCTTCACCTTCGACGCCAAGCTACTGGGCGGTAAAGATATTGTAGTGTTTGAAACTATTAGCCGGGAGGGCCGCGTTTTTGCCACCCACGCAGACCTTGACGATGAGAGCCAGACGGTGCATTTCCCGGAGATCCATACCACGGCCACCATAGACGGCAGCCACGAGGTGGTTGCCATTGGGCCGGTGAAATTGGTGGATGTAGTAGCCTATCGCAACCTGACACCGGGCCAGAAGTACACCGTCAGCGGCGCACTCATGGATAAGGCCACCGGCGAGGCTTTGACAGACGAGACCGGGCAGCCCGTCACCTGCAGCGTGACCTTTACGCCGGAGACTCCGGAGGGCGAGGTGGAGGTGACCTTCAGCTTCGATGCTAAACTGCTGGGCGGGAAGACGGTCGTGGTATTTGAGTCTCTGTATCGGGAGGATGTGCTGCTGGCTACCCACGCAGATCTTGACGACGAGGGCCAGACGGTGCGGTTCCAGCCGGCCATCGGGATCATCACCATCAAGGATGAGCCCAGCTTCATTGAATCCATAAAAACCGGAGATGTAGGAATCAGGGCTGCTGTGATCGCGTTTCTGTGCGCCGTTGCCGCCTTGCTGGTTATTGTGCTGCGTAAACGCAGGAGGCAGAATTAACTTAATCATACAAAAGCAAAGGAGAGGGCAAACGCCCTCTCTTTTGTATGAGAGAATTTTTGAAGGAGGGAAATCCATGAAGACAAAAAGGCTTCTCTTGGCCGGCCTGCTTTTGCTGTCTGCGCTGCAGATGGCTTGGGCGACAGGAGGAGGTGAATCCACCGCGGATGGTAAAACGGTGATAAAAAACTATCCTTTTGTGGCGGCCAGTCAGGAGAATCTAAAGTATGATGTGCCGCAGGAGCTGATGGTAGACGGTAAACCCTACAAGCTCAAAGATGTGCGCTATGAGATCACGGGCCACGAGGATCCCGTGACGGCGACAAAAACGGTGCAGGTCTTTGACAAGGCCGACTACGACAAGGAGATCACAGAAACTGTGGGCGGAACCGTTCTGCGACTGGTTGCCCAAACTCCTGTGTGGCATGAAATGCCCGCAGCGACGGTTACGAAAGAATATGACAGTCAGGGTGCCATAGCGTCGGAGCTGGATCGGGACGGCAAAACCTACACGCTGCAGGCTGTGACGGTCGGTACAAAGCACGCTGAGCTGACGGTGCCGGCCATCTTTCAAACCAGCAACCCGTATAGTGATCTGTTTGCCTTTGGCGGGCAAACCATAGAGCTGACGGATACTGCAGTGCCCGTTTGGGACGGCTGGGAAGAGGCTGTTAAGGCAGAGTTGGGATTGAATGGCAGCAGCTATACGCTGACAGGCGGCAGCTGGGACGGCGATTTCCGACAGCAGGAGGACGGCAGCTATACCCGCACGGCTATCTATACCGGTACGAGGGAAACACCTGTCTGGACGGCCACCTATCAGACGGAGCCGGAATATACGGCAGAGATCACCTATGTGGACGAGAATTATTCTGACGGGCAATATGCAGCATTGGCCATTGCCTCCTATACGCTGGACACAAGCGTAATAGAGATCGTGCTGAAGGTCGGGTGCGGCATAGCGGTTTTGGCACTGGCTGCAGCCTGCATTGTGCGGCTTTTGGAAAAGAAACACAAGAAAAATAAGGACGAAGAAAGTGAGGTTTAATTATGGATGGATTGATCGGAGGACTGTATGAGATCGTACCCGTACTGCAGAAGCTGGCGGCAGCGCTGACGATTCTGGCGCTGGTGGTGCTGGGCATCGGCGTCATCACCGGCGGCGCTGAGGGCCGGGGGAAGTTCAAGGAAGTGATGAAGAACATTGTCATCGGCTGTGCCATAGCCTTTGGCGCAACCTCCCTAGGCAATATGCTCATGGGCTGGTTTTCCTAAACAAAATGATAGGGGGCGGGGCTGCGGCTCCGTCCCCTATCCCCTACATAAAAAACTTGCGGAGGTATGAAAATGAAAAAAACAGAATCCGTGAAGACCTGCCTGGACATCATCCCTGTTCGGCGCTGGAGTTCATCTGCAGGTGCCTTTCTTTTTGAAAACGGTTCCTGTATGGATATATTTCGGGTCATTCCCCGAGACCTGCAAAATATTGCCGATGATGAGCTGGAAATAGATATCTATCAGTTTACAAAAATTCTGAAAACCGTAGGCTGTGATCTGAAATTTTTAAGCATGAAATTTCCGCTGTCGCTGGCACGACAGAAAGAAGTCCTATGCCACCATCGGTATCTGGCACAGGACGAAGCACGCATACGCTGGCTGGATCGCCAGATCCGTGAACTGGAGCTGGCAGAAACCAATATCAGCTCCCAGCATTTCTATCTTGCTTTTTGGGGCAAGGATGCAGATACGCTACGCAAAAACCGTGACATGATCCGAAAATACGCCGCCACCGGCTACCAGCCGCTGGTGGAGGATATAGACCTGGTCCAGAAAATCAAGGTGCTGGAGAAGCTGGCCAACATGAACACCATCATCGACATCTACCCGGACGGGGACGATGACTCCGCACCGGGCATGGATTTTATGGAGGAGGAAGGATGAGCAAGAAAACAACCAAAGCGCAGACCGTGGACGCACGGCTCTTTCAGCAGCTCCAGCCCCATGGCGGGATCACCTTTGCCGAGCCGTCCTATATACGCATGGGGGACGGCTACTGTCGCTGCCTGCATATCTATGGCCTGCCCAACACACTGGACAGACACTGGCTGACGAGGATCTTCGCCGTCAGCGGCTGCATCAGTTCGTTCGATGTAGCCACGAAAAACCTGGCGGAGGCGAAGCGCAACATTAACCGCTCCATCGGCGAGGAAGGCGCCCGCGCCTATGCCGCCAAGGATTACAATGATCTCTATGACGCCGAAAAACGCCGGGCGGAGCTGCAGCAGCTCTATGACGAGCTGGAGCGCATGGGCGAGGTTATAAAGCTGTGCGACTTCCGCATCTTCCTGCAGGCCCGGACGCTGGCAGAGCTGGAGGAGAAGACAAAGGATCTGCTGGATAATCTGGACGCCTCCAGCTATAAAGTTACCACCTTATTGGGAGAGCAAAAGGCAGAGTGGCAGTCACTCTATGAACCCTATGCCGTCACCCACGCCAAGCCCGTGACCATGAAGGGCCTGTCCCTTACGGCCCGGCAGCTGGCCGAGGGCTATCCCTTCGATTACAGTGATCTGCTGGATGAGCAGGGCGCGCTGCTGGGCTTTACGGATATGGGCGGCGCCGTGGTGTTCGATCTCTTTTCCAAAACGGTCAAGAGAAAACATTATAATGCCGCCGTCTGCGGCGATATGGGCAGCGGCAAGTCTACCCTATTGAAAAAGCTGTTCAAGCAGAACGCCAGCATCGGGAATTACATCCGCTGCTTTGATGTGTCCGGGGAGTTCTCCGCCCTTACCCTGGAGTTTGGCGGCAAGATCATCCGCTGTTCCGGCGCAGACGGTATGCTGAACCCTCTGGAGATCCTGCGCTCCGGTGACGATGACTATGCTTCCTATGCCCGGCATATCTCCAAGCTGCAGGCGTTCTTCCGCTGCATCAATCCCTCTATGAGTGACCAGCTTCTGCAAGAGCTGGCCAACTACCTGCGGGAGTTTTACGCAGGCTTTGGCCTGGTACCCACAGACGGCAGCTCCCTCACAGGCCGGGCAGCTGCGGACTATCCCACCCTCTCCCAGTTCCGGGCGTTTTTGCAGGGCTACATCACCTATGTGGCGCAGCAGGACAAGGCGGCCGAGACGGAGGTGGAGACGGCCATCCATGTAGAGCAGGCAAAAAATTTGAATATCATCCTGAGCGCCGTGGAGAACCTTTGCAATAACTACGGCAGGCTGTTTGATGGCCACACCACCATCTCCGACATCACGGCGGAGCGGATCGTCACCTTTGACATCTCCACCATCAAGGAGCTGGGCAATGTGTTCACGGCCCAGATGCAGAATCTGGTGTCCCTGTGCTGGGATAACGCCATTGCCGTAGGCGGCCCGGAGAAGGAGAAATGGGAAAGCGGAGAATACACCATCGAGGACATCACAAAGTTTCTCATACTCATAGACGAGAGCCATCGCTGGGTGAATACCTCCATGCCCCTGATCCTGGACATGGTGACCCGGTATCTGCGGGAGGCCCGGAAATATTTTGCCGGCATTGTGCTGGCCTCCCAGAGCGTCCGGGACTATATGCCGGAGGGCGACTTTTCCGGCGCTGATAAGATCCGCATCCTCTTTGAGCTGTGCCAGTATAAATTCATGTTCAAGCAGGACAGCAGCGCCAAGGAGCATATCCGCAGGATCTTCGGCGAGGGTATGACCTTCTCGCAGGTGGAAAGCATCCCTTTTCTGGAGCAGGGCGAAAATGTACTCTCCATTGCCGGAGCCGGCGCGCTGCAATTCCGTGTCTGGCTCAGCAAGGATTATGAAGCATCCCTCTTTTCAGGAGGTAGATAATGAAAAAAATGAAGAAATGGCTGCTTATGGGCAGCGCCGGTTTTTTGGCAGGCGGCTTTCTGCTTCTGCTTGTTATTACGGCAGCAGGTGTATTTGTGGAGGATCTGTCCGCCGCCTTCGGTGGCAGGCACACCGGCATTGCGGCCGGCAACACGGATCCGGACGGCAGCGTGCCGGGCAAGGCAACCTATGTAGGCGTGGATGACACCGAGACGGATTTCTCCCAACGGGTAGCTGCCGGCATTGCGGCCTCAAAGCCGGATCCGTTTTATAACGGCTATGCCGGGCTTTGTGAGCTATGGGTCTACGATGTGTATGCCGCAGCCGGCCTGCCCTGCAACGGCACCTGCTGTGCCTATAACCACGGTGTGCTCTCGGCGCAAAAGGATGGACTCATACCAAAAGGAGCCCTGATCTTCTCCGGAATTATCCCCAGCACCGGCAGGCTCTACGAGAATAACCACCGTGCCGGCGCCTTTTGCAATACCTGCGGACACTACGCCGGCCATGTGGGGATCTATGTAGGCAACGGCTATGTAGCCGGCAGTCAAGTACCCTACCTGCAATCCGTGGATGCGTGGATCAGCGTGTACGGCTATGGGGGCTGGGCACGGCAGTGAAGGGAGGAGGATAGAATATGAAAATGAGAAAAGGCGTCTTGTGCCTGCTGCTGGCGTTTCTGTGCCTGCTGCCCATCGGTACGGCTTGGGCGACAGAAACGGACGCGTCAGCCTCAGTGGCCACGGCAGACGATCCCTATATCAAAGACACCGCAGACGACAATAGCGAAGCAGACGATCTCCAATGGTATCGGAATAACAGTGCCGTGCTGGAGAACAGGAGCATTATCAGAGACGCCCTGCGCAGTATCGGCTGGGGCATCACAAAGCTGGTGTGCAAGCTGGCCAATGTGGCAGAAACCCTGTATACAAAGACTTTTGGCCTAATCGACATCACCAACTATCCGCAGGTCAACGATCTGTTGGAGACGCTGAAGCCTGTCCTGGCGGCCCTGACCGTGCTCTGCTGTGCCGGGCTGGGCATCATGCTGCTGGTGCAGCAGGAGAAGCGCCCGCCGCTGCTGCGGAATATCCTGCTGGGTATAGTGGCCGTCAGCGCCTCGGCTTACCTGTTTTCCACCGCCAACGATCTGGTGATCTCCTTTCGGGACGGCATCCTGGGCGGCGAGGAGGTGAGCCAATCCTATGCCCTGGTAAACGGTAATCTTATTGACCTGGTCAATGTAGACCTGCAGGGCGATATTAACGCGCTGAATTATAAAGCCGGCAAGGGCATCCTCTACGGAGCCGATATAGAGGATCAATACGATATGGACGGTATCGATCTCTGCGAGACGCTGGACTGGCACACAAAATCAAACGGCAAGGATCTGTATGGCTGGTCCTCCGAGTTTAATAACCGGGTAAAGTTCCATCTTGCCCACACGGCAGACGGCGATGTGGCCAAGAAAAACTACGACGGTATCACCAAGGCCAACATCGGAAACGAATTTTACTACCGATATTCCTTTGACTTCTGGGGCTGCCTGCTGCAGCTGGGCGCCCTGTGTATTTTGTTCCTGGCACTTTGCTATAAGAATATCCGCATAGCCTATGAGTTGGTGGTTTCCCGGCTCATGGCTTTTCTTTTTGCTGCGGACATAGGCGGCGGCGAGAAGCTGAAGAACACGCTGCTTTTCGTCCGGGATACCTACATCACCATGTGCGTGTGCGTCCTGTCTGTAAAGCTCTATGAGATCATGGTGAGCGCTATCACTTCTTTCAGCCTTACGGGGCTGGGTAAGGGCCTTGTGTCCCTATTCATTGCCTACGCTGTTATAGACGGCCCGAATCTGGTGGAGCGCATTTTGGGCATGGATGCAGGGCTTTCCTCCTCTGTGGGCCGTGCCGTGGCCATCTTCGGCGCCGGTAAGGCCGCAGGCCGCACCGCTGCCAGACTGGGCGGCAAGGCGGTGCGTGGTGTAAAGAACACCGCTATGGCAGCGGCCACCGGCACCACTGTTCGGCAGCGTCAGGCGAAAGGCTCCACCGGTGAGCAATTCGGCAAGAAGGTACATCAGAAATTCCAAAGTGAAAAATCCGATTCTGCCTCCCGGCAGCAGGCGGCATCGGCGCAGCAACAGGCGGGGACTGAATGGCAAGCATCTGCGGGCGAGGAGAAAGACGCAGCATTTACCTCCGCATCGACCGGCGCCGTTGCAACTATGGATGCAGAGCGGCAGGCGCCTCATTCATTCTCGCCTGATTTCATGGATGCACCTGCTGAAAAACAGCAGCAGCCCCGTAGAGTATCAAATCCGGCTTTCTCCGCTGCGGTAAAGCGCCTGACGCCCGGCCCGGAATCGTCTGCCGAGGAGCGCAAGGACTTTAACCGCCAGGTAACGGCCATCGTGCGGGGACGGAAGCATCGGGCTATCCAGCCGCCTGACGATGCCAAACCTTATCAGGTAAAGAACTACGAGAAAGCCCGCCAGCTGGAGCAGGCGTATCATTCCTATTCCGGCGAAAAGCCGATAAAGGGCAAAAAGAAGAAGGAGGAGGAGAAGCAGGATGGCAAACGCTAATGTCACCACGCAGCTCGAGAGTAAAACGAAGGTATCGAAGCATATCAACCTCAGCAGCCTGTATTTTATCGTAGGCTATCTCATGCTGGCCTATATGCTCCGGGGCTTTGTCTATGATCTGCTGTTTATCCCGTACATGATCTTTTCCGGCTGCTGCGCCATCTACCTGGTGCTGCCGTCCCGCTATAACAAAGGGCGCACACATTGGGAATCCATTGTAGTGCTGCTGCGGGCAGATCATACCGTTTACCGGCCTTATATCGAGCCGGAGGGGGACTTGGAGGTGGAGGATGTTTGATTCAGCGCTGCAAAAGCTCCAAAAGCCAGCCCGACCCCAGGGCGTCCGTGGTCTCCAGGTCTTTTGTATCATCTTTCTGCTGGGCAACCTGCTTTTCTTCTCAACAGGTCTTTTTTTGCCGAAGCATTACAAGGATGTAGAGATCGCCCCCATCGGCACAGAGCTGGAACTGGGCGATTACACTTTAACGCTGGATTCCTGGGACTGGGCGGAGAAGGACAGAGCCTTTGAGATCATTTTTGATGTGAAGGATCTGTCTTTGGATCGGGAGCCGGAATATACATTCCGCTTCCGCTGCGGCGACAGCCGCTACCGCTATAAAATCTATCGGGATCTGGGCGACCTGCTGGTGGTGAGGGTCTCCGGCGTGTCTGGGAGCTTTGCCCAGGTATCTATGACCGTTTCTGTGGGCGGTGCCAGTAAGTCCATTTATATGGACGACCGTTCCATGACTCCTGTAGAGCACCTGGTGACCGACCGCTCCGATGCAGCGTACCGCATCCGCGCCGTGGAGGGCAAAGTTGCCGGCTATCAGGGATCCATAGAAAAGCTGGAGCAGCAGAAGACGGAGAAGAACGCCGACATCCAACTCGCCTATGAGAAGCTGGCGGCGCTGCAGGCATCCAAGGCCGGCATGACAGCCCGGCAGCAGGAGGAGATCGATACCAATATCCGCACCATGGCAGACAAGCAGAGCCGGCTCCAAAGTGAGCTGGAGGAGATCGTGCTGCAGCAGCAAGCGCTGCAGACACAGCTGGAGCAGGAGGAGCTGCTGCTTGCCCGGATGCAGGAGGGAGGTGTCGGCCAATGATCCTCTGTGTAGGCGATAAGATTAAACTGGGACACCTGACGGAGGCGCTGGAGCAGCGTCTGCATCAAGAGGTTACCTTTCTGCCGGAAGCGCCGGACATCCGACGCCAGGAAAATGACATCCTGTTGGCCGCCCAGGGCGCTGATGCCATTATCTATGATACCGACGCCTATTATAACGACGGCGAGGAGCTTATAGGCACTATTAAACGGATCTGGCGCACCAATCAGGTAACGCCCATCCTGCTGGTGCCTACCAGCAATCCCAAAAACGAGATCGTCAAGGCGGCGCTGGCCGTGCAGATCAAGAACATCATCAATGTGGCATTGACGCCGGGCGAGCAGAAAGACCAGCTGGAAAAGATCCTCGCCGGCTACTACGCAGCCAACGATGACCGGGAAGACATCCGGGCAGCTGAGGCCGAGGTGGCGGAAGATACCAGGACTCTTACCTCTTTTGTCGGCCAGCTATACGACGCCAAGCAGCGGGAGGAAGAACGGGAACACACGGTCATTATACGAAAGAAGGGTACGCCGCAGGTGCTCCTGGAGGCGCTGGGTACTGTTATCCGTGTGCTGTTTGGCATCGTATCCATTACGCTGATGGCCACAGCTATGCTGGCCCTGCTCTATGACAACACGCGAGAGCTGCTGCTACAGAATCTACAGCAGCTCTGGCAGGAGGCTTGCGCCATGTTGGGGATAGGAGGATAACATGGGACTTTTTGAAAATATAGACGCCCTGCTCTGGCGGCTGGCGGCCATACTGGCGCTGGTACTGGTGGCGGCGCTGGTGGTGCGGCTCCTGCTGCGTGACCGTGGCCGCAGTGACCGGCAGAAGCTGCAGGTGCGCCAGACGCTGAGAGGCAGCGGCCTGGCGGCAGATAAGACGGCCAACGGCTTTACCTTCGGCAGGCTTGGCGGAAAGAAGGTCTATCTACCCTGTGATGCGGAGGGACACATCGCCATATTTGGCGGCAGCGGCGAAGGCAAGACCTCGGCCCTGCTGATCCCCTCTCTCCGGGTCTGGCAAGGCCCCTTCTTCTGCATCGACATATCCGGAGACATCTCAAAAAATGTCCCCTGTGAGAAGAAGATCCTGCTCTCGCCGGATGATCCGGAGCATTCCGTCATCTACAATGTCTTTGACGAGATAGACCGTGCCTCCGATCCGGACGAACGACGGGCGCTGCTGGAGCAGCTCACCTTCTCCATCCTGCCCCTGCCGCCCAAGGCCACCAGCACCGAGCGCTATTTTACAGAGACGGCCCGGAAGATCCTGCTGGCGTCTCTGGTGGCGTTTTACGACAAGGGCCTTGATTTCTGCGAAATCATGAAGGTGGTCTTTACTCATGGCCCTATGGAGTTGTTTCAGCTCATTGCCGCGCAGAAAAACCAGCGGGCTGTGGGTTACATCCAGACGCTGGCGCAGGAGAACGAGAAGAACATTGCCGGAGCCAAGTCCACGCTGGATGAAAACATCAAGCTCTTTGCCGATTACAGCAAGGTAGAGCGTGTCCTGCGCCGCCCATCCGGCGCAGGGGAGCCGTATCTGGCCTCCTCCGATCTGGAGTCGTCCCACATCTTTCTGGTGGTGCCGGACAAAAAGCAGGAGTTTTACAGCCTGCTCTGCAACATCGTGGTAACGCAGATGCTGGACTACATCGGCCAGCGGCCCTATGACCGCAGCCGGGACAAACGGATCCTGCTGGCGCTGGATGAGTTCGCCAGTCTGCGGCATCTGGAGATCCTCGGCCCCCTGCGGAAGTTCCGCAAAAACGGTGCCAACATCTGCATCCTCACCCAGTCTCTGGCGGACATTGATCTGGCATACAGCCGGGACGAGCGGAAGGTGATCCTGGACAACTGCGCCTATACCGTGGTACTCTCCGGCAACGATCCGGAGACCAGAACATACTTCTCCGACCTGGTTGGAAAAGAGGAACACCGGAAGGTCAGCACCACCACCGGCAGCAGGACGGACAGCACCTCCACCAGTCTGCAGGAGGGCTATGCCATCCATCCCAACACCTGGAAAAGCCTGGGGGAGCAGCTGGTGGTCATTCACCGCACCGGATACCTGAAGCTCAGGAAAAATTTTTATTTCAAGGGGTAACAATTTTTTCATACCCATCCACCAAGGGACGGCTTACACCGTCTCTTTTTTATTTGACATGGAAAGGAGTATTCCCATGACCAACGAAACAAAGAAACTGACCCTGCTGGAAGGCATCGAGATCTCTGACCCTGCGGCGCTGGAAGATCTGACGCCGCAGGAACTGACCGCAAACCGCACCTTTACGCTGGACGGAAAGGAGGTAACGGCGCATGGCAGCGACAAATAAAGTCCGTGAGGAGCTGGCGCAGGCGTTCCTGGCTGCGCTGAAGGAGGATCATATCCCGTGGCGTGCCTGCTGGACACAAGGACGCCCCTATAACGCTGTTTCCGGCAGACGCTATAAAGGCGTCAATACCCTGCGGCTCTCCATGCTGGCCGATGAACGAGGCTATACGGATCCTCGCTGGTGTACCTTCCAGCAGGCCAAAGAGAAAGGCTGGAAGATCCGTAAGGGCGAGCACGCCACCAAGGTCGAATACTGGGCTATGTATGATGTGGAGGAGAAAAAGCTGCTGAGCTGGGATGAGGTCAAGCGCATGATGCGAGACGACCCCGATGCCGCCGACAAGCTCCAACTACGCAGTTATATCTCTCTTGTCTTCAATGCTTCTCAGATCGAAGGTATCCCTGTCCTGCAGCAGCGGCAGGCGACGGATATAGGCGATTTGCGCCGACAGAGGGACACCCTGCTGGAGAATATGCATCTGGCCTATCGGGAGCAAGGCACCCGTGCCTACTACTCCCCCATGGCCGACATGGTGACGCTGCCTCCGGAGGGCAGCTTCGACGATCCATACAGCTACATTTCAACCTTTTTGCATGAGTGCGGCCACGCCACTGGGCATCCGAGCCGGCTGAACCGCCACATTGAGAATCATTTCGGCAGCGAGGATTACGCACGGGAGGAGCTGCGGGCGGAGATCGCCAGCGCCTTCGTTTCGCAGGAGCTGGGGCTGGAAATGTCCCAAAAGGCTATGGACGATCATTTCGACCTGCATAAAGCCTATATTCAGAGTTGGATCGAAGCGCTGGAAAAAGATCCGCAGGAGCTGTTCGCTGCCATCAAGGACGCCAACAGCATCGCCAATTATCTGATGGAAAAGGGCGAGTTCCTGCAGGAGCGGAGCATCACCGAAGAAAAGCGGCAGATCCGGCAGCCGGAGCGTCAGGACACCAAGTATATTCCTGCCGATCTCATAGAGCTGGCGCGCAGCCAGGATGTGTTTGACATCCTCCAGCGCACCGGAGAGCCACTGGTTAAAAAGGACGGGCAGTGGCGTTCTGTGGAGCATGACAGTCTGGTGGTGACACCCGGCAAGGGTTACTACTGGTTTTCACGGGCAGAGGGCAGCAAAAGCCCCATCGACTACTTCGTCAATGTCCACGGCATGAGCTTTCAGGAAGCTGCACGGACAGTCCTGGAGGCCATCCACAGAGATGTCACTTATACGGCCCCGGTGTGGCAGCCGCCCGCAGAGCACGAGGAGTTTCACCCGCTTCCACGGGCCAAGACAAGCCTGGACGCCTATAACTATCTCGTCCGGGAGCGTGGACTGGACGAGGAGCTGGTAGACGAGCTTATGCGGCAGGGCCGGATCTACCAGAGTAGTAAATACAAAAATGTTGTATTCGTCGGCACGGACTTTGACGGCGTGGTGGCCAGCAATTTTGCCCGCAGCTGTGACCCCACGCAGCAGGTGCAGCGCTTCGATGTGCGGGGCAGCCAGAAAGAGTACCGCTTCCGAATGGAGAACCCGGACTGTCCCCGCTGCAATGTATTTGAGAGCGAGATCGATCTGCTGTCCTATCTCTCCATGCGGCCGGCAGACCAGCGCACGGAGAACTATATTGCCCTGGGCGGCGTCTCGCCCCGTGCTCTGCTGGCCTTCCTCCAGCATCGCCCGGATGTCAGCCAGATTAACCTCTGCACTGACGGCGACCAGGCCGGTGAGCAGTGCGCCGAGAGCATCCGCACTCTGCTGGAAGGCCAGTATGAGATTTCCCGTGAGTCGGCGCCCATCGGCAAGGACTGGAACGAAACCTTGGTGCGACTGCGGGATCTGAAGGAGAGCTGGGAGGAGGAGACTAACGACCCGGAGACGGAGACCTGGCGGGACGATCTGATGCCGCAGGAGGCGCAGGTCGTAGAAGCCTGGGACGATGGCTTTGAGCAGGGTCTGGCTCGCATGGCCGCCGATACCCTCTCCCGCACACAGGACGATCCCGCACTGAAGAAATCCATAGCCAAGCTCAACCCCATAAAACAGGAGCAAGTGCAAGACCCTTTTGAACAAAAGGATGAGGAGTGGATATACTGACCGTCCTTGTCCAATAGGTAAATAAACAGAACAGCAGCGGCAGCCAACAGGCTGCCGCTGCTCATATCTTAGGAGATGAAAAACAAATGAGAAAAAGCTACTTCAAAGCCCCGAATAGTCTTATCTGCAATGATGCACTCAGCTTCACCGCCCGCCGAGTGGGTATGGTGTTCTTCGCCTACTGCAACGCACTGGGTGGCTGCCGCAAGAGCTATGAGGCCATCGCCGCCCTGGCACGCTGCAGCGTGGCCACCGCCGTCAAGGCCGTGCGGGAGCTGCAGGAGGCAGGATATATTGCCGTCAAGAACACCAAGTATTACAGCGGCAAGCTGGAGCGCACCGTCTATGGGAAGAACACCTACACCGTCAATCTGGCACTGCTGCAGCAGGGCTATACCATCTTCAATCGTGCTATATTCTCTCAGGAACTGACAGATTCTGCCTTTATCGTGTTCTGCGCAGTTGTTATCTGTGCCGGCAATGAGCACCGTGCGTTTCCCAGCATTTCTGCGCTGCAAAAGAAAACCGGCGCAGTACGCTCCACCGTCTGCGCCGGTTTAAAGCTGCTCAAAACCCTCAAAAACTTGCTTGTGCAGCTCTGTGTGAAGAAGAACCGGGAGCATACAGCGAACTCCTACATCCTCTGCAACACCTCGGCTTCCTGCATTCAGCATACCGCAGGGGAGGAGATCTGTCAAGCCCCAGTCGAGGGTTTTCCGTTGAGGAAGGTAGTCCGAAATTTAGAAAATAAGGTTAAGACTCAGATAACGAGAGTATTAAATTACCTGTTGAAGAAAGGCTTATCTATCGTCTAACGAAGTGTCTACGATAGAAGGACAGGGGAAAAATACAAAAATCTTTTTTTCACACCCGCCCCCGGCGCAGGTCTCAGGTCTGCACCCAGCTCCAGCAGCAGGGGGGCCCTGTGTGTAAACTCCGTCAGGAGTTTTCCACGGGGGGTAATTGCTGCGGTCGTTACGGCGCTGGCAGCCTGGTGACGCTGCCGAAGCGTCTGTAAAAGTCTACTTTTTGAGATGCACTTTCGCACCGCCTGTTTTATGTCCGTAAAATACCACCTGCGACTTTACGGATATGTCTTAAAACACCAAAAGATTTATGGACATCTTTTGCAGAAGCACAGCGCATAGGGCCTTCTCTTGATTTCTCTAAATCAGCACGAATATAAGAGTTGCTATCTTAGCATAATTATGCTAAGATAGCATTGAAAGGAGTTGACACGCTATGAAGTTGATTCGCCCGGTCTCTGATCTCCGCAATAACTTTGCGGAAATCTCCAGAACTGTCCACGAGACATCGCAGCCGGTTTTCCTTACTAAGAATGGTTATGGCGATATGGTTGTTCTCAGCATGGAAGCCTTCGAGAAACTGCAGCTTGACAGTGAGATCTATGGCAAGCTGAAGGATGCGGAGCGTGAAGCCGCAACCACTGATACCCGGTATTCCTCCAAGGATGTGCTGAAGGCTATGCAAGAAGCGATTGGAGGCTCTGAGCGTGTATAAGCCGGAGTACCTTCCGGCTGCACGCCGTGATTTAATCGAAATCGCCAACTATGTCTCTATCACATTAAAGAACCGCTCTGCTGCGGAGAGACTGGCATCAAAGCTCGTCACGGCCATTGAAAAAACCGCGGGCTTCCCCTACGCAAATCCTGCATATATCCCTGTTCGACCGTTGCTACATGAATACAGAAAACTTTTGGTCGAGAACTATATGGTTTTCTATTGGGTGGACGAGTCGCAAAAGTGCATCACAGTCGCCCGTGTGATTTACGCCAGAAGTGACTATGACACAAGGATAGAATCGTAAAATTGGCCTGCTCCATAACGGATTACCCGGCTGTTTGACAAATCCTCTGGGTTTGCTATAATAGATATGTACTTGCCAGAGTGACGGTTTTCGCTTTTAACCCTGATCGTAATTACAAATCCGAAGATATGTAAGGCTAAAGTATGAGAACACCAGAGCTGGTAAATATTGCCAAGAAAGCAGCCGCAGGGCTGCTTTCTTCGTCACTTGCAGAAAAGGAGGTTTCCATGAGCGATACACGCACCTACTACTACGCCAGAGTCAGCAGCCGGGATCAGAACCTTGCACGGCAGCTGGAGGCGTTCCGGACTCTGGGCGCCGATGAGCGCTCCATCATCACCGATCAGGAGAGCGGTAAGGATCTCAACCGTCCCGGCTACATGGCCCTGAAGAACGCCATCCTCCGGCCCGGAGATACGCTGGTCATCACCTCGCTGGATCGGCTCAGCCGTCGGAAGGCGGACATTGAGACGGAGCTGCGCTGGTTTCGTGAGCAGCACATCCGACTGAAGATCCTCGACCTGCCCACCACCATGGCCGACTTCCCCTCCGGGCAGGAGTGGGTGGCCGACATGGTCAACAACATCATCATTGAGGTGCTGGGTACCATGGCCGAGCAGGAGCGCCTCCGAACCCGGCAGCGTCAGGCCGAAGGCTACGCAGCGGCCAGGGCAGCAGGCCGCAAGATGGGACGGCCCAGAGCATCCCGGCCCGCTCTGTGGCCACAGATCTACGCTGCCTGGCAAGCCGGGGAGTTTACCGCTAAGGAAGCTGCGCAGCGTCTGGGGATTGGCCGATCCACCTTCTACAAGTTGGCCAATGAAAAATAATTGTCGGCCGTCGGCCGGGGCGTAAAGCTCGGAAAGCCAGATAATACAAGGGTTTCGGCACCGCTCAAGGTTTGTATTTTCTAAATTTAGGATAAAAAAGCAAAAAATACTTGCCTTTTTCGCAAAAAGCAAGTATACTGTATATAACAAGTCAATAAACGACAAAGTACCGCCCAGGACTCGCAATCCCGGACGGTACCAACTCAAACGATGTATAGGGCATCGAAAGAGCTTTTTATGTCGCACTTGTGTGGTGTGCAAGGCTATTGTACCACTACTGGTGATAGATGGCAAGCCTTTTTCGTTGTAAAACATCGGAAAAGGCTTGCTTTTTTTGTTCGTCTCCGGCTTCAGTCGGTTGCGATATAGACAACTGAATGATCGTCCCGGTCAAATACAAGCGCATCTCTCGGAGCTTCGCCACGACATGAGCGGCGCCGCTGCTTCCATCAGCGGTCACGGCAGATGAAACGCAAAGGACAGATAGAGAGTCTGCCCTGCGAGAAGGAATACATTGTTCTCGTTGACAACATGGTGAGGCCTTTGCAGAAGTGCAGAAAGGGCGCAGGCATAGGAATAGATCCGGGGAAGAACGACACACTCACGATCAAACATTTTGTTTTGGAAATATTTTCCAAAATTATAATACTGAAGCGCAGGGAATCTGCCTTCTGACAGATCCCCTCGCACCTCATTTGGAGGTGACACCCGGATTTGAACCGGGGAATGAGGGTTTTGCAGACCCTTGCC
>ERZ1026848.244-NODE-244-length-31092-cov-7.841480_pt1 | contig 31092 bp, 24 predicted proteins | sample MGYA00380154_ERZ1026848 | MGnify/ENA primary metagenome ERZ1026848 (study PRJEB33269, sample SAMEA4719790) | human gut metagenome | biome: human-associated habitat; feature: organic feature; material: feces | place: Cameroon | collected 2013-10 ...
AATTCTTCTTCCCGCTTTTGCGCTTTTTCGGCAGTCCCTGCGCAATATGCGGAAAAGAATTTTCCGTCTGCGAGGTCGGCTGAATGTTGTAGGTTCCGTATTTGTTCACCATGTCGAATGAGTCCTCGGGTTCGCCCATGACGGGGTCGGAGCTCGGGGTGGGGCAGTGGCTGCCGTCGAATTTTTTGTCGTTTTCTTTATTCATTTTAATTTTATCCTTTCTGATAGAAAAAAGCACCTTTGCATTTATTATCGTTTCCGCCCTACGCCGAAAAAATTTACTCGTTCACAAAGATTTAAAGAAATTTTTATATTCTCTTTAAACTCTATTGCAATTCTGCATCTATTTATTGTATAATTATGGCACATTTTCAAAAGGAGTGTCGCTTTTTCATGAAAGAAGAACACAGAAAGTATGCCGAAGAGGTATACGACATAATCAATCATGCCGCGAAGAACATCGGCTCGAGATTGCCGGGTTCGGACGGCGAAAAAAAGTTTGCCGCCTATATGGGCGATAAGCTCAGAGAGATCGGCATCGAGCCCGTTCGCGAAGAGTTTGCGGTTTCCCCGCGCGCGTCCATCGGCGGAATCCCCTATGCAGGCTGGCTCGGTCTCGCGCTGAGCGCCCTTGTCTATATCGCAATGGGCATCCCCGCAGTCTGGTACGGCATGGCTCTCGCTTCGGCGGCATGCATCGTCTGGCTTGTCTGCAGCGTTTTCCTTTATAAGACCTGGTTCGATATGTTCTTCAAGCAGGAAGTATCGCAGAACACCTATGGCGAGCTGCTCCCGGAGGACGGAAAGTATGACTACACCATCATCCTCTCCGGCCATACCGACACCAGCTGGAACTGGCGTCATTCCGAGCACGCTTCGAAGTTCACTAAGACAAACCCCGCACTCGGCCTCGTTGCCACCTTCGGCAAGGTCGGCTTCGGCGCTCTCTGCTTCTTCTTCCTTGCAGGCACTTCGATTGCCGTCGCGACCCTCTACACCGGCTATTATTTCGGCGCAAGCTGGGCAGCGGAAGCTTTCGCTTCTCCCGCATTTGTGAACTTCATGTTCGCTATGCGCTTCCTGCCCCTCGTCACCGCTATCGGCTGCGCGTTCCTTGTCATGTGGGCTGATCCCGATCCGCGCAACGCATCCCGCGGCGCTATGGATAACGCCTCCGGCTGCGCTATCAGCTATGCTGTTACAAAGTATTTCAAAGAGAATCCCGACAAGATGCCCAAGAACTGCCGCATCATCGACTTCAACTGCGGCTCCGAGGAGGCTGGACTCCGCGGCTCTATCGCGTTCACCCGTATGCATAAGGGCGAGGCCATTCTTGAAAACGCGTGGAACATAAATATCGACTCCGTAGCCGATAAGGACTATTTCGAGGTCGTTATCAAGGACGATTGGCAGTTCTGCCGCTTCGACAAGGATCTTGAAACGATGTTCAAGGATACTTTCTCGGAGCTCAGTATTCAGAGCAAGTCCAACGGCTGCATACATAACCCCGTCGGCGGCTGCGACAGCACCCCGATGACCAAGGCGGGCGTGAAGTCCGTTACATTTGCGGCTCAGGATCCGACCCTGACCTATTATTATCACACCTGGCGCGATATGCCCGAGCGCTTCAGCGTTGACACCGTCGGCGACGGCTTCGATGTTGTCCTCGGTGTTATCGACAAGATTGATAAGTTCCAGCAGGCAAACGGTTTCACCGGTCCCCGCCAGTAAAAAAAGTATTTTGAGTGGCTGCCGCGAACCGTATTTGCGGTTTCGGGCGGCCGCTTGACTTATATTTAAGGAGGTAATAAAAATGAATCTTCAGTCAGTCATTGACAAGAAGAAAGAAGCGGCCGAGTATATGGTGAGCGAGATAACCCACATATGCAAGGACTTCGAAAAACGCGATCCCGGCTCCAAGGGCGAGCAGCAGGCATGTGAGTATATGGCGGACGTACTGAAAAACGAGTGCGGATGCGAGAGAGCCGACGTCGAGTCGTTCAAAGAGAACCCCGGTTCGTTCTTCGGCTGGATATATTTCACGATTACCTTCGTTCTCGCGGCGGTCGCTATTTCGTTCTTCTATCCGCTCGTATCGATAATCCTTATCGTCGTCGGTCTGCTTATAGTTTTTATGCAGTTCGGACTCTATAAGAAATTCATCGATCGCTTCTTCCCCGAAAAGACCGGACATAACGTCACCGCAGTCAAGAGCTGCAAGGGCGAAGTCAAGCGCCGCATATTCTTCAACGGTCATCCGGATGCCGCATGGGAGTGGCCTGTCAACTATAAGCTCGGCGGTGTCGGCTTCGAGGGTCACGCGATAATCTGCGGCATCGGCGCTGTCTATTATCTTGTCATTTCCATAATGCTCGTCGCAAAGAACGGACTCGAGTATGTCTCGTTCGACGTAGACGAGACCCTCGGACTTCTTCGCCTTATCGGTCTCGTGTTTGTCCCGTTCCTTATCGGTCTCTATTGGATGTGGAACGAGAACCGCGTCGTTGATGGCGCGAACGACAACCTCTCCGGCTGCTACATGGGTATTGCTATCCTCAAGGCTCTCAAGGAAGAGGGCATCGAGTTCGAAAACACCGAAGTCGGCGTTATCCTCACAGGCTCCGAGGAAGCGGGTCTGCGCGGCGCAAAGGCATGGTGCGAGGCTCATAAGGGTGAGTTCGACGATGTCCCGACCTTCATCTTCTCCTATGATACGATTCACGATCCCAAGTATCTTATGACCAACTACCGCGACCTCAACGGCACGGTCAAGGCGGATAAAGATGTCTCCGACCTGTTCATGGAGGCGGCTAAAGAGCTTGATATCTCCTGCAAGAAGGGCTGGGTTCCGCCTCTCGGCGGCGCAACTGATTCCGCAGCGTTCGCGCAGGCGGGCTTCAGAGCGACCGGCGTCACCGGACTCAACCATAAGCTTGAGGACTACTATCACACCAGAAGAGACACCTATGACAACATGAACGAGCAGGGTCTCGCCGATTGCTTCGCAATCAGCGTCAAGGCTCTCGAGATGTTCGATAACGGCGCAAAGCAGTAAATTTTATCTTAAATAAGCTCACCCCGGACTGTATTTCACAGCCCGGGGTTTTATCTGTCGAAAAAGTCTATTATTGCACGGTCTCAAGGCTCACCTGTGTAAGGGGAGCAGTCACGGCTTCGCCGTGACTGAGGGGTTGTTGTAATGGAAGCTCAAATTCAAAACAAATCCTCCGGCGCACCGCGCCATCTCATTTTACGCAAGGAAGGCTTTGATTCCTGCAAAGCCTTCAAAAATGTTTTTTGCTACAGCTAACCCCGGACTGCATTTCACAGCTCGGGGTTTTGTGTTTTGTATATGTTTTTTATCCCAAATCCGGCTCGGCGGTTATCTCGACCTCCGCCTTCTCGTAGCCCTCAAGCTCGAGGATGATTATCTCATTCTCGTCCTTGAGCAGAACTCCGGGAATGTACAGCGCGCGCTGGGGACCTATCTCCCAGTAACGGCCGATGTTGAAGCCGTTTATGTATACGCAGCCTTTCTTGAACCCGTCAAGGTGAACGAAGCAGTCCTTTTGGCTCTGCGCCTTGAAATGTCCGCGCATGAAGAGGGGATACTTGCCGCCCTCGAGCGAAAAGTCAATTTTCTCGGGGTTGTCGAGCGGGAGCGTGATGACATCGTAGCCCATGAGATTCTGGTTGCCGTAGCGGATGGCATCAATGCCCTTGCGGTCGTAGAGGTGCTCGCCGTAGTTCACTCGTCCCATCGCGTCAACCAATACGCCTATCGTGCAGCCGTCCGTGCAGCCGTCGAATTTGAATGTATCGTAGCCTGCGACTTTGTTCTCGTCGCGGCGGTCAATAGTCGCCGTGTGCTCGCCGTCTATATAGACATACGCAGTGTCGTGGACATTGGCAACGCGCAGCTCGCGCGGGTCATATATCTGTTCGAGCTTCGTCTCATAGTAAATCATGCCGCTGTTCTGACCGAAATATTCCATGCTCTCGGGCAGGGGAACACGGTGGCGCTCGCCGAGATTGTCGAAGTTGCTTATGAGCGACGTGCTCTCGTCAAGCTCGACTTTGCCTATCGTCTGGAGCTCCGGCGATGCGGGAAGCTCGGTCTCGGGCAGGTTCTGAGCCTTGAGCAGAAGCTCTCTGACTGCATAATATGCGGGCGTATAGTCGCCCCATTCGGTCAGCAGTGCGCAGTAGTCATAGCTCGTGACCGTCGGCTGATATTCTTCGTAGCAGTTCGCTCCGGCAGTGAAGCCGAAGTTCGTGCCGCCGTGGAACATGTAGAAATTGAAGCTCGCGTCAATGTCAAGAAAATCTTTAATCTCGCCCGCAACGCTGTCCGAGCCGCGAGTGTGATGTTCCTCGCCCCAGTGGTCGAACCAGCCACACCAGAACTCGGTGCACATCTTCGGGGTGTTCTCGTGGAATCTGTCCATGGCGTTAAATATCTCGGACGCGCGCGAACCGAAGTTCAGCGTCTTGAACACATCGGGGAGCGTGCCGCCGGAGAGCATGCTGTTGTCGTCGCCGTCGGAGGTGAAGAGCATAACCTTTGTGCCGCAGTCGAGCATCAGCTTTTCGATATATCTGAGATATTCCTTGTCGTTGCCGTAGCTGCCGTATTCGTTTTCGATCTGCATCGCGATTATGTTGCCGCCCTCGCTCTGCTGAAGATCGCCGATCTCCTCAAACAGCCTGTGATAGAAGTCCGAAACATGCTGCAAATATTCGGGATAGGCGCAGCGCAGGCGCATATTTCTGTCCTTGAGCAGCCACGCCGGCAGTCCGCCGAAGTCCCATTCCGCGCAGATATACGGACCCGGTCTGACTATCGCGTAGAGCCCGACCTCCTGCGCCGTCTTGATGAACCGCCTGATGTCAAATCTGCCTGTGAAATCAAATTCGCCCTTCCGCGGCTCATGCATGTTCCAGCAGACATAGGTCTCGACCGTGTTAAACCCCGCCGCCTTGAGCTTTTTGAGCCTGTCCTCCCAGTATTCGGGCATGATGCGGAAATAGTGCATCGAGCCGGAATATATGCGAAAGCTCTTGCCGTCCATTTTGAACTCGCCGTCTTTTATAGTGAGCATTTATCTGTTCCCCCTAAGATTTTTAGTTGATTATACAATAACGCCCGAGTGCAGTCAATAGAGATATCCGCACTGGGCGTTAAACTTTATTTCAGCGCTTTCGGCTCGTCCGTAAGCCCCAAAAGGTAGTCTGCGGAGATGTTGTAGTAGAGCGCAAGAGTATAAAGCATCTCGGTCGGCAGAGTTCGTTCGTCGCGTTCGTAGCGTGAATATACCGTCTGCGAGGTGTTGAGCAGTTTTGCTATGTCCGTCTGGGTCAGGTCGTGATCCTCACGCATTGCCCGTATTCTTTGTGACAGTTTCACGAAAAAGCCTCCTTCGTTTTGTATACTGTCACAATCCTATCATAATATCAAACGATACTATTGACTTTAACACCAAACGGTGTTATATTAAAGCTGTAATATCGAATGATACTATTGCGGTGCGCGAATATCAATCGGATTTTTTCAATCGGCATACGCAAAAAAAATAACCGCCCGTGCGGCGGTCATTTGATTCTTCTCGGCTCGTCCGTAAGTCCCAAAAGGTAGTCCGCGGAGATGTTGTAGTAGAGCGCAAGAGTTTTTATATGGTGGCTCGGTATGTCCCGCACACCGCGCTCGTATGCGCTGTAATACTGGTAGGTCGTGTTGAGCACTTCCGCAATTTCCTTTTGCGTTTTTTCTCTGTCCTCACGAATGTCGCGCAGTCTCTGATAATAGTATTTTTGCATAATTCCAGCAGCTCTCTTTTGTAAGTTTTGCTGAATTGTATCATATGTGATTAGTATTTACTTGACAATTAACCATATGTGGTTTAATATAAAATTAAACTAACCTTATATGGTTAGTAAAATACAGAGGGAGGTTTTTGGATGTTTAAAACTTTTTTTGACAATTTAAAGTACAGCAGAGAAAAGAACATAGGAGGGACAATAAAGAGATTAGCTCAAACTTTTATGTGGATTGATGCCTTCTTTTTTTGTGTAGGCGGAATAGTTATGATAATTGTCGGAATAGTAGATTCGTATGATTTGTGGGGACTTTGTTTTGGCGGTATAGTTACAGTGATCTTGGGCCCGCTCATGGCGTATTTAACTAATCTTCCGATATATGCCTTTGGTGAGCTTGTGGAAAACAGTACTATCACAGCAGGAAAGATTTCTCTGAAGAGTGCAGGAACAGTTGGTGCTTCAGAGGTGATTTTTGGTGTAAACAGTGGCAATAAAAAGCAAAGCTTATGGACAAAAATGAAAGAAAGTAGTGATACAGACAGGAAAAAAACCGAGCTCGACCGCTTAAAAGAACAGGGGCTTATAACCGAAGAAGAATATCAGGAAAAGGCAAATTCGGATTCCGTGAGCACAAAATCAGAAAGTGATTTAGATGCAGGTAATAATAAAGAAACAGATAAAAGTAAGAGAAAGACAGAGCTTAAACGGTTAAAAGATCAGGGACTCATAACAGAAGAGGAGTATCTTAGAGAAATCAGGAGAGGGGAATAAGAAGTGAACAAAAGATTAAGCTATCATGCGTATAAAATGAAGTTGGTTTGTATCCTGCTTGCGGTTACGGTAGCGATAGTTTTGGTTAGTCAAATCGGCTCGGCAATTGTAAAATACTCTGAATATTATGAAAATCCCTATTTTAAAGCCGATGACATACATGACATTACACGTGGTGTAATAGAAGGTATAATAAAATCAATTATTGCCTACGGATTGCCTTTTGGAGTGAGCATATACATATATGTGAAAGGAAAAGACGAAAAGGCAGATCCGTATAAACTCTTTAAAATTTTTGTGTTAACTGAAGTAGTGCTGGAAATATATCAGCTGATTCGCAGTGAAGTTTTTTCCTTTAGCTCTCCAGATATAGAGGATTTTATGGTTTTCCTGTTTTTGCTGTTGCCCATTGCCGCTTTACCTGCAGGTTTATATTTTCTTAAAATTGGAAAATACAAGTTGTTTAAAGTGGCGTGTGTTATATTTTTAGTATTTCCGTGCATTGTATGGATACAGAGTAATGCCGATTTTATAGAGGAAATTACATATATCATAGAAGATTTGTCAGGGTTCGAAGATATAAACAGAATGTGGTTGAGAATTGCAGCTTTAGTTCTCCCCGTAATCACCGTTGCCGCACATGCACTTTTATTATTCAAGGTGTTCAGTCCGGAGCCAAGTATCGAAGAACAGCTCAAGAAACTGAACGACGAACTCTCCGCGGGGACTCTCGACAAGGAGCAGTATGACGAACAGCGTCAGAAGCTGTTGGAGAAGCTTTAATAACTTCATTCTCATATGCAAAAGCCGCCGACTGTCCGTCGGCGGTAATTTTTTATCATCTCCGCAAATGAAAATACCGGCAGATTTTACTCTGCCGGTAAATTGCTTTTTAGAGCTTTTCTTATGCCTTGTTGACCGAGCCGAACAGCTCCATCTTCTCTTTGACGGTAGCCTTGATAGCCTCGAAGCCGGGCGCGAGAAGCTTTCTGGGATCGAAGCCCTTGCCCTCGAGATCCTTGCCTGCCTCGATGTACTTTCTGGTAGCCTCGGCAAAAGCAAGCTGGCACTCGGTGTTGACGTTGATCTTGGAAACGCCGAGGGAGATAGCTTCCTTTATCATGTCTGCGGGGATGCCTGTGCCGCCGTGGAGAACGAGGGGCATCTCGCCGGTGAGCTCCTGGATGTTGGCGAGAACATCAAATCTCAAGCCCTTCCAGTTTGCAGGATACTTGCCGTGGATATTGCCTATGCCCGCTGCGAGCATATCGACGCCGAGATCGGCGATCATCTTGCACTCGTTGGGGTCAGCAACTTCGCCGCCGCCTATAACGCCGTCCTCTTCGCCGCCGATGGCGCCGACTTCGGCTTCAACGGAAATGCCCTTCGAGTGAGCGAGAGCGATTATCTCCTTGGTCTTCTCGATGTTCTCCTCAATGCCGTAGTGAGAGCCGTCGAACATGACGGAGGAGAAGCCTGCCTCGATGCACTTGAGCGCGCCCTCATAGGAGCCGTGATCAAGGTGAAGCGCAACGGGAACGGTGATTCCGAGCTCGTCGACCATAGCGTCAACCATGGCGGTGACGGTCTTGAAACCGCACATATATTTGCCCGCGCCTTCGGACACGCCGAGGATAACGGGGGAGTTGAGCTCCTGAGCGGTGAGAAGAATAGCCTTTGTCCACTCAAGGTTGTTGATATTGAAGTGACCGACCGCATATTTGCCGGCCTTTGCATCTTTGAGCATCTGTGCTGCGGAAACTAACATAGTAAAAACCTCCTAAGCTTTTATGGCATTATTATACACCATTAACTGCAAAAAATCAATATTATCGATCCTCTCGGAAGTAAGAAAGTCCGAGGCTCGCGGGGGGCAGATTCTCGCGCTTGCGGCGCATGCTGACCGCGACAAGGACGATTATCGTAACAACATAGGGAGTCATCATGAACAGCTCCTGCGCGCCGAAGCTGAGGTTCGGGATGTAGTTGTGAACGACCATGAGACCGCCGAAGAGGAACGAGCCGAGGATGCCGAGATCGGGCTTCCAGACGGCGAAGATAACGAGCGCGATTGCAAGCCAGCCGCGGTCGCCGAAGCCGTTGTTCGACCAGACGCCGTTCGCGTAGTCCATGACGTAGTAGAGTCCGCCGAGACCCGCTATAACGCTGCCGACGATTGTCGAAATATATTTGTATCTGCCGACGTTGATGCCCGCCGCGTCACTCGTTGCAGGATTCTCGCCGACCGCGCGCAGCTGAAGTCCTGTGCGCGTGTGCTTGAAGAAATAGGCGGTGATGAGCGCGATGATTATCGCGGCGTAAGCGAGGAAGCTGTAGGAGAAGAATATATCTCCGACCTTTCCGAGCTTTGCGGCGAACGGGAGCGTTGTCTTGAAGCAGTTGCTCGTTGCGCTCAGCGCTATCGAGGGAATGTCGCTGCCGGTTATCTTTATCAGCGAGCCGCCGAAGAAGTTGCCGAAGCCGACGCCGAAAGTTGTCATCGCAAGACCCGTGACGTTCTGGTTTGCACGCAGTGTGACGGTCAGGAAGCAGTAGAGCAGACCCATGAGCGCCGAGCCCAAAATGCTCGAGAGCAGTGGAATGAGCACTGCGAGGAACGGGTTCACCGTCTCGACGCTCTTCTCATAGAAGAACGCGCCGATAACGCCGGAGATGCCGCCGACATACATGATGCCGGGGATACCGAGGTTCAGGTTGCCGCCCTTTTCGGTTATCGTCTCGCCCGTTGAGCCGAAGAGCAGAGGTATGCTCTGCATTATAGCACGCTGAATGAATGTGATTATCATTATGCCTTCGCCTCCTTGCTGCGGAACTTGACAGAGTAGTTGATGAAGAACTCACTGCCGATGATGAAGAAGATTATGATTCCTGTGATGATATCGGCAAACGAGTCGTTGAGTCCGAGGCTCGTCGATATCTGAATCGCGCCTTTCTGGAAGAAGACGATGAGCAGTGAGGTGAGAATCATGTAAGCGGGGTTGAACTTCGCGAGCCACGATACCATTATCGCGGTGAATCCGCGTCCGCCGACTGTGTTTGTCGCGATGGTGTGGTCGGTGCCGCTGACGAGCAGAAGTCCGGTGACGCCGCAGAGCGCGCCGGAGAGGAGCATCGTGCGCATGATGACCTTCTTGACGTTGATGCCTATGTAGCGCGCGGTGTTTTCGCTCTCGCCGACGACGGAGAGCTCATAGCCGTGCTTGCTGTATTTGAGATAGATGTACATGAAAACGGTCAGCGCCGCAACGATAAGTATGTTGAGCAGGTAGTCCTGACCGCCGAGGCTCGGAAGCCAGCCGTTGTGGCTGACGCTGTTGATAACGCCGATGTGACCCGAGCCCTTGGGGTTCGACCACTTGTAGCAGAAGTAAGCGACAATCTGCGTTGCAATGTAGTTCATCATCAGCGTGAAGAGCGTCTCGTTGGTGTTCCACTTCGCCTTGAAGAATGCAGGGATGAAAGCCCATATCGCGCCCGCAACAATGCTCGTTATAATCATAACGGGGAAGAGGAGATAGGACGGGAGCTTGTCGCCGAAGAGGATCATGCACGCCGCCGTCGCGAAGCCGCCCATGAGAGCCTGTCCCTCTGCGCCGATGTTCCAGAATTTCATCTTGAATGCGGGGGTGACTGCGAGCGAAACGCACAGGAGCATTGCAAGATTCTGGAGCAGGCTCCATATACGCCTCGGCGAGCCGACCGCGCCGAAGATTATCGCGGAATAGACCTCCGCGGGGTTCTGTCCGGTGATGACGACGGTCACGACCGCGCAGACGAGCAGCGCAAGCGCGACCGCGCCGATTCTGATGAGCCATGCCGCCCATGAGGGGACGGCGCTGCGCTTGACTATGTGGAAAAGAGGCTCGCGCTTCTGTCCGTTTGACTTACTCATGGGTTTCACCTCCGTCGGTTTTGGTCATAAGCAGACCGAGCTCTTCCTTTGTGGAAGTCCTCGCGTCAACCACTCCCGTTATCTTGCCGGAGTTTATGACGAGGATTCGGTCGCACAGCTCGAGCAGAACGTCGAGATCCTCGCCGACGAAGATAACGGCGACGCCCTTTTCTTTCTGTTCGTTGAGCAGGTTGTATATAAGATAAGATGAGTTGATGTCGAGTCCGCGCACGGGGTAAGCCGCCATAAAGACGGTGGGGGAGGAAGCAATCTCACGGCCGACGAGCACCTTCTGCACGTTGCCGCCGGAGAGACGGCGGACGGGCGTATTCGCGCTCGGAGTTACAACTTCGAGGTCGCTTATAACTTTTTCTGCGAGCGTCTTGGGCTTCTTGCGCTCAAGGAACGCGCCCTTGCCCTTGCGGTAGCTTCGCAACATCATGTTGTCGATTATATCCATGTTGCCGACGAGTCCCATGCCGAGTCTGTCCTCGGGGACGAACGACAGGCGCACGCCGAGCTCGCGGATCTGCATAGGCGTCTTGTCGCGCAGGTTGTCTTGACCGCCGGTCTTGGGGTTGTTGTACATGATCTCGCCGCTGTTGAGATGCTGAAGTCCTGCGATGGATTCGAGCAGCTCGCGCTGACCGCTTCCGGCGATGCCCGCGATGCCGAGAATCTCGCCCGAACGTGCGGTGAACGAGATGTCGTCAAGAAGCTTGACTCCGTCGCGGTTGATGCAGCTGATGTCCTTGACAATGAGCCTGTCCACAGGGTCGACCGGATCGCTGCGGTCGATGTTGAGGCTTATCTTCTTGCCGACCATCATCTCTGTAAGCTCTGATTCGTTCGTCTCCGCGGTGTTGACAGTGCCGATGTATTCGCCCTTTCTGAGAACCGATACGCGGTCGGAGAGGGAGAGCACCTCGTGAAGCTTATGGGTGATGATTATGATAGCCTTGCCGTCGTCGCGCATGCGGCGCAGGATGTCAAAGAGCTTGAGCGTCTCCTGCGGGGTGAGAACGGCGGTGGGCTCGTCAAGAATGAGGATATCTGCGCCTCTGTAAAGCACCTTGATTATCTCAACGGTCTGCTTCTCCGAGACGGACATTTCATATATCTTCTTGTTCGGGTCAATGTCGAAGCCGTACTGCTCGCTTATCTTTTTGATGCGCTCGGCGGACTTCTTGACGTTGAATTTGCCCTCGTCAAGTCCGAGAATGATGTTCTCCGTTGCAGAGAACACGTCCACGAGCTTGAAATGCTGATGGACCATGCCTATTTTGTAGTCGAGCGCGTCCTTGGGGGAGCGGATGACTACCTCTTTGCCGTCGATGAAAATCTGACCGTGATCCGGATAGTAGATTCCGGCGATCATGTTCATCAGCGTTGTTTTTCCGGAGCCGTTCTCGCCGAGAATGGAGAGTATCTCACCGCGGTTGACGGTCAGACATACATCCTTGTTGGCGATGATGCTTCCGAAGCTTTTTGAAATATTTTTCAGTTCAATTGCTGCGTTCAAGCCCACTTATCCTCCTATTTTAAATCTCAAAAGCCGATTAAAACAGGAAGGATAATCGGCTTTTCAAACTTAAAAATCTTGTTTTTTGAACTGCTTCAGACGGAGCGGCTTTCGTCGCCCCGTCTGAATGAAAGTTATAGCTTAATTATTTGTTGAGAAGAGTGATGCCGTCGATGTCAACATCGAAGTAAGGAGCGGAACGCTTCTCAGACTCGTGGAAGTAACCGTTGGAAACAACCTCGGTGTCGGGGGTGTAGTTCTCGTCGGTGTCGACGTCAGCCTTGTAGCTGGAGAGAACCTTGCCGCCAACAGTGAAGGTGGAGGTGTCAAAAACATGAAGAGTGCCGGCCTTGAACTGCTCTTCGGCAGCCTTGATAGCCTCAGCAGTGCCGGGAGCTGCGACCTTCTCGTTGATAGCGGTCAGCTCAACAGCGCCCTCGTTGATGCCCTTGCACCAGTCGGTGTCGATCTCTTTGCCGTCTCTGACGCACTCGATCATGTACTTCATGTAGGGAACCCAGTTGATTCTGGACGAAACGATGAAGGTGTTCGGGCAAGCGTCAAGAGTGGAGCCGTTGTAAGAAACGTTGGGGACACCTGCGTTCTCGCAAGCGGTGGGAGCGCCCATGGAGTCAGCGTGCTGGCTGATGAGCTTGCAGCCTCTGCCGATAAGCAGGGTAGCAGCTTCCTTCTCCTTGGCCTCGTTGTACCAGGAACCGGTGAACTGGACTTCCATGGTAGCCTCTTTGCAAACGGATCTTACGCCGAGGAAGAATGCGGTGTAGCCGGACTTAACCTCTGCATAGGGGAATGCGCCGACATAGCCGATCTTAGCGTCCTTAGCTTCGAACTTGCCTTCCTTGATCATAGCGTTGAGCTTCATACCTGCGGCAATACCTGCAAGGTAACGGCCCTCGTAGATGGAAGCGAAAGCGTTGTGGAAGTTCTTGAGACCCTTGGTGTGAGCCTGGGTACCGGTAGCGTGGCAGAACTGAACGTCCGGATACTTCTCGGCAGCCTGGATCATGAAGCTCTCATGGCCGAAGCTGTCAGCGAAAACGATTGAGCAGCCCTGATCAGCAAGGTCAGCCGCTGCATCGTAGCAAGCCTGATTTTCGTCGATGCCGGTCTTCTTGACTATCTCAACGCCAAGCTCCTTGCAAGCTTCCTCAGCTGCGGTGATGAAGTTCTTGTCATAAGTCGAGTTCTCGTCGTGAAGGAAGATAAAACCGACCTTCATCTTCTTCTCGCCGCCGTCCTTGCTGCTGCAAGCTGCAAAGCTGAAAATGGTGGCGAGCGCAAGAACGATCGCGAGGATTCTTGTGAATTTCTTCATTTTTTGACTTACCTCCAAAAAAATTTTTATATTTATCCCGCAGTCCTGCACGGGAAAAAATAACTCAGTCGTCCTGTTCTTTGAATGTTATTGTTCCGCTGCCCATCTTTTCGATGATGGCGAGGGATTCGACTCTCGCGCCCTTCTCTTCGAGAACCTTTCTGCCGGGCTGGAAGCCTTTTTCAATGGCGATGCCGACGCCCTCAAGCTCGGCACCCGCCTGGTTGATTATATCGATAAGCCCCGAAACGGCGGCGCCGTTTGCAAGGAAATCGTCGATGATGAGTATCTTGTCGCCCTTGTTTATGTAGTCTTTCGACACTGTAATGTTGCTGTCCGTGCCCTTTGTGAAGGAGTGGACAACGGAGGAGTAGACATTGCTGCCCACGTTTTTATGCGCGCCTTTTTTGGCAAAAACAACAGGCACAGAGAAATATTGCGCAGTTATGCACGCGATCCCTATGCCCGATGCTTCGATAGTCAGAATTTTATTTATATTACACCCGTCAAAACGGCGCTTGAACTCCTTGCCGATCTCCTGAAGAAGGTTCACGTCGATCTGGTGATTGAGAAACATATCCACCTTGAGAATATCGTCCCCGATCACTTTGCCGTCAGCAATTATGCGCTCCTCAAGCAGCTTCAAATCCTCGTTCCCCCTAAAGAAAAGTTCGGTGAAAATACAATAATAGTATAGGGCTTTTTGGGGGTAAAAGCAAGGAAAAGTTTAAAAATCTGCATTTTATACAAACGCCGTCGGAAAAAATCGGATAAGTGTATGAATATGTCAATTTTGTGTACAAACTGTGTCAGTTTCTGCTGATGTTTCCTGCCGAAACATAACCTGTTGTGTTTCCGAAGTCGATGGCATACCACCCGTTGAGTGCGCCGATTATTTTTACGGTGCGTCCGTTGGGGAGAGTGCCGATAACGGCGGAGGTCATATTCGGCGCACGGCGGACGTTCAGAACCCCGCCCCGTGTGCTAACGGTACCCGTGGCGGGAAAAACGGGCGGATAGTACTGCACGCCGAGAAAGTCCGCAATGCTTATGACAAGATTTTCCGCTATCGCGTCAATGTTGTCGGCTATCCACCGCGCGTCCTGCTCGTTGTCGTGGTAGGCGAGCTCGAGATAAGCCGCAGGGGCTTTCGACCGCCTGAGTTCAAGCAGCTCCGTTGAAGAGCGCGTGTTCACAAGCTCCGGCTCGGGATATATCTCGCGCAGTCCGTTTGCGATTATCTCCGCCGCACGCTTTCCCTGCGCGCTCGTCGGATAGTAGTAGACATCGGGTCCGCGCAGCATACCCTCATATATCTCGGGCGCGGCGTTTGAGTGCAGGGCGAGATAGAGCCGATAGTTTCCTCTGTTTCCGCGTGCGACTGACGCCGCGGCGTCGCCGTTTGGGTCGTTTCTGCCGTAGCTTATCCCGCTTGATGCGAGATACGGTTCCATCGCGTCGGCGAGGAGATTCATATAGTATTTCTCGCTCCCGCCGATTATGTAGGGGTTATAGTCCTGAGTTGAAGGACTGAGATAGACATCGGGCATAAAAATACCTCCGCATATTCATTTACTATAAGAATATGCGGAGTCGGTGATGTTGGTTAATTCAGTTGGTCTGCTGAAATGTAGAGATTATCTTTGTCAACTAAGATTTCAACGGGCTGATTGTGTAGCTCATTTAACTTGTCAATATTATCAATGAATGGTCTTACAAAATTACTTTGACGTTCAATAAGCATTTTCATCTGTTTGCGGAGCTTTTCGTCGCTGAAATCGCTGATTCTGTCGCCCGCGGCAATTAAAGTTTCATCCGCCTGAGTGTTACTGACAACGGGAATCTTCTCTGCAAGCTTGCCAAAACCAGTGACTGTTTTTGATAATCCTTTCAGAAAAGTAGATTGAAAAGAAGTAGAGGAATAGTTTGCTATCTCATCGTAGCATCGTGAGTAAAGCTCTCTGTAGTTAAGAGAATAGGTATCTAACTTTTCCGCAATCTTTTGAAGATATTCTCTGTCATAGTTTTCAAGAAGAATAACATCAAGAAATGTTGAAAAACCGAGCATATATAACGAAAGTTGATAGTCTTTAAACTGATCTTGAACAGTTTGCAATTGTTTGTCAACTGTTCTGTCGCTGTGGAAGAAGACTTTTTTATTCAAGCTTTCTTCTATTTGTTTGCGGTAGAAAATAATTTTCTCCTCGGCTTCTCTTTTTATAGAAAGAACTGCCGAGTGGTTGTTTTCTTTGAACATCTCGTTGTTCCAATTGAATCTATAATTGCTGAAAACATCATATAGAAAAGTAAGGCTGCCTCGCAATTCAGATTTTTCCTTTTGAACAAGAAAATCCATCATTTCCTGTTGCATTTCTTTTATGGCATCCAACTTTTTGTCAATGTTGGCTAATGCAGCTGCCATAAAGAGCATTGTGGGGTCACAAGCCAGTGGGGTAATTTGAGCTTGTCCGCCACCAACTAAACCTGAGGTGCTTTTTAATGAGCCGATAAAATTACCCGTTTCTTTCATTTGAAACATTGTTTTTCCGGCGGTGTTAACATAATATATTCCGCTTCCGCCAGCACCGGTAACTACGGTTTGCACAGCAGTAGCGAGTGGCTGAAATGCTACCCCAAGAGAGGCTAATCTGCTTATAGGCAGTTTGGTATAGTTTGATCCATTAATCTCTTCTTCGAAAACGGGAAGCTGTGATGTAATGTTTGAAACATCAGATATTTCGTTGCTTGTGGTTTCATTTAGCTTAACTATATCATCGACCATTTTTAATCCTCTTATCTTTATGATGAACAATATTTCGTTCCGCTTCTTCCGATGCTTACTTATTTGGCTATATGTCTATATCCAGCGCCGAGGCGTCCTCGGTTATGTCGCTCTTTGCAAAGCCGTTATCTTTGTCAAAATAGAACACGCTTCCGCCGTCGTTTCCGCACATGGCGGAGAAATGACCGTCTTTGAATATGAGCGCCGCGCCGTCCTCGGCTCCGATGCCCGAGACGCGGCAGCCTATTACGGCTGTCCCGAAGCTTTGCCAGCGTTCGCTGATGAAGTGCGGGCAGTAGCAGTAGGGGAGAAGCCCGATGCAGTCGACGAACATGAAGCTGCCGTTTTCGCCGCAGTCGTCATATCCCATGTCGAACCAGCACATCGCGCCGGAGCTGAGCCCCGAAAGGACTTTTCCGCGCTTATACGCTTCTCTGAGCGCCTCGTCCGCGCCGGTCGCCTTGAATGTGTTCATCATGAACTCGAGGTTTCCGCCGCCGGCGTAGACAATGTCCGTGCTCACGAGCGTATCGTATATGTGCTCGCGGGAGTTAGCGGGGTCGGTGAGCTTGAGCGTCTCAACCGTGCATCCGAGCTTTTCAAAGCTCTCCCAAATGGGCTCGTCACCCTCGGTGTCGTCGTGCCCGGCAGTCGGCAGGAACACAACATGAGGATTTTTTTTGCCCGATTCACGGACTATTCTTTCAAATATCGGCATGACCTCGCCGTCATCATAACGGCCGCCGCCGAGTGCGATTATCGTTCCCATTCGTCCTCCGTCAGCCGATAACGGCAACATCAAATCCGTTGTCCTGCGCGTATTTCTCGGCGTCGCTTCCGCTCTCGGTCGAAATCGTGAGCTTGCCGACATCCTTGAATATCTCGCCGCCGAACACGGTGACTCCGGAGTGAATGGTTATCTCGTCGAGTCCGGTGCAGTTGTAGAACGCATATTTGCCGAGCTCTTCCATGCTCTCGGGCAGGACAACTGTCTTGAGCGATTTGCACTCTTCAAACGCGCCCTTTTCGAGCTTTTTGATTCCCTCGCCGAGAGTGAGCTTCTCGAGAGAGGAGCAGCGGTAGAATGTGCTCACGGCAATGCTCTCAACCGTGCCGGGGATCGATATCTCGACCGCTCCGGTGCACTTGAGGAACGCGTGGTCGTCTATCTGGGTGACGCCCTCGGGGATAATTATCTTCTTTGCGCTGAAGCACTTCGCGAACGCCCAGTCGCCGATGGTCTCAACGCCCTCGGGCAGGACAATTTCGGTCAGCGCGGAGCAGAAGTAGAAAGCCTTTTCGGATATAGTCTTGGGCGCGCCGTTGAAAACAACGGTCGTAAGCTTGCTCTTTCCGGTGTAGGCGTTCTCCTGCGAGCCCTCGAACGCGCTGATGCCGATGTGCTTGATGTTCTTGCCGATGGTTACTTTCTCAAGACTGTCGCAGTACATCGCGGCATAGTTGCCGATTGCCTCGACAGAGTCGGGGAGTATGAGCTCCTTGAGCGTGCTGCTCTTGAGGGCTTTGTTTTCGAGACCGACTACCTTTGCGCCGTCTATCTCCGCGGGGATGGAAACAACGGGATTGCTTCCGGTGTAGCCCGTGATGCAGGCGGTGTTGTCGGTATATAATGTATAGGTGAAGTCGCCGCTCTTGACGGATTCCGTCTTGACGGTCTTGTCGAGTATATCCTCAACCTTGATGAGCGCCGGGTCGTCGACCGTGACATCGAGGGAGAGGGCGGAGATTATCGCGTTGCCGAGATTGCCGCAGCCTGTGAAAGAGAGGCAGACCACGAGCATCAGCGCAACAACGGCTGCTATTTTACTGAATTTTTTCATCGTCTGTTCCTCACTTTCCGTTCTTCTTTGCCAGACGCTCCTGCTTTCTGCGCTCGAGGTCTGCCTTGCGCTCTTCTTCGAGTCTTTCGATCTCGATTCTGCGCGCCTCATACTCGGCGTCGGTGTTCGCTTTTGCGTCGGCGTATCTTGCGCGGATGTCGTCAAGATGCGCGTAGTTCTCTTTTTCCGTCAGCTGGCGTCTTGCGTCGAGAAGAGGCTTGACGCTTCTGATGTACTTCGACTTCTCGTTGACGAGCTTCTTGACGGTTCTCTTCTTTTCGAGCTGATGCGCGAAGGTGTCGTCCGGCAGAGCCTCTGCGGCCTTGAACGCATCGTCTGAAGGCTCGACAATATTTTCGGGCGAGCCGTAGAATTTTACCATTGCCTTTCTGGCGTTCTTGAGCGCACGGGCGCGGGTTATGGCGTCGCTGCGAATCTCGCGCTCCTCGTGAGTGGACTTCGGCAGAGCCTTTGCCTCGACCATGATCTCTTTGTTGTAATCAAAGATTCCGTTGTATCCGACAGCCTCAAGCGCTCGGGAGCGCTCGACCTGCTTCTTGATGCGCAGAGTGTCGTATTTGTTCATCTCGTCGATGATGAAATCGCACACGGAGATGTCCGCATTGAGCTTGTTGAGTTCTCTGTTCTCTTTCTTCGCTGCCTTTATCGCGGCTTTTCTCGCCGCCTTCTCGGCATCGGTGCTCTTGGGCATAGCCTTTGCCTGATTTATGCGGTCTTTCTTTATGCCGCGGTTCTGAGTGTTGAATTCTTTGTAAGCGGCTTTCAGTCGCTTGATTTCGTTCTTCTTGAACTCTTTTTCCTCGGGCGTTCTCGCGGGCAGTCTCTCTGCCTTCTTGATGTCGTCCTTCGTGGTCATGAGGGTTCTGTCTTTGTAGAGGAGGTTGGCTTCGTCGATTATATCTATGGCTTCAACGATGCTCTCGTCGCGGAGAATACCGTTGCCGTAGTCCTCGAACATCGCGCGTATCTTGAGTACCTTGACTATGCCGCGCTGCTTGGTCTCGGTCAGATCGTAGAAGAGGTAGGGGACGAAGTTGAGCGCCGCGCCGATAACTGCGGCGATGATGAGCACGTCGAACATATCCTCTCTGAACGAAGCGACTTCGAGCACGTCGTAGTTGTCCTCAAGGCCGAGCATCTGATAGATGGTCGGGAGCACCATGCCGGTGAACATTCCGATGAACGAGCCGATTATACCGACCGCGCCGAACATTCCGTCGATGCGCTCGCCGGTGAAATACTGCTGATAGTCGCGCATATCGGCGTTGATGCCCGGGGTGTAGACTATCGAGAAAGCGTTGACGAATCCGTTGAGATAATAGAGAATTATCAGAGCGGGGATGTTGTTGTAAAGGGGATAGAGCAAACCGATGAGCAGGACGTTTGTGACGTTGCACCAAATGAGCAGGTTTCTCTTGCCTATAACTCTTATCGCTATCGGACAGATGAGCATTGCCCAGAGCGCCGCGTTGCCGATGAGCGTCGTTGCGACTCCGTAAAGCCCCATTCTGTTGGGATAGGCATATATAAATGTCCAGCCGATGATAACGCTGACCGCGCCCTCAAGGAAGCCGAGCCAGCCTGCAAGGGAGGTTATCCAGAAATATTTGTTCTTTGCAACGGCGCGGAATGCGTCGGAGAATTTGAACTGGGTAACGTGGCTTTCCGCCACGATTATTCTCTCTCTCGTTCCCGCGTATGCCACATAGGACAGAAGAAGTCCGACAACGGCGACGAGGGGATGGATTATACGGTATGTGGTGATGGAGTTCAGACCGCCGGTGAGCGTCGAGAGCATCGGCACGAAAAGCCCCGTGAGGGACGGCGCCATGGAGTAGATGATCGACGAGACCGAAACGATATCGGTACGCTCGTGGGAGTTGGGCGATATGACGTTTGCAAGGTCTGTGTATGCCTGCTGGAAGAAAGGATAGAAGCACTGCAGAAGGTTGTAGCAGAGGAAAACCGCAATGACTTTCTGCATATACGACATTGTCTCATATGGCAGCCAAACGAACACGACCGCTATAATAACGGTAGGAATACCTGTTATCGCAAGCCAGGGACGGAATTTTCCGGATTTGAAGCGGGCGCTGTCGATTATGTAAGAGCGTCCGATAGTGATTCCGAAGCCGATAATAGTCGATGCGACCGCCATATACTGCAAGTGCATCGGCTTGATGCCTATCGTGTTTCCGACAAGGAAGCTCGTTGCGGAAAGCGCGATGAGCGAGCAGAAGAACATGACGAACTGAACGCCCATTCCTCCGACGCCGTAGGCAATTATCTCTTTGTAGGAGACATACTTGCCCAAGGCGGGTGTTTTCCAGTGCAGTACGACATTGTTCCATGTCGTGCTGACCTTTTCCTTGAGATTACTCTTTCCCATTTCAACACTCCTTCAGGTCCGCGGCGAAGCAGGGAAAATACGCCCACAGACAGTTGTTTTAGCCCCCCGATATGAAAAAATTCAATCGGGAAGCATCGACAATTTGCATAAAAGCTCTTATCATTATAGCAAAAATATTAATAGCTTGCAACAGCAAAATGGCTCAAAGCCTAATTAAGAACAGAAATTTAATAATTATTTCAGCATTATCACATTCCTGTTGAATTTTTAGTGCCGAAGTGCTATAATGTCCTCAGAAATTTTTCAGAGGTGAACAGTGTTGAATAAGCCAAAGATAATCGCGCACCGCGGTGCTAACCGCTATGCCCCGCAGAACACGATCCCCGCGTTTGAAAAAGCGATCGAGCTCGGAGCCGACGGAACCGAGACCGACGTCCATTCCACAAAAGACGGATATATAGTTATCTGCCATAACGACACCGTTGACGAGATGTCCAACGGCACCGGCGCTATCGGCAGCTATATGTTTGAGGATATCCGCAAGCTCGACTTCGGCAGCAAGTTCTCCAAGGACTTCGCCGGCGTCACTCTGCCTACCGTCGAAGAATACCTCGAGTGCATGCAGAAGAGCGATAAGCTCAGCGTCATGAACATCGAGATAAAGCCCTGCAAGACCGACCGCGCAGACATTGTCCGCAAGACGATAGACGCCGCCAAGGCATACGGACTTTTCGATAAGCTCCTCATTTCGAGCTTCGACTATAAGATGCTTGTTGAGGCGAAGAAGTACGAGCCCAAGTGCAAGACGGCGTATCTCTATCCGATTTACGGACAGGTAGTCAGAAGATGGTTCTTCCAGCCTCTGCACCTCGCGAAGAAGATCGGCTGCGACGCGATGCATCCGCACAAGGCGTTCGCCACAAAGACGCTTGTCAAGCGCGCCCATGCCGCCGGTATGAAGGTCAACGCATGGACAGTTGACGAGGAAAAGGATGTTATCAAAATGCTCGAAAACGGCGTTGACGGTATCATCACCGACCGCCCCGATTATGTCGAGTCCGTCGTGGACAGATACCTCGCCGAGCATAAATAAAGCCTGAAATCAAAATACCGCAGAGCAAAAGCCCTGCGGTATTTTTGCTGTTTGCTGATGCTCAGTTTGTAGGGTGCGGCGACTCGACGCACCGTTGCCGCCGATGGCGGCACAAAATCTTCGCAAAGATTTATCCTACCGACCGTAGGGGCGAACTTCGTTCGCCTGCCCTTGAAATCTATATAGTGGATAAAGCTACTGAGGGATTGTTACACTTGCACTTACCTCAAAACACCGTGACGCTTGCGCGTCAAAGGGTCGTCGAGGTCGCCGCACCCTACAAACCGACCTCGCACTGGAAGCACAAAATCAGCACCGCCATAGGCTCCCCCGCAGGGAAGCCGGCTCGGCGAAGCCGAGACTGAGGGGTTGGTTCGCTTCGTTCTAAGTGATAAGTAAAAGTGAATAGTGAAAAAGTACACGGCAGGGATAAAATTATGACTATAAAGAAAATTATTAACGGCTCCCTTGTGTAAAGGGAGCTGGCTCGGCGAAGCCGAGACTGAGGGATTGTTTCGCTGACGCTCAAAGTAATAAGTAAAAGTGAATAGTGAAAAAGTGTGCAGTAGGGATTATCATCCGCCCGCGAAGTTTGCACGATCTTATTGGTGCGAAACTCTTTTGCGTGGCGACTCGATGCACCGCCGTTACCGCATCTGACGCTAATATTACGCGTACTGAGCACTCCAACACAAAACCGCCGCGGATATCCGCGGCGGCTCGCTTTGCTTTTTATAGCTTTTATAACGCTCTTACGCAGTCCTTGAATATCTCTCCGCGCTGCTGATAGCACTTGAACATATCCCAGCTCGCGCATGCGGGGGAGAGCAGTACGCAGTCGCCGCTCTCTGCGTCGGCGGCCGCTATGCTGACTGCCTCTTCGAGCGTGTCAACAAATTTGTATGCCTTGAATCCCGCCTTGTCGCAGGCGGCGGCAATGTCGTATTTCGTCTTGCCTATGAGCAGAAGCTCCTTGACTCTGCCCTCAAATGTCGCGACCCACTCGTCGTAGCTCGACTTCTTGTCGTAGCCTCCGCCGATGAGGATCGTCGGCGAGGGCATGGCGTAGACCGCCTTTATCGCCGCGTCTGGGTTTGTGCCCTTTGAGTCGTTGTAGTATTTGACCCCGTTCTTCTCGGCGACGAATTCTATCCTGTGCTCGACTGCCGTGAACTCTTTTATGCCATGACGGATGGTGTCGAGCGGCACGCCCATTGCATGTGTCATCGCGATAGCCGCCATGATATTTTCGTAGTTGTGCATGCCGACAAGGCTCGTGTCTTTCGTTGTGCAGACGGGCGTTTCAACGCCGTTTTCTTTTATTATCATCGTATCGCCGCGCAGGAACACTCCGCTCTCGAGCTCTTCCGAAGAACTGAAAAATATGACTTTGCAGCGCGGGGTCTTGCCGAATTCGCGCAGAACCGGGTCGTTGTAGTTGAGCACGCAGAAGTCGTTCTCGTCCTGATTCTTGGTTATCGATTCTTTTATCGCGATGTAGTTTTCGAGCGTCTTGTGCCTGTCAAGATGGTCGGGCGTGATGTTGAGAATAGCCGTGACATGCGGCTTGAATGTCACCATCGTTTCAAGCTGGAAGCTGCTTATCTCCGCGACCGTCACGCTGTCCTTGTCGCTCTCGAGCGCGTATCCGGTGTAGGGAATCTCGATGTTGCCGACGAGCAGAGCCTTTTTCGCGTGGCGTTTCATTATGTCATAGGTGAGCGAAGTTGTCGTGGTTTTGCCGTTCGTGCCCGTTATGCCGATAACCGTGCCCTTGTCGTGCCTGTAGGCAAGCTCGACCTCGCCCCAGATCGGTATATCATGTTCTTTGACGGCTTTCATTATCGTCGTTTCAAGCGATACGCCGGGGCTTACTACGCAAATGTCAACGCGCGAAAAATCGAAGCCCGAAAAATCGCCGAGGATAAATTCTATATTATCCCTGCCTATTTTTTCGCACGCCGCCGCAGTGTCGAAATTCTCGTTGCCGTCGTAGATTATAAAATCCTCGCCGACTTTGATAAGCAGCTGCGCGGCGTTGATTCCGCTGCGCCCCGCGCCGACTATAAGATATCTGCTCATTGTTGTTACCTCCGAATCAGTTGTCGGTCAGGTCGAAATAGACCTGCTTCATATTTTCTGCGCTCAGCTCGTCTGCGCGCTTCTTTCCGTTTGCCGAAAGACGGGCGCGAAGCTCGCCGTCCGTCAGCAGTGTTTTGAGCGCTTTCGCGTATTCGCGGTGGGCATCGTTTATGTTGCCGTAGTCAAAGTCCGGGCTCTCGGACATGACGGGGCAGAGGATTCCGCAATCGACTTCAGTCATCTTGTCGCAGTGCGGCAGGAACGGGCGGCCGGGCGCGAGAACCTCTGCAGGTCCCGATGTGCAGTCCGTGCTGACCGCCGGAGTGCCGACCGCCAATGCCTCGACTATGACATTCGGGAAGCCTTCGTAGTAAGAAGTCATTGCAAAAACATCCGCGCGGGAGACAAATTTGAACACATTCTTTTGGAATCCCGCGAAGATTATATCGTCTGAATATGCGCTCTTTTTCGCCATCTCGCGAACGGCGTTTTCGTATTCGCCGCGGCACCCGAGGAATATCAGCCCCGCGTCGGGGATATCTTTTTTCAGCAGTTCAAAGCTTTTTAGCATATCCCACTGGCATTTCTGCTCAACGAATCTCGAAGAGAAGGCTATAACTCTGTGAGTGTCATAGAATTTCTTATATTCTTCGTCGAGTTCTTCTTTTGCGTCCTCGCGGGCTTTTTCGCAGTCGATGATATTATATGCCGTGAAAAGCTTATCTTCGTTTCCCGGGAACATCTCTTCGCATTTTTTCTGCATCTCGAGGGCGTTGAAGAGAATATTGCATCCGTGCCGCAGCGCGAATGAATAGAGTTTCGAGCTCTTTATGAGCCGCACATAGTCGCGGCAGGAGATATATTTCACGCACTTCGCGCCCGAGAGCGCGAGCGCTTCGTTCGGCGCGTGGGTGAACGAATACGCCGTGCATATGTCGTGCTCTTTGACGAATTTTTTTATCGCCGCGGCGCGCTTGAGCATAATAACAGCACGCTGTGCCGTGCCTTTGCCTGCGGGCAATTTTAAGTCAACGAATTCGCCAGCGCAGTCGAATCGCTTTTCGCTCGCGTCAAAGACCAGGACATAGACATTGAATTTTTCGCTCAGCAGATGTGACAGCCTGCTCGCAAACCGCTCGCTTCCGCCGCTTCGCAGATCCTGAAGTATTATCGCAACGTTTTTCATTTTTGCTCACTTCTTTGCATATTTTTCGCTCTGGGCTACCGCAAGCCTGTCGCACCGCTCATTTTCGGGGTGCCCCGCGTGTCCTTTGACCCATATGAATTCATATTCGTGCTTTGAAAGCGCTTTTAGCAGCCGCTCCCACAGCTCGGGATTCAAAACAGGCTTCTTGTCGGATTTTTTCCACCCGTTCTTCTTCCAGTTCCATATCCAGCCTTTTAAAAACGCGTTCGCAACATACTGCGAGTCGGTGTATATCTTTATATCGCAGGGCTCCTTGAGCCTTTCAACCGCGCTTATGACTGCCATGAGTTCCATACGGTTGTTCGTCGTGTTCGCGTCGCCGCCGGACAGCTCCGCCTCATGCTCGCCATAGCGCAGAACGGCGCCCCAGCCGCCGGGTCCGGGATTGCCCGAACATGCGCCGTCGGTAAATATCTCAACTTTTTTCAGTTCGCTCATATTTTACTCCGTTGTGTTGTTTTAATTAATTCTATCACTAAGTCGGGTCAAAAACAAGGTGATTTTGCCGCCCCGCCGCACATTTATAAATGTGTGAAACTTCGGCTTAAAACCGCTCCCGGCAGGCAATAATAGGAATATCATATCTTCGGAGGGGTTATCATGTACAGCTACGATGCGGACTCGGCGGCTTTTATAAAACGGGCGCAGGGGCTCACTGCGTCCGACTGCGCGAGAGCGGGCGCGGCAGTCGGTGCGGCTTTTGGGCGCGGCAGGGTAGGCGTCGCCTGCCGGAACGATGAATATTCCCGCGCCTGCGCCGATGCCGTGTGCGCAGGACTGCGTGTTTCCGGCGTCAATGCGTGGTCGTTCGGCGCGTCCTTTGAATCCCAACTCTCTTTTCTTGTCCCGTTCTCGTCGCTCAATGCGGGCGTGTTCGTCTGCGCCGGGGAGGGGACGGTCAGCATCTTCGGCGAAAACGGGCTGAGCGTGTCCGCGGCGCTCGGCAGAAAGGCGGCGGATTTCATGGAGACCGATTTGTCCCCCGCACCGTCGTGCGGTCGGCTCTTTGATATGTCCGCCATGGGTATGCTCTACCGCGACGAGCTGATGCGCCATGTGCCTTACGGCGTATCCGACTGCGCGATACTCAGCTCCGACCCAATGATATCCGCGCTCATAAACGACTGCATGCGCACCACCTCGAACGAGCGCGCGCTGACCCTCAGAATAAACCGCAGGGGAACGAGTCTTAGCGCATATACTGAAAAGACCGGAGTTGTGCCGTTTGTCAAGCTTATCGCCCTCTGCGGAATGTACGAGCTCGAGAGCGGGCGGGATATCTCCGTCCCTTATGATTCTCCCGCATTTCTCGATGACCTCGCGCGCAGCTACGGCAGGACGGCTTATCGCTATCTCTCCGCCCCGTCGGACGGCTCGGACAATGTCGCACGCCGTCTCGCGGCGCGTCAGTTCTGGTCGCGCGACGCACTGTTCACTGCGGCGAAGCTCACCTGTATTTTAGAAGAGAAGAATATGACCTTCCCCGAGCTCTATTCTCTTTTGCCGCCGCTTTTTGTTTACAGCACCACGGCGCAGCTCGAACTGCCGCCCGACTATCTCGACGAGTTCGAGGGCGAGAACTTCTCCTTCGGGCGCGACGGGGCGAACGGATTCGTGCTTGTCGAAAAGCGCGGAAAAACGCATATTTCACCGCTCGGAAACGGGCGTTTCCGCCTGACCGCGCAGAGCTTTGACGAGGAGACCGCGCGCGAACTCTGCGCCGAAGCGCAGGCGTTCATCTCCTCCGGCGCAAAGTGATTGCAACACCTTTTGCCGATGTGTCTTTTTGTAGGCTGCGCATAATTTTATTGCATCGCGTGTGGCTTAAATTGTATTTACCGTGTTGCACCCGATAGGGACAGAACGCCCGACAAACTTTTCGGGTGCGCAGCAGTTTTGAAGCGAAGATTTTTCGCTTCGGTCAAGGATAAAGCCGCAGGGAATACTGCCGTATTCTCAAGGCTTTTGACGCAGACAGAGCGGAAAAGATTGCTTCAAAACCGATTTGTCCCTATCGGGTGCAACACACTTGACAGTTTTATCCAATCATAGTAAAATTAACAATAGGGATATTTTTGTATTATGACTGCACGCATATGTCTTAACTACCCGAAATTTGTCTTGTATCCATGCTGAAAATATCATCGCGTTTTTAACAGACAAGGCTTTAATTCCCGCACCTTGACCGGTCGGGGTTCTACTTACATCAAAAATTTAACAGAAAAGGAGATTTCTATGCCAAAAGCAAAAGAAACCGGCGCAGCGTCTGCGCCCGCAAAGAAGACTGCGGGCAGGCGCAGCTACCGCAGTTACGGCAAAATTAAGCCCGCACCGGGCAAATCGAAGGCTGAGCCCAAGCCTATAAAAGTGTCGTTTTTAGGCGGCCTGAATGAAGTGGGCAAGAATATGACCCTGTTTGAATACGGCGAGGATATGTTCCTTGTCGATTGCGGACTTGCGTTCCCGGATCAGGATATGCTCGGAGTCGATCTCGTGCTTCCCGATTTCACCTATGTCGAGCGCAACGCGGACAGAATACGCGGAATAGTCATAACCCACGGCCATGAGGATCATATCGGCGGTCTGCCTTATCTTCTCAAGGTTCTCAACGTGCCCGTCTACGGCACGAAGCTCACTGTCGGTCTCATTCAGGGAAAGCTTCGCGAGCACGGACTGCTCAATTCCGCATCCCTCAATGTCATCAATCCCGGCGATGTGATAACCCTCGGCGGCTTTACGGTTGAGGCTATCCATGTCAACCATTCCATACCCGACGCACTTGGACTCGCTATCCGCTGCGAGGGCGGCACTATCGTCCACACGGGCGACTTCAAAATCGACACAACGCCTATCGACGGCGGCATGATGGATCTCGGCAGACTCGCCGAGATAGGGCAGGAGGGAGTCCTCTGCCTTATGTCCGACTCCACCAACGCCGAGCGTCCCGGCTTCACCGAGAGCGAGAGAAAGGTCGGCGAATCGTTCGAGACCCTCTTCCGCAAGGCGGGCAACAACCGCATAATAGTTGCAACATTCTCTTCCAATATCCACCGCGTGCAGCAGATAATGAATGTTGCGGCGAGCCTCGGGCGCAAGGTCGCGCTCGTCGGCAGAAGCCTTGAAAATGTCGTGAGCATCTCGGCGGAGCTCGGCTATCTCAACGTTCCCGAGGGGATAGTCATCGATATCAATATGATAAACCGCTATCCCGCCGATAAGCTCGTTATCATTACCACTGGCAGCCAGGGCGAGCCTATGAGTGCCCTGACCCGCATGGCGTTCTCGGATCACCGTAAGGTCGAAATTCATCCAAACGATTATGTTATAATTTCCGCAACTCCGATTCCCGGCAACGAAAAGACCGTCAGCCGTGTCGTCAATGAGCTGATGAAGCTCGGCGCGGATGTCGTATATGAGAAGATGTACGAAGTCCATGTCTCCGGCCACGCCTGCCAGGAGGAGCTGAAAATGATAATGGGCATCGTCAAGCCGAAATATTTCATTCCGGTTCACGGCGAGCTCAAACACCTGAGAAAACACGCGGGTCTCGCGCTGAGTATGGGTATCCCCAAGGAGAATATACTCATCGCCGACAACGGCAGGGTCGCCGAGATCAGCAAAAAGGCGCTCAGATGTACGTCAACCGTGCCCGCAGGCAGAGTGTTTGTCGACGGCTACGGTGTCGGCGATGTCGGCTCAGTCGTGCTCAGAGACAGAAAACATCTCGCGCAGGACGGTCTTGTTATCGTCGCCGTCTGCATTGACCGCGAGAACGGCATAATAGTTTCCGGCCCCGATGTCGTGACGAGAGGCTTCGTCTATGTCAAGGAGTCCGAGGAGCTGATAAACGCCGCGCGTGAAGTCGCCGTTGAGGCTATCGAAGCCCAGACGGACGGCGGATATTTCGATTGGAACAGCATCAAGGCAAGCCTCAGGGACGAGATATCTCACCTGATGTATGAGCGCACCAAGCGCAGCCCGATGATTCTTCCCGTTATTATGGAGGTCTGATGAATGAGTTTTAAGGATTTCCTGCGAGAGCTCGCAGTGGAAATAGCTGCCTTTGTTGCGGCGGCTGCGTTCATTGTTGTTGTCGCTGTCCGCTACAGCGGGTGGGCGGCGCTTGTGGGTAGTGTCCTTCTCATCGCGTTTTCGGTCTATAAGATAGTCAAGTTCTTTAACATCCGCAACCGTGAACGCCAGCTAAGGGACATGGCGTCGCACAGCCTCGACGCGACAGACGCCGGTTCCGTCAACGATTTTCCCATGCCTATGCTCGTGTGCGATGGCGACGGGATAATCGAGCTTTTCAACAGAAGCTTTTTCCATACTTTTATGGATGAGTCGGTCATCGACCGTAAGCTCGCCCAGCCGTTTATCGGCGGCTGCGATCCCGAGCAGGCGGAGTCGAACGGCGCAGCCATAGTCAAAATCAAGGATTCCTATTATATAGTCACCCCGTCCTCGTTCGAGTTCAAGGGCGGGAAAGAATATGTTTTCTATTTCACCGATGTAAGCGAGATGAAGCGCGCTCAGCTCGCTTACATAAAGAACAGACCCGTCATAATGCTCCTGCAGACCGACGATATCGCGGATATCAAGGCGGATTACAGAGACAGCGAGCGCGCGGCGATACGCGGCGGAGTTGAAGAGGTGATAGAGAACTGGACGGGGCAGTATGACTGCATCATGCGCAAAATCTCCGAGGAGCGGTTCATGATAATCGCCCAGAGCGATGTGCTCGAGAAGATGCGCGCCGACCGTTTCAGCGTTCTCGATAAGATACGCGAATATAAATATAAAGAAAGAGTGCTCGGTCTGACCCTCTCGATAGGCGTCGGCACGGGAGTCGCCATAACCGACTGCGAGAAGTCGGCGGAGCAGGCGCTCGATATGGCGCTCGGACGCGGCGGCGATCAGGCGGCGGTCAAGACGAAGGACGACTACGAGTTCTTCGGCGGCGTTTCCAAGAGCGTCGAAAAGGTCACAAAATTCCAGACCCGCGTCGCGGCTTCGTCTCTTTCGAGTCTTATCAGCGCGAGCGACCGTGTGATGATAATGGGGCATTCGTTCCCGGATATGGACGCTTTCGGCGCAGCAGTCGGCGTGTCGTCGATAACACGCGCCCTCGGCATCGACGCGTATATCGTCCTCGATGAAAACCGCAACTTTGCCGGCGCCGCTGTCGATATGCTCCGAGCTGACGGCTGGGACGGCAAAATAATCGATGTCAACGAAGCCCTTGCGCTCATGACGAGAAAGACCCTGCTCGTCGTTGTCGATACCCATAAGAGCAGCTTTGTCGATTTCCCGACTCTCTATGAAAAGGCGTCCGCCGCGGTCGTTATCGACCATCACAGAAAATCGGTTGATCATATCAAAGATGCGCTCATTTTCTTCCATGACCCCAACGCCTCGTCGACCTGCGAAATGGTCACGGAGCTCATGCGCTATATAACCCCTGCGCCGACGCTGTCTCCCGTTGAGGCTCAGGCGATGCTCGCGGGCATAATGCTCGACACAAAGGAGTTCGTCCTCTCAACAGGTGTGCGCACCTTCGAAGCAGCGGCTTTCCTCAAGGGCAAGGGTGCAGATACCGTCGCGGTAAAACGCCTGTTTTCGAATTCGATCGAGAGCAACCGCAAGCGCAGCGAGATAATCTCCGCCGCGCATATCTACAGGGGCTGTGCCATAGCCTGCACCGCACCCGGCATGGAGAACGCGAGACTGCTCAGCGCCCAGGCGGCGGACGAACTGCTTGAAGTCAGCGGCGTGAAAGCCTCGTTTGTTATCTTCGACAGCGGAAAGGACAGCGTTAATATCTCGGCGCGCTCCTACGGCGATCTGAATGTCCAGATAATCATGGAATATCTCGGTGGCGGCGGTCACCGCACCATGGCGGCGGCTCAGCTTACCGGCGTGAATATGGAGGAGGCAAAGTCGAAGCTCTGCGAAGCGATCGACGCCAAATATCCCCGCACCGACGGCGAAGAGCAAACCCCGATTTCGTGATATTCATACCGACTCCCTTAAATTAACGCTAATTTATCGGCGTGCGGCTTGTAGGGTGCGGCGACTCGACGCACCGATGCCGCCTGAGCGGCACAAAATTTTCGCACAAGCCAACTCCAACCGACTCAACTGACTGTAGGGACAGCCCTTGCGGCTGTCCGATATCGGCGGAAGCCGATACGAAGCTTCAGCGGATTTGCCCACCTGCCCGGCTCCCTTGTGTAAAAGGAGCTGTCACGAAGTGACTGAGGGATTGCCCTCACTTCGCTCAAAGTAATAAATAATGCATACTGTAGGGGCGGATATCATGTCAAGAGAAACATGGTAAACAGTAGTGTAAGGACA
>ERZ1026848.246-NODE-246-length-30927-cov-8.487464_pt1 | contig 30927 bp, 28 predicted proteins | sample MGYA00380154_ERZ1026848 | MGnify/ENA primary metagenome ERZ1026848 (study PRJEB33269, sample SAMEA4719790) | human gut metagenome | biome: human-associated habitat; feature: organic feature; material: feces | place: Cameroon | collected 2013-10 ...
TAGCAATATCGATATCTTCCGCAGAGGCAACGCCTTCCTGCAGAACGCAAACGCCTTCGTTGCAATAGGGGATCAGGATCTTGTTGACCACGAAGCCGGGAGCCTCATTGACCACCACGGGGGTCTTGCCGATCTCCAGAGACAGGTTCTTGGTCCACTCGACCAGCTCGGCGGGGGTGTTGCCGCCGGCAATAACTTCCACCAGCTTCATGGCGGGAACGGGGTTAAAGAAGTGCATACCGACCATGGGGTGCTTCAGACCCTGGGCCATCTCGGTGATGGACAGAGAGGAGGTGTTGGTAGCGAAGATGGTGCTATCCTTGCACATAGCATCCAGCTTAGCCAGCAGCTCCTTCTTCACGGCCATATTCTCGGCAACGCACTCGATGACCAGATCGGCATCGGCGGCAGCGTCCATCTCCTCCACCAGGATGCGGGACATAATGTCATCGGCAGCAGCCTGATCCATCTTGCCCTTGGCAACCTTCTTAGCCAGAGAGGCAGCCAGCTTATCCTTATGGCGCTGTGCGCTCTGTACGCTGGAAGCATACATCAGGGCGGTGTGGCCCTTTGCTGCGAAAACCTGGGCAATACCGCTGCCCATTGTGCCGGCACCAAATACTGCAATTTTCATAATTGTTTTCCTCCTATTATAATAATGAAAACTATTTAATCATCAGGCCGGAGCCTGTTAATTAACTTACTTGTTCTGATAGGGCTCGTGCTTGCGCTTTTCCAGGAAAGCGCCCATGCCCTCCTTCTGGTCGGCGGTCTCGAAGCAGCTGCCGAACAGCTTCTCCTCGATGACCACAGCGTCGTCCATCTTTGCCTCCAGGCCCTCATTGATGGCCTTCTTGCAGGCGCGAACGGCGATGGGGGCGTTCTTGGCGATGGTGGCGGCCAGCTTCTCCGCGGCGGGCATCAGCTCCTCCAGGGGATAAACGGCATTCACCAGGCCGATGCGCAGGGCCTCGTCAGCCTTGATATTCTTGGCGGTATAGATAAGCTGCTTTGCCATGCCGGGGCCTACCAAACGGGCCAGGCGCTGGGTGCCGCCGAAGCCGGGGGTGATGCCCAGACCCGTCTCGGGCTGGCCAAAGACGGCGGTATCGGCGCAAATGCGAATGTCACAGCTCATGCTCAGCTCACAGCCGCCGCCCAGAGCGAAACCGTTGACCGCAGCGACGGTGGGAATGGGCAGGGTCTCCAGCTTGCGGAATACATCGTTACCCTTTTTGCCGAAGGCCTCGCCCTCGGTCTTGGTGAGGGTGCTCATTTCGGCAATGTCGGCGCCGGCCACGAAGGCCTTCTCGCCGCTGCCCGTAAGCACCAGGGCACGGATCTCTTCATCCGCATTGACCAGATCCAGCAGCTCGTTCAGATCCTCCAGGACCTGAGAGTTCAAGGCATTGAGGGCCTTGGGGCGGTTGATAGTGGCCACGGCAATGCTGCCTTTTTTTTCTAACAGAATGTTGGTCACAATAGTTCCTCCTTCTATCCCGCCGGATGTGCAGTCCCTGCCGCCCGGCGGTTTTGTTTGACGGGGCGGACTTGCTCTCTCGGAGGCGCAAGAGGACCCTTTCATACAGCTTCAATTATAGTATATCGTTTAATTTTTATCAAGTCTTTCTCGGTCACATTTTGCGAATTTTACATATCGCACAAAAGAAAGCGGATTTCTTTGCACACTTTTCAAGGCAAACCGCCAAGGCAGGAACCGGGAGGGAGGATTTTGACAAAAAATGGGGCGTATGGGTTTGCGCAAGGAGGAATTCTATGGTATAATGAAATGAATATTGCCCTGCTGCGGCAGGGTATCGGCGGAGGAAACAAGGCTATGCGTATGCGGAAAAAGAAAAATTTGCAGCCCCGTATGGAGTCCTGCCGGGACTGCTGGATCCGGGAGCCGGAGGCTATGCGGGGACGGTGGCGGGAGCTGTATCCCCAGGCGGAGCGGCTGGAGGTAGAGCTGGGCTGCGGCAAGGGGCGCTTCACCGCCGGAACCGCCCAGGCCCAGCCGAACACCCTGCTCATCGCCGTGGAAAAGGTGCCGGACGCCATGGTGGTGGCCATGGAACGGGTGACGGAGCAGAGGCTCTCCAATGTGTTTTTTATTGACGCGGACGCGGCGCTGCTGCCGGAGCTCTTCGCCCCGGGAGAGGTGGACCGCATTTACATCAATTTCTGTGACCCGTGGCCCAAGAGCAACCAAAAGAAGCGGCGGCTGACCCACGGAAATTTCCTGAAAAAATACCGGCAGGTGCTGAAAGCGGGCGGACAGATCCACTTTAAGACGGACAATGACAAGCTCTTTGACTGGTCCGTGGAGGAGATCCCGCAGTTTGGCTTCACCCTGTCGGAGGTGACGCGGGACCTGCACGGGGAGGGCCCCGTGGGCGTGATGACCGACTACGAGGCAAAGTTTTACGGGGAAGGGAAAAACATCAACCGCTGCGTGGCCACCATGGTGGACTGGACGGAGCCGGAGACGGCGGAGGAGGCCGCAGCAGAGGACTGATCCCCTCCCCTGCCGACACTCTGCCTGCAAGAAAAATACCATCGTAGGAATGCGATGGTATTTTTTATGCGGCTGCAATGTATCCGGCACACAGGAGGAACTGGCCGGAGAAGTAGAGCAGCCAATTCAGGTTCGCCACGAGGATATGATTTTTTTGGTAATTCCAAATGCCCAGGACTATGTCCGACAGGAAGAACAGCAGGCCGCCCAGACCCAGCAGGAGGCTTCCCGGGGCTCCGGGGGCGGCGATGGCCGCCGAGAGACTTTTGGCCGCCGTCATGGCCACCAGGCCAATATAGATGGTAAGCCAGGGCTCATTTTCCGAGGTATCCCACCGGCCTATCCCCTTGAGGGCCAGGGCCAGAGCCAGCAGGCCTGCCAGCACCGCCAAGCCGCTCCAGTGAAAAGGGGCCAGGAGGAACAGGGCCGCCAGATTGCACACATGGCCCAAGCTGAAAAGCAGGATGCCGCAGGTGAATTTACCGGGACTGCGGCGGATGTATTGCAGGAAATAATCACCTCCGGCACACAGCACCATACCCAGATTCGCCGCCAGCAATACCGGGGAATACCGACGCAGCAGCGCCACCAGCAGACACAGGGCCAGCGTGAGGGTCAGGGTGACCTTCAGGGCGGTGGCAGCCCAGAAGTGATAGCGGTTTTCCTGGCGGATATAGAGCAGGAAGCACAGGGCAAAGGGGAGCAGGATAAATTGCATGGCAGTCTCCTTTTCGGTGTGAGTGGGGGGTGTTTAGAGCTCGTTAAGAACAGTATATCATAAATAAGGCTCTGTGGCAAGGGCGGAGCATCACGCCCGGCCTTGTAATAACATATGATTTTACGACAGCTTAAAAACAGTCAAAAGCGCCGTCTTGGGAATTTTCCCAAGACGGCGCTTTTCATGATGGAAGTAGGCAAGTGCTTTCACGGCATAGAACCCTTATCAGCACAAAGGGGAGATGATTCGCAGAACGCTGTCTAACATTCGGCTGTGCAGGGCCTTCCTCAGATCCTGCTGTGTAATTTCCTTACACAAGGGAAGGGTTTCTTCAAAATCCCGCTTCAAGTCCCGCAAAAGCGAGGCGCGGTAGAACAGGGCGTTGCATTCAAAATGCAGGAAAAGACTGCGATAATCCAGATTTACCGTGCCCAGCATACCGATTTCATCGTCGATCAGGCAGGCCTTTGCATGGAGGAAGCCGGGGGTGTAGGTATAGATGCGTACGCCGGCCTCCAGCAGCGGGCGGAAAAAGCTCTGTGTCATCCGGTAGGCGAGCTTTTTATCCGGAACGCCGGGCACAAAAATGCGCACATCAACGCCCCGCTGCGCTGCTCGCACAAAGGCGTCCAGCAGTGTGTCGCCCAGCATGAGATACGGGGTAAAAAACCACGCATATTGCGTCGCCTGCCCCAACAATTCCATATACAGATGGTTACTGGCCGCATCCCGGTTTGCGGGAGAATCACAGTAGGGCAAGACATATCCATCCCCCTGCTCAGGGGGGCAGGAGCCGCAGGAATCTGGGAGCGTCAGGGGGTCTTTAGAAAAGGCGTTCCAGAATTCCGTGAACATCTGCACATAGTTCTGCACCGCCGGCCCCTCCAAGCGGAAGCCGCCGTCCTTCCAGTACCCGTACTTTTCGATGTGGTTGATATATTCATCCGCAAGGTTGATGCCGCCGCTGAAGGCAACTTTTCCGTCGATGACCAGGATTTTACGATGGTCCCGGTTATTCAGCGTTCCGGAAAGGAAAAGCCGCATGGGGTTAAAGGAAACGCACTTGATATTTCTGCGCCGCAGATACTCTGCATATCCCGGCGGCAGCGTGGTCAGGCTGCCGAGATCGTCATAGATGATCCGAACATCCACGCCACAGGCAGCCTTTTGGACCAATGTGGCGAGCATGGACTGCCACATTTTGCCCTCTGAAATAATAAAATACTCCAGATAGATATACTTTTCCGCCTGCTCCAGCGCCCTTAGCATCACCGGGAACATCGCCTCTCCCGACGGATAGTACCGGGCGTCCCGGTTTCTTTGGACCGGATAACGGCTCAGCCGGGAGGCGTAGTGAAATATCTGTGCCATATGAGGCGATTCCTGCTCCAGCCGGTGGGCCGCGTCTTCATCTGCCTTCGGCGGCCCGATCTCGGCAACGGCCTTTTCCAGGCGGCGGTGCAGCGGGCGGCTGGTTTTTTTATCGCCGAAGCCCAAATATAAGATCGCGCCGAACAGAGGAAAGGCAAGTATGCAGATCAGCCACAGGATCTTATAGGCCGGTTCGTCGCGCTTGGACGCCACATAGAGGACAAACAGCACCGCCAAAACGGTGAGCACGATATTGATAGGCAGCGCATAGGGCGCGAGAAATTCCAGCAGTCCCCAAAGCCAGGTGAGCTGTATCAGGACTGCAAGGGCCGTGACGATCAGGCGGCTGCCGATGATCCGTTTATAGCTCCGCTTCATAGGCTGCCTCCCCACTCCTTCCGCGCAAAAGGTAGTTTTTATTGCGTGTTGTCAAAATATAGATAGATTTCATACGCCTTTCACCTCAGGGCCGTGCTCCGATACAGCATTTCAGCGTGTCAAAAAAGTCTTTTTGTCCTTTTTTACTGCTGCTCCGCGAAATACTGGGGGCCGGCGCCGCAGAGGGGGCATTTATAGTCCTCGGGGAGGGTATCGCCCTCGTAAACATAGCCGCAGACCTTGCAGACATAGCGCTTGCCGCCGGCGGGCTTTTCCTCTTTTTCCTCGGCCCGGCGGACATCCTTGGCCAGCAGGTCAGCCAGGGTATCCAGCTGCAGCACCTGGTCGGGGCGCAGGGCAGACTTTACCGTGAGGGTGTCGCTGACCTTCTCCCAGTGCAGGGGCTCAATGATCTGCTCCATGCCCTTTCCGGCAGCGGGAGACCAGGAGCCGTTTTCCAAAATAGCATAGCGGCGGTTTACCAGCTTGTGGGCCGCCAAATCGTGGAGAAGCTGCTCCATGCAGATGAACACGCCCATATTATAGGTGGCGGAGGCCAAAACAATGTGGCTGTACTTAAAGGCGTCGGACACAATGCTGCTGAGGGGGACCACAGAGGTGTCGCGCATGGTGACGGGAACACCCTGCTCCGCCAGACGGCAGGCCAGGATATTGGCAGCGCTCTCCGTGTCGCCATAAATGGAGGCGTAGGCAATAAGCACGCCCCGGACCTCCGGCTGATAGGTGCTCCACAGCAGATGCTTATGAAGAATGTAATCCAGATCCTTGCGCCACACGAAGCCGTGAAGGGGCAGGAGCATGGCAATGTCCAGCTTTGCCGCCTTATCCAGCACCGCCTTCACCTGGGGGCCGTACTTACCCACGATGTTGGTGTAGTAGCGGCGGCACTCGTCCAGGCAGTCCCGGTCAAAGTCCACCTCGTCGGCAAAGAGGTGGCCATTGAGAGCGCCGAAGCAGCCGAAGGCGTCCGCCGACAGCAGGAGCTTGTCCGTACGGTCGTAGGTCATCATCACCTCGGGCCAATGGACCATGGGCGCCGCCACGAATTGCAGCGTATGGCGGCCGGTGCAGAGGGTGTCCCCCTCCTTGCACACGCGGATGCGGTCGTCGTAGACATGGCCGAAGAACTGGCCAATCATGGTCTTGGCCATAGCGGTGCAGAGGATCTGCACATTCGGGAAGCGCAGCACCATGTCCTCCAGCTCGGCGGTGTGGTCAGGCTCCATGTGGTGGACCACGATGTAGTCCAGGGTGCGGCCATCCAGGGCGTGGTACAGATTTTCCCGGAACTGGTGGATCACCTGGGCATCCACCGTGTCAAACAGGACGGTCTTTTCGTCCAGAAGCAAATAACTGTTATAGGAAACGCCCTCCGGCACGCCGAACACGCCCTCGAACACCGCCAAACGGCGGCTGTCGGCTCCGATCCAGGTGTAATCATCATTGACTTTGCGAACACAATACATACAGGTTCCCTCCCGGTATATTTTTTTGTTATTATACTGCAAAAAATTTTGATTGACAAGGGCAGATAGAAAAGAAATAAGCCTCGCAGAGTTTGCCGCCCGCAGGCGGCAAAAAATTAAAATCATTTTTCACCGCGACATGTGCGTGGGGAAAAATACCTCTCAGACTGCAAGTGTGGAATTTTTGCGCCCGGCGCAAAAATTATGCGCGCAGCAGGCTGCAAACCTTTTGTCGGAAAATTCCTTCGGAATTTTCCGACAGCAAAAAAAGTGCAGCCCGGAGACTGCACTTTTTTGCGGATATAATATAGACTTAGGCCTTCTTAGCGATGTCGCACAGGGCGGTGAACGCCACGGCGTCGTTGATAGCCATTTCGGACAGCATCTTGCGGTTGATCTGGATGCCGGCCACCTTCAGGCCGTGCATAAAGGTGGAGTAGTTCATGCCGTTCTGCTTGCAGGCAGCGGAGATACGGGTGATCCACAGCTGACGGAAGTCGCGCTTCTTCAGCCGGCGACCTACATAGGCGTAGGTCAGGGACTTCATGACCTGCTCATTGGCCATCTTGAAGTGCTTGGACTTGGCACCCCAGTAACCCTTGGCCAGCTTCAGGGTCTTATTTCTTCTTTTACGCGCCATCATTGCGCCTTTAACTCTTGCCATTTGTACTTGCCTCCTATTCTAACGATTCCGTCGATTATTTGTAAGGGATCATCTTGCGGATGGTCGCCTCGTTGGTGCAGTCGGCATAAGTGCCGGAGCGCAGGCGACGGCCACGCTTGGTGTCCTTCTTGGTCAGGATGTGGCTCTTGAAAGCGTGGGCTCTCTTGACCTTGCCGGACTTCGTCAGATTGAAGCGCTTCTTTGCGCCGCTATGGGTCTTCAGTTTAGGCATGATAAATACTCCTTCCGTATGCTCTCCGCCCGGTGGCGGAAAGATAAATTACTTGCCTGCTTTGGGGGAGAGGAAAATGAACATATTCCGTCCCTCCATCTTGGCAGCCTTTTCCAATGTTGCTGTGTCGGCGCACTGCTCCGCAAACTTGTTCAGCAGATCCCGGCCGATATCCGTGTGGGCCATTTCACGGCCACGGAAGCGGACAGACACCTTGACCCGGTTGCCGTCTGCCAGGAACTTCTGGGCGTTTTTCAGCTTGGTGTTGAAATCGCCCACATCAATGCCCGGGGACATCCGGATCTCCTTGATCTCCACCACATGCTGATTTTTTCTGGCTTCCTTCTCGCGTTTGCTCTGCTCAAACTTGTACTTGCCGTAGTTCATCAGCTTGCACACAGGGGGCACAGCCTGCGGAGAAATCTTTACCAGGTCCAAACCGCGCTCGTCTGCGATGTGCAGGGCCTCCTCCGCGGAAACAATGCCCATCTGTTCGCCGGTCTCACCGATGAGGCGGATCTCCTTATCGCGGATCTCCTCGTTCAATTCATGCTGCAGCTTGCTAATGGCCGAAACACCTCCATTCAAAAATAAAAACACGGATGCCGAAAGCACCCGCATAGCCTAAACACCGCCCCAAAATCGGGAGGGCGCCGCGCTATTGACCTCTTTGCCTGTGGCGGGAGGTGAGGCGGATGCATCCAGCCTTCTTTGTTTTTCCTATGGTATTGTAGCACCCGGGCGGGGCAATGTCAATATTTTTTTGAGAAAATTTTGTATATTTCACCGGGGTCATGGCACACTAAGGGCGTACACAGTTCGGAAAAGGAGGTGCTCAACATGGCTAAGAACAACCAGAACAAGAACCAGAATCAGAATCAGAACAAAAACGGCAAAAATGAGAACCAGGAGCAAAACAAGCAGGCCAAGGAGTGCAACTGAGTCAGCCGACCGGGAGCCCGTGCTTTCCCCTACCGAAAGCATGGGCTCCCGGACCGTCTCTGCAAGGTTCTTTGCCCCGCTGTCCGATTACATAATTTTCTTACAAGCCGTCAAACAAATTCACCTGGCTGGTGTCCGCCATCCCCGCAAAGGCCCCCAGGGCCTTCAGCTGCTCGATATGGGTCTTGGACAGCTTGCTGCAGCACATGGAAAACTCCTCCACGGAGATGAAGGTCTTGCCCTTGCGCTTTTCCACCGTGTCCTGGGCGGCGGCCTCCCCCAGTCCATGGACGGAGATCAGCGGCGGCAGCAGCCCGCCCTCGGTGACGATGAATTTCGAGGCATCGGACCGGTAAATATCGATGGTGTCAAAGTGGAAGCCCCGGAGATAAAACTCGTAGCACACCTCCAGGGTCACCAGGAGGTTTTGCTCCACGGCGGTGGCGTCCTTGTTGTTCTCGATCTCGTGAATTTTTCGCTCCACGGCCTCCTTTCCGGCGCAGCAAAACTCCGCGTCAAAGGCCTTGGCCCGGATGGTAAAGAAGGTTGCATAGAAGGCCAAGGGCTCATGGACCTTGAACCAGGCGATGCGGAAGGCCATCATCACATAGGCCACGGCGTGGGCCTTGGGGAAAAGATAGCCGATCTTGGCCAGGGACTCGATGTACCACTGGGGCACCCCGTGCTCCTCCATGGCCTCCACCCAGCCCTCCTGGAAGCCGCCCTTTTTCACCTTGCCCTTTCGCACGGCCTCCATGATCTTAAAGCTCATTTTCGGGTCCAGACCCATGGAGATGAGATAGAGCATAATGTCGTCACGGCAGCCCACGGTCTGCAGAACCGAGGCCGTACCGCCCACGATCAGCTCCCGGGCGTTTCCAAGCCACACATCCGTGCCGTGGGAAAAGCCCGAAAGCCGCACCAGCGTGTTAAAATCCTTGGGCTGGGTATCTATGAGCATCTGCCGGGTAAAACGGGTATTGAACTCCGGGATGGCCACGGCGCCGGTGGGGCCCAGAAGCTCGTCATTTTCAAAGCCCAGCACCTTAGAGGAGGTAAAAATGCTCATGGTATCCGGGTCGTCCAGGGGGATAGCCCGGGCGTTGACCCCGGTGAGGTCCTCCAGCATACGGATCATGGACGGGTCATCGTGGCCCAGCATATCCAGCTTCAGGAGGTTGTCCTCCATGCAGTGGTATTCAAAATGGGTGGTGATGGTCTCGGCATCCTCGGCATCTGCCGGGTGCTGCACGGCGGTGAAATCCTCCACATCCATGTCGTCCGGCACCACCACCAGGCCGCCGGGGTGCTGGCCCGTGGTGCGCCGCACGCCCACGCAGCCCAAAGTCAGGCGGTTCATCTCTGCGTTTCCGGCGGTGATGTCCCGCTCCTCCAGATATTTTCGCACAAAGCCGTAGGCGGTCTTTTCCGCCAGGGTACCGATGGTCCCGGCCCGGAACACCTGGGTCTCGCCGAACATCTCCACCGCGTGGCGGTGGGCTCGGGCCTGGTATTCCCCGGAGAAGTTCAGGTCAATATCCGGCACCTTGCCGCCGCCGTAGCCCAGGAAGGTCTCAAAGGGGATGTCAAATCCGTCCTTGACCAGCTTTTCCCCGCACTGGGGGCAGGTTTTATCCGGCATATCCGCGCCGCAGCCGTAGCTGCCGTCGGTGATGAACTCCGTGTGCTTGCACCGGGGGCAGCGGTAGTGGGGCGGCAGGGAGTTCACCTCTGTGATGCCCGCCATATAGGCAACCAGCGACGACCCCACAGATCCTCTCGAGCCCACCAGATACCCGTTTTCCAGGCTCCGCTGCACCAGCTTCTGGGCCGACATATACACCACATCGTACTTGCCCAAAATGCCGCCCAGCTCCACATTCAGCCGGTCCACGATGAGCTGGGGCGGGTTTTCCCCGTAGAGCTCATGGCACTTGCTCCACACCATGTCGTGAAGCTCCTGCTCGGAATTTTCCAGTCGCGGCGGAAAAAGCTGTCCCGGAGGCAGCAGCTCGATCTCCTCCACCAGATCCGCAATGGCCCGGGTATTTTTCACCACCACCTCGTAGGCGGTCTCCTCTCCCAGATAGGAAAATTCCTCCAGCATCTCGTCGGTGGTCTTGAAGTAAATGGGCAGGCTTTTGTCCGCGTCGGGGAATTTTTTGCTGGCCAGGAGCACATGGCGGAAAATCTCGTCCTCCGGCTCCATGAAATGCACATCTCCGGTGGCGCAGACGGGCTTATGAAGCTCTGCGCCCAGGCGGACGATGGTGCGGTTGAAGTCCCGCAAGTCCTCCTCGTCCCGGGCCTCGCCGCTGCGCAGCATGAAGGCGTTGTTGCACAGGGGCTGGATCTCCAGGTAGTCGTAAAAGGAGGCGATGCGCTTCAGCTCGTCCCAGTCCTTGTGCTCCACCACCGCCCGGAAAAGCTCCCCGGCCTCGCAGGCGGAGCCGATGATAAGCCCCTCCCGGTGGGCGGCCAGCTCCGTCTTGGGAATGATGGGGAAGCGCTTGAAATACTTCAGGTTGGAGGCCGACACCAGCTGATACAGGTGCTTGAGCCCCAGCTTGTTTTTCGCCAAAATAATAATGTGCTTGGGTCTGCGGTGGTTCTTATTGCCCAAGGGCCGCAGCTCCAGCATTTTTTCGTTTATTTCCTGCAGGCGGCTGATGCCCAGCTCCCGGCGCATTTTCTCGAAAAAGGGGATGAGCATATAGCCCACCATGCCCGCATCGTCCGAGGCACGATGGTGATTGAAGGCGGGCAGATCCAGGTGCTCCGCCACCACATCCAGCTTAAATTTATTCAGCTCCGGCAGCAGATTTTGGGCCAAAATCAGGGAGTCCACATAGGTGGGAGAAAAATCCAGTCCCGCCCGGCGGCACCCCTCCCGAATGAAGCCTATGTCAAACTCCGCATTGTGGGCCGCCAGGGGCCGCCCATCTACGAATTTCAGGAATGCCTCCAAAGCCTCCTTGGGCTGGGGCGCGTCCTTGAGCATAGCGTCGGTGATGCCCGTGAGGCCGATAATTTCCGGGGTCAGGCGGCGGCCGGGGTTTACAAAGGTCTGAAAGCGGTCCGTAATTTCCCCGTTTTTCAGCACCACCGCGCCGATCTCCGTGATGGCCTCCTTCATCACCTGGAGGCCCGTGGTCTCAATGTCGAAGCAGACGATCTCATCGTCAAAATCCTGGTCCGCCGGGCCGTGTACCACCACCCGATCGTCCAGATTGTTGATAAAATACCCCTCTACGCCATAGAGAATTTTAATCTTTCCCTTGGCCGTGTGCCAGGCATCGGGAAAGGCCTGGCACACCCCGTGGTCGGTGAGGGCAATGGCCGGGTGGCCCCAGGAAATGGCCTCCTTGATCACCGCCGCCGGGTCCGTCAGGGCGTCCATGTTGGACATACGGGTGTGCAGGTGCAGCTCCACCCGCTTCTCCCTGGCCGTATCCTTCCGGGCCTCGTGGCCGATCTTCACGATGTTAAAGGGGGCCAGCTGCATATCCTTTCCGTCCCTGGTTAGCTCCATGATCCCCTGGACCCGCAGCCACATACCCGGGGCGATGGCGCTTTGCAGGCCCCCCAGCTCCTTGGTCTGCATATACTTGCGGACGGTGACGGAGTTTTGGTTATCTGTTATGTCAAAGGTCAGGACCCACACCCCGGGCCGCCGGGTCTCGTGGCAGTCAAAGAAGAATACCTTGCCCTCCACCACCACGGTGCCCATCTTAGGGTTCAGCCCCTCCATGGAGATGGGCCGACCCTTGATGGGCTTGCCCAGCAGCACCTGCTCCGCGCTCTTTTTTCCGCCGGCAGACACGAAGCGCAGCCGTATCTGGCGCAGGTCGTAGTGGGTCTGCAAAAGCTGCTCCAGGGCGGTCACGGCGGCCTCCGGCACCGAATGCTGGCACTCCACCTCCGCCTCCAGGGCGCGGCTCTCCCGATTCACCTCTCCGCTCACCACCTTGGCCCCCGTCAGCATAGACCGAAACTCCTGGGGCGGCAGGAAGCTCCCAAAAAAGTCAAAAAATCCGATTTTCTCCATACTTACAGCTTCTCGATCTCTTCCATCAGTGCATCCACCAGTTTCTCCTCCGGCACCTTATACAGAATCTCGCCTCGGCGGAATACCAGGCCCTCGCCCTTTCCCCCGGCGATGCCCACATCGGCGGCAGCGGCCTCTCCGGGCCCGTTGACCACGCAGCCCATCACCGCCACGGTGATGTTTTTATCGCAGCTCTCCAGCCGCCGCTCCACCTCCCGGGCAATGGGGATCATGTCGTACTGCGTCCGCCCGCAGGTGGGACAGGAGACCAGATTCGGCCCGAAGCGCCGCACCCCGGCGGCAGAGAGAATTTGTTTCGCCGCCCGTACCTCCTCCACCGGGTCTGCCGTGAGGCTCACCCGCACGGTGTCGCCGATGCCCAGGCACAGAAGACCTCCGATACCCATGGCGGACTTCAAAATGCCCATGGTGGGTGTACCCGCCTCGGTGACGCCCAGGTGCAGGGGATAGTCCGTCTGGGCCCGCAGAAGCTGGTAGGCCCGCATATTCACCGGTACATTCGAGCATTTCACGGAGATGCAGATGTTGTCAAAATTACAGTCATTTAAAAGATGCACATGGCCCAGGGCGCTCTCCACCAGGGCCTGGGCCGTTACCCCGCCGTGCTTTGCCAGCAGCTCCTTTTCCAGAGACCCCCCGTTGACGCCGATGCGGATGGGGATGCCCCGCTCCTTGCAGGCGTCCGCCACGGCACGCACCCGATCCCTGGACCCGATGTTTCCGGGGTTGATGCGAATTTTATCCGCCCCCTGCTCCGCGCACATAAGGGCCAGCTTATAGTCAAAATGGATGTCGCACACCAGGGGGATGTGGATGTGCCGTCTGATCTCCCCCACGGCCCGGGCTGCCTCCACATCCGGCACGGCCACCCGGATGATCTCGCACCCGGCCTCCTCCAGACGGAGGATTTGGCCCACCGTGGCCTCCACATCCCGGGTAGGCGTGTTGCACATGGACTGTATGCTCACGGGCGCACCGCCGCCCACGGCCACGCTGCCCACCTGAATTTGCTTACTCATGTTCTCATACGCTCCTTTCTCCCGCGCCTAAAGCGCAAAAAGCCTCGCAGAATTCGCCGCCAGTTATTGGAAAATTTTCCACACATCCTGGAAGGTCACCGCCAGCATCAGCAGCATCAGCAGCACAAACCCGGCAATGTGGACATAGCTCTCGAATTTCTGCGGGATACGCTTGTGTACAAGCAGCATACACAGGGCGTTGATGACCAGGAAGAAAATCTTTCCCCCGTCCAGGGCCGGCAGGGGCAGCAGGTTCATTACCGCCAGGTTCACCGCGATCATAGCCGCCAGATACGCAATATTCCGCACGGCGGCGGCGGTGGAGCCGCTATTCTGGCCCACATCGGTGATGACCGTCACAATGCCCACCGGGCCGCTGATGTCCTTGACCCCGGCCTGGCCCGTTACCAGCATCTGCAGCGACAGGCGCACCATGCGCACGAAGTCCGCGGCATTGGCAAAGCTCATTTGCAGCCGGTCTCCCAGGGTGGTCTCCTTCACGGTGAAGTTCAGCCCGTAGCCGGTGTAGGCCTTGCCGTTTTGGTCGGTGTACTCCCGGCGCTCCATGGAAACCCCCGAAAGCTCCACTTTTTTCCCGTCCCGCACCACGGTCAGGTCGTACTGCCCCGTTTGGTTCAGGTTCAGCAGCAGCGACAGGTCGCTGTACACATAGATTTTTTCCCCGTCGATGGCCGCAATGCGGTCCCCCACCTGCAGGGTCTCCTGGAGGGGGCAGCCGTCGGCAAAGCTCCCGATAACGGGCTGGACCATGGTTTTCACGCCGCTATTGAGGCACAGGATAATAAGCAGGCCCGCAAGGAAATTCATCCCCGCCCCAGCGGCAAAGATCAGCAGCTTTGCCCAAAAGCCCTTGTTTTCCAGGGCCCGGGGATCGCTGGAGGCCTCGTCCTCCCCCTCCATGGCGCAGAATCCGCCGAAGGGAAGGCACCGCAGGGCGTACAGAGTCTCCCCCTTTTGCTTCTTGCAAATGGCCGGGCCCATGCCGACGGAGAACTCATTCACCCGCACGCCGCAGGCCTTGGCGGCCATAAAATGCCCCAGCTCGTGTACGGCGATGAGCACGCCGAACACCAGCACCGCGATTAAAATATATACAACAGTGGACATAGTCACTCCCATCTGACGCCCCGGGCGTCGGTGATTTACCCGGCGGCCTCCCGGCCCAACCGGTCTGCCTCCAGTATATCCGCAAGGCTCGGCTGATATTTCACCGCTACCCGGGAAAGAGCCTGCTCCACCCGGCGGGAAATATCGTTAAACCCTATCTCACCCCGCAAAAACTGCGCAACGGCCACTTCATTGGCCCCGTTCATAATGGCGCAGGCGGTGCCCCCGGCGGCGGCGCACTGCTTGGCAATGCGCAGGCAGGGAAAGGCCGTCTCGTCCGGGGCGCTGAAGGTCAAAGGCCCGCAGGAGAGCAGGTCCAAGGTCCTGTCCGGGGTCTCGGCCCGGTAGGGATAGGTCAGAGCATAACGGATGGGCAGCTTCATGTCCGGCGTACCCAGCTGGGCCAGCATGGCCCCATCCCGGAACTCCACCAGGGAATGCACAATGCTCTGGCGGTGGATCACCGCCTCCACCTGAGAAAGAGGCAGCCCGTAAAGCCGCATAGCCTCGATGATCTCCAGGCCCTTATTCATCAGGGTAGCGGAGTCGATGGTGATTTTTGCGCCCATGGTCCAGTTGGGGTGGCGCAGGGCGTCTCCCGCCGTCATATGCTCCAGCTCCCCAAAGCTCTTGCCGAAAAACGGCCCTCCGGAGCAGGTGAGCAGCAGGCGCTTAATTTCGCCTCTGTCCCGGCAGCCCTGGAGGCTCTGAAATATAGCCGAATGCTCCGAGTCCACCGGCACGATCTCCGCGCCGTATTTTTTCGCCTCGGCCATCACCAGCTCCCCGGCGCACACCAGGGTCTCCTTATTGGCCAGGGCAATGCGCTTTTTCTTTCGGATGGCCGCCAGAGTCGGCTCCAGGCCCACGCTGCCCATGACCGCCGTGACCACGGTGTCACTCTCCGCCAGCTCCGCCGCCGCTAAAAGGCCCTCCATGCCGCTCATGACCTGGATGGGCAGATCCTTCAGCCGCTCCCGCAGCTCCCGGGCCGCCGCCTCCTCATACACGGCAGCAAGGCACGGGCGAAACTGCCGTGCCTGCTGCTCCAATAAATCGATCTGTCTTCCGGCGGTGAGGGCCGCCACCCGCAGGCCCAGCTCCTCCGCCACCTGCAGCGTCTGCCGGCCAATGGAGCCGGTGCTGCCTAAAACGGAAATACACTTACTCATTTTTTCTCACATTCCCACGCTCACAGCGATCATCCACACCACCGGGGCGGCGAAAATAACACTGTCAAACCGATCCAGCACGCCGCCGTGGCCCGGCAGCAGCCGTCCGTAGTCCTTGATGCCGAACTGGCGCTTGATAATGGAAAAGCTCAAATCACCCAGCTGGCCCATAAACGCCCCCACCAGGCCGATAACCATGCACCAACCGATAGATAGGGGCTCCACCGTGACAAAAAAGAACACGATGCGGAACACGATCATCCCCAGCACGCCGCCTGCCAGGCCGCCCACAGCGCCCTCCACGGTCTTTTTGGGGCTGGCCTTGGGAGCCAGCTTGTGCTTGCCGCAGGCCATGCCCGTAAACAGGGCCGCCGAGTCACTCATAAAGGCCGCCACCAGGGGCATCAGCACCAGCCCGCCGCCGTAGGTAAGCAGCCGCAGCCGCAGCAGGCAGCTCATGGCCAGGGGGATGGCCACACCGCCCAGCAGCACCGCGCAGATGTCCTGAAACGCAATGGCATTCTCCCGGCCATACCACCGCACCGCCAGGAAAAACAGCAGCGCCACGCCGGCGCACAGCAGCCAGGGGGCCGCCGCCAGGACGGTTTTCTTATATTCGTCCATACCCGCGTAGGTGGAAAACACCGTCAGCACGGCCAAAACTCCCGCCAGCACCCAAAGCTGCTTGGTTTTTTCCGGGCCGCACACCGCCGCCAAAAGCTCATGGGCTCCGATGATGCCCAGGGCCGCCAGCAGCGCCGCCGTAGCCCAATGGGGGGCCCAGCACAGCACCAAAAGCAGCAGCGGTATACCCACCACCGCCACCAGAATTCTCTGTTTCATAGCTTAAATTCCTCGTTTATATCTCTTACTTCACGCCGCCGAACCGCCGGTCCCGCTGCTGGTAGGCTACAATGGCCTCATCCAGGTCCTTTTCGCCGAAATCCGGCCACAGGGTATCGCAGAAGTAAAACTCCGAATACGCGCACTGCCACAGCAGGAAATTGCTCAGCCGCAGCTCCCCGCCGGGGCGAATGATAAGCTCCGGGTCGGGGATACCGGCGGAGTAGAGGTGCTTTTCCAGGTTCTCCTCCGTCATCTCCTCCCCCGCCGCCGCGCAGAGCTTGGCCGCATGGAGGATCTCATCCCGTCCGCCATAGTTGATGCACAGGTTTGCCTGGAAGCCCTCCACCCGGTCGGCCACGGCGTTCGCCTTGCGGGCCAGGTCCTGCAGCTCCGGGCTCAGAGCCGAGAGATCCCCGAAAAAGCGGAGCTTCATCTTATCCCGCTCCATGGTGTCAATGGCCTCCTGCATATACTTTTTAAGCAGGCTCATCAGCGTGCTTACCTCCTCGGCGGGCCGCTTCCAGTTCTCCGTGGAGAAGGCGTAAATGGTCAGGTATTCCACGCCCAGTGCCTTGCACTGCAGGGCAATTTTGCGAAATGTCTCTGCGCCGACCTTATGTCCGGCAGTACGAGGAAGCCCGCGCTTCTTCGCCCAACGACCGTTGCCGTCCATAATGATAGCGATGTGGCGGGGAAGGCGGCTTTTATCCACCTGCCCCGCCTTATGAGAGACTTTTTTAGAAAACAGTCCCATCAGACCGACATCAGTTCCTTTTCCTTGATGTCCAGGAGCTTATCCAGCTCCTTGCAGTTGTCGTCGGTGATCTTCTGCAGGTCCTTTTCCGCCATTTTCAGCTCGTCCTCGGTGATCTCGGATGCCTTCTGCATCTTCTTAAACCTGTCCATAGCGTCCCGGCGGATGTTGCGCACGGCCACCTTGCCGTTTTCGGAGTACTTGTGGATCTGCTTTACCAGCTCCTTGCGGCGCTCCTCGGTGAGCTGGGGGAAGGACAGGCGGATGCACTTGCCGTCGTTCTGGGGATTGATGCCCAGGTCAGACTCCAAAATGGCCTTTTCAATGGCCCGCAGCAGGGACCCGTCCCAGGGGGTGATGACCAGGGTCCGGGGGTCCGGAGAGGCAACGCTGCCCACCTGCTGGATGGGCGTGGGGGTGCCGTAATAGTCCACGGAAATACGGTTGAGCACGGCGGCATTGGCCCGGCCCGCCCGCACGGCGGCAAAGTCGTTTTTAACGGACTCGATGCTCTTTTTCATTTTCTCTTCGTAAATCTTGTATTCATCTTTCAGCATGGGGTTAAGCCTCCTTTACGATCGTACCGATTTTTTCTCCGCGCAGGGCGCGAATGATGTTGTAGGGGTCCTTCAGGGCAAATACCAAAACGGGGATGTGGTTATCCATAGACAGGCTGGTGGCGGTGCTGTCCATAACGGACAGATGCTGGGCCAGCACATCGTCATAGGTGATGGAGTCGAATTTCTTGGCATCGGAAAACTTGGCCGGGTCGCAGTTGTAAACGCCGTCAATGTTCTTGGCCAGCAGGATGACATCCGCGCCGATCTCCGCTGCCCGCAGCACCGCCGCGGTGTCCGTGGAGAAGAAGGGACTGCCGATGCCGCAGCCGAAGATGACCACCCGTCCCTTTTCCAGGTGCCGAATGGCCCGGGCCCGGATATAGGGCTCCGCCACTTCTTTAATCTCCAGGGCGGTCTGCACCCGCACATCCACGCCCTTCTGCTCCAGCACATCGGCCATAGCCATGCAGTTCATAGCCGTGGCCAGCATGCCCATGTGGTCGGCCCGGGTGCGCTCGATGTAGCCCTCGCCGTTCTTCACGCCGCGCCAAAAGTTGCCGCCGCCGATGACGATGCCCACCTGCACGCCCATCTCCACGCATTCCTTAATCACATCCGCCACCTGACCCATAACGCCGAAGTCCAGGCCAAAGTGCTTTTCTCCCGCCAGGGCCTCGCCGCTGATTTTCAGCAGCACCCTTTTATATTTCGGCTCGTCCATACGAATCCTCCCTCATGTATTCTTCATACCATCGGTTGACAAGGGCAAACACGCCTGCCAGCGCGCCTTTGCGGCGCTTTTTGCCCTTCTCACCTTGGCGGGCGCCAGCCCGCCTGCGGCTCAAAAGCCAAAAATCGCTCGGAAATCCATCGCTGGCAGGTGCGAAGCAGTTTTGCCGCGCAGAAATGTGTCCAGACAAGGAAAGACCCGCAGGGAATACTTGTCGTATTTCCAAGGGGCTTGACGCGGTATGGGCGTATTTCTGCCCGTCATAACCATGTCTGCCTTTGTCAACCGATGGTAGTATTCTACAATATTTCCCGCCCTTTGTAAATGAAATTTTCGTAAATGCTCCGTCTTGTTTTTCTCAGCCCATGGGATATAATGAAATTATTGAGGCTATTCTTGTAAAGCCAGCGTGCAAACCGGCTGCGGCAATCCGCGCCTCCAAAAGGACGAGAGCACGGATTCTCACGGTCGCTTGGCTCCCTCGGAATGACAAAAGCAATGTTTTCAAAAAAGGAGAAAAACCATCATGGAGCTTCGCCCCGTTTTAGGCAGCACCTATGTGGCCGACGGCGCCACCGCCCTACTGCCCATTTATAAGCTAAACAGCACCGACATTGTCCTTCTGGACACCGGCTATGCCAAGTTAGACCGCAGCGCCCTGACCCACCTGCTGGATGATAACGGCTTTCATCTCAAGGGCATTCTCTGCTCCCACGCCCATTTCGATCACACCGGCAATGTCCGCTATCTGCAGCAGCGCTACGGGGCCTTGGCCGCCGCCCAGCTCATTGAGGCGGGCATCTCCGTAAATCCCGACGCCTATCGGGCCAACTATGTGGCCCTCACCTATGGCCGCAGCCGGGCCTATTTCCTGGAGGAGTGCTTCACCGCCGATGTCATCATCCCCGCAGACGCCACAGAGCTGACCTTCTGCGGCGCGAGGTTCGGCATTCTTCAGCTCCCCGGCCACAGCGCCGGTCACATCGGCATCGTCACCCCCGACGGTGTGGCCTACCTGGGGGACTGCCTTATCAGCCGCTCGGAAATAGAAGGCGCCAAGCTCCCCACCTCCATGTTCATCGCCCGGGACTTAGAGAGCAAGCAAAGCCTCTACTCCCTCCGCTGCCCTGCCTACATCGTGGCCCACAAGGAGGTGCTGACGGACATCACCGAACTCATCGGAGAAAACATCCGCTTCATCCGGGATAAGGCCCGGGAAATGCTCTCCTGCCTGCAGGACGGCACGACCTTTGACCAGTGGATCTATGAATTCTGCAAAAAGGAGAATGTCCGCACCCACAATCAGCTGAAGTTCAGCATCGTGGAGCGCAACTTTTCCAACTTCGCCGCCTGGATGGAGGACGAGGGCCTGGTGGAGATCCGCCGGGAATTCTGCGCCAAAAAATATTACCGTACCTAACCCCCCGAAAAGCGCCGCAGCCGTCCCTCTGCGCCGGGCCGCAGCGGGGTGAAAATGCCTTGCGGCAGACAAAAAGAGCTTGTCCCCTGCATCTGCGGAGACAAGCTCTTTTATGCTCTTTTAAGAGGCGTAGATTTTGCCGATAAGCCAGTTCAGCGCCCGGGCGGGGAGAATTTTGGTCAGGAGCACCGCCGCTTTATAGGAAAAGCCGATGGTGTACAGGGGCTTATGGCCGGTTTTCAGGGCCACCTTCCCCACAAAGGCGCCGGCCTTGGCCGGGTCCATGCCCGTCTGCTCGTCGTGCTCCATGCGCTTTACGGAGCGGCTGATGCGCCCGGCATAAATCTCGTCCCCCTGGCCCACCTTGTGGCGGGCGGCGGTGAAGCCGGTGTGGATGTCCCCGGGCATTACGGCGCAGACGGTGATGCCGAAGGGCCGCAGCTCATTGCCCAGGGCCATGGTATAAGAATTGATGGCCGCCTTGGACGCGGAATAATAGGTCTGGAAGGGGATGGGCACCGGGGCCGCCACGGAGCTGAGATTCACAATGCGGCCGCTGCCCCGGCTGCGCATGGCGGCAATGACCGCCCGGTTCATACGCACCATGCCGAAGAAATTCACCTGAAACTGGCGCTGGGCCTCCTCCGTGTCCGTAAACTCCACAGCCCCGCTGATGCCGAAGCCCGCATTATTCACCAGGATGTCAATGTGCCCGGCCTCCTGCAGAATCTGCTCCACCGCCCGGCGGACGGACTCCTCATCCGTCACATCGGCCCGGATGTGCCTGAGGCCCTCCACGCCCTTTTCACGGCGGCTCAGCTCATACACCGTGCAGCCGTTTTTTGCCAGGTACAGGGCCGTTTCCCGGCCAATGCCGGAGGTCCCGCCGGTGACGACAGCGATCTTACTCATGAAGCAGCACCTCCGCCATAATGTCCATAGCCTCGTCCAGCAGGGCCTCGGTGTGGGTGGCCATGTAGCTGGTGCGCAGCAGGGCCTCCCCCTCTGGAGTGGCCGGGGGCAGGGTGGGATTTACATACACGCCCCGGTCGTAAATCTTCTGGGCCGCGTCCAGGGTATGCATGGTCTCATAGGTATATATGGGGATGATGGGCGTAGGCGCGGACAGGGCCGACTCACGAATTTTAAGGCCCCGGTCCGTGAAGCCCTTCCGGGCATACAGGCTCAGATCCCGCAGACGCTCCGGCAGCTCCGGATGCCGCTCCAGCTTACGGAGGGCCGCCAGGGCCGTGGCGCAGTTGGCAGGAGGGATGGAGGCGGAGAAAATAAAGGGCCGGGAGGTGTGGCGCACATACTCCGTCACCGCCTTATCGGCCGCCATGTAGCCGCCCAGAGATGCCAGGGACTTGGAAAAAGTACCCATGTACACATCCACCTGCTTCTCCAGGCCGAAGTGGCTGGCGGTGCCCCGGCCACCCTGGCCCAGGACGCCCAGGCCGTGGGCATCGTCCACCATGACCCGGGCCCCGTACTTCTTCGCCAGGGCGCAGATCTCCGGCAGCTTTGCAATGTCCCCGCCCATGGAAAACACGCCGTCGGTGACGATGAGGGCGCCGTTCTGCTCCGGCACCCGCCTAAGCTGCTTTTCCAGGTCCTCCATGTCGCTGTGGCGGTAGCGCAGCATTTTGCCGTAGCTCATCTGGCAGCCGGCATAAATAGAGGCGTGGTTTTCCCTATCGCAGATCACATAGTCGTGCCGGCCCACCAGGGCGCTGATGATGCCCACATTGGACTGAAAGCCCGTGCCGAAGGTAATGACCCCTTCTTTATGCAGAAAGCTGGCCAAGGCCTCCTCCAGCTCCAGGTGCAGCTCCAGGGTGCCGTTGAGAAACCGGGAGCCGCTGCAGCCGGTGCCGAACTTTTCCATGGTGCGCACGCCTGCCTCGATGACCTCCGGGTCGGTGGTAAGGCCCAGATAGTTGTTGGACCCCAGCATAATGCGGCGCTTGCCCTCCATCATCACCTCTACATCCTGCCGGGACTGCAAGGCCCGGAAGTAGGGATACACGCCCTTTTCCTGCAGGTCGGTGGCAAGAGAGGGGGCATAGCACTTTTCAAAAATATCCATATGTTTCTCCTTTTCGGGGGATGTTTCGTCTTATGTCAACCTACCATCGGTTGACAAGGGCAGACACGGTTTTGACGGGCAGAAATACACCCATACCGCGTCAAGCCCCTTGGAAATACGACAAGTATTCCCTGCGGGACTTTCCTTGTCTGGACACATTTCTGCGCGGCAAAACTGCTTCGCACCTGCCAGCGATGGATTTCCGAGCGATTTTTGGCTTTTGAGCCGCAGGCGGGCTGGCGCCCGCCAAGGTGAGAAGGGCAAAAAGCGCCGCAAAGGCGCACTGGCAGGCGTGTTTGCCCTTGTCAACCGATGGTATTATAATAAGACTATCTGGCATTTGTCAAATAAAATGTTTCCCGACCCGGAAATGTGACAGGAATTTCCCAATTTATTCACGAAATATTTATATTTCTGTGGTAATCCATGGTATACTAAGGAAAACCGTTTGAAAAAACCGCAAGGAGGCAACTATGCCTAACAAGCCCACCCTCACCCAAAAACAGAAAAAAGCCGTCGCCCTGGCCGCCCTGGTCCTCTTTATTCTCCTGTCCCTGGCGGTGTTTTGGTTCGTTGGCCGCCCCATGGTGCGCTTTGCCAAGGAGCCGGAGCTGTTCCGCCAGTGGATCGACGGCCTGGGGCTGTGGGGCAAGGCCGTGTATGTGGGTATGTGTATGCTCCAGGTGGTGGTGGCCATCATCCCCGGAGAGCCCCTGGAGATTTGCGGCGGCTATGCCTTCGGCGGCGTATGGGGCAGCATTCTGTGTATGCTGGGTCTGTTTTTAGGCAGCGTTGCCGTCTTTTGGCTGGTGCGCCGCCTGGGTCAGCCCATAGTGGAGATCTTTTTCCCGCCGGAGAAGCTGGATAAGCTGCATTTTCTCAAAAGCTCCCCCAAGCGCAACTTCCTCTTTTGGCTCATTTTCACCATCCCCGGCACCCCCAAGGACCTGCTGTGCTACTTCGCCGGGCTTACGGACCTCCGCTGGGGCACCTGGCTGCTGCTGTGTACCGCAGGGCGGCTTCCCTCGGTACTCACCTCCACCGTAGGCGGCAGCGCCCTGGGTGGAAAAAGCTACCTTTTCGCGGCCCTGCTGTTCGGCGGAACGCTGCTTCTGTCCCTGGTGGGTCTGCTGATTTACCGGGGCGTATGCCGCCACCACGAAAAAGCCCGGAAAAACCCGGAAGAGCCCGAAGATTGACGGTTGCGCCCCGGAGGGAACTATGCTATAATATTTATTTAGAACTGACGGAACGGAATGGGTCAATCCCAGCGGTACCAAGCCGCCGTAGACGGACATAGGCCGCCATAGCCATTGGAACGCAGCTCCGAGAAGGCTTTGGCATCGGGCGTTCGGAGCCGGAATACATTCCCCAGTTCAGGCGGCCCGCGGCTCTTGGGGGATGCCCCGCGGTCGATACGGAAATACTACGCCCCCGTTTTGGGGGCTTTTTCTATTGCCCCGGAGAGGAGAAAAATGAAACTGAAAAAGAAAACCCTTTATAACATCCTGATGATCGCCGCCATCGCCGTCATCGCGGCCCTGGCCGTGTTTTTCGCCGGGCGGCATCTGGGCTGGTTCGATAAGCCCGCCCCGGAGGGCGAGGCCACCGCCATCACCGCCACGGTGCAAAAGGGCCTGTCCAATCTCACCCGCGGCGGTATCGCCTCGGAGATCACCGGTGAGACCCGGCTCCGTAAGGGGGATACCGTCTCCGTTACCAGCGGCTATGTGTCCGCCAAGGTCGGGGGCTGCAGTCTGACGCTCTCTCAGGGCGCCAAGCTGGAGATCCTCTCCGCGAAGCCGGAGGATATGCAGATGCGCCTGGTGACGGGCGAGGCCTTCTGTCAGGCCGGCGATGCCGCCGTGACCCTGCACTACGGCGCCCACAGCGCCAAGCTCCGGAGCGCCGTGCTGGTGTGTACCGTCCGCACGGGGTCGGAGACCCTGTATGTGCTGGGCGGCTCCGTCAGCGACGGGTTCAGCACCTTTGACGCCGGAAAGACCGGCAGCTATGTGGGCACAGAGCTCTCCGTGCAGAATCTGGACCTGAAGGCCCTCAGCTCCTTCGCCCTGGAGTGCATCCTGGGAAGCCCGGAGGACATGGTCTGCAAGTCCGACGAGGTAAAGTCCGTGCTGGAGAGCCGCAATGTTACCCCCGAGCCCACCCAGCCCGAGGAGGATAACTCCACCGACACCACACCCGACAGCTCCGCGAAGCCCAACGAAACGACCAAGCCCGACGAGACGGCCAAGCCCGACGAAACAACCAAGCCTGCGGAAAAACCCACCTACGCCTGCACCATAGAGATCCGCTGCGATACGATCCTCAATAATATGCAGGATCTGAAGCCGGGTCTGGATGTCTATGTGCCTGACAGCGGCACCATCCTCCCCGCCACCACCGTCACCTTTACCGAGGGGGAGACCGTGTTCGATGTGCTTAAGCGCATCTGCGATGCGCGGGGCATTCAAATCGAGTATAGCTACACACCCATGTACGGCAGCTACTATATCGAGGGCATCAACCACCTGTATGAGTTTGACTGCGGCCAGCAGTCCGGCTGGATGTACAAGGTCAACGGCTGGTTCCCCAACTACGGCTGCTCCAGCTACAAGCTGGAGGCCGGCGACACCATTGTGTGGGCCTACACCTGCAAGGGCCTGGGCACCGATGTAGGCGCTCCCGACTTTATGGGGTAATCCCCACACCTGCAAAATTTTAAGCAAAGGAGGCGATGGCCCTGCAGGACTATGATGTGTTTTCCCGCTGCCACCCGGCGGTAAATTTCCTGTTTTTTGCAGCGGCCATCGTGCTGACGGTGGTGCTGTTCCACCCGGCATATCTGCTGGTGTCTCTGGTGTGCGGCGGAGCTTACTACGCTGCCCTGCGCCGGAGCCGCTGCGGTAAGACCCTGGGCTTTTTGCTGCTGGCGCTGGTGCTGGTAGCGGCGGTAAACCCGATTTTCAACACCCTGGGGGACACCGTCCTATTCACCCTCTTTGGCCGCCCCTATACCTGGCAGGCCCTGTGCTACGGCCTCTGCTCGGGGCTCATGTTTGCGGCGGTGAGCCTGTGGTTTCTCTGCGGCGGCATTGTCATGACCTCCGATAAATTCACCAGTCTTTTCGGCGCGGTGATCCCCTCCATCTCCCTGGTGCTGGTGATGGTCCTGCGCCTGATCCCCGGCTACTGGCGAAAGGGCAGGCAAATCGCCGGGGCCCGCAAGTGCATCGGCCGCAGCGCCGCCGGAACCCGGAAAGAGAAAATTCAGGGCGGCATGGATGTGCTGACGGCCCTCTCCGGCTGGGCCCTGGAGGGCAGCGTCGTTACCGCCGACTCCATGCGCTGCCGGGGCTACGGCGCCGAGGGCAGGCGCACCACCTTTCAAATCTACCGCTTCACCGGCCGGGACCGGCTGATTGCCGCCCTTATCCTGGCAGCCCTGGCCGCCACCGTTTATGCCGCCGCCGGCGGCAGCGCCCGGGCGGTCTTTTTCCCGGCCCTTTCCCTGACCCCGGTCAGGGGTTTTCGGCCTGTTTTGGGCCTGGCGGCCTACGCCGCATTATTACTGATCCCCACCTTTTATTCCATTCGGGAGGCTATCCTATGGCACAGTTTGCGATCGAAAATCTGACCTTTTCCTACCCCACAGACCCGGAGCATCCCTCTCTGCGGGGTGTTTCCCTGCAAGTGGAGCAGGGGGAATATATTGCCCTGTGCGGTAAGTCCGGCAGCGGCAAAACCACCCTTCTGCGGCACCTGAAAACCGTCCTCACCCCCCACGGAAACCGGGAGGGGACCATTCTCTACGACGGTGCGCCCCTGGACCGGGCAGACCTGCGCAAGCAGTCCTCGGAAATCGGCTTCGTCATGCAAAACCCGGACAGCCAGATCGTTACCGATAAGGTCTGGCACGAGCTGGCCTTCGGCCTGGAGAGCCTGGGCTGCGACCAGAAAACCATGCGCCTGCGTGTGGCGGAGATGGCCAGCTATTTCGGCATCCAGGGTTGGTTTCACCGGGATGTGGCGGAGCTTTCCGGCGGGCAGAAGCAGCTGCTGAACCTGGCCTCTATCATGGCCATGCAGCCCAAGGTTCTGATCCTGGACGAGCCCACCAGCCAGCTTGACCCCATTGCCGCCTCGGACTTTCTCAACACCGTGAAGAAAATCAACCGGGAGCTGGGCACCACCGTGCTTATCACCGAGCATCGCCTGGAGGACATCTTCCACGCCGCCGACCGCTGCGTGGTCATGGAAAACGGACGGATTTTGGCTGACGACGCGCCTAAAAAGGTGGGGCAGCTCCTCTACACCCAAAGGAGCGATATGTTCACCGCCATGCCCGCCCCGGTACGCATTTTCTATGGCGCAGGGGAGACCGGCGCCGCCTCCCCCCTGACGGTGCGGGAGGGCCGCAGCTGGCTCACGGAAAAGGCCGCCGGGAAGGAAGTCCGCGACACCCTGCCCCCCCAGCCGGAGCTGCCGGAGGAGATCAAGGACCCGGCCCTGGAGGTGAAGGAAATATGGTATCGCTACGAAAAGGACAGCCCCGACATTCTCAAGGGCGTCAGCTTCCGGGTGCCCAAGGGGACGCTCTTTTCCATCGTAGGCGGCAACGGGACCGGCAAATCCACCACCCTCAAGGCTATCTGCGGTATCTGCAGGCCCTACCGGGGCAAGGTCCGTGTAGACGGGCAGGATACGGTCAAGTGTAAAGACCTTTTCCACGGACGGCTTGCCATGCTGCCCCAGGACCCCCAGTGTCTGTTCGTGAAGAAAACCGTCCGGGAGGACCTGGAGGAGATGCTCCCCGCCTCCTGCCCGGATAAGGCGCGGCGCATGGAGGACATGGCCCGGCTCTGCGACATCACCGCCCTGCTGGACCACCATCCCTACGACCTCTCCGGCGGTGAGCAGCAGCGCTCCGCCCTGGCCAAGGTCCTGCTGACGGAGCCGAAGCTGCTGCTTCTGGACGAGCCCACCAAGGGCCTGGACAGCTTCTTCAAGCGCCAGCTGGCGGAGCTTTTGCACCGCCTTATGACGGAGCAGGGCGTGACCATCGTCATGGTCAGCCACGATGTGGAGTTCTGCGCAGAGTACGCAAGCAGCGTCTCCATGTTTTTTGACGGCCAGCTTCTCACCACCAACACCCCCCGGCGCTTCTTTGCCCAAAACAGCTTCTACACCACCGCGGCCAACCGCATGAGCCGCCACCTGTTCCCCCAGGCGGTGACGGCGGAGGATGTGGTGTCCCTGATGAAGGAGAACGATTTAACATGAACACGCGAAAAACAAACTGGCGCTTTTGGCTGAGCCTGGCCATTATGGTGCTTCTGGTGCCCCTGGCGGTGGTGCTGTTTACCCGGCTGAAGCAGAGCTTTTATCTCTCGGGCCTGACCATCATCGTCCTGACCATTGCCGCCTTCTTCCTGCACTTTGAAAGCCGCAAGCCCCAGGCCCGGGAGCTGGTGCTCCTGGCGGTGCTGTGCGCCCTGGCGGTAGCCAGCCGGGCAGCCTTCGGCTTTGTGCCCCACTTTAAGCCCATGCTGGCCATTGTCATGCTCACGGGCATTGCCTTCGGCCCGGAGGCGGGCTTTCTCTGCGGAGCCATCAGCGGCTTTGCCAGCAACTTCATCTTCGGCCAGGGGCCCTGGACCCCGTGGCAGATGTTTGCCTACGGCATCGGCGGGATGCTGGCGGGTCTGTTCGCCCTGTGCGGCGTTCTGAAAAAATCCCCCCGGGCCTGGCGTGACGGCGGCTGGCGGGACATCCTGGGTCTGACGGTATTCGGCTTTTTGTGCATCCTCCTGGTGGTAGGGCCCCTGCTGGACACCTCCACCTTCTTCATGGCCGGATTCAGCGCCTCCTCCCCTCTGGCCGTCTATCTGGCGGGTGTGCCCGTGAACTGCGTCCATGGCTCGGCGGTGGCCCTGACCATGCTTCTTTTCGGAAAGCCCCTGCTGGACCGTCTGCGCCGCATCCAGATCAAATACGGCATGATGGAGCCCTGACGCCATGGAATTTGCACGCTATCATCCGGCCATCAATCTCCTGTATTTCACGGCGGTGCTTACGGGGACCATCCTGTTCCGCCAGCCGGTTTTTCTGTGCCTCAGCTATGTGTGCGCCTTTCTGTACCTGCTGAAGCTCCGGGGCCTCCGGGCCCTGATTCCGGGGCTGGGGCTGCTGCCCCTTGCTCTGCTGTATGCCCTGTGGTACGGGTCGTACCACCACTTCGGCCTCACCGTGCTGGGGGTGAACTTCATCGGCAACCAGGTGACGCTGGAGTCCTTTCTCTGCGGCGGCACCTGGGCCATGGTCTGCGTGGCGGCGGTGCTGTGGATGGGCTGCGTCCACGCGGTGTTCACCACGGATAAGATCGTCTATCTTCTGGGCCGCGTGTCTCCCCATTTGTCCCTGTATTTATCCATCCTCCTGCGCACGGTTCCCCGGCTGAACAAACAGCGTCAGCGCATTGAGCTGGCCCAGCGGGGTATTGGCCGGGGAAAGGGCCAGGGAAATATCTTCCAAAGAATGCGCAACGCCCTCCGCCGGGGCAGTATCCTCCTCACCTGGCTCATTGAGGGCATCGTGACCACCTCCGACTCCATGCGCTGCCGGGGCTGCTCCCTCCGGGGCCGCACCGCTTACTCACTGTACCGCTTCGATGGCCGGGACCGCTCCTTTGTCATCGGTCTTTGCTCCCTGATATGCGTGCTGCTGATGGCCCTGCTGCTGGACCAGACCATGATCCGCTTTGCCCCCCAGGTGGTGATGATGCCCATTACGCCCATGTCCTGCCTGTTCTACGCGGCCTGGGCGGCCCTGTGCCTGCTGCCCCCGGCGCTGGAGCTCCTGGGTGCGCGTCGGTTCCGCCATCTGCAGCAGACGGCGTTCTGACTTTTTCTTGAGGCCCCTATTGTATCGCAGTTTTGGATATAGTATAATAGTGTGACCGTGTAGGGGGCGGCGTCCTTGACGCCCCGCCCGCGCCCAAACTGCACCGAAAGGAGCTTTACTATGACAGCCCAAGAGCGGCGAAACGCCATTTTATCCCATCTGCAAAGGGGAAAATCCCCTCTCAGTGCCACAGCCCTGGCGGGCCTTCTGGGCGTGAGCCGGCAGGTAATTGTGGGGGATGTGGCCCTGCTGCGGGCCGGCGGCGTGCAGATCGTGTCCACCTCCCGAGGCTACCTGATCCCCCCGGAGGAGGGCCTGGTGCGCCAGGTGGTCTGCCAGCACACCCCTCATCAGACCCAAGAGGAGCTCTATGCCATGGTAGACGGCGGCTGCACCGTGCTGGATGTGACGGTGGAGCACCCGGTCTACGGCGAGATCACCGCTCCCCTGCAGCTCTCCTGCCGCTACGATGTGGACGAATTCGTGCGCAAAATGCAGGAAAACGGCGCCCAGCCCCTGAGCCTTTTAACCGACGGCATCCATGCCCATCGGCTCTCGGCCGACGATGAAGATGCCTTTACCCGGGTGCTGGCGGTGCTGCGCAGCAAGAGAATGCTCCTGGAGGATTGACAAAACCAAAAAAATCTATATAATGGAGTAGTCCGGTGTCAAGACACCTGACTACTCTGTTTTTATTCGAGGTGTACTTATGGAAAAGGTATCGGCCTTCCTGCGGCGCAAGGACATTGTTTTCTCCCCCAAGCGCTATTTCATCGACGCTATGAGCGCCATGGCCCAGGGCCTGTTCTGCACGCTGCTGGTGGGCACCATTCTCAACACGCTGGGCACCCAGCTCCATATTGGATTTTTAACGGACATCATCGTCACCCTGGGTAAGGGCGACGGCGCGGTGCGCTACACCATCGGCGGCCTGTGCTCGGCCATGGTGGGCCCGGGTATGGCCGTAGCCATCGGACAGGCGCTGAATGCCCCGCCCATGGTCCTCTTTTCCCTCATTCCCGTGGGCTTTGCCACCAATGCCATGGGCGGAGCCGGGGGGCCCTTGGCGGTGCTGTTCGTAGCCATCATTGCCGCGGAGATCGGCAAGGCCGTCAGTAAAGAGACGAAGATCGACATTTTGGTGACACCTATTGTCACCATTCTCAGCGGTATCGGCGCGGCGGCCCTGATCGCCGCCCCCATCGGCACCGCTGCCAGCGCCGTGGGCAAGGCCATCATGTGGGCTACGGAGCTGCAGCCCTTCTTCATGGGCATCATCGTCTCCGTGGTCATCGGCATCGCCCTGACGCTCCCCATCTCCTCCGCTGCCATCTGCGCCGCCCTGGGCCTCACGGGTCTGGCCGGAGGTGCCGCCGTAGCGGGCTGCTGCGCCCAGATGGTGGGCTTCGCCGTTATGAGCTTCCGGGAAAATCGCTGGGGCGGTCTGGCCGCCCAGGGCCTGGGCACCAGTATGCTGCAAATGGGCAACATCGTCCGCAACCCCCGTATTTGGATCCCTCCCACTCTGGCCTCCGCCATCACCGGCCCCATCGCCACCTGTATCTTCCGCATGGAGATGAACGGTGCGGCGGTATCCAGCGGCATGGGCACCTGCGGCCTGGTGGGTCAGATCGGCGTATATACCGGCTGGCTGGCGGATATTGAGGCCGGTACCAAGGCCGCCATCACCGCCACCGACTGGCTGGGCCTGGTGCTGATCTGCTTCGTCCTCCCGGCTATCCTGAGCTGGCTCATCGCCCTGCCTCTGCGCAACTGGGGCTGGATCGGTGAAAACGACCTGAAGCTGGACCTGTGACGCAGTATAGTTATAGTTAAGGTGCATCCACGCTGAGGCCACCCGAGAGGGTGGTCTCAGCGTATCAAAAAAGCCTCGCAGAGTTTGCCGCCCGCAGGCGGCAAAGAAATA
>ERZ1026848.251-NODE-251-length-30690-cov-33.273609_pt1 | contig 30690 bp, 33 predicted proteins | sample MGYA00380154_ERZ1026848 | MGnify/ENA primary metagenome ERZ1026848 (study PRJEB33269, sample SAMEA4719790) | human gut metagenome | biome: human-associated habitat; feature: organic feature; material: feces | place: Cameroon | collected 2013-10 ...
GATAGTTGGCGCTCTCCGCCCCGGCGTTGGTGATGGCGTTGAACAGAGTGCTCTTGCCCACGTTGGGCAGTCCCACGATTCCTAATTTCATATCTTCATTTTCTCCTTTATTTTCGAGGAAGAAAGTTGCAGAATAATGGCTTAATCTCGCGATTTTCGGAACTTTCTTCAATTATAAACTTTTTGGCGGGTGATTTACTCACCTTTTACTCACCTTTTACGCGCTTTTGGCTTCTTCAAATTGACGCACAGCTTGAAACAGGGAGTCATCGGTCACGTGGACGTATTTGTCCATCGTGGTCTTGATACTGGCATGACCCAACAGCTTTTGCAACACCTTGGGCGGCATCCCGCGCTCGATTGCCCGCGTAGCATAGGTGTGGCGCAGGGCGTGCATACAGAAGTGCTCTATACCCGCCGTGTCGCACAGCTTATATAAATGCGTATCATAGCTGCTGTTCTTTGCAGGCATTCCGGTACGGAAGTTGATAAAGACAAGGTCACGCATATTCATCTTTGTCTTTTCCGCTGTCCGCCGGTCAACGTAGGTCAGCTCTTTATCCAGTTCGGGAGCTTCTTTGCGGTATTCCCGGACTTGATACAAGTCCCACAGGATTTGATAGGCAGCATCCGTTAACGGTATCGTGCGGTAGCTTTTCTTGGTTTTCGGAGGCCCTGCCCGCCACTCCTGCTGCTTATAGCGGAACTCCAGCGTCTTATTGACCGTCAGCGTGTGCCGTTCCCAGTCAATAGCGTCCCATGTCAGGCCAATCATTTCGCCGGTACGCAAGCCTGTCTCCAAAATCAAGGCGTACTGCGCATAGTTGTGGGAGCGCCTTGCTGCCTCCATGAACTTCGCCTGCTCCGTGACCGTCAGAAAGTGGATTTCATCCGGCGCTTTTACAGAGGCTTCAAACCGCATCCCGTCCAGCGGGTGTGTGTCAATCAGCCCGTTTTCCTTGGCAGCCTTGAACATCGTCCCCATCGTGATATAGGTCTGTCGGATAGTCGAACCTGCATAGGAGGCGGTCATGCTGTTAAGTACAGTTTTGCAGTGCATGGGCTTCACGTCCGTCAGCAGCATATCACCCAATATGGGCTTTACATTCTTTTCATAACGTTCCCGATAGTTCCGTATGGTGTTCGCAGCCAAGCCGGTGAGCAGATTTTCTCGCCAAAATGTTTCCCATGCGTTTACCGTCATAGGGACAGGCTTCGGTTTTACCGACGGGTACAGTTGATGAAACTGCTGCTCTTTCTGCCAGTTTTGGGCATCCCTCAAATTCTGAAAGCACTTTTCCAAACGCTTTCCTGCTTTGTCTGTGCATCGTGCGTAGTACAGGCCATCTTTTCTTTGACCTATACCTTTTCCAAGCTCTTTTCCTTTCAAACTTTTTCCCATATTTAGCTCCTCTCTGCCACAGAGAAATGAGCCATGTAACGCGATAATTGTACCACGGTAGCTTCACTTTCTCAATAGATAAACGGTATTTTTCTTAACTGCAAGGTGCAGAAATGCCCTGCCTCACAGCGGCGACAGGGCATCCCGCGCCCATCAAACGACGAAGCGGCCGGAAATGAATTCCTCAAATTCTTTTCGCTTGACCAGTTTCCGACTGCCCACATACAGTACGAAGGGACAACCTTCCTCCCGCAGCATGGCGTCAATACGATTGATGCCGATATTGGAGTATGCAGCGGCTTCTTTGATAGTAAGCAACAGCTTTTTGTCAATAGGGATACGTGAGTCTGAATCCATGGCGTTCACCTTTAGATTGTTTTGTCGTCAAAAAGAAACGCCTGAAATACCGTCCCGTCATGGAGCAAAAACCGCCCACGCGACGTTTTGGGGATACGGTCAGCAGCATCCGTACTGTCAAGGATGATTTGAGAAAGGACGTTATCTGCTCGTCCGCAGATGCGGCAGTCGATGTTATTTTTGATTTGCCCCGCGAGGATGTTGGCATCAGGCCGCTGCGTAGCCAAAATTAGATGAATACCAAAAGCGCGCCCCTGCCGTGCGATAGTAGCCAGCCTGCTCTCCACCTGCGCGACCTGCTCTTTCTGCTCTTTGCTCAAGCCGGTCTTGTCCAGCACCTCTGCTACCTCATCGCAAGCGAAGATATAGCGGGGCAGGTCTTCGTTCATGGCGGCGTTGTATTCACCCAAATTGGCGCAGCCAACATTTTTGAAAAGCCGCTTGCGTTCCTCCAAGATAGCAAGAAGTTCGTCAAGCAGAGGCACCAGTTCCTCCAAGGCAAGGCAAAAGCGGCAATGTTCGTGCCAAACGGCGGGGTAATCCACGCCGCCCTTAAAGTCCGCAACGCAGACCACCGCACCCTTTTTGATGGCTTCCATTACCATCAGTTTGAGCAAAACGCTTTTCCCGCTGCCGGTAGAGCCTCCGAGGAGAATGTGCGGTGTTGTTGCCAAGTTTACGGTCACAAGCCCAGCAAGGCCGCGTCCCAACACCAGCACAAAATCATCGCGGTTCAGGTAACAGTTCGCCCATGGAAGCATAGCAGGCAGCGCGCCACTGGCGGACACAACTCTCAGGCGCACGGTACGGTTATTCGCTCCTTGCTCAATAGACACGATATTGATATTCAGTGCACTTTCCAGCTTTTCACGATAGTCCTCAAATTGCGCGAGATGTACGCCGTGATTGAGAAAGGTCAACACCTCCACAGCTTCATCTTCCTTGTGTCGGTCGATGAGGACGGGATATTCTCCCGCTGCGTTTTTCAGCCCAATGCGCTGAATGTCTTGTGCGATGGAGAGAAAACCATGCGGCAGTCCCGCCGCAGCCGTTCCAAAAGCCGCCAGCATTACGCCGAAGATGGCGAATGCCATCCCGTACAAGCCACGCTCAAACGCGGCCAGTGCGCCATCAGGGACACTCAGCATCGTCAAGAGGAACAGCAGCACGAAAGCAACCACGGCAACGATTGCCCTCGTCCGCGTCTGACGGTCTGAGCAAATATTTTTCGCTCCTTTTTTTATAAAAAGCCACAGTACTGTAAGCTTAAAATCTGATGTCATAGGAGTCTCCTTTTACATTTGTATTTTGTAACTGTAACGAAGTTGGGTGGGGTAATACTGCCCCACCCAACTTACTAAACAGCATAGGATTTGGGCTATTATTCTGACAAGGGCATCCGTTCCAATGCTTCGGCTCGCAACTCATTGTAGCCTGCATATCCCGCCATTGATTGTGTATGTCGGTGATAACTATCTCCATCACGGAAGCAATATGTTATATCCGTCAAGCGGCGAAAGAACTGCTCAATTGGGTCAGATTTTTGCATATTTGAGGGAACCATAAAGGTATACAATGTTTCCGGCGGAAAGATGGATGCGATATAGACCTCATTCCAAAGTGCAAAAATATTGGCATAGCGAGCATGGATTTGGGACTTATACTTGTCCAAAATTGAAAGTAGCACTCCGTATGGAATATTGCCCTTAAACTCGTCCAGAAACAGTATAGGTTGCCCCCGATAAAGGTCAAACCCACCGTTTAGATAATCCGTAACGTGGTAGATTTTACTTTCGCCGTATTCTTCGCAAAGTTCCACATATTTGTAAGATTTTCCCGTGCCGGAATCGCCTACCAAATAATGTGAATTGATTTTCCGCGCCACAGGTGTTTCGCGGCGTTTCCTGTCCATATACTCTGCTGTGACCATGCGCTCATATCGGCGAAAACGGAACTCCTGTTGAAATATCTCCTCAGGCGTCAGGCCGGCATCCAGCAAAGCAGCGATTTCGTCCAAGTCACTGCGCTTGCCCTGCGCCGCCTTGATTTCACCATGACGGATAATGCAGATAACCGCTTCGCCCTTTTCATCAAAAGGCGGCTGCTTTTCAATATAGGCTTCTGCCTGCTTTTTGTTGCCCTTGGTGGCCTCAAAGTGCGTCCCCGCGGCATAGCTCATTTTTACCGCAGAAAACCGCATCGCCTTGACATCCTCAAGAACCATATGTACGTGCGGCAGCCCATCCGCTGAAACGCAGAACGCCCATGCCCCTGTCCGTTCTGTGCCGCCTATCAGCCACTCGTCCCGTAGGCGGGAGCATATTTCTTCTGGTGTACCCTCGTATCCATGTTCAGCAGGATTATTTAGCACCGCAAACCAAGACTTGGTAACGGTATCCTTCACTGTCGTTCTCCTTTCCCGACGGGATAGCTATAATCCATCCCTTGCCGTTTTTTCAAAATGTGCAAATTTCGGTCTTGACCGCCCCAGATAGGGGAGCCCACGGAGACTTTTTATGAAGCCCCGTGGGCTTTAATGGGGGCGGTCGAGTCAAGTTTTCAAAACATGAATGTTTTCAGCGGTCACGGTAATAACCACCTTTTTGTCAATGTAGTAAAGATGAATAACCATCCCATCAAATCTAATGTTTGGATTTTTTGCCGCATCTTCCACTGAAATCTTAGATTCCCCAGGAACCGATACCCTAACGGACATATAGCCCCGGTCGGTGCAGAGAACATTGTAGTAGGTGCCGTCTGCCTTGTCAGTTTTTTCTCCCTCCGCATAAACGTACTTCGGCGTGATTCCCGTCAAAAGGAACCGATCTCCCAACGTTGAAGCCACGTCAACCTTAATATCTTTAATTTTAATCATGTTTTTTGTTCCTCTCTTCTATCTTTTGGTTTGTCGATCGATCGTGCCTCCAGTATATCTCACACTTCCCGCGAAAACGTTGCGTCGCACGCAACGTTTTTCAAAATAATGGAGCTATAATATTAAGATTTATTCAAAACTTGAGAGCAAGGGTTTTCCACATGCGTCAAGGAGCAAATTAATTTTCTCTAAATTCCACCCCTGTGTACGCCCATATCTATAAATAGGGCGCCACGGTTCATACGAATCCCACCACGCATCTTCTTCTGTACAGGGGACTTTCAAGGCAGCTATAATTGCCGCCAACCCCTTAGGCGTCAAACAAATTCCCTCGTTTATAATACGAGAGATTGTGGAGTTGCTCATACCGGTCATCCGAGCAAGCTCCGCGTTTGACATATTCAGTTCTTCTTTCCTATAGAAAATTTTTTCTCTGATAGGAATAGGTGGGGTAAAGAATTCTTTTGGCACGTCACCGACTCCATCCACGTGGATGAAGTTGATCATGGTAACTAAATCGCTTCACCGACACCAACAGCAGATACGATGGTCTTTTCTCCAACAACCATACAATCGCCTCCTCCGTGGTGTTTTTAGCGGTTATGAATTTTTGCTTTCAGGGAATGTTGAGCAACGAAATTTTGTTAGTGCTGCTGCTCGGTGAAAAAATAGGCAAAGTATCCCGCAAAACAGTCAAAAAGTCAAAGTTTTGTGCATAAAACAATCTAATAGCTCTCCTTTCAAGATAAAAACGCAAAAAAAGGCAGTTATCCCCAAAAGGGATAACTGCCTATAATAATGGTGACTGAAAAATGGTGCTAATGCACCTCATTAAAAAACATCTTCGTAATTATAATTCTATATTACCATATATTGTGTAAATGTCAAGCAGAAATTCAATATATTGCAATTCACACCCTATACGACCGCATGACTTGCAGAACGGCGGCCTTTTGCGTGTCGGTCAGCACTTTCCATTCCTTCAGCAGTTCCCGCACCTCCGGCGATACCTCCACCATTTCGTCTTGCGCGAAGAACTGCGCCACGGTGATACCGAACGCGCCGCATAAAGCCTCCAACGTGGACACGCTTGGAAGTGTACCACGGCGGAAAATATTAGAAACCGTATTGGGCGACAACTTCGCCTCTTTTGCGATTCGATAGTCCGACCAGCCGCGCTCCTGCTGAAGCTGCCTTAATTTCTGCAAAACGTCCATACAGCACCTCACTTGTTGGATATATTATATCCTCAAGCATGGTGGTATAGAAATATCATAGTTGTGACTTGTATAGCGCATAGAATGGTGATATACTGAGCACAGCAATACAACAGAAAAGGAGGAACTTCCATGAGAAGAATAGGTATTCTCTTGCTGACACTGGTGATGTTGTTTTCCCTCGCTGCCTGTGGGGCGAAAGATACGCAGACCATCAAGGTCGAAGATAAGCAGGATACTGAACAGACTGCCTCAGGTACGGCAGCGAACGAAAACCAGCCCGCCGCTGATCTGCAAAAGCCGGAGGACAAAACGACTACGCCGGACGCTGCTGCGAACGATGACAAGCAGGAAGAAACCAAGACCGATGATACCAAGAAGGACGGGCAGAAACCCGACACATCCGAAAAGGACGATGTAAAGCAGGATGAGCAAAAGCCCGCTGACAATAAGCAAGATACCTCCAAGGCGGACACTAAGACCGACACGAAGACTGATAACAAGAGCGACACCAAGACAGAGACTCCCTCTCAGAAGCCCTCTACTCCCAGCCATGACAACGGCAGCCTGACTACTGCTCAGGTGAAGGAGCTGCAGCGTTGGTATGGCGTGAGTGCTGACGGTCAGTGGGGCGCGGGTTCCAAGAAGGCAGCCGGCGGACGTACCGCTGATGAAGCATGGGCGTACTACCAGCAGAACAAGAAAGACACCACCCCGGAGGAGACAACAAAACCTGCGGACAAGCCCGACGACAACTCCACAGGCGGCACGACCACGCCTCCCGCAACACCCACCACTCCTTCCGAACCCGCAAAGCCTACCAAAGCGGACATCGACTGCGAACAGGCTATGAGAGTGGGTAACGCCTACGCAGAGAGCCTTGGTTTTATGATTTGGGACGGAGCCGGTGGTCATAATCCCCCGGTATTCCTTGAGCGCGATTGTCCTGAGTCCTGCTGGAATCAGGAGTGGGTTGAGGCTACAATTAAGAGAAATATTGATTTCCTTGCAAGTCAGTTGGAAAGCGCCACGGGCGAGAAGCCTTCTGATGCCCCTTATGGGTCTTATGCAGCCAACTGCGTCGTTCGGTGGAATGCCTCTGCTGGGTATCACGAAATTTATATCTATTATTGATTCTTACATAAAAGGAGAGAGGCCGCCAGCCTTGCTGGTGGCCTCCCTTCTGCTTTTGTTCATTACATGGCTCACCCTTGGCACTCACCTTTACTCACCCTTTTGCCGGGGAGATACATTGATTTACATGGACTTATGTGAGCCAAAAAGTTTTGAATTATTCAAAATATGGAGATATATGGACATTTATGAAGATACTTTGCCGATGGGAGCACCCTCGATTCCTAATTTCATAATGCTTTCTATCTCCTTATTTTTCAAGGGTTTTCGGCACTTGAACAGCACTTACTGTACCATTACTGTACCATTTTGGTTTTGCTGCACTTTTTCAAATTGTAATAAACTATAGCATATAACGTCCTTCTTCACAAGCCATCGTGCGAAAAAACTCTCCACTTATTCGCAAATCTTCCGGAGCCACTTGCATTCTCTTTCTCTGGCTAATACTGGTTTTCTTAGTTAACTCTCTAAGCAAATCTGTAAAGCAGTGCGCAACGCCCGGCATCGCGCCATTTGACGTGATGCCGGGCTTCATGTTCAGTTCCATTCCTCAGCCAAGAGGAAGTCGCGGATAGAGTCATACGCGCTAAATTCGCGGCTCACCGTCTCATCGGAGGCAAACAGACACTTCGAATTTTTACCTGCCTTTTTCTCAAGCCGCTGTGCGAAAAAATCTTCAGCCGCCGCCAGCCCCCGAAACGGCTTATTTGTGCAGAAGCTGGAAGCCCATGATGACCGCGCCCAGCACCACCAGCACGATGCCGGTGGCGCGGTTGAGGGTCTTGGGCTGCGCTTTGTTGGCAAAAACGGCGGCGATACGCGCCCAGATCAGCGTAAAGATCACGCACAGCACCCATGCGAGGGGATCCGGCATACCGCCGATGGCGAAGTGGGACACTGCACCCGTCAGCGCCGTGAAGGCCATAATGAACACACTGGTGCCTACGGCGGTCTTCAGCTCATAGCCCAGCACGCTGGTCAAAATCAGCAGCATCATCATGCCGCCGCCCGCGCCCACAAAGCCGCAGATAAAGCCGATCATGACGCCGCAGACCACCGACTGGATCGCCCGCTTTTTGGCGGACACCTGCGCCATGGACTCCTTGGTGGTCATGACCGGGCGCACGATGAACTTGATACCCAGCAGGAACGTCATGAACACGGCGAAGCCGCCCATGGTCGCCGAGGGCAGCAGACTGGCGGCGTAGCTGCCCACCACCGTGAAGGTCAGCACGCTCGCCATCATGATGAGGCCGTTCTTCACGTCCAGATTTTTGTTCTTATGGTAGGTGTAGGCCGAGACGGCGCTGGCCAGCACGTCAGCGGACAGGGCGATGCCCACCGCCATATAGGGCTCGATGCCCAAAAAAGTAATCAGCATGGGGCTGATGACCGCGGCGGCGCTCATCCCGGCAAAGCCGGTGCCGAGACCCGCGCCCATACCCGCAAAAAACGTTACAAGGATCGTCACTAAGATCTGCATGGGTTATTCTTCCGCCTCCAAAATATCATTCAGGTTTTTCTCCATGATCTCCATGGCCGCAAAAAAAGCGCGCCGCGCCCCGTCGTCCATATCGGCAAACAGCCGCTGGAAAAAGGCGCTCTGGAGCTGCCGCCCCCGCGCTATGACAGGCTGCGCCTTGTCCGTACACAGCAGCTCCGTCTTGCGGCGGTCGCCCGCCGCCTGCCGCCGGGTGAGGTATCCCTCCTGCACCAGCCGGTCCACGTTGACGGACACCAGATTTGCCTTGAGACAGCGCAGCTCCACCACGTCTCTGGCCGTTTTGTAGGTAGGGTTATTCCCCAGAAACATCAGGATATCAAAGGCTGTTTTCGACAGTCCCAGCTCCCGGCACAGCGGCTTGCACACCGCGTTGTACGCCAGTGCCAGCTTCCGCGAGAACTCTATGCCCAGCGCCATGTTATCGCCCCCTTTTAATCATTCGTTTTTGAATCGTTCACTTTTGATGTATTATAGTACCGCATCCGCCGCTTGTCAATAGGCTGGCAAAGGTTTCCGGCGGGGCACGCCGCAGGGCGGCATGCCCCGCCAAACTTCTTGTTGACTTTTCAACAAGCCTCTGATAGTATGACACTTGTTGACAATTCAACAAGCAGGGGGTCTCTTTCATGGAGCGGTTTGAAACCTTTACGGTGCTGCTGAACCGGATCAGCCGGAACATACGGCGCATAAAAAATCAGGAGATGACGGAGCTGGGTCTGCGCAGCGTCCACATCTCCTGCCTGTACTACCTGTATCGGGGAACGGACATGACGGCGGCGGCGCTTTGCGACCACTGCGAGGAGGATAAGGCCACCATCTCCCGGGCGCTTTTGTATCTGGAGGAGCAGGGCTACCTGGCCGGCAGAGAGACGGGCAAGCGTTACAAGACGCCGCTGCGTCTGACGGACAAGGGCCGGGCGGTCGGTGCGCGGATCTCTGCGCGGATCGAGGCCGTTCTGGCGGAGGTCAGCCGGGAGCTGACCGAGGAGGAGCGCGCCAGCCTGTATAAGAGCCTGACCGCCATCAGCGATGGTCTGGAACGGCTGGCGGCAGAAAGGAAGGAACAGTGAAAACAAGGATCATCGTAGATTCCACGGCAGATCTGATGCCGGGATACAAGGAGCAGGTCCGCGTGGTGCCTCTGACGGTGCACTTTGGCGACCGGGAGTATATCGACGGCGTGACCATCGACCACAAGACCTTTTATGAAAAGCTGGTGGAGGAGGACACCCTGCCCACCACCAGTCAGGCCACGCCGGACGCCTTCGCCAAGGAATTCGAGGCGGCGAAGCAGGCGGGCGAGAGCTGCGTGGTCATCACGTTGTCCGGTAAGCTCTCCGGCACCTGTCAGAGCGCGTCCATCGCCGCAGCGGACTACGAGAACGTATATGTGGTGGACAGCGGCACCGCCTCCGTGGGCGGCGGCGTCCTGACAGAGCGGGCGCTTCAGCTGCGGGACGAGGGGCTGTCCGCGCAGGAGATCGCGGCGCGGCTCAATGAGGAAAAGCAGCTCATTGTCACGGTGGCGCTGGTGGATACGCTGGAATACCTGAAGCGGGGCGGCCGCATCTCCAAGAGTCTGGCCTTTGCCGGAACGATGCTGCAAATTAAGCCGGTGCTGGCCGTTACGGATGGGGAGATACAGCTTCTGGGCAAGGCTCGCGGCTCCAAAATGGGCAACAACCTGCTGGCACAGGAGATCCAGAAGGCGGGCGGCGTGGACTTCTCCCGCCCCGTTCTGCTGGGATACACAGGGTTGTCCGACGCCCTGCTGCAAAAGTATATCGAGGACAGCCGCTGGCTCTGGGCGGATCACGCCGAAGCGCTGCGGTACACCACCATTGGCAGCGTCATCGGCACCCACGCCGGTCCCGGCGCCGTGGCGGTCAGCTTCTTCAAGCAAAACCGGCAATAGCCTCCTTCATACAGAAAAAGACCGCCTATAGGCGGTCTTTTTCTGTATGGTTTTTTCAGGCGAGGAAGCCCTTGAGGATGGTATCCTCCGCCTCCTCCTCCGTCAGTCCCAGCGTCTCCAGCTTCAAAAGCTGGTCACCGGCGATCTTGCCGATGGCCGCCTCGTGGACGAGCTGCGCGTCGGGGCAGTTGGCGGTGATGGCCGGCACGGACTCGATCTTGGCCTGTCCCATGATAATGCTGTCGCACTGGACGTGGCCAAAGCACTGGGCGTTTCCCACCATGATGGGGCGGAACACCTGATGGGACTGGTCCTGCGCCACAGAGCGGGAGATCACCCGGCCCTTGGCGTCGTGGCCGTTGAGCTGGATATTCATGTCGCTCTCCGCCGTCTGGCTGCCGTGGGTCAGCAGACGCTCTGTCACCACCACCTCGCTGCCGGCCTCGCAGAAGAAGTCCGTCTCGCGCTTGGTGGAGTCGATGCCCCGGATCTGGACGGTGTCCATCTGCATGGAGGCGTTCTCCCCCAGATACACCACCGTCTTGGGGTTCATCACGTTGCCGCCGGTCTGACCGGGGTCGTTCTCGCCGTAGTGCTTCTCGCTGTACCGCACCCGGGCGTTTTTGCCGATGTGGAAGGTATGCACGCCGTCGTGACGGCTCTCATCGCAGCCGGAGTTGTGGATGCCGCAGCCCGCCACGATCTCCACGTCGCAGTCGTCGCCCACGTAGAAGTCGTTGTAGACCAGCTCGCTCAGGCCGGTCTTGCTGATGATGACGGGGATGTAGCACTTCTCCCCCTTCGTGCCGGGCTTGATGCGGATGTCGATGCCCTGCTTGCCGTCGGCACGGGGCGTGATCTCAATATGCTCGGTGGACTGGCGGGCCTCGCAGCCGCTGTCCTTACGGATGTTGAAGGCGCCCACAGGCTGACCTGTCAGGTCAGCGATCTTTTCCAGCAGCTTGGCGTCAATATCGGTGATCATTGTGCGCCCTCCTTTCTCTCCAGCACGGGGCAGCCGCCCAGCGTATCCGCCAGAATGAGGGGGAATACCTCCTCGGTGCTGCCGCGGTGGGCGATCTGCCCGTTGGCGATGACCATGATCTCATCCGCCAGACGGATGATGCGCTCCTGATGGGAGATGATGATCATGGTGGCGTGACCCTCCTGATGGATCTGCTCGAAGGTCTCGGTGAGCCGGGCGAAGCTCCACAGGTCGATGCCCGCCTCCGGCTCGTCGAAGATCATCAGGTCGCTCTGCCGCGCCAGAATGGTGGCGATCTCGATGCGCTTGACCTCGCCGCCGGACAGGGACACGTCCACCTCGCGGTCCAGATAGTCGTTGGCGCACAGACCTACCTTGGTCAGATAGGCGCAGCACTTGTCCTTGCTGAGCTGCTCCTTCCCCGCCGCCAGCAGCAGCAGGTCGTGGACGGTGATGCCCTTGAACCGGGGCGGCTGCTGGAAGCCGTAGCTGATGCCCCGGCGGGCGCGCTCGGTGATGGACAGCTCCGTCACATCCTCGCCGTTATAGAGGACGCGGCCGGAGGTGGGCCGCACCAGACCCATGATGATCTTGGCCAGCGTGGTCTTGCCACCGCCGTTGGGGCCAGTGAACACCACCAGCTTATGGTCAGGAATGGTAACGGACACGTTTTTCAGAATGTCCTGCTCCCCTTCGGGAGTGGACACGCGGTAACAGATATTTTGCAGTTCCAGCATGGATAGCTCTCCTCTCTCTGAGGTAGTATCTGAAGTATACCAGAGGCACCGCCAAGGTGATGTGATATATGCAACAGTCCCTCTGGAAAAGCGTAGGCGCTTTACAACTGTGTCAGTGTAACAGATTTTCCGAAGAAAAGCAATCTTTTCCTGTATGTTTCCGGCGCAGGCGGCGCAGACAGGCGCCTTGCCCCGTCCTCCTGCATAGTATGCCGTGAGAAGGAGGCGTTCAAACATGGAACAGGAGCTGCGTTTACCCTATGACCAAAAGCTATCGGAGGCCGTCTGGCGGCGGGTGCTGCCGGAGCTGTCGCCCTTTGCCCCGCTGTCCGAGCCGGACGAGACCGCCTGCTGCATGGCTGTCCCCACGGAGGACAGTCTTGCCCGGCTGCGGCGCTTTATCGATGAGGAGGTGTCCATGGCCCGCGCCTACCGGTGCCATGCCCGCAGCGCACCCCCCGCCGCCCGCCGAACGCTGCTGCGTATGGCGGAGGAGGAGCTCTCCCACGGCCGGACGCTGCTGGCCGCCCACTACCTGATGACCGGCAAGTGCTATCAGCCCCCCGCCGCCGTGGGGCAGGAGCCGCCGCTGCCCTGGTGCCAGCTGCTGCGGGAGCTGTACCACGAGGAGACCTGCGGCGGCGCGGCCTACGCGCAGGCGTCGGAGGACACGGAGGACATATGCCTGCGGGAGCTTTTTCAGCGCTTGAGCCGGGCGGAATACGGTCACGCCGCCATGCTGCTGCACCTGCTGGAAAACTGCTTGACATCGGGGAATAACCTGCTAAAATAGGGGGCAATTCAAATGCACGAAGGAGGTCTGTGAAGATGAAAGAGTGCATCTCCCGCGAAGCGGCGCTGGCCGCCCTGAAGACGTATAACAAGGAGCCGTTCCATATTCTCCACGCCCTGACGGTGGAGGGCGTCATGCGCTGGTACGCCAACGAGCTTGGCTACGGCGAGGACGGGGATTTCTGGGCCATGGTAGGTCTGCTCCACGATATCGACTTTGAGATGTGGCCGGAGCAGCACTGCCTCAAGGCGCCGGAGCTGCTGGAAAAGGCAGGGTGCAGCGGCGAGTTCATCCACGCCGTCTGCTCCCACGGCTACGGCCTCGTGTGCGACGTGGAGCCCACCCACCAGATGGAGAAGGTGCTGTTCGCCGCTGACGAGCTGACCGGGCTCATTGGCGCCGCCGCCCGTATGCGCCCCAGCAAGAGCGTGATGGACATGGAGGTCAGCAGCCTGAAGAAGAAATACAAGGACAAGAAGTTTGCCGCCGGCTGCTCCCGCGATGTCATCCAGACCGGCGCGGAGCGTCTGGGCTGGACGCTGGAGGAGCTGATGGAGAAGACCATCCTCGCCATGCGGAGCTGCGAGGCGCAGGTCAACGGGGAGCTGGCGTCCATCACTTGAGCCGCCATATATACGAAAAAGAACACCCTGTGCGAATACGCAGGGTGTTCTTTTTGCCGAATTATACAGCTTGTTGTCGTTATTCGATGGCCACGATGTAGTAGTACACCGGCTGTCCGCCGGGCAGCGCACTGACCTCCGCATCGGGGCACGCCGTCTGGAACAGCTGCGCGGCGCGGTCGGCGTCCTCATCGGACACGCCCTCACCGGCATAGACGGTGATGAACTCGGCGCTCTTTTCCACTGCCAGCTGGGCCAGACGCTCCAGCAGCACGTCGAGGCTGCGGTCAGTACCCAGCAGCTTTCCGTCGCACAGTGCCAGATAGTCCCCCTCGTTGATGGCAAAGCCATCGAAGTCGGAGTTCCGCGCCGCATAGGTGATCTGTGCCGTGGTGACGTTGGCCGCGGCGTCGGTCATGGCCTGCAAAATATTCTGCGCGTCCGGCTCCTCCGTGTCCACGCACATCATGGCGGAGATGCCCTGCGGCACGGTGGCCGTGGGGACAACGATGACTTCCTTCTCCGTCAGGCCCACGCACTGCTGGGCTGCCATAATGATGTTCTTGTTGTTGGGCAGCACGAACACCACCTCGCTGGGGGTCTGGTCGATCTCCCGCAGGATGGCCTCGGTGGAGGGGTTCATGGTCTGGCCGCCGGATACGATACGGTCCACGCCCAGATCGCGGAACACGGCGGCAAGGCCGTCCCCGGCGCAGACCGCCAGAAAGCCGTACCGCTTCTCCGGCGCTGCCACGGCGCAGGCGCCGTTCTCCAGTTCCTCCTCGATGGCGTCCAGATCGTCGGTGGACTGGGCCTTCCGCCCCGCCGCCAGATCCGCCGCCTGGGTGCGCATATTCTCGATCTTCGCCAGCTCCAGCGTGCCGTACTTCTGGGCCTCGTTCAGGGCGTCGCCCGGCGTGTCGGTGTGGACGTGGACCTTGAAGGACTCGTCATCCTCGCCGATGACCAGACTGTCACCGATGCTGCCCAGATAGGCGCGCAGGCCGTCCAGCGGACGATCCGTGGTCTTGCGGACAGTAAACACAGTGTCGAAGGCGAAGGTGATGTCCTCGTCGCCGATGGCGGCAAAGTCCGCCTTCTCCTCGGTCTGCTCCTCCACCTCCGGGATCTCCTCACCCCGCAGGGCGCGGAGCATACCCTCCAGAATGATGAGGTAGCCCTTGCCGCCGGCGTCCACCACACCAGCCTTTTTCAGCACCGGATTCATCTCGATGGTCTCCGCCAGCGTGGCGTAGCCGGTCTTGATGGCCTCCTCCAGCACATACTCGGCGGAGTTCTGCTCCCCCGCCGCCTCCAGCGCGCGCTGGGCGGCCAGACGGGACACGGTGAGCACCGTACCCTCCGCGGGCTTCATCACCGCGCCGTAGGCAGTGGCGACGCCCTCCTGCATGGCGGCGGCCAGCTGTGTGCCGTCCGCCTCCGCCGTACCCTTGAGCACCTTGCTCATGCCCCGGAACAGCAGGGACAGAATGACGCCGGAGTTGCCGCGGGCGCCCCGCAGCAGGCCGGAGGCCGTGACCTTGGCGGCCTCGTCCACCGTGGCGGGCTGGCACTTACGCAGCTCGTTCACCGCCGTCTGGATGGTCAGGCACATATTGGTGCCGGTGTCGCCGTCCGGCACCGGGAACACGTTGAGATCGTTGATGGTCTGTTTCTGCTGGGCAATGCACGCGGCGCCGAAGGCGACCATCTGCTTGAAGGCGCCGCCGCTGATCCTATCTGTCATGTCGTATTTTCTCCTTCTTAGCGATGTCACACCGTGACGGAATCCACGCAGACGTTCACCGCCTTGACGGTGACGCCGGTGTTGAGATTGACCACATATTTGACCTCGCTCATAATGGAACGGCAGACAGTGGCGATATTGACGCCGTTTTCCACGATGATATGCAGCTCGATGGAAACGGTACCGTCGTCGTTGTAGGTGACCTTGACGCCCTTGCTCATGGCCTCCGGACGCAGCAGGTGGACAAGGCCGTCCGTCACGCTGCGCTGTGCCATGCCCTTGACGCCGAAGCAGTTGGTGGCGGCCGCGCCGGTGATCGTGGTGAACACCGCGTCGCTGATGGTGATCTCACCGTACTCAGTGGGAACTTTTATCATAGCTGACTTCCTTTCTTCGGAAATAGTAACAAATTAAATATAGGCGCAATTTAATACCGTATATTATATACTACTTTCCCCCGGAGTACAAGAGAAATTTCACAGCGCCCCTCCGCAGTGTTGAAAAAAGCGGAGAGCGGCATGACCTGCCGCTCTCCGCCTCCCTTATTTGCGCTTCCGAGTCAACCGCGGTTGCCGAAGAAGTAGTTGTAGAAATCCTGCCAGTTATCCCAGTTTCCGGGCATCTGGCCGTTGCCGCCGTTGCCGCCGTTATTGCCGCCGCTCTGGGTGTTGTCCTCCTCAGAGCCGGTGTTCTGGGGCTGGGTGTCAAAGGTCAGCTCCACCTCGATATACTGCCCGCCGCGGTAGACGGTGAGGGTCACGGTGTCACCGGCGCGGTAGCCCTTCATGGCGGCTGACAGATCCTGCCGGGAGGTCAGGGTCTTGTCGCCCATCTTGGTGATGACATCGCCCAGACGCAGACCTGCCTTTTCACCGGCGCCGCCCTTCACCACAGAGTAGACGAACACGCCCTCCGTGACGTCGATATTGAACTGTGCCGCCATCTGCTCGTTCATGGTACCGGCGGTGATGGCCATGTAGGCCTTATCCGTCACGGCGCCGTTTTCCATAATGTCGGTGATGATGCTGCGCACGTCGCTGATGGGGATAGCAAAGCCCAGACCCTCCACAGTGGTGCTGGAGTAGCTGGAGTACTTGGCGGACACGATGCCCACCACCTCGCCGTACAGGTTGACCAGCGGGCCGCCGGAGTTGCCGGGGTTGATGGAGCAGTCCACCTGGATCATGTTGAAGGGGGTACCGTCCACGTTAATGGCGCGGTCACAGCTGGACACGATGCCCTGACTCATGGAGAACGTCAGCTCGCCCAGCGGGTTGCCGATGGCCAGCACGGTGTCGCCCACGTTGACGTCGGCGCTCTCGCCCAGCGTCACAGGCTGCAAGCCGGCAGCGTTGATCTTCAGCACCGCCACATCGTAGTCGCTGTCGCCGCCGACGACGGTGGCATCGTAGGTATCGCCGTTATACAGCGTCACCTGCACGGAGCTGGCGCCGCTGACCACATGGTAGTTGGTGACCACATAGCCGTCCTCGGTGATGATGAAGCCGCTGCCGGAGGAGGCGGACTGGGTGGTCTGACCGAAGATGTTGGTGCTGGTGGCGGAGCAGTTGATGGACACGGCGCTGTTCACCACGGAGGCGTACACCGTCGCCGGATCCATCTTCGTCTGGCCGTCCACCTTCTTGACCTGCACCGTCACCGGCTGGCGGTCGCTCTGCTGGATGGTGGTTTTACCGCTGTTGCTGCCGCTGTTGGCGATGGCCGCGCCGCCCCAGCCCGCCAGACCGCCTGCCACGGCGCAGGCCAAGATCAGCGCCGTCACCTTTACGGCGGCGCGGTGGAAGAAGCCCTGCTTTTTCGGCTGCACCGGCAGCTGCACCGGCACCCGGTTGGGATCGGGGGCGTAGTCGTCGTGGGGCAGCTGATCCCGATTTGTATAGCGGTACTGGTCGCTGTTTCTGAAATCGTCGTTGTAGTACATAAAGAATGCCTCCTTTTTCGGCAAGTTCTGTGTTTTGGCTTGTAGCGGTGGGCAAATCGTGGTATGATACCGCCGCCGGAAACTGTTTTCTTTTCTATGTCTATTAGGATAAACAGTTTCCTTAATCCAAGCTTTAAGTTTGCGCTGGAAATTTTAACTTTTTGAAAACGAGGTGAACGCCATGCTGCGGATCGACCAGCTGCGGCTGCTGCCGGATGAATCGGAAGATGTGCTGCTGCACAAGTGCGCCCGGCTGCTGCGGGTAGCGCCGTCGGCGCTGACAGGCCTGACGGTGCTGCGCCGCGCCATCGACGCACGGGAGAGCCTGACCTTCGTGTACACCGTGGCGGTCTCCGTCCCGCAGGAGGCCGCGCTGCTGCGCCGCTGCCGGGATAAGCGCGTCACCGCCTACACGCCGGAGCAGTACGCGCTCCCCGCCCCCGTCGCCCCGCCGGAGGTGCGCCCCATCGTGGTGGGCGCGGGGCCTGCCGGACTGTTTGCCGCGCTGGTGCTGGCAAAATGCGGCGCACGCCCCATCCTGCTGGAGCGGGGACAGTGCGTGGAGCAGCGGCAGCGGGACGTACAGCGTTTCTGGGCCACCGGCCAGCTGGACACGGAGAGCAACGTCCAGTTCGGCGAGGGCGGCGCCGGGGCGTTTTCCGACGGCAAGCTGAACACCGGCACCCGCGACCTGCGCCACCGCTTCATCATGGAGGAGCTGGTGTCCTGCGGCGCGCCGGAGAGCATCCTCACCGACGCACTGCCCCATGTGGGCACCGACAAGCTGCACATCGCCCTGCAAGCCCTGCGGCGGCAGCTGTTGGCGCTGGGCGCGGACATCCGCTTCGGCGCACGGCTGGAGGGACTGACGATACAGGCCGGTGCCGTTACAGCCGTCACCGTCCGGCAGGGGGGACAGCTTTACACCCTCCCCGCCCGGCAGGTCGTGCTGGCGCTGGGTCACAGCGCCCGGGATACCTTTGAGATGCTGTACGACGCGGGTCTTGCTATGGAACAGAAGCCCTTCGCTATGGGGGTGCGCATCGAGCACCGGCAGTCAGCAGTGGACGCCGCCCGTTACCGAAAGCTGGCGGGTCACCCCTCCCTGCCCCCCGCCACCTACAAGCTGTCCTGCCATCTGCCCAACGGACGCAGCGCCTTTTCCTTCTGCGTCTGTCCCGGCGGACAGGTGGTGGCCGCCGCGTCGGAAACGCGGCGCGTGGTCACCAACGGCATGAGCGAGTACGCCCGCGGCCGGGAGAACATCAACGGCGCGCTGCTGGTGAATGTCACCCCCGCCGACTTCCCGAACGACCACCCTCTTGCGGGCATCCGGCTCCAGCGGCAGCTGGAGGACGCCGCCTTCGCCTTGGGCGGCGGCGACTACCGCGCCCCCTGCCAGCGGGTGGAGGATTTTCTGGCAGGCCGCCCCTCCGTAGGGCCGGGGGATGTACATCCCAGCTATCTGCCCGCCGTCACCTACACCGATCTGCACCGCTGCCTGCCGCCCTTTATCAGCGAGACGCTGGCGCTGGCGCTGCCGGAGCTGGGGCGAAAGCTCCGGGGCTACGACGACCCCGACGCCCTGCTCACCGGTGTGGAGACCCGCTCGTCCTCCCCGGTGCGGCTGGTGCGGGATGAACACTATGAGGCCAATATCCGCGGTGTGTACCCCTGCGGCGAGGGCGCCGGCTATGCCGGCGGTATCCTGTCCGCCGCCGCTGACGGGATGCGCTGCGCAGAAAAAATACTGGAGGTATACAGATGAAGAAAATTGCCGTTCTCGCAGATTATTTGGAGCCGTCCCACCACGCGCTCATCGACAGCACCGCCGCACGCTGCGGCTTTGCGGTGGACTACTACCCCGACGGCCAGGTGCCGGCGGAGCTGGCCGGCACCTATGAGGTGGTGCACGGGATGCCCAAGCCCGGCGACCTGAAGGCCTTCACCGGCATGAAGTGGTTCTGCGGCAGCTTTGCCGGTGTGGACTCCTATCTGGCTGACGCCCTGTACCCCTCGCCGGAGGTGATCCTGAGCAACTCCTCCGGCGCCTACGGCGTCACCATCGCCGAGCATCTCATCCTGGTCACGCTGATGCTGCTGCGCCACGCCGACACCTATCTGCGCCATGCCGATGCCCACCGCTGGGGGCCGGTGATGCCCATGCGCTCCATCATTGGCAGCACCATCACGGTGCTGGGTACCGGCGACATCGGCACGGAGTTTGCCCGCCGCGCCAAGGCCATGGGCGCCAAGGAGATCCGGGGCGTCCGCCGCACCAAGAAGGCCGCCGGCCCGGCCTTTGACGGGGTGTACACTCACGCGGAGCTGGACAGCCTGCTGCCGGATACCGACATTCTGGTGATGGCGCTGCCCTCCACGGCGGACACCGTGGGCATCCTGTCCCGCGAGCGCATCGCCCTGCTGCCGGAGACGGCCTATGTGGTCAACGTAGGCCGCGGCACCGCCATTGACCAGTCCGCGCTGGTGGAGGCGCTGAACGCCGGGAAGCTGGCAGGCGCGGCGCTGGACGTGTTTGAGAAGGAGCCCATCCCCGCGGGCGACCCGGTGTGGGACGCCAAGAACCTGCTCATCACGCCCCACATCTCCGGCCAGATGAGTCTGGGCTACACCCGCGACAAAAACGTGGCCCTGTTCTGCGAGGATCTGGAAAACTACGCCGCAGGCCGCCCGCTGAAGCGGTATGTGGACCGCAAGATCGGTTATTGAGCCGCCCTGCAACGCAAAAAAAGAGAGACGTTCCTCCGGGAACGTCTCTCTTTTTGCACTCACAGCAGTCTGCCCACGCCTACGAACAGGCAGCCCAGCCCCAAAAAGGCGATGATGAGCAGCATCACCACCGGCCAGAACCGCTTGCCCATGACCTGCGGGTCCATGAAGGGGTAGGGGTAGCAGTGTTTCGTGTGGCCGATGGGCTTTCCCGTGGCGCCCCGCGCCATACCGAAGGCGAAATACGCCAGCGGCAGCGCCAGCCAATACAGGGCGTGCCGCACCGCCAGACCGCTTTTGTCCTGCCACAGCAGCCACTGCACCACCGTCAGCCATGGCACGATATAGTGGACGCACAGGTTGCCGAAGCTGCTCAAGCCAATATCCGACAGGCTCTTGCCGCCCTTGGTGGCCGACGGCACCAGCACCCACTGATAGATCAGGTGGGTCACGAAGATGCACAGCGTCATGCTCAGCGCCGTGGCGGGGGCGCTGAGCAGCCGGAACACGCCGCTATCGGGGAAGAAGCTGCTGACGCCCAGCGCCAGCTGGTATACCGCCAGCAGCAGATTGCTCAAATTGGTGTAGAACACGAAGAAGCCGGGGCGGATATGACCCGTGGCGGGCAGGGTGGAATGGAACACCAGCCCCGCCGCACCCAGCAGGAAAAGGAAAATCGCCGATATGCCCAGCATCATTCCACCCTCAGCTCCCGCAGCCGCGCGATCTCCCGGGCGTATCCCGCCAGATCGTTGGGTGTCTCCAGAATAAAGGGCAGCTCCCGCAGCGCCGGGTGGTTGACGATGCGGCCGAAGGCCGCCTCCCCCAGATACCCCTCGCCGATACGGGCGTGGCGGTCCTTGTGGGCGCCCAGCGGGTTCATGCTGTCGTTGATATGTACCGCCTTCAATTTTGCAAGGCCGATGACCCGGTCAAACTCCGTCAGCACGCCGTCGATATCCCCGGCGATGTCGTAGCCCGCGTCGGAGACGTGGCAGGTATCCAGACAGACGCCCACCTTGTCCCCCAGCTCTGTGTGATCGATGATCTCTCGCAGCTCCTCGAAGCGGCCGCCCACCTCCGAGCCCTTGCCGGACATGGTCTCCAGCAGCACCATAGTGTGGTATTCCGGCCGGAGGATGGCGTTGAGGGTCTCCGCGATCTGGCGGATGCCCGTCTCCACCCCCTGCTCCGTGTGGCTGCCGGGATGGAAGTTGTAGTAGTTCCCCGGCAGGTATTCCATGCGTTTCAGGTCGTCCGCCAGCGTCATGCGGGCAAACTCCCGGGTGCGCTCTGTCTTGGAGCAGGGGTTGATGGTGTAGGGCGCGTGGGCCACCAGCGGCCCGAAGCCGTTTTCCGCCAGCAGCGCCCTCAGCGCCGCCGCGTCGTCGGGGTCGATGGCCTTGGCCTTGCTGCCCCGGGGGTTCCGGGTAAAAAACTGGAATGTGTTGGCGCCGATATCCAGCGCCGTCCGCCCCATGGCCAAAAAGCCGTCGGAGGCGGATAGGTGACAGCCGATCGTCAGCATGGTGTTGCTCCTTTCAGATGGCCAGCGTCCCTACGTCCGCTCTGCCGTTTTCAATGGTGAGGAGGCCGCAGGTGGGGCGCAGCGGGTCGCCGGCAGCGCCGGGGTTCAGCACCAGCAGCGCGCCGTCGTTGTCCACCATGGGGCGGTGGGTGTGGCCGAACAGCAGTAGCTGCGCGCCGCACTCCCGGGCGGCCCACACCGCCCGCATCACGTCGGACTTCACGCCCCGTGTATGGCCGTGGAGCATCAGGATGCGCACGCCGCCCAACTCAATAAGCCGCTCCGGCTGGTCGCAGCTGCCGTAGTCACAGTTCCCCGGCACACCCTCCATGGGCAGCATGGGAAACGTCTGCCGCAGCTTTTCCAGATCCCGCTGGCAGTCGCCCAGATGCAGCACATAGTCGGGGCGGGTCAGCTCCACCGCCCGTATCAGGTTATCCACCTTGCCGTGGGAATCGGATACCACTAAAATCTTCATAGCTTCCTCGCAGTCTGTATTCTCAGAGGGCATCTTACCACAAAACGGTTGAAAATACAATTCATTTCCCGTATGATGGTAGGGAGTGAAAGGAGGCGGTATCATGACAGGAGGTGTGGTGGAGCTGGATCTCCACGGCATGAATACCTATCAGGCGCAGATCGCGGTGGACGCCGCCCTGCGCCGGGCCGGTCTGGGCACCTACCGACTGCGGCTGATCCACGGCTATCGCGGCGGCACAGCCATCCGGGATATGCTGTGGCTGACCTACGGGCATCGCAGTCAGGTCAAGCGCATGGTCAGCATCAGCGAGGGAGTGACCGAGCTGGTGCTGCGGGAATACTGAGAAGGGGCGTGGCGGTATGCGGCTTGCACAGATACAGATGGCAGTCACGGCGGACAAGGCGGAAAACCTCCGGCGCGCGGAGACGCTGCTGGCCTCCGTGAAGGGGGCTGACATGGCGGTGCTGCCGGAGATGTTCTGCTGCCCCTACGACAACGGCTGCTTCCGCGCCTACGGCGAGGCGGAGGGCGGTGCGGCGTATCAGATGCTGTCCCGCGCCGCTGTGGAAAACCGCCTGTGGGTGGCGGGCGGCTCCCTCCCGGAGCTGGACGGCGGCAGGGTGTACAACACCAGCTATGTCTTTGCGCCGGACGGACGGTGCGCGGCGCGGCACCGGAAGATGCACCTTTTCGACATCGACGTAGACGGCGGCCAGCGGTTCCGGGAGTCGGACACCCTGACCGCCGGGGACGACGTGACGGTGTTCGACACGCCTTGGGGCAAAATGGGGCTTTGCATCTGCTTCGACCTGCGGTTTCAGGAGCTGTCGCGGCTGATGACGCTGGCGGAGGCGCAGGTGCTGCTGGTACCGGCGGCGTTCAACATGACCACCGGCCCCGCCCACTGGGAGCTGCTGTTCCGGCAGCGGGCCGTGGACAACCAGCTGTTCACCGTGGGCGTCTCCCCGGCCCGGGACGAGGCGGCCTCCTATGTGGCGTGGGGTCACTCCATTGTCTGCGACCCGTGGGGCGCCGTCCTCCATCAGTGCGGCGCCGGCGAGGAGGTGGCGGTGACGGAGCTGGACATGGCGCAGGTGTCCGCAGTACGCAGACAGCTTCCCATTCTGTCGGCGCGGCGGACGGACATCTATGAGATCCGGAAAAAGTGATTGCCAAGGTATGGCAAAGCGTGTATAATCGCAGAAAAATACGGCGGAGGTCCTGTATGATGAAGAAGAAATATACTGAGATGACAGCGGCGGAGCGGCAGGCGGAATACGCCGCCGTGCAAAAGGAATACGAGGACGCCAAGGCGCTCCATCTGGCGCTGAATATGGCCCGGGGCAAGCCGGGACGGGAGCAGCTGGAGCTGGTAATGCCCATTCTCGGCGTGCTGACCCGGTCGGAGCAGTTCCTGTCCGACGGCGTGGAGACCCGGAACTACGGCGAGGTGGCGGGCATCCCCGCGGCGCGGCGGCTGTTCGCGGACATTCTGGGCTGCAAGCCCGAGCAGGTGTTCGTCGGCGGCAACGCCAGCCTGCAGCTGATGTACGATACCGTCTCCAAAGCGTTCACCCACGGTATGCGCCGCAGCGAGAAGCCGTGGAGCAAGCTGGACAAGGTGAAGTGGCTCTGCCCCGTCCCCGGCTATGACCGGCACTTCAAGGTGACGGAGAGCTTCGGCGTGGAGATGATCAACATCCCCATGACCGCCGACGGCCCCGACATGGACATGGTAGAGGAGCTGATCCGTGACCCGGCGGTAAAGGGTATGTGGAACGTGCCTAAATACGCCAATCCCGAGGGTGTGGTGTACGCCGAGGAGACCATCCGCCGTCTGGCGGCCATGAAGCCCGCCGCGCCGGACTTCATGCTGATGTGGGACAACGCCTACTGCATCCACGAGTTTGACGGCGACTTCGTGCCGTTCCCCGATATCATCAGCCTGTGCGCCCAGTACGGCAACGCCGACATGGTATACGAGTTCGCGTCCACCAGCAAGGTGACGTTCCCCGGTGCGGGCGTGGCGGTGATGGCGGCCAGCGAGGCCAACATCGCCTATCTCACCAAGCTCATCAACGTCCAGACCATCGGCTTCGACAAGATCAACCAGCTGCGCCATGTGCTGTTTTTGCAGGACAAGGCCCACACGCTGGCGCTGATGCGGCAGCACGCCGCCGTGCTGGCCCCCAAGTTCCACGCGGTGCTGGACGCGCTGGACCGGGAGATCGCCCCGCTGGGCATTGCGGACTACAAGCGTCCCGTGGGCGGCTATTTCGTCAGTCTGGACGCCATGCCCGGCTGCGCCAAGCGGACGCTGGCGCTGTGCAAGGAGGCGGGCGTCACCATGACCGGCGCGGGCGCCACCTTCCCCTACGGCGTCGACCCCAACGACAGCAACATCCGCATTGCCCCCTCCTTCCCGCCGGTGGCAGAGCTGGAGCAGGCCATCGCCGTGTTCTGCACCTGTCTGAAGCTGGCGGCCCTGGAAAAGCTGGGCATCTGCACCTAAACTGCGCACAAAAAAGAGCTGCGGCGCTGCCGCAGCTCTTTTTCTATGCACTTATCCTCTGCCGCTGACACGCAGGCGGTTGAGGGCGCGGGCCAGATTGCCCTGCGCCAGCTGGTACTCCGCCATGCTGCGCTTCTGCCGCAGCTGCTCCTCCGCCTCCTCGCGGGCGCGGAGGGCGCGGTTCACGTCAATATCCTCCGGACGCTCGGCGGCGTCCACCAGCAGCAGCACGCGGCCGTCCTCGATCTTGAACAGACCGGGGGCCACGGCGGCGCGGCGATGCTCGCCCTCCGCCGTCTCGAACCGCAGCTCACCGGCGCAGACAGCGCCCACGGCGTTGCTGTGGTTGGCCAGTATGCCGAACTCGCCGTCGGTGGTAGGCACCACCAGCGACACACATTCGCCCCGGTAAAACGGGACGCTGGCCGCCAGAATATCCAGATGGAACGGGGCCGCCATCACATGCCGCCTTTCTTCATCTGCTCCGCCTTGCGGATCACGTCGTCAATGGTACCGGCGTTGAAGAAGGCTGCCTCAGGATACTCGTCCATGCTGCCGGACAGGATCTCCTTAAAGCCGCGCAGTGTCTCGTGCAGAGGCACGAACACGCCGGGCGCGCCGCTGAACTTCTCCGCCACGTAGAAAGGCTGAGACAGGAAGCGCTGGATACGGCGGGCGCGGGCGACGGTCTTCTTATCCTCGTCGCTCAGCTCCTCCATACCCAGAATGGCGATGATATCCTGCAGCTCACGGTACTTTTGCAGGGTGGACTGGACGGCGCGGGCAATGTTGTAATGCTCCTCGCCCACGATGTCCGGCTCCAGAATACGGGAGGTGGATTCCAGCGGGTCCACAGCGGGATAGATGCCCTGCTCCGCGATCTTACGGCTCAGCACGGTGGTGGCGTCCAGATGGGAGAACGTGGTGGCAGGGGCGGGGTCGGTCAGGTCGTCGGCAGGGACGTACACCGCCTGCACGGAGGTGACGGAGCCGTCCTTGGTGGAGGTGATGCGCTCCTGCAGAGCGCCCATCTCGCCGGCCAGCGTGGGCTGGTAGCCCACGGCGGAGGGCATACGGCCCAGCAGCGTGGACACCTCGCTGCCCGCCTGGACGAAACGGAAGATGTTGTCGATAAACAGCAGCACGTCCTTGTGCTCCACGTCACGGAAATACTCGGCCATGGTCAGGCCAGACAGCGCCACGCGCATACGGACGCCGGGGGACTCGTTCATCTGGCCGAAGACCAGCGCCGTCTTGTCGGACACGCCGCTCTCCTGCATCTCACCCCACAGGTCGTTGCCCTCGCGGCTGCGCTCGCCCACGCCGGTGAAGATGGAATAGCCGCCGTGCTCCATGGCCACGTTGTGGATCAGCTCCTGAATGAGCACGGTCTTGCCCACGCCGGCGCCGCCAAACAGACCGATCTTGCCGCCCTTGGGATACGGCTCGATGAGGTCGATGACCTTGATGCCCGTTTCCAGAATATCGGCGGCGGGCATCTGCTCGGCAAAGGTGGGGGCGCTGCGGTGGATCTCCCAGCGGGGAGCATCGGCGCTCACCGGCGCCTCGCCGTCGATGGGGTCGCCCAGTACGTTGAACATACGCCCCAGCGTGGCCTCGCCCACCGGCACGGAGATACCGTGGCCGGTAGCGGTGACGGTCAGGCCCCGGCTGAGGCCGTCGCTGCCGGCCATCATGACGCAGCGCACCGTCTTGTTCTCCAGATGCTGCTCCACCTCCATGGTGTAGCGCGTGCCGTTTGCCTCCACGGTCAGCGCCTCATTGATGGCGGGCAGGCTCCCCTCCGGGAAATGTACGTCGATCACGGGGCCGGAAATGCCCGTGATGGTTCCTTGTTTCATTGAGGTCAGCCCTCCTTTTCTTTCTTGCTGCGCTGGGCGCGCTCACCGGCGGAGACCTCGGTGATCTCCTGGGTGATGGCGGCCTGACGCGCCCGGTTGTACTGCACGGACAGATCCTTCAGCAGCTCCTCCGCGTTCTGATCCGCCGCGTTCATGGCGGTCATGCGGGCGCTCTGCTCGCTGCAGAAGCTGTCCACCAACGCACTGTAAATAAAGCCGGTCAGGCAGCTGCGCACCGCGTTATTCAGCACGGCGGCGGCGCTGGGGATAAACTCGAACACGGGGCCGCCGGCGGTATCCGCCTTGGCAGCGGAGAACCGCTCCCGGTGCAGGGGCAGCAGCTGCGCCTGACGCACCGTGGCCTCCAGTCCGTTTTTCATATCCGTGTAAATGACGTGCACGGCGTTGATGGCACCGGCGTCGTACCGCTCCAGCAGCAGCTCGCCGATCTGGCGGGCGCGCCGCAGCGTGGGGTTCTGGGCGGTGTAGAGAAAGCTCTTTTCGATGGGGATGCCCCGCTGGGTGAACCAGCGGCGGCCGTACTCGCCCACCACATACAGCTCCGTGCCCTCGTTGGCGGCGAGAAATCTCTGCGCCTGCCGGATGGCGTTCTGGTTGTAAGCGCCGGCAAGTCCCTTATCCGCCGTGATGAGCAGGCAGGCGGCCACGCCGGGCAGCGGCTTGCTGTTCTCATCGTAGAGATACCGGCTCTCCGCGGTATCGTCGGCGTTGAACACGCGACCGATCTCCTTCTGCAATGCGTCGAAGTAGGGGCGTGTATTGTTCAGATCCGCCTTGGCCTTGCGCAGCTTGGCCTGGGAGATCAGGTACATGGCGTGGGTGATCTTCTGGGTCTGCCGGACGCTTCCGATGCGGCGGCGGATCTCACTTGTGCTGGCCATGGCCTCACCGCCCGCCTGCGCGCCGGAACTTCTCCAGCGCGGTCTTTGCAAAGTCCACGATCTGCTGGCGCACCTCGTCGGTCAGCGCCGCGCCCTGCTCCAGCTCCTGCATGAGCTGGGGCCGTCCGGCGGCGAACTCGCCCAGAATGTAGTCCCGCAGCGGGCAGACCTGCGCCACCGGCACCTGCTGATAGATGCGGGCCATAGCCGTCACCAGCGTGACGATCTGCTGGGCCTGACTGAGCGGGCTGCACCGGCCCTGACGCAGAATGTACATCAGGCTCTGGCCGTAGGCCAGCTGGTTCTTGGTGTCCTCGTCCAGATCGCTGGAGAACTGGGTAAAGACCTCCATCTCGCGGTACTGCGCCAGATCGAGGCGCAGCGTGCCGACCGCCTTCTTCATGGCCTTGGTCTGGGCCGCGCCGCCCACACGGGACACGGAAAGTCCCACGTTCACGGCGGGGCGGTGGCCGGAGAAGAACAGGCTGCTCTCCAGGAATATCTGGCCGTCGGTGATGGAGATGATGTTGGTGGGGATGTAGGCGGACACGTCGCCGGCCTGCGTCTCCACGATGGGCAGGGCGGTCATGCTGCCGCCGCCCCGTGCGTCGCTGAGGCGCGCGGCGCGCTCCAGCAGACGGGAGTGCAGATAGAACACGTCGCCGGGGTAGGCCTCGCGGCCGGGAGAGCGTCCCAGCAGCAGGCTCAAGGCGCGGTAGGCGATGGCGTGCTTGGACAAATCGTCGTAGACGATCAGCACGTCCTTGCCCTTGTTCATAAAGTACTCGCCGATGGACGCGCCGGCATAGGGCGCAATATACTGCATGGAGGCGGACTCACCGGCGCTGGCGCAGACGATGATGGTATACGCCATGGCGTCGTGCTTGCGCAGCATCTCCGCGATCTGCGCCACAGAGCTGGCCTTCTGGCCGATAGCCACATAGATGCAGATCATGTCCTTCCCCTTCTGGTTCAGGATGGTGTCGATGGCGATGGACGTCTTACCGGTCTGGCGGTCGCCGATGATCAGCTCACGCTGGCCCCGTCCGATGGGGAACATGGAGTCGATGGACAAAATGCCGGTCTGCATGGGGGTATTCACCGGCTGGCGGTCGATGATGCCGGGCGCCGGGCTTTCGATCATGCGGTAGTCGTCGGCGGGGATCTCACCGCCGGCGTCGATGGGCGCGCCCAGCGCGTCCACAACGCGGCCGATCATGGCGTCGGACACGCCGATACCGGCGGTCTTGCCAGTGCGGTACACGGCGCTGCCCTCGCTGACCTCCTCCACCCGGCCGAACAGGATGCAGCCGATGCGGTGGCCCCGCAGCTCCTGCACCATGCCCCGGATGCCGCCCTCAAAGAGCAGGATCTCGCCGTAGGCCGCGTCCTCCAGACCGCCCACATAGGCGATGCCGTCCGCCACGGACAGCACGCTGCCCACCTCGCGGGCGCAGACTTCCGGCACCCAGTCCCGGACGGTGTCGCGGATCAGCGGGATCACGGACTGCTCGCCGGCCTTCAGCGCGGCAAGACGCTCCTTCAGCTGGCCCAGACGCCCCTCCGCCGTCCAGTCGATGACCTCGGAGCCGATCTCGATGCGGAAGCCGCCGGACGCGGTCTTATCCTCCTGCCACGAAAGCTCCACCGGCCGGCCGTATTTCTTTGCCAGCACTTCCTCCAACTTGGCTCTCTGCGCGCTGTCGGGCGGGCAGACGCTGAACAGGTTGGCGGTCAGGCGGGGATCATTCGTGCTCATGCTTCTCCTCCCCCTCGGCTGCGTTTACAAACGCGTCATAGGCGTGGGAAGTCTCCTTCGCCAGCAGCTTCTCCATGGCGGCCTCCGCGATGGACACGGCCTCGCGGTTGGCCTCTGCCACGATCTTCTTGCGGTCATTCTCCGCATTCTCCCGGGCGGCGGCCACGATCTTGTCCGCCTGCTCACGGGCGGCGTCACGCTGCTGCTGGGCGTAGACCTCCGCCTCCTTGGCGGCGGCGGCGCGCTTCTCGTCCAGCTCCGCGTCCAGCGCGGCCTGACGCTGCTGCATGGACGTCTCCAGCTCACGGGTGGCCTTCTCCCGCTCCGCGGCGGCGGACTCCATGTCCTGATAGTGCTTGGTGCGCTTATCCATGAAGTTCTTCACCGGCTTGAACAGCAGCAGGTACAGACCGCCCACCAGAATGGAGAAGTTGAACAGATGCAGCAGGATCTGCTGCCAATCAATATTCAGTGGGATATTATTCATAGCGACTCTCTCCGTTCCTTACAGCACAAAGATGATGAGGATGACCGTAAGCAGCGCGTAGATAACGACCGTTTCCAGGAACACCAGACCCAGCATCATGGTGGTGCGGATCTTGCCCTCGGCCTCCGGCTGGCGGGAGATGCCCTCCACGGACTTGGCGATAGCCATGCCCATGCCGATGGCGCCGGCTGCGGCGGCGATGCCGATGGCGATGGCGGAGGCGGTAGCCTTGGAGCTGGTGACGGTGTCGGCGGAGGCCTCCTCCGTCTGGGTGACGGCGGCAGCGCCGTCCACAGGCTCGGTGTCTGCAAAAGCGGTAACGGTCAGCATAGCGGTCAGTGCCATCACCAGGCACAGCAGCAGGGCAACAGCCTTCTTATTGGTTTTTTTCATGATCTCTCGTTCCTCCATCAGTTATTTACAGTATTGACAGCTTTTGTTTTGATTTTTTTGACTTTCTTGGGCTTGGGCGGGTGCTTCTCCGTGACCTCGCCGTAGAACATGGAGGTCAGCATGGTCAGCACATACGCCTGGATCAGCGCGTGGAGCATGGTGAACAGCACGGCGATGATCACCGGCAGCACAAAGCTCATATTGATATAGTAGTAGACCAGCTCCGTCACCAGCAGACCGCTGAGCAGCGCGCCGAACAGACGGAAGCTCATGGACAGAGGCAGCGAGAAGTCCTTCAGGGCCTGTCCCGCGCCCTTGGCGCCGTTGGCCACGATGCCGCCCACCAGAATGACGCCGTAGGACAGGCAGCCCAGTGAGATGGCGGCGTTCACGTCGGACAGCGGCGCCGGCAGCGCGATGGAGTGTCCCGCCGTTGTCACCGTCTGGAAGCCAAACAGCTCGAACAGCGTGCCGATGAAGATGTACACACCGGCGCCGAACACATACGCACCCAAAAAGCCGTTGCGGTGGGGGCTGTTGCTCTTGGCCAGTCCGTCAAACATCCCCACCACCGTCTCGACAACCATTTGCAGCTTGCCGGGGACCATCTTGAAGCGGGGGATGACGAACAGCCGCAGCAGCAGCGCCGTCAGCAAAATGACGCCCACCACCACCAGCGAGGAGATGTACGCGGGATTCACGTCCTTCAGCCCGAACAGGCTGACGCGGTTTGTCCCGTGGAGCACCGCATCACGCATGGCCTCCTGCACCGACTCCGACTTCCCGTGTCCGGGAACCAGCAGAG
>ERZ1026848.252-NODE-252-length-30631-cov-8.778323_pt1 | contig 30631 bp, 37 predicted proteins | sample MGYA00380154_ERZ1026848 | MGnify/ENA primary metagenome ERZ1026848 (study PRJEB33269, sample SAMEA4719790) | human gut metagenome | biome: human-associated habitat; feature: organic feature; material: feces | place: Cameroon | collected 2013-10 ...
CACCGAGGTGTGTCCAGTTGGGCACACCTCTTATTTTTTTGTCCTTAATCTTCTAGCCCATGGCTCCCGGCTGCATTTTTCAAATATTCCTCTGGGTCACCGTTCAGAATCAAATCGGCATAGCCCAGCGGGTCATTATAGATAAGGTAGTCCAACTCTGTCCTCTGCGCCATAGTCACATCCAGCACATCCTCGACCCCGGTGCAGTCAATGGAGATCTTTCTCCCATCCCGGAGCAGCAGCTCCACGCAGCCATTGTCCATATTAAACTTGCAGGCTCTTTCATTGTACTTCATAATCATACCCTCCGAATCTTGTTATCAGCTTACGGTCTATGACAATGTATCGGAGTTTTGTGCCGTCCACGGGAGCCTTCATTGTTGTACCCGAAGAAAACGAAAAATCCGAACCCTTCTCCAATCGGAAATAGGTTCGGATTTTTCTTGTTTGGTGGGCGCGGGTGGATTCGAACAACTATTCTTTCGGTCTGTCAGTTCCTGTTGTGTCAAAAAATGCAGCATTCAAGCTACTTTTCGGGCACGGCATGGAACGCGCGATGCACCGCCGGAACGGCTCGAACATTAAAAGTGGGTTGCAAAGTGGGTTATTTTTCGGGGCCCGGCGCGTACTCGGACAGCACGCCGGAGACGGCCTGCGCGGTGGCGTCATCGCGGCCGGTGACGGCGTGGGAGTACCAGCCGTAGGTGTCCATGCTCTTGCTGTGGCCCACGATGCGGCGCAGCTGGGCGGGCGGCACGGCATCCTCGATCATGCTGACAAAGGTGTGCCGCAGCTCGTACAGGCTGACCGGCGGGTCGATGCCGTTGCAGCGCTGGTAGAACTTCCAGTAATTGTACAGGCTTTGCTGGTTGGACAGCAGAAACAGCGGGTCATCGTCCCGCAAGGGGCGCTCCTCTTCCTGCGTGCGCTGCTGCAGCTGGGCGCGGATCTCCTCCACCGCCAGAGGGTGCAGCACCACCGTCCGGATGGCATTCTCGTTCTTGCCGCTGGTTACTTCCTGCTGGCGGTTGATGGCCCGCCCGATGTGCACCCGGTCACCGTCCAGATCGCCCACGCGCAGGCCCAGCAGCTCACCGGGGCGCAGACCGGTCATGACGGCGATGCGGTAGGCGTGCACGTTCTCGTCCTGCTCCACTTTTCCACGCACCACACGGGTGTCGGTGGATAAAAGCACCCGCAGACTGTCCGGCTGCAGGATTTTCCGGCCCTTCAGGCGGGCACCCTTCGGCACGGTCAGATCCTCGTCCTCCGGGCGCAGTGCTGTGTACTTGTGCTGACGCGCCCATTTGACAAAAGCCACCTCCACGCCCCGGATGCCCTGCAGCGTTTTGCGGGACAGGTTGCCCCGGCTCTTGCGTTTGCTGTCCGGGTTCAGACACCCCTCTTTATAGGAGCGGTTCAGCACGTCCTGCAGCATGCCGGTGGTCAGGTCGCCGATGCGTCGCGCACCGATCACCGGCAGGATATAGTTGCGCCCAAACTTCTCCACCTGCTCAATGTTGCTTGTGCCGCCTGTGGCTTTGACCGAGATCATGTACTCGGCCCACACGTCCGCGCAGCGCTTTGTGGTGCTGCTGATGCCCTCATCCAGCCAGGCGTCGGCCTTGCGGTTCGCTTCGCGCTGGCCGGTCCGACCGGCTTTTGTGCTGGTAAAGGTCCGGCGCACGCCGTCCTTCTGCACCTTGATCTGCCAGCGGTTCTGGTTCGGTAGCCAGACAGCCGTGTTGGTTCGCAATCCCATAAAAATACACCTCCATGGGTACACTTTGACAAGCCTGCCCGGAGGTGGTACAATACAACTGCTGGGTTGGATTGTTCCTCGTGAGCAAGCCACTCTTTTCACGCCCTGCCGGTTGCCGCCGGTGGGGCTTTTTTGTTTATACATCTTCCACGGAATTACTTTCGGCAAGGGCAAAAAGCTCTGCGCTCGCCTCGCCGAGCACGGTTTTCTGATTATCACTCATATACGGCAGATACGGCTCGAATGCCTGATGATATTTCTCAGCCCAGTTCTTCTTTGCCGTTGGCGTTTTTAGGCTTTCAATTTTTGTCCGATATTTTTCTTCTGTACGGTGGATGATGTCATTTACAGCACCATCCCGAAATGCAAGGCTCCGGTATTTAACCAGATCTGCGGTTGCACTTACCGACGCCCCATATTTTCTGCATTTTTCCAGTTCCATCAGACGCCCGACACAAAAATCGTATCTCGTAAAAAATGTGGACGGATCAGTCGTTGTCTGCAGAATTTTTGCACTTTCCTGTGCTTGTTTCAAAAACTGAGGAGCTAGGATTCTGGCATTTGCACGGGAATCAACGAGATCTGTCTGCCCCATCCATTCAGGATTAGGAGAATAATAGCGTTCTTCTTCGGTCGCTTCCCAGCCTGCCGTTGGAGCCTGCATCGTGCGCGGACGTGTGATAATATTGATAATTTTAAAAATCAAAACCATCACAAGAAATGGTATCAGAAAGAAGAATGCCACAACTACCAGATACATGCTGTTTATCTCATCTGCACCAAAAAGTGCCATTACCGGAAGGATTGCGCCGACCACGCATGAAATTAACAACTGCTTGCCTGTGAGGTTTGTACGCTGCCACTCTTCCAGTGTGCTCTCCGGTGTTTTTACTTTGGCCATCGCACCGACTGCAGAGCCAGTCCCACGGAAAACGGCATCAATGCTCTTGTGTACTGTTTTATTGCCAGAGTGCTTTCGGTGCCATTCTTTGCGGCCATAGGGAGAAAGTTTTTTACCCATATAATTCCTCCTCGGTTAAGTTTTCATTTTCCTTGTAATAGTAGTAAGCACGCCGGACATATTCCTCCGTCGTGTCCAGGATCTCCGCAATTTCATCGGCATCACGCCCCTGCTTCAACAGGTCGAACAAGACCTGCTTTGGGATTGCGTGCCGGATATACCAGTGATCCGCCCGTACCTCATGCCGCTCCACAATATCAAACGGAGTGGCCATGGAATAAAATCCGCCATACAGGCAATGGCCGAGCTCATGCCCGATGCGTGCCTGCTCTTCTGCATAAGTGCAGGGCTTGGAGTTGTCCAGCCCAATATAACACGCCCCATTGACCTCCGTTGACATACTGCCAATGATCGGCATTGGATAGCGCAAGACTTCCACATGATTTTCGGCCGCAACTTTATAAAAGTCAGCCCTTGTTCCCATTTGCATCCCGCTCCTTTATGAACCGGACGAACTGCTTGACCTCTTCATACTGGGCATCTGTCACAGGGCCACCGCCAAAGAGAGCAAACTTAATATCATCCTCCGAAACCCCACCGGTACGCCCGGCGGGGCTTTTTTGTTCGCCAATCAGGTCATTCACCGACACTCCGAAGTAGGCCGCAACCTTCGCGAGGGTATCGCCAGAAGGAACAGCCCCGGTATTCTTCCATTTCGTGACGGTCGAGTTACTCAGACCAATTTCTTTTGCGGCACGACTGCAGCTCACGCCCTTTTCCTGGCACAGTTCACTGTATACGTCATAAAACACAATTTTCAACGCCCCTTTTTGTGCAGAGCGCCAAATCTAACCAAATTCAGAAAGATTCATTGACTTTCTAACCAAATTCAGATATCATAGTGTCACAGTTGAATCTGGTTAGCAAATAAGCCCGGAATCAACTGAATGGCTCAGGCTAGAATTTGCGCTGGATAATTGTTAGCACCATCATCTTACCGCAAATTCTAACCAAAGTCAAGTTTTTAAGTTGAAGGAGGTTAGAATTGTATGCCTGCACAATGGACAGGTGAGCTTGTTGGAAAAATGCACAACGCCGGTGTCACCGGCAAAGAGCTGGCCGCACAGCTGGGAAAGAACCCAAAATACATTTCCCAGGTGCTGAACGGCCACTACGAGCCCAAGAAGGCAGAGCGCGAATTCAACGCTGCACTCTCCGCCATCATTGAAGGCCGTCAGGAAAAGGAGGTCTGACCCATGGCAAAGAAACAGTTTCTGAAACTCCGGCGGCTGGCCGAAGATCAGGACATCACCACGGATATGCTGGCCGCAAAGGCGGGCATCGTGCCCCGCACGCTGCGCAAGCGCTTTGCCGCGCCGGAGAGCTGCGGCACATGGAACTGGGAAGAGATCGACGGCATCTGCCGCGCGCTTCACATCCCGCAGGAGCAGATCGGAGAGTATTTCTTCCCGACAGTCGAGAAAGGAGAAACCGCATGACAACCACCATCATCCCCGCCAGAGAGCGGGCGCAGGCCCCCATCGGCCTGCCGTACATTGCACCGCTGTTTTGGAGCAAATGGTTCCGTTGGGACGGGAGCCCGGCATCCGGCCACTACCAGCTGGGCGGACGCACGCGGGACGAGCACCACACCGGCCTGCAGATTTTCGCGGACGGTGAGTGGCACCCCGTCGTAGGCTGGTCGCTGGACGACTGCACACCCACCGCAGACTATCCCTGGGAGGTAGAAGAGGCATGAAAATCAAATCCACCGTTTTGCATGTGCTGGCCGTCGCCTGCGTGGGCGTGGGCCTGCTGTACGGCATGGGCATTGAGGGCGGGGCCCAGCTGGGGCAGCCCGTCTCGGACGGCGAGTTCATCACCGCGCTGGTGCTGGTGCTGTTGGCTGTCTTTTTCATGCGCCTTGGCTTTGCTGCCCAGGACGCCGAGGAGAAAGCCGGCAAGAAGGTCCACAAGGAGCCCCAGAACACCGTCAAGGGCAAGCGGAAGGTGGGTTGATGCATGACCGCCAAGGAGTACGTCGAGAGCCTGCACAGGCAATACAGACAGCTCGCCCAACGCAACCGGGATGCAGTGACGACGGCCCGCTGGCTGTCTGATCAGCACCAGTGCGAGGGCCGGGCCGAGGCCTATGACATTGTGGCCGAGGAGCTGGAAGGTGTGCTGCAGCTCATGGAGGACGAGGCCCATGCCTGACCTTGTCAACAATGCCTTTTGGTATACAGTCTGGGACGCCAAAACCGGCGACCTGCTGGCCAGCGGCACGGCTGCCATGTGCGCCCGGCGGCTGGGCTACGCCAGCGCCAACAGTTTTGCCGCTTCCGTCTGCCACTGGCTCAAGGACGGCAGGCAGCACGTCAAGTACATTTGCCAGCGGGAGCTCATCCCGCGCAGCGAGGTGGACAGCCTGCCCCGCAAACCAAAAAGGCCCGCCCGTGTTCGCAGCACGGACGAGCCCAGAGGGTGATAGGTATGGACAACGCTATCACCCCGAAGAATAACACACTTTGGAGGTTTTTTACAAGCATGAAAGGTATTCTGATCGAACCGGGCCGCGCCCCGGAACCGGCAAATCTGCCGGACACCCTCTCCGCTATGGAGGCCCGGCTGGGCGGCACGGTGGAGCATTACATTTTCCCCCGCACTCCGGCAGTGCTGTTCTTCCGCACGGCAGGTCAGCCGGTCAACCGTGTGGTGCGCGGCCAGCCTCTTTGCGGCACCATCTTCTGCTATGGCTGGCGTGGCGGCGACATCAAGCCGCTGTCCGGTGCCCTGCTCGCCGAGCTGCTGGACCGCCTGAAGGACACGGAGGTGCGGGTATGAGCGCAGAGCTGGAACCGATGCAGACCGTCGTGCCCTTTGACTACTCCCAGTTTGACGAGCAGACCGCCCAGACCCTGCAGAACTATGCATTCCGTGCCCTGCAGGTAGCCCGTACTTACTACCGCGACCTTATGGAGATCGTGGTCGGTGCCCACCAGCTGCTGTGCGGCACCGTTGTTCCCGTCGGGAACAACGGACGGTTCGTCGCCAAGGAGGACACCTTCCGGGCATGGTGCGCCAGTGTCCGTATCAACAGAACCAAGGCTTACCAGCTTTTGCAGATTCACGACTTTATGGACACCTGCACGCCGGAAGAGCAGAGCACACTGGCGCTGCTGCCGTTTACCGCCATGCGGGAACTGGTCACCGGCGACACGCCGGAACAGATCATCACCATGGCAAAAGAGGGCAAGGTGGGCACGTCCAAAGAGGTATTGGAGCTGAAAGCCCAGCTCAAGGCCGAACAGGAGCGGGCCGCTGCGGCTGAGGCCCGGGAAGAGGAAGCATGGAAGATGCAGAGCAAGGCCGAGGCCCGCGCTAAAACCGCCGAAGCCGAGCGCGACAAGGCCCGCGCCGACCAGCTGAGCACCGCCAAAGACTGCAACCGGCTGGGCCTGAAGGTCTCGCAGGAAAAAGACCGTGCAGACAAAGCCGAGGCCCGGGAGGAAGAGGCCTGGAAGCTGCAGAGCAAGGCCGAAACCCGGGCGCAGGAGGCCGAGAAGCAGCTGGAGGGTTCCCGGCAGATGGCCGAAGCGGCCAAGCTCCGGGGCGACAAGCTCAAGGCCGAGAATGATGCACTCAAGAAGCAGCCCATCACTGCGGTGGTGGACAAGGAAGAGGTGGAGCGTCAGGCCAGGGAAATGGCCGCCGAGATGACCGCCGACCTGCGGACACAGCTGGAACAGACCGCTTCCGGCAGCGAACAGGATGCCCACAGCTCCTATGACAATGTACTTTTGGCCGACCGTTCTTTCCAGAACATCGGCAAAATGGTGATTCCGTCCCTCCGCAAGCTGCCGCAGGAGCAGCGGGAAGCCGCCGCCAATCAGCTCATCCGCACACTGGGACAAATTCAAGGGGAGGTATCACAATGTCTGTAACCATCACGGCCCTTGAGGCCGAAAACGTCAAGCGCATCAAAGCCGTTGCGCTCACCCCGTCGCCCACCGGGCTCACCCTCGTGGGCGGCAACAACAATCAGGGCAAGACCAGTGTGCTGGATGCCCTTGCCTGGGCGCTGGGCGGCGACCGCTTCCGCCCCAATGCCGCACAGCGGGACGGTGCTATCGCTCCTGCGCACCTCAAGGTCACACTGTCCAACGGCGTGGTGGTGGAGCGCAAGGGCAAAAATGCCAGCCTTACCGTCACCGATCCCACGGGCCGCCGCAGCGGCCAGCAGCTGCTGAATGCCTTCGTGGAGCCGCTGGCCCTCGACCTGCCCCGCTTCATGGACGCCAGCGACAAGGAAAAGGCCGACATCCTGCTGCGCATCATCGGCATTGGGGCCGAGCTGCACACCCGGGATCTGGAGATCAAGGGTCTGTACGACAAACGCACCTTCACCGGCCAGCTGGCTGCCCAGAAAAAGCACTTTGCCGAGGAGATGATCTCCTACCCGGAAGCCCCGGACGAGCCGGTGAGCGCCTCGGAGCTCATCCGTCAGCAGCAGAACATTCTGGCCCGCAATGGCGAAAATCAGCGCCTGCGCCAGCAGTATGCAGAGATCGAGCAGCAGGTACAGCAGTGCGTGGAGGAGCTGAAGCGAACCCGGGAGCGCATTGCCACACTGCAGCAGCTGGCAGATGAACTGGACGCCAAGCACACCAAGTTGTTCAATCAGCGGGAAACTGCAAGAAAGACCGTCTCCCAGCTGCAAGACGAATCCACCGCCGAGCTGGAAGCCTCCATCCGGGACATTGAGGAGACCAACCGCAAGGTGCGGGCCAACCTGGAAAAATCCCGGGCTAAGGACGAAGCCGCCCAGTACGCCAGCGAGTACGACCGCCTGACCGAATCCATCCAGCAGAAGCGTGCCGACCGCATGGCCCTGCTGAACGGCGCAGACCTGCCGCTGCCGGGGCTGAGCGTGGAGGACGGCGTCCTTACTTACAAAGGCAAGCACTGGCGGGACATGTCCGGCAGTGACCAGCTGCGGGTGGCCGCCGCCATCGTGCGCCGGCTGAACCCGGACTGCGGCTTTGTTCTGCTGGACAAGCTGGAGCAGATGGACATGACCACCCTGCAGGAGTTTTCCGCCTGGCTGGAGGCCGAGGGCCTGCAGGCCATTGCTACCCGCGTTTCCACCGGCAGTGAGTGCCAGATCATCATTGAGGACGGCATGGTCAAGGACGCCGTGCCGCCCGAAGAGAAACCCCAGCCCCGCAGCTGGACGAAAGGAGCGTTTTAAATGAGCAAGTATGCAGTTACTGCCGGTGTGCAGTCCGCCCCGGTCAAGACCGTGCTGTACGGCCCGGAGGGCATCGGTAAATCCACCTTTGCCTCCCATTTCCCGAGCCCTGTGTTCATCGACACCGAGGGCGGCACCAAGCGCCTGAACGTGGCCCGCCTGCCCCAGCCCACCAGCTGGGCCATGCTGCTGGACGAGGTGGCCGAGGTGCGCAAGGGCAGCGTGCCCTGCAGCACGCTGGTCATCGACACCGCCGACTGGGCCGAGCGCCTGTGCATTCAGGCCGTGTGCGCCCGCGCCAAGGTGAACGGCATCGAGGATTTTGGCTACGGCAAGGGCTACACCTACGTCAAGGAAGAGTTTGCCAAGCTGCTGGACGCCCTGGAAGAGGTGCTCAACGCCGGGCACAATGTGGTGGTGCTGGCCCATGCCGCCATCACCAAATTCGAGCAGCCGGACGCCGTGGGCAACTACGACCGCTGGAGCATGAAGACCTCCAAACAGGTGGCCCCGCTGCTGCGGGAGTGGTGCGACATGCTGTTGTTCGCCAACTACAAGACCGTGGTGGAAAAGGCGGGCAGCAGTCCCAACGCCAAAAACAAGGCCAGCGGCGGCAAGCGGGTGCTGTACACCACCCACCACGCCTGCTGGGACGCCAAGAACCGCTTCGACCTGCCGGAGGAGGTGCCCTTTGATTACGCCAGCATTGCCCACTGCCTGCCCGGCGGCAGCGCCCCGGCAGCCGCGCAGACGCCGGTGCAGCACGCCCCGGCTCCTGCCCCGCAGCCCAAACATCAGCCGGATGCCGACATCCTGCCCACCCCGCAGGCACAGCCGGAACCGCCCCGTGAAGAGGTGCCCAAGGCCCTGCTCACGCCGGATCTGGTTGCCCTGGGCGTGCCGGAAAAACTGGCCCCGCTCATGAGCGCCAACAACGTGACCCCGGAAGAGCTGCAGCATGTAGTGGGCGAGCGGGGCTACTTTCCGGAGGATATGCCCATCAAGGACTACCCCATGGATTTTGTGGAGGGCTGCCTGATCGCCGCATGGCCGCAGGTGCTGCAGATGGTTCTGGACAGCCGTGACCTGCCGTTTTAACGTACATTAAATAAAGGAGAAGCATTATGAACGAGATGAACAATGAAGGTTTCGCTTTGGGTTGGGATGACGAGTTTACCAATGAGCAGCAGGAATTCGTGCTGCTGCCGGAGGGCGAGTACCCCTTTGAAGTGACCCAGATGGAGCGTGCCCGCTATGAGGGCGGGGCCAAGCTGCCGCCCTGCTCCATGGCAAAACTGACCCTGCGCATTTATGGCGGGGCCAAGGGCGACACCACCGTGACCCACCGCCTGTACCTGCATACCAAGACCCAGGGTCTGCTGGGCGCGTTCTTTGAGAGCATCGGCCAGTGCAAGCGGGGCGAAACCTTCCGCCCCCGCTGGAACGAGGTGGTAGGTGCCAAGGGCATCTGCAAGCTGGGCGTCCGGGAGTACACCAAACAGAGCGGCCCTCACGCCGGTGAGACCGGCCAGAGCAACGAGGTGCAGCGCTTCCTGCCGCCCCCGGCACCCAAGGCGGCACCCTCGCAGGGCTGGACGCAGGGGGCATTCTGATGGGGCAGGAACTGAGACCCTACCAGCAGCAGGCCCGTGACCGCATCCACGCCGAGTGGGACGCCGGCCACACCCGCACCCTGCTGGTGCTGCCCACCGGCACCGGCAAAACCATTGTGTTTGCGTCGGTGGCTGCCGATCAGGTGCGTGCCGGCGACCGGGTGCTCATTCTGGCCCACCGGGGCGAGCTGCTGGAACAGGCTGCCGACAAGCTGCAGCGTTCCACCGGCCTTGTCAGCGCCGTGGAAAAGGCCGAATCCACCTGCCTGGACAGCTGGTTCCGGGTGGTGGTGGGCAGCGTGCAGACCCTGCAGCGCACCGCCCGACTGGAACGCTTCCCGCAGGATTATTTCGGCACCATCATCATCGACGAGGCCCACCACGCCATCACCGACGGTTACCGCCGCATCCTGGACTACTTCAGCGGGGCCAAGGTGCTGGGCGTCACCGCCACGCCGGACCGCGGCGACATGCGCAATCTGGGCGAGGTGTTCGACAGCCTGGCCTTTGAGTACAAGCTGACCGACGCCATCAAGGAGGGGTATCTGTGCAAGATCATGGCCCAGACCATCCCGCTGCAGCTGGACATTACATCCGTGACCATGAGCGGCGGCGACTACGCCGTGGGCGACCTGGGCACCGCGCTGGACCCCTATCTGGAGCAGATCGCCGCCGAAATGGCCAATCGCTGCAAGGGGCGCAAAACGGTGGTGTTCCTGCCGCTGATCAAGACCAGCCAGAAGTTCCGTGACCTGCTGAACGCCCACGGCTTCCGGGCTGCCGAGGTCAACGGCCAGAGCGACGACCGCAGGCAGGTGCTGGCCGACTTCGACGCCGGCAGGTACAACGTGTTGTGCAATTCCATGCTGCTCACCGAGGGCTGGGACTGCCCCTCCGTGGACTGCGTGGTGGTGCTGCGGCCCACCAAGGTGCGCAGCCTGTACAGCCAGATGGTGGGGCGCGGCACCCGCCTTTCCCCGGGCAAGACCGACCTGCTGTTGCTGGATTTCCTGTGGATGACCGACAAGCACGAGCTGTGTCGCCCGGCAGACCTGGTCTGTGAGGACCGCACTGTGGCCCGCCAGATGACCGAGCATCTGGCCGAGACCGGCTGCCCGGAGGACATCGAGGAGGCCGCCGCCCAGGCCAGCGAGGACGTGGTGGCCCAGCGGGAAGAAGCCCTTGCCAAGCAGCTGGAAGAGCAGCGCCGTAAAAAGGCAAAACTGGTGGACCCGCTGCAGTACGAAATGAGCATTCAGGCCGAAGATCTGGCCGGGTATGTGCCCGCCTTTGGCTGGGAGGCCGGTCCGCCCAGCGAGCAACAGACCGCCGCGCTGGAAAAGCTGGGCATCCTGCCCGATGCAGTGGAATCCGCCGGCAAGGCTGCCCTGCTGCTGGACCGCCTGAACAAGCGCCGGGACGAGGGCCTGACCACGCCCAAACAGATCCGCTGTCTGGAAAAGTACGGGTTCCAGCATGTGGGCACCTGGAGCTTTGAGGCCGCCCGCCACATGATCGATCGCATAGCGGCTCAGGGCTGGCGCGGCGTGCCCAAGGGCGTGAACCCCCGCACCTATACCCCCGCTGCGGAGCCGCCTGCTGCAGACAGTCCTTTTGATTTTGGATGGTAACGTGAATGGACAATGCGAATGAACTCAAAGAAGCGCTGGATTTTCTCAGCCCGTCCGCCCTGACCTACGACGAATGGATCCTGGTGGGCATGGGCCTGAAAGAAGCCGGCCTGCCCGTGGAAGCATGGGAACAGTGGAGCGCCCGGGACGGGGGCCGCTACCACAAAGGCGAGTGCGCCAAGAAGTGGGCCAGTTTCCACGGCGGCGGTGGCAGCCCTGTCACGGCCAGCAGCATCTTTCAGCTGGCCTATTCCAGCGGATGGAGCGGCCCTGCCGGCCATGCGCTGGACTGGAACGACGACATCTCCGCCGGGACGAACCACACAGACGGCCAGCTGGTGGATCCCCGCTGGGTGGAAGCCCATGACCTCGCCCTGCCGGAGCAGTGGGACCCGGTGGACCAGCTCAAGCGCTACCTGCAGGCCCTGTTTGAAGAGGACGAGTATGTGGCCTATGTCACCGAGAGCTTCATGGCCGACGACAAGCGCCGCCCGGCCAAGGGCAGCTGGACCCGCACCGCCGGGCAGCTCCTTGCCGAACTGGGCACCTGCGGCGGGGATCTCGGCAAGGTGCTGGGCGACTGGGACCCGGAGGTGGGTGCCTGGATCTGCTTCAACCCCGTGGACGGCACAGGCCGCAAGGACGCCAACATCACCGCCTACCGCTACGCCCTTGTGGAGTGCGATAACATGGAGCTGGGCAAGCAGCAGGCCATCATCAAGCAGCTGGAACTGCCCTGCGCCGCACTGGTGTACTCCGGCGGCAAGAGCGTCCACGCCATCGTCAAGGTGGACGCCCCGGACTATGCCGAGTACCGCAAGCGGGTGGATTACCTCTACGCTGCCTGCCAGAAAAACGGCCTGACCCTCGACCAGCAGAACCGCAACCCCAGCCGCCTGAGCCGGATGCCCGGCATCCTGCGCGGCGACAAGCGGCAGGTGCTTCTGGAGACCAATTTCGGCAAGAGCTGCTGGGACGAGTGGGTGGACTGGCTGGAAGCCGAGACCGACGATCTGCCGGACACCGAGAACCTCGCCGCCGACTGGGAGCACCTGCCCCCGCTGGCCGACCCGCTCATCTTCGGGGTGCTGCGCAAGGGGCACAAGATGCTGCTGGCAGGCCCCAGCAAGGCCGGCAAGAGCTTTGCCCTCATCGAGCTGTGCATCGCCATTGCCGAGGGCAAGCCGTGGCTGGGCCAGTTCTCCTGCGCCCAGGGCAAGGTGCTGTACATCAATCTGGAGCTGGATCGGGCCTCCTGCCTGCACCGCTTCAAGGATGTGTACACCGCCATGGGCCTGCCGCCGGATCACCTGAAAAACATTGACATCTGGAACCTGCGCGGCGCGTCCGTGCCCATGGACAAGCTGGCCCCCAAGCTCATCCGCCGAGCCCAGAAAAAGGGCTACATGGCCGTGGTACTGGACCCCATTTATAAGGTGATCACCGGCGACGAGAACAGCGCCGACCAAATGGCCAAGTTCTGCAACCAGTTTGACCTTGTGTGCCGCGCACTGGACTGCGCCGTGATCTACTGCCATCACCACAGCAAAGGTGCCCAGGGCGGCAAGCGCAGCATGGACCGTGCGTCCGGTTCCGGCGTGTTCGCCCGTGACCCGGACGCCATGCTGGACATGACCGAGCTGACGCCCACCGACGCCATCCGGGAGCAGCTGCGCAACAAGGCAGCCTGCCGGGTCATCAAGGCCATGCTGGACAAGCGCGGCCATGCCGACGCCTACGGCCCGGACGATACCCTCAGCAAGAGCCGGCTGCTGGCCGTGGCCAAGGAGTGCCTGGGCCTGGCCGACCTGCGGGCCATTGACGCCGAAGTCGCCGCCGCCCAGAAGCAGGCCGACGGCATGACCGCCTGGCGCATCGAGGGCACCCTGCGCGAGTTCGCCCGCTTTGACCCGGTGAACCTCTGGTTCGACTACCCGGTGCACAAGCCGGACAGCGGCCTGCTGGAGGATCTGCAGCCGGATGGAGAGTTCAAGGGCATGGCCGCGCGTGGCGCAGAAAAACGCTGGGGAAACCGAGAGAAGTTGGCAAAGGACAAATCCTCCGAATTGTCCACAGCATTTGAAGCCTGCATGATGGATGGTAAAGTAACCGTCTACTCCATGGCCGAGTACATGAGCCTGAAACCGGACACCGTGCGCAGACGTCTGAAAGCAGACGGCGGCTATTGGATCGACGGTTCCGATGTGGGCCGCAAGGAGCCAGGCAGCTCCGGTTGATTACTATCTGCAATATTTCGCTTTACGCAAAGTACAAAAACGGCAAAATGCCGGCATCTTCCGTCCGCTTCCGCTTTACGGATTTCGGAAAATGCCGCATTTTCCTACGGATTCGGGACGGAAAATGCCTATATATAATAGCATAATCCGTCCGTGTTGTGATGGGGATCCCGGAGGATGGGGCGACCACAGCCCCCATCCATCCGGGAGACCCTCCCCATCACGTTGGCGAACTGAAAAAAGAAAAACGAGGTGAACCCCATGTACACGCAATTCTTTATCCCCATGCAGCCGCCCACCACCACCCACAACGCAAAGCAGCTGCACGCTTACATGAAGGGCGGCAAGCCCTGTGCCGTGCTGCATGACAGCCCGGAGCTGAAACAGACCCGTGCCAAGCTTCATGCCCATCTGGCACCCCACGCCCCGGCAAAGCCCATCCCTGCCGGCAAGCCGGTGCGCCTGCTGGTCAAGTGGTGCTTCCCCTCCGAGGGGCGCAAAAACGGCGCGTGGCGCACCAGCAAGCCGGACACCGACAATCTGGAAAAGGCCCTCAAGGACGAGATGACCCGCCTGCACTTCTGGGCCGATGATGCCCAGGTGTGCAGCGAAATTGTGGAGAAGTTCTGGTCGGACCCCTGCGGGGTGTTCGTCCGGGTGGAGGAGCTGGCATGACCTACGAAGAGAAAAAGGCCTGGCTGTGGCGGTACCGGTCAGCCAAGCGGTTCGAGCGGCTGAGGCTGGACGAGCTGGAAACACTGGAGGCTGAGGCATGCCATACCACACAGCGCTACTCTCCAACACCGGGCGGCGGTGGGGACGGGCAGACACTGCCCCGCAGCGTGGAGCGCATCGACGAAGCCCGCCGGGAAGCTGAGGCACAGTCCGCTGTGTGCGACGCCATCCGTGCCGAGATCATGGAGGTGTTCAGCCAGCTGGACGATGAGGTGGACTTCATGATCCTGTTCCGGCGGTATATCCTGCTGGAAGGATGGGACAAGATTGCCGTACACGTCCGTCTGGCAAAACGCTGGGCATTTACCCGGCATCGTGCTGCCATTGAAAAGCTGGAGATCAAAGACAGCACTGAACAGCACCAAACCGCATCTACCCAACACCCTGAATCCGAAGTATAATTAGAATGCCGAAGCCCGCAGGAAAGGTTTACTCCCTTCGATCCTGCGGGCTTTGTGCTGCCCGGCTGCGACAGGGGAACACATTTACCGACCAACAGCCTGAATGTACCAGCCGGGCCTTTTTTGATATTTTCCGCCGTCCGCATGGGCGGCTTTTTCTATGATCCTGGCAAGAGAGGTGGTGACGTGGCCAACGAGGAAAATCTGATGCCGATTGCGGAAGTGAACTCGAGACGAACTCGAGAGGAACACAGCCGAGACAGTCAGAAAGCCGGCATCGCTTCCGGAGTGGCACGCCGCCGCAAGCGCTCCATGCGGGAAGCTGCGGACTACTATCTGGCCCTGCCGGAGACCGACCGCCGCAGCGTGAACGCCCTGCTGCGGGATGCTGTGGATCCGGAGGACATCGACAACCAGATGGCCGTGATCAAGGGCATCACCGCCCGTGCCAAGAAGGGCGACCCGCAGGCCGCCAACGTGCTGCTGAAGATGCTGGGCGAGGACAAGCCCCAAAACGAAACCGTGAAGCTGGAGGAAGAAACACCCGTGGACGATCTGAGCAAGGCACTGTTTGAGTTGAGCGAGGGCAAGCATGGCACTGGGTGAGAAGCAACTGCAGATCCTGCAGTTCCGGCTTTCGGATTACAGCTACCTGATCTGTGACGGTGCTGTGCGTTCCGGCAAGACCTCCCTCATGATGGTGGGCTTTGTGGACGACGCTATGACCCGGTTCAATGGCCGGCGCTTTGGCATCTGCGGCAAGACCGTGGACAGCGCCACCAAGAACATCGTGCAGCCTTACATGGCCATGCAGTACGCCCAGAAAAGCTACCGCATCAAGTGGAGCCGCACCGACAAGACCATGACGGTCTCCAAGGGCGGCGTCACCAATGTGTTTGAAGTGTTCGGGGGCAAGGACGAGAGCAGCTACGCGCTGATCCAGGGCCGCACGCTGGCGGGCTGCCTCATTGACGAGGTAGTGCTGCAGCCCCGTTCGTTCGTAGACCAGGCCATGATTCGCTGCTCCGTCACTGGGTCAAAGGTCTGGTTTTCCTGCAACCCGGCAGCGCCGTCTCACTGGTTCTATACCGACTGGATCAAAAAGGCAGACAAGGGCGAGATCAACGCCCAGCACATCCATTTTGTGCTACGGGACAACCCGGGACTGTCTGAGGAGACCATCCAGCGCTATGAGCAGTCCTTTACCGGCGTGTTTTATGACCGGTATGTGCTGGGGCACTGGGTAGCCGCTGAGGGTATCATCTACAAGCCGTTTGCCGAGAGTGTCAGAAAAAGGGACAAGCGCTTCCTCTGGCCCGCAGACAAGCCCTGCAAGCCGTGGCGGGTGCACATCGGGGTGGACTTCGGCGGCAACGGTTCACAGCACGCCTTTGTGGCAACGGGCATTCTGCCGTACTATGCCGGCGTCATCGGGCTGGCGTCCCAGCGGGTGGATCCCCGCAACCAGGATGCCGACTACCTGGCTGACCAGCTGATCACCTTTTGCCTGGCCGTGTTCGCACGGTACGGCGAGATTCATTACATGTTCTGTGACAGCGCCGAGCAGACGCTGATCAACCACATCCGCACCCGGCTGCGGGCCTCTAAACTGTACTGGCTGGCCGACCGGGTGAATAACTCCGCAAAAATTCAGATTATCGACCGCATCCGCCTGACGTCCATTCTCATGGGCGGCGGGCGCTTTTGGTATATGCCGGAGGCCGCCACCCTGCGGGACGCCCTTGCAAGCGCCCTGTGGAGCCAGAAGCGCCCCGGCGTGGACGAGCGTCTGGACGACGGCACCACCGACATTGACACCCTCGACGCCTTTGAGTACACCATTGAGCGTGATTACAGGAGACTGACTGCAAGATGAACGTTTCGGCCTTTATCGAATATCTGAACAAAACCAAACAGCTGCAGTTGGATGCGGATTATTACGGCAACATTGAAGTCTGGCGGCAGTGGTGGAAGGGCGACGTGCCCGACATCCACGACCAGAAGGAGGACGCCCCGGACGGCAGCGTCATTTCCCGGCGTCTGGCTTCCCTGCGAATGCCGAAACACGTCTGCGAGGACTGGGCAAACCTGCTCCTCAACGACAAGACCACCTTCCAGATCGGCGACGCAAAGAGTGCCGCCTACCTGCTGGGCAGTGATGAGCAGCAGACCGGCGGCCTTTTGCGGCAGCTGCATTTCTGGGAGAATGCCAACAAGCTGGTGGAGCAGGCCTACTGGTCCGGCACCGGTGCTTTTGTGCTGAGTGTGGAAGGCCTGACGGTGGATGCCGCCGGGAACGCCCTGCCCTCGCCGCAGGGGCGCATTCAGCTGGACTATGACCCCGCCTGCTGCATCCTGCCCATCAGCGTGGAGCGGGGCGTGGTGACCGAGGCCGCCTTTGTGTCCGAGTGCGTGATGGGCGGCAAGCCCGCCGTCTATCTGCAGACCCACACCTGCAAGGGCGGCGAACGGACCATCGCGAATGAATGGTTCGAGGTGATGGATGATGTTTCCGGCACCCCGAAGTTTACCAAGAGCGAGACGCCGCCGGGCATGGTGGAACGCATCACCGTCACCGGTGCGCCGGCATGGTTCAGCCTGTTCAGTCCAGCTGTCGCCAAAAACCTTGACGGCGGCATGGGGCTGGGCATGAGCGTCTTTTCTGAAGCGCTGGACGCCGCACAGATGGTGGACTACGCCTTTGACAACTACCGGCAGGACCTCCGCCTGGGCGGCAAGAAAATTTTCTATGACCGCTCCATGTGCAAAAAGTGGGTGGACAAGGACGGTGTGGAGCACGCTGTGCCGCCGGACGCCGTCCACCGCCAGATCTTCTACGAGCTGCCCGCACCGGAGGGCAGCATCGACCAGCCGGCTGCATGGCGGGAGTACAACCCCGACCTGCGTACCGAGGACAATCACCGGGCCGTGCAGGACGCTCTGGACATGATGAGCTTCAAGTGCGGCCTGGGCTGCCACCGGTACAAGTTCGATCAGGGCACCGTGACCACCGCCACCGAGTATACCGGCAGTCGGCAGGACCTTGTGCAGAACGCCAACAAGAACCAGATTCCCATCGAGACGGCGCTGATCGGCATTCTGCGGGCTATCCTGTGGGCAGCAAAGAACCTGTTGGGTGCACCGGTGGACCCGGAAACCAGCATTTCGGTCAACTGGGATGACAGCTACATTGTCAGCGAGCAGGAGCGCACCGCACAGCTGCGGGAGGACGCTCTGGCCGGCCTTGTGCCCCGCTGCCGGTATCTGTCCGCCCGGTATGGTCTGAGCGAGGACGAGGCCCACCAGTGGGCCGCAGAAGCCAAAGCTGACAGCCAGACCGATGAGCAGCTCACCTTCGGGGGTGCCTGATGCTGCCGCCGAGCTACCTTGACCAGATGCCGGACGCCTTTGTGCAGCTGGCGCAGCAGGTCGAGGACGAGATCTTACAGGACGTTGCCCGGCGCATTGGCAAGATGGGCACCCTCACCGAGACGGTCTGCTGGCAGCTGTGGCGCTACCAGCAGACCGAGGCGGTGCGGGAGAACGTGGTCAAGCTGCTGGCAAAGTACAGCGGCAAGAGCGAGAGCACCATCCGCCGCCTGCTCAAAGAGGCCGCCAACGAGGCCATGGAGCGCGAGGACGCCATCTATTATCATTACGGGCTTGAGCCCACGCCCTTTGAAGAGAGCGCCGCCCTGAACAATTTGCTCAACGCCGGGGCACGGCAGACCTGCGGCACATGGCGCAACCTGACCGCCACCACGGCCAACACCGTCTCCGGGGCCTTTGAGCGCACGCTGGATGTCGCCTGGGGCAAGGTGGCCACAGGTGCCTTTGACTACAAAACCGCCGTCAAACAGGCCGTAGACAGCCTTGCAGACGATATGCCGGAGATCACCTACCCCAGCGGCCACACCGACACGCTGGAAGTGGCTGCCCGCCGGGCAGTGCTCACCGGCGTGAACCAGACCGCCGGGAAGCTGCAGGAAGCCCGCATGGACGAAATGAACGTGGAGTTCGTGGAGACCTCGGCACACGGTGGTGCCCGCCCTTCCCACGCTGAGTGGCAGGGTCGGCGCTTCCACCGTGGCGGGGCTGTGGATTATCTGGGTGTGCATTACCCAGATTTTGAGCAGGCCACCGGCTATGGCACCGGGGCAGGGCTGTGCGGCTGGAACTGCCGCCACACCTTTTTTGCCGTATTCCCTGAGCTGGGCGACCCGCCCACCTGGACGGAGGAGAGCCTGCAGGAGCTGAACGCCCGGAACATCGAGTACAACGGCAAACTGTACACCCAGTATGAGGTCAACCAGATGCAGCGTGCCCGGGAGCGGAACGTGCGCAAATGGAAGAAGCGCTTTCTGGCCGAGAGCGCCGCCGGGTCTGACACCACCGACAGCGCCGTGCGCCTGAAAGCGGCACGCCAGAGCCTGAGCGAGTTTGCAAAGGCCACCGGCGGGCGGGTGGACAGTGCCCGCACCAGCGTGCCGAAGTTCGGCAGGAGCGAAGCCAGTAAAGCAAGCTGGGCGGCGAAAGTCACTCCCAACGATTTCAAGATTTATCGCGGTGTCGGCGCAAAATCGAAAAACTACGTTGTGGTTGACAAATCAACCGGCGAGGAATATTATTTTGTTGAGGGGACCAGAACTCAAAATGCACAGGTCTTTGCCGGAAAAGGCGGCGTCAAACCACTGCGCGAAGAAGTTGCTCAAGGCTTGGCCGCTGAATTTGGTGGAAAACCTGAGGACTGGCAGCACTGCAAAGCGAAGGGCTGGCTTGATGTTGACGGCGAAGCCGTAAAAGCGGAAGTCCACTGGTTCCAGAATGGCAGCGAAAAAGTAAAATTCAAGGTAAAGAGGTGGTTCTATGACGAAGATTGATACAGTCCGTTACATTGGCGATACGTCTCCGCTGGAATTGACCCACGGCAAAATCTACAAAGTTCTTTCTGTCGAGCGCGGTTGGTATCGCATAGTAGATGACACCGGAGAAGATTATCTCTATCCTGCCGGTAATTTTGAAATCATCAACTGAACCACGATGCACACGCACCGTGGTTTTCTTTTGCCCAAAATCAGAAAGGAGAACCCCATGATTAAAGCAGTTCTCGTTGTCTTGACGATTCTTGCACTGCTGGAGATCGTTCTGCTGAACGGTGTCCGGCTGTTCTTTATGGTTGCATCGGCAGTTCAGGAAGTGCAGGGCGATAAATACCCGCCGCACCCTGAAAAGTAACCTTTCATTCACTAAAACACCCCATTTTAACCACTGTATGCCACCAAAAAGGCACAACAGTGGTTTTTTCATGCCGTTTTAGCTCATGTTGGAAGAGCGCCGGTCTCCAAAACCGGAAGCGGCAGGTTCAATCCCTGCAAACGGTGCCATGTTCCCGACATTTGTGTCGGGAGCAGCCATAGCGGAGGGCGGCGCGTACCCCGCCCACAACCAAACACGGACGGAGAACCGTGTCACCAAACCGAGGTTTTCCCCACAGAAAGGAGCTTTTCCACCATGAAACGTGAAGATGTGAAGAACAAGATCCCCGGCATTACCGAGGAACAACTGAACTGGATCATGCAGGAGAACGGCAACGACGTCAACCGTGAGAAGTCCGCCGCCACTGCCCTGCAGGCCCAGCTGGACAACGCAAACGCCCAGCTCAAAACCGCCCAGGACGGCCTGAAAGCCTTTGAAGGCAAGAAGAAGCCCGAGGAGTACGAGGCCGAGTTGACCAAGCTGCAGGCCGACATGAAGGCCCAGGCGGACGGCTTTGCCTTTGACAGCGCCCTGAACACTGCCATCCTGGGCAAGAAGGGCCGCAGCGTCAAGGCGGTGCGTGCCCTGCTGGATCTGGACGCCCTGAAGGGCTCCAAGGACCGCACCACCGACATTGACAAGGCTCTGGACGACGCTGCCAAGGCCAACCCCTGGGCCTTTGGTGAGGACGGTGCCGCCGGCGTGGCCGTGGTCTCTACCGGCGCTGAGCATGGCGCACCGCCCGCCAACGAATCCAATGGTGTGGAAGCCGCCTTTAAGTCCCTGAATCCCGAACTGAACCTGTAAACTGAAAGGAATTCAACATGGCACATGCAAATCAGGAGCGGTACTCCGCTCTGGTAGACGCCAAGCTGCGGGCAACGCTGGTCACCCGTGACGGTGCGATCTTCAACACCCGCTACGAGGGCAGCCCCAAGGCCGGCAAGGTCAAGATCCCGGTGCGTGACACCGAGGTGGCCGTCAAAACATACGACAAGGCAAACGGCGTGGACGCCGATGCCGGCACCACCACCTATCTGGATCTGGACATCGACAACGACGAGGCTGTCAATGAGATCATCGACGGCTATGACGCTGCATCCGTGCCCGACGGCATCACCGCCGAGCGTCTGGACAGCGCCGCCTACTCCATGGCCCTGTCCATCGACAAGAAATCCATCGAGGCGCTGCAGAGTGCAACCGGTGCTACCATCAGCGCCACCAAGACCGCCTGCACCGCTTCCACCGCCTACAAAGAGGCTCTGGCCGCCAAGCGCACCCTGAGCCGCAACGGCGTGCCCCAGACCGGCCGCTTTATGATCGTCAGCCCTGAGTATCTGGAGATCCTCATGCAGGATGACAAGTTCATCAAGCAGGGTGACCTGTCCCAGCAGCTGGTGCAGACCGGTGCGGTGGGTCAGATCGCCGGCTTTGCGGTGTACGAATCCAACAACATGGACTTCGAGAACACCACCCGTGTCAGCACCAAGAAAACTACCACCGAGTTCATCTGCGGCCACCCCAACTGGTGCCACCGTGTGATGGAGTGGCAGACCCCCGTGCACCTGCAGGATCTGGGCGGCTCCGGCAAGTACATTGGCGCGTCCGCTGTGCAGGGCCGCAAGGTGTACGGCATCAAGGTGTCCAAGCCCAAGACCCTGTACATCAAGCGCATCGAGGCGTAAGGAGGGCTCCGCCCATGAACTACTGCACCTACCCGGAGTACCAGGCGGCAGGCGGCACGGTGAGTGAGCTGGCGTTCGGTGTGCTGTGCAGCCGGGCGTCCCGCCTCATCGACAGCGCGACCTTTGGCAAGGCGGAACCCCATGCCGCCGTGTGCGAGAGCTGCCGCCAGATGCTGGCGGATGCCTGCGCCCAGATCGTGGATCTGCTGGCTGCAAAGCTGGCTGTGGGGGCTGCACCGGGCGCACAGAGTGTGTCCAATGACGGCTATGCTGTCACCTTTGCCAGCAATTCCAGCCTGTCCGCTGCGGTGCGTTTTGAAGCCTGGCATGTGCTGGAAGCCGCCCTCGGGTCTGACCCCCACGGCCTGCTGTACAGGGGGATCATGTGAGATGAACACGACCGTTACCGTGGTGAACCTCATCCACGACCCCAAGGCCGACACCGACGCGCCCAAGTGCTGGATGTTCCCGGCCTGCAGCTGGCGGGAAAAGCTGGACACCTCCGGCACTGGCACCAGCAAGGACCCCGAGCGCACCATCCACATCCGCATCCCGGCCAGCGTTTGCACCCTGGGCTACCTGCCCTATGTGCAGTGGGCGGCCCTGCCCGCTGCCGAAAAGGCAAAGCACTGGACCCTCAAGCGCGGCTGGAAGCTCGTGCAGGGTGCGGTGCAGAGCCTGACCGCTGAGGAATACGCCCGGCTGGAAAAGACGCACCCCTGCTGCACGGTGGCGGCAGTCTCGGACAACCGGGAGCCCCTGCTGCCGCACTGGCATGTGGAAGGGAGATGACCCCATGGCCACCATCTGGGACAAAAGCCACGGCGGACGTCTGACCATCACCACGCCCATGGGCACCCTGTTCACAGTGCAGCACCGCAATGGCAAGTGCACCGCGCAGATCCGCTGGAACAAGGACGTGGGGGCCAACCTGACCCGGGCCATGGTCACGGGCCGAGGCAAGCTCATGCAGCGCATCATCCGGGACACCCACCCGCTGGTGCCCTTTGACACCGGTATGCTGGACAACTCTGCCCAGCTGGCCACCGACTACGACACCGGCGAGATCATCTGGTCTACGCCATATGCAAGGCGGCAGTATTACCTTCACCCCAAGGGCGAGGGCCTGCACGGGAAAAACGGCCTGCGCGGCAGCTACTGGGCCGAGCGCAGCAAGGGAGCCAACAAAGTGTCGTGGAACCAGTTCTGGAAAGCTGTCATGAAGGAGGAAACCAGATGACCCCTGTCATTCAGGCCATGCGCGACTGGTTGCGCACCTGCCCGCTGGTGGCCTCCGCACAGGAGGACGGCGTGGCGTTCCGGGTGGGCGGCCTGACCGGCGACGCCGAGGAATACACCATCCTGGACATGCCCGGTGATCCGGAGCTCAAGCGCTACTTCAGCGGATCCCTCCGGATGAAAAACTACGTCTTGGCCTCCCACACTGTCTACACCCCGGACAACATCCCCCAGCAGGCAGCGGCTTCCGGCTTCTGGGATGATCTGACCGAGTGGGTGGCCAGTCAAAGCCGGGCCCGCAATTTCCCGCAGCTGGGCAGCGGGCGCACCGTCCGGGAGGTGTCCGTCACCTCCAGCGGCTACATCCTCGAAGCCGAGGGCGGGGCCTGCCGTGCGCAGATCCAGCTGCAGCTTATTTACTATCAACCGAAAGGAGCAACCACATGACCGTTAAAGAAGTGATGACCGGCATCACCCCCAGTGCGGACTATGCCGGCCTGGAAATGGCGGATGACTTCGTGCTGGCATTCAAGACGGCGGACACGCAGAAGAGCGTAGGTGACTACATCGTCTGCCAGGCGTGCATCACCGAGCATTCCGCTGCCGTGAACCCCGGCACCCAGGACAAGCAGTATATCCGCAAGGGCAACGCCACCATCAAGACCAGTGCCCAGCGCACCTTCTCCATCTCCGGTGATCGCACCCATGGCGACCCCTGGCAGGATTGGGTCACCAGCCTGCCCGTGATGTTCGGCACCGGCAGCGCCGTGATCGTGCCGTATGTCTATTTCTCTATGCTCACCGGCAAGGGCGAGACCGGCAAGGCCTCCGTCATCGTCAACAACGACGCATCCAACGGCGCAGGCAACAACGCCGGCATCTCCGTCACCGTCTCCGGTGTGGAAAAGCCTACGGAATACACCTACAGCGCCACCTGAGTTTCCAACAAGCATGTCCCCGTCCACCTCCCCGGACGGGGATTTTTTATGCCCTGAACAGTCAGAATGCCGGGGCAGCACCGGCGCAGGGCCCAACGAAAGGAGCTTTTTATGATTCTTCGCAACGTGAAATTCGATTTTAAGGTGACCAAAGGCAAGGACTACAAGCGGTACATCCAGGGCTACAAGGCAGCCATGGCGGCGCTGAACGCGTTGGATAAGGAAGATGACGAATACCTCATCAAGTTCAACGAGATCTTGGATGACTTCTTCGCCGATCTGCTGGGCGATGACTACGACCAGCGTCTGGGCATCGACGTGGATGACCTGGAAGATTTGATGCAGCTGCTTGCCGACTTCAATGCCGCTGCCAACCCGGAGGCACTGGAACGCATGGCCGCCCTGCAGCCCATCGACCGGGAAGCCCTGAAGGACGCCAAGAGCTCCATCCAGGCACCCATCCCCATGCCCATGAACCGGGCACAGCGCCGGGCAGCACGCCGGGCCAAGGCATGACCCGCCCGGACTGCTACCTGACCGACAGCCTGCCGCAGGGCTTTGAGACGGACTTCCGGGCGTGGGTCACCTACGACAACATGGCCGCACGGGCCCACACCCCGGAGCAGGAAGCCGCCCTGCAGGACTACGCCCAGCGGGTGCTCATCCACGGACCGCTCACCAAGGACAACATCGACGCTTTTCTGGACTTCTACCGCTGCGGAGCCGAGGAATCCGAGCGGGAGAAGCGCAGCGCGGAGGCGTTCCGGGAAATGCCCCGGGGCTTTGATTTTGCGGTAGACGGCCCCCTGATCTGGGCAGCCTTTCTGCAGGTGTACGGCATCGACCTGCGCACGGCGCAGCTGCACTGGTGGGACTTCATGGCCCTGTTCCGCAGCCTGCCGGACGAGTGCCGCGTCTGCAAGATCATCAGCTACCGCACCGAAGATCTGACCGACATGCCCAAGGGGATGCGGGAGCAGTACGAGAAACTGCGCCGGGTGTACGCCCTGCCTGCGGAGGCCGGCGGCACGGCCCGGCGCTATGTGTCCATGGCAGACCGCAAGGCGTCCATTCTTGCCAGGCAGGCCGAATACCAGAAAGAGCATTCCGGGAGGTGATGCACCATCGCACGCGAACATGACGGCGAGGTCGTTTTCGGCGTCGTGACCGATCCCAGCGGGGCCCAGGAGGGCCTTGATCAGGTAGAACAGGCAGCGGAACAGGCGGCCCAGAAAACCGCCTCTGCCGCCGCCAAGGCCGCCGACAGCGTGGTGTCCGAAACGGAAGAAGCGGCCCAAAAGGCCGCCGCTGCCGTCAAGAGCGCTGCCGGGAAGGGCGAGAAGGAAGCCGCCGACGCCGGGGCAAAGGTCCGAAAGACCAGCAAGGAGACCTCCGACAAAGTGGGCACGGACGCCGATGCTGCCGGCCAGAAAACACAGCGCTCCGCCCAGGAGACGAAAGAAAAGGTCATTGCCCAGTTTACCGCCGGACAGGTGGCCATCGGCAACATCATCTCCAAGTGCGTGGACAAGGTGGTGGACGCCGGTAAGACCCTGATCTCCACCGGTGTGTCCTACAACGCCGAGATCGAAAAATACCGCACCGCCCTGACAAACCTGCTGGGCGACGCCGAAAAGGCCAACGCAGCTCTGGCTGCCATGCAGGCAGACGCAGCCCGCACGCCCTTTGACACGGCTACGCTGGTCAAGTCCAACGAGTACCTGATCTCCGCCGGTGAGAACGCCGAGTACAGCCGCAAGACCATCCTTGCCCTGGGCGACGCGGTGGCAGCTACCGGCGGCGGGTCTGCAGAGCTGGAACGCATGGCCCAGAACCTGCAGCAGGTGGCAAACCAGGGCAAAGCCACCAGTGTGGACATCAAGCAGTTCGCCATGGCGGGCATCAACATCTATCAGGTGCTGGCCGACTACACGGGCAAGTCCGTGCAGGACGTGCAGAGAATGACCATCACCTATGATGTGCTGACCCGGGCACTGCAGGCCGCTGCCGAAGAGGGCGGACGCTACTATGACAGCATGGCCACCCAGAGCCAGACGCTCAATGGCCGCCTGTCCACCCTGAAGGACAACGCCACCCAGCTGGCGGGCGTGGTCATGGAAGATCTGACCGCCGCCTTTGGCGAGGCTGTGACCAAGTGCAACGATCTGGCCATTGCCTGCAAAGAGGGCTGGCAGACCAACGGCATCGACGGCCTGCTGGATGCCGTGCGGCAGACCACCCCGGAACTGTCCATCCTAGTTGGCGTCGTGCAGGGCTGCATCGACAATGCAAACGTCCTGCTGCCGCTGGTGGGCAGCATCGGCGGGGCGTTTGTCACCTATAAGACCACAGCCACCGTGGCAGCCGGGGCACAGGCAGCTTTGAACGCTGTCATGAACGCCAACCCCATCGGCATCGTGGTCACCCTGCTGGGTGCTCTGGCCGGGGCCTTTGGCACGGCCTATGCGTCCAGCGAGACGTTCCGCACCGGCGTGAACTCTGCGTTCACAGCCGTGGCCAACACGGCACAGAATGCCCTGTCCACGGTCATCGGCTGGCTGGACAGATTGAGCTTCAAGCTCAACAAGGCCCTGAACAAGGACGGCTATTCTACCTTTGACACCTACGAGGGCTGGAAAGCATCCCAGTCCAAGAGCACTGTCACGGATGCCGACCGCCAGCGCCGCCAACAGCTGCACGACAGCCGGGTGCAGCAGGCGCAGACGGAGAAAGAGCTGGCCGACCTGACCGGCGGCGGGGTCATCGTCAGTGACATCCCGTCCTCCTCCGGCGGTTCCGGCACCAAGAAAACCAGCAAAAAGGCCACCGAGACCGTCCTGCGCTCCACCACCGACAACTACACCACCTATTCCCAGAACGCCCTGGGGCAGGTGGAGACAACGGTGGAATCGGTCAATGAGCACATCCGGGACAGCACCGGCAAGGAGTTTGACCGCCTGACCGAGAAGGTGACCGAATCCGGCAAGGAGATGGTCAACGGCGTCGAGCGGGAATACACCCTGGTGACCACCAAGGTGGACGGCGTGACCCAGAAGGTCACAAAGTCCTACGCCGACATGTCCAAGGTGCTGACCGACACGGCCAAGAAAACGGCCACCAGCTACAAGGACGGGGCCACCGTCACTACCGCCGAGGTGACCAAAATTTACGCCGACGGGTCCCGCCATGTGGAACAGACCGTCACCGAGGCCGGGGAGCGCATCGGTGCCAGCGGCCGCGAGACCTACGAGAAGATCATCACCTATGTGGACGGCGTGCAGGACAAGGTGGAGGAATCCGCCCAGCAGATCGACACCTCCGTCACTGCCACCCAGAAACGCATTGATGAAGCTCTTTCCGGAGCCAAGAGCGAGCTGAGCAGCGGCATCTTTGGCATCATCAAGGACGGCATTTCCACCGTCAAAAACAAAGACTGGGCCGGCATTGCCGAGACAGTGACCAAGCTCATCTGGGGCCAGGTGACCCAGAGCCAGCGGGAGACCGTCTCCGCCTGGGCCAAGAAAGCGCTTGCCGCCATTAACGAGGCCTACGCCGGTGGTGGGCTGCAGCAGGCCTTTGGGGCCGTGTCCGGCATCCTGGGCAGCGGCATCAAAAACGGTGCCGGAGCCACTATCCAGGGCATTGGAGAGATTGCCAGCGGGCTGTCCGGCTCCGGCGGCATGGGCAAGCTGGTGGGTGCTGCCGTGTCCGGCATTGGCACCATCGGCAAGGCCGTAGCGGGCCTTGTGGGCAAGGTGGGCGGCCTGATTGCAGCCCACCCGGAGGTTTTTGCCATCATTGCGCTGGTGGCCGGTATTGCCGGACTGGGGCTGTTTTTGTGGAAGAAGTACGGCCGCAAGGGCGGCTCTGCCGATGACGGCAGCGCCTCCGACGAGACGCCGGCCCTGCCGCACCCGGACAGCAGCGGCTACACCCAGAGTGACACGATCACCGCCGCAGAGCTCACCCGCCGCACGCAGGCTGCTTCCGCTGCAAACCAGCAAAGTATTTCCCGCACCCAGAACGGCACCGGTTCCAGTGCAGCGCAGCAGCTCACAGCCAGCTACACCGGCAGCCTGACGGCGGTGTTCAACGTGGACGGCAGAGAAATGGCCCGCACTACCGCGTCCTACATGGACGAGGAACTGGGCTTCCGGAGGTGATGAACCATGGAAGATTTTTATATCAACGACCACGGGGCCAGCGAGTTCGGGGCCCTGCTGCTGTCCAGCTGGTATGTCAGCGGCAGCACTCTCACCCAGAACTACCTCACCAGCTACACAGGCAGCCGGATCACCTTCTGTTCCACCCAGTACAGCCTGCGCTCCATCTCGCTGCCGGTGGATATCTACGGCGCAAGCCCTGCCGACGCAGCGGCCAAGCGCAGCGCCCTGACGGCGGCTTTTCTTGGCGGCACGGTGGAGCTGGCCCTGCCGGACGGCGGCATCTACACGGCTCTGCTGCTGGACAGCGGCAAGGCACAGGAGCAGGACACCGACGGCTGCATCCTAAGCTGCACCTACACGCTGGCAGGCTACCGGCACGGAGCGCTGGAAACGCTGGTGCTTCCTGCGGATGTCCAGACCTTTTTTGCGGCGGGCACCGCCCCGCAGATGGAGTGCCGCATCACAGAGACGGTAACGGAGGCCGGCAGCCACACCGTGCACTACCCCAACGGCGGCAGCTGCGTGCTCAAAGATCTGCAGGCCGGTGACACCGTGTGCGTGGACGGCATCACCCGGCAGGTGCTGTGCAACGGCCAGAACCTGTTTCAGGCCGTCACCGGCATTTCCGGCTGGCCCACCGTCCGGGCCGGAGAAAACAGCCTTGCCCACACCGGGCAGAGTTACGTCGAGTATTACCCCATTTTTGTGTAAAGGAGGCGTTGCCCGTGCTTGCCATCGTGGCCGCAGACGGTCACCACATCCCGCTGGACTGTGATGATTACTGCATCGTGCACAACTGGAACGGCTGGGAGGATGAGGTCAAATTCAGCCTGCCCCGTGGCCACCCTCAGGCCCGCCTGCTCACCGAGCGGGTGCGGCTGGTGGAAAAGACCGAAGATCAGACCTATGCGCTGTCCAGCATCAACGTGGGCCGCAATTACACCGATTACGAGGCCGTGCTGGATCTGGACAGCCTGTGCACTACCCTGCTGAAGGGCTGGAACAACTATGTGTCCACCGGCATTTGGAGCAAAGGCCCCCAGACCATGGCCGACACCCTCCGGCGGGCCATTTCCAACTTGTCAGGCTGGGAGCTGACTGCCCCGGACAAGGCCACCGAGAAACTGGCAATTGAAAAGTTCACCGGCAGCCCGCTGGAACTGGCCCAGAAAGCCGTGGACGTGTGGAAGAGTTACCCTCTCCGGTTCCTGGTACCGGGCACATCCACTGCCTGCCAGATGATCATCGTGGATCCCAGCACCCGCACCCCGCAGGGCACCTACTTTACCGATGAGCTGAACCTGACCGAACAGCCCTACTATAAAGGTAAAGCCGAGACCGGCGACAGCTACTATACCGCCCTTTTGCTGTACGGGAAGAGCGATATCAGTGTGGAGGCGCAGTGCCACGACTATGACAGCCGTGTCATCTGGCACAGCGAAACGGACAGCTCCATCTCGGACAAGTCCGCCCTGAAGATCAAGGCCGACGCCATGGTCAAGGCGGCGGCATTTCCCAAGCGCTCCTACAGCTGTCAGATCGCTGACCTTGCCCGTCTGGCCCCGGATAAGTACGCATACCTGTCCTTTGGCCTGTATGACAAGATCGTGCTCATGGACCGTGACCGGCACACCAACACCACCGTGCAGGTGGCCCAGTATACCGTCTATCCCTACCATGCCGAGAAGAACGCAGTGCAGCTCAACAGCGTGGCGGGCACCATCTCTTCCGGCAGCAAATCGTATTCCGGTGACGTGATCGAGTACACCGACCCGGACACTTCGGAGGCATCGAATGCAGATCCTTAAAATGGACTTCCAGTCCCAGAGCGCGCCGCCTGTCGTTCCGGTGATGCAGTCGGACGCGCAGAGCCGCTTCATCGGCATTGCCCTCTACAACGGCGGGACGCCATACAAGGCCCCGGACGGTGCGGTGTACACCGTACAGTATCGGGGCGAAGGAGCCAACAACTTTGGCTGGTATGACCAGATCCTCACCACCAGCGGCAAGCACGCCGCCGTGACTGTGGACGCCGACAACGCCCACATCATCACACTGGAGCTGGCCGAGCAGGCCTTGCGCCGCCCCGGCGATGTACACGTCAACCTGTGTGTGATGGGCCCCGATACCGGCTACGAGCTGCGTACCTTTGACATCATCGTCCGGGTGGGCGGTGCCGCCTACCCGGACGATGTGGCCGTGCAGAGCTATTTCTTCGTCACCGGCGTCTCTTCGTCCTCCTGGCTGTCTTATGTGTCTACCTGCCTGGAGGCACAGCAGGCAGCGGAAAAGGCGGTGACGCTTGCGGAAAATTCTGCAACCACTGCCAAGAAGGCGGCAGCATCTGCCTCTGCGGATGCAAAAACCGCACAGGATAACGCCAGCTCCGCCCAGGAAGCTGCAGACCAGATCACGTTCATCGCTAACGGCTGCAAGGGTTACTACAGCACCGCTCAGGACCTGCGAGACGCTTACCCCACCGCGGACGCAGGCTCCTGGGCGATCGTCGCCGAGAGCTGCACAATCTGGGTGTGGAACCCCGCTACCTCGGCCTGGAAAGACGCGTCCGTCAATGTGGACTTTTCCGAATACTACAAAAAGTCCGAGGCCGACGCAAAGTTTGGCACACCCTACACCCTGCCTGCCGCCACAGCGGACCAGCTGGGCGGCGTGAAAGTGGGCGACTATCTGGACATTGCCCCGGACGGCACCCTGAGCGGCAAGACGCTCAATGACAAGATTGCTGCCGCCGTGGC
>ERZ1026848.255-NODE-255-length-30405-cov-8.771928_pt1 | contig 30405 bp, 28 predicted proteins | sample MGYA00380154_ERZ1026848 | MGnify/ENA primary metagenome ERZ1026848 (study PRJEB33269, sample SAMEA4719790) | human gut metagenome | biome: human-associated habitat; feature: organic feature; material: feces | place: Cameroon | collected 2013-10 ...
AAATAAAATACATAAATAAATATATTGCATTTATGCAATAAATGCAAGTGCAAAATTCAAAAAACAGCTAAAATCGGCATAAAAAACACCTGTTTTGACGCAAAATGAATTTTGTGTTAAAAAGTGAACCGAAATTCACTTTTGTTAATTGACAATCGGCAAAATAATTGTTTAGTAAAAGATATGACGCGGCACAGATAAAAAGCATTAAAATCTATGCCGCGTCGGTATTTAATTATGTTTTATTCAGTTCAATTTATTTATTGCGTCAATAAGGGCTTTTGAAGCGTTTTGATTTGTTACGAGCGAAGCGGCTCTTAACGCCTCCTCCTTATCCGAGGCAAGCCCCGTTTTTATGTAACGTGTTATCTTTTCCTCGGTGTTAACAAACGACAGGAAATCGTCGGACGATGCCGTTACCATAACATTTTTCCCTCTCTCCGACATATCGCTGTCATTCGCGTAATCGTAGTAAGCTATGTCGAGGTCGGCATATTCACTTTGGACGCCGCCTATGCTTCCCTTGCTTGTATACTGCCATATATTATAAGGATATTTGAAATCCGTCACGGACGAAATATAATGTGCGAGCCAAATTTCATAGCCCCTGCTTTGTAAAGCGGCATAATCAAGATTATCATAAAAGAACGATTTACTCGCATATACGCCTGCCTTATAGCCTGCCTTTCTGACTGTTTCGCAAAAAGCCTCCGCCAAGGCGGTGCGCTCCGCTTTTGTAAGGCCGTCCGCTCTGCCTGTGCGGTTCGGTGCTCCCGAATACTCGGAATCGAAATATACGGGCAATTTAATATCGTAGCCCTTAATTATATCAAGTGCTCTTTCCGCTTCCTCCACGGCCTCTTCGGTCGTAACAGCCTGACTGAACACATAAATTCCGACATCGATATTCTGAGCCAATGCGCCTTTAATGTTTGCCGCTATTTGCGAATCCGTCACCAAATTGCCCGAAGAACCATAGCCGCGCACCGCTGCTCTGAGAATTACAAATTCCACACCCGACTGCTTAACACTTGCCCAATCTATTGTTCCCTGATGCTTTGAAAAATCCGCTCCGAAAAGTGATGCCTTTGCACCGTTTGCATTAAAGAAATATCTTTTGCCGTCTATATATTGGTTTCCGCACAGCGGTCTGCCGTCACTTCCGATATAATATGTATTGTCACCGTAATCATACCAGCCCGTTTTACCGTCGGCGTAAACGAGATTATAGTCCGTGTACTTTGACTTATATATTCCGTTTTGAGCAATACTCCCGACAAAGATGTATTTGACGCCGTTATAATCCGCCGTACCGTTATAATCCCACGTTACCTGACCGCCGTTTACATAGCAGAGTTTTTCGCCGTATGGAACCGCTCCGCTGAAATTCCAATTTAAAACGCCGTTTTCTACGTAGTACCAAGTATCATAGTATTTTGTAAGCCCCGTATAGCTCCAATTTAAAACGCTCTTTTCCACGTAGTACCATGTGCCGTAGTATTTTGTAAGCCCTGTATAATCCCGGTTAAAGGCACTTTTTTCGACGTAAAGCCATCTGTCGCCGAAGTACACGAGACCCGTATAGTCGTTTTTAACCGTACCGTTTTCGGCATAGTACCACTTATCGCTCCCAAAGAGTGCAAGCCCCGTATAATCCCAATTGAGTATGCTGTTTTCCACATAATACTTTGTACCGTAATAATCGGTAAGACCCGTAAAGTCCCAGTTGAGTGCGCTTTTCTCGACATAAAACCATCTGCCGCAAAAATATGTAAGTCCCGTATAGTCGTTTTTAACCGCTCCGTTTTCGGCATAGTACCACTTATCGCTCCCAAAGAGCGCAAGCCCCGTATAATCCCAATTGAGGACGCCGTTTTCCACATAATACTTTGTACCGTAATAATCGGTAAGACCCGTAAAGCTCCAATTCAGGATACTGTTTTCGACGTAGTACCAAGTATCGTAGTATTTTGTAAGCCCCGTATAATTCCAATTAAGGGCACTGTTCTCGACATAAAACCATCTGCCGCAAAAATATGTAAGCCCCGTATAGTCGTTTTTAACCGCTCCGTTTTCGGCATAATACCACTTATCGCTCCCTAAGAGCGCAAGTCCCGTATAATCCCAATTGAGAACGCCGTTTTCCACATAATACTTTGTGCCGTAATAATCGGTAAGACCGGTAAAGCTCCAGTTAAGCTCACCGTTTTCGACATAGTACCATGTGTCGTAGTACTTCACAAGGCTTGTAAATGAGGTATCCTTTACACCGTCTTTTACATAAATCCATTTGCCGTCAACATTTTTCAGCCCGTCGTCCGCCGCAGATGAGGCAAATGCCGAAGCGAAAAACAGTAATGTCACCGCCAAAACGGCACTTAATATCGCAGTAATTCTTTTTTTCATTTTTCGTATCCTTTCTGTCCTATATAAACAGTCCCGCCCCGCATTAGAAAGCAATCCGAGACAAGACAAAAATATGTTTTTTCAACGTATATTTTTTTCGCGGTAATTGCGCTCCTTACGATGAGAGGAGAGCGACTTTACCGCATACAAAGCGGCAAGCATAATGCTCATAAGAAAAGAAAATACCGTAAGCAATATGAATGCTCCGCTTAAATTTACAAGCAGCAACGAAAAAATCGAAGTATAAAACGACAAAGCCGAAAGGCGTATATATTTTTTCGGCGACGCGGCGGATTGATTTTTTCTTGCAATATATGTAAAGCTTAATTCCTTTTCAGCCGTTTTTTCCGAGATTCCTCCGCAGAGCTCCCAAAGCAGCAGCCGTTCGCGCTTTGACGGCTTAAAAACGCAGTATTTTTTACCGTCTCGATATTTTACCGGCGCAGACGCCGCCTTTGCCGAAGCACGGCAAACATTAAGAAGTCTGTTTGCAGCCGAAGCTATATCGGCATTTTTATCACACATATCCTGCGGCACGGAATTTAATGTATACGCCGACAATTCCGCAAGCTTTTTTAAGGAGGCAAATCTGTGTTCCGCTCCGTAGATATTTGAATAGCAGAAGCATTCAAAATGCTCCGAATTCCGCCCCGAAAAGCGGCTTGCAAGATAATTTTCGACGTAGACACACACCGTTGCAAGTGCAGACAGGTAAAGCTCTTCGGCTCTTTCGGGCGAGTCTTTCGCGGTTATAACCAAGGAATTCACTTTTGCGGATAACACACGTATATCATAAAAGACATCGTTTCCGAGCTTCGGCAGAGCATCGGTCGGAAGGGTTTCACTCATAAGTCATCGACTCCGTAATATGTATTTATTACATATTACGCGGATAAAGTCAATACGCCATTCGGCAACACGAGCTATTGTATTTTATTCTCCTCGGTCATCATTATATTCAAAACCTTGAGACAAATCGGCATTGAAAACAGGAATGCAGCCGCGTCGGCTACCGCTTGACTTACCTCGACTCCCGTAAGGCCGAAAAAGTGCACAAGCAAGAACAGCGCCGGAACAAAAAACAAAAACTGCCTCGACATAGCCGTTAAGGTGGCTGCCTTTGCCCTGCCTATGGTCTGAAGATACATATTCGCCATAACTATAAAGCCCAAAAGCGGAAGAGATATACACTGAGCTCTGAATGCAAACGAACCGATTGCGATTACATCGGCGTCATCGCGTCTGAATAAGGCTATGACATACGGCGACAGAATAAAGCCGAGAACAGCAGCCACGGTCAAAAATACGGTGGTCACCTTGACCGAGAACCAAAACGCCTTTTTTACTCTGTCGTATTTCTTCGCACCGTAATTAAAGCCGCATACGGGCTGGAAGCCCTGACCGAAGCCTATTACGGCGGCTCCGACAAAATTCATTATCTTTGAAACGATGGACATAGCGGCTATCGCGGCATCGCCGTAACCGCCCGCAAGACGGTTCATTGCCACCATGGCAAGCGACGCGAGCCCCTGCCTCGCAAGGGACGGAACTCCGCCGCGGAATATTTCTTTATAGAGCTGTTTTTCAAATCGGAAGTTTTTAAACGATATGCGGATATTTCCCTTTTTGGTACAGCCCGTAAGCAATATCACAAAGCCGATCGCCTGGCTCAGCATTGTGGCACAGCCCGCTCCGCCGACTCCCATTTTAAATACAAATATAAATATAGGGTCAAGCAAAATATTAAGCACACCGCCTGCCGTAACTCCTATCATACCGTTTACCGCGCTGCCTTGAAAGCGAAGCTGATTATTAAGCACAAGCGAGCTCATCATAAACGGCGTTCCGCAGAGAATGTAAAAAAGATACTGCTTTGTGTACGGCAAAATGGTATCGGTTGAACCGAGCAGCCTTGACAGGGGCGAAATAAAGATTATACCCAAAACGCCTATTATAACCCCAACGGCAAACGACGAAAAAAATCCCGTTGACGCCATTACGGACGCCTCTTCTGTTTTTTGCTCACCGAGTTTGCGCGACATATAGTTTCCCGAGCCGTGGCCGAAGAAAAATCCGCACGCCTGGATTATCGCCATAAAAGAAAAGACGACGCCCACCGCGCCGGTTGCGCTGGTGCCTATTTTCCCGACAAAATATGTGTCCGCCATATTATATACGGCAGACACCAGCATTGTTATTATTGTAGGAACGGCCATTTTGCATATCAGCTTATTTACCGGCATTTGCGTCATCATGGTAAATTTATCGCTGCTTACTTTTTGTTTATTTTTCATTTTCCGCCTCTCCGAATTCGGTATTACAGACCCGAGGATTTAAAAATATCATTCATCAGCTTTTTATTTTTATCCGTCAACGCCTCAAGCTCTTTTGACTTATTTTTTGCCCTGCCGCCCTTTTTAACGAGCCTGACAAGCCAATAAAACGGCAGCAAAAACGGCAGTCTTTTAAGCACGGGATAGTTTTTCACCATAACCTTAAGCGGCGGAAACGCCATTCGCATAAACGCCGAAAAGCGCGTGCTTTCCATATTTTCGGCTACTGCGCCGGCATTTTGTATGGGCGGACCCAAAACTATATACTGCTGCATTATAAACAGAGCTTTGTCATCCTTTGCATCGCCGAACCAGATGTCGCCGACTTTTTTTATGTTTTCCGCAAAGCGCGCAAGTCCGATTTTTTCAAGCTCGCCGCCTATATACGCAAAATCAAGCTCTTCGCTTTTAAGGCGGTTAAGCATAAAAATATCCATAGTCGGTCTGAAGCACGCTCCGCCGTCCCTGTAATGCTCCGCCAGATGCGCCGTAACATATATATAAAGGTCATTGTCGGTCATTTTGTATTCGTGCTCGCCGCATTTTACGGCTCGTTTCCAAACGTCGGTAAAATAGTCGTGCCGACTGTCGCTCTCAATAAAGAGCATATTGTGAAGCTCCACGGTTAAAAACGGCGGATTTATAAGGACTATATCCTTGCCGTTGTTCATTTCGCGAGAAAAGCCGCGTTCCGTCAACAGCTTTTCCGCGCACAAAACGTCCTCTTTTTTGACAAGAATGTCCATATCCACCATAAAGCGCATTTCCGGCACAGGATAAAGTGCTTTGAGATGTGCTCCCTTGAGGCACATAAAATCTATATTGTTTTCAGCAAAAGCTTTTCTTATGAAATTAAGCTCGTTTTGCTGTGCGCTCTCACGGAGAATCGCCGCCTTATATGAACGCTCAAGCTTTGACATATATTCCTGCGGTAAAACCCCCGGCTTATCTTTAAAAGCAAGATAGAGTATGACCTGAACGCTGTTGCGATATGCGAGCTTCACGAGAAAAGCCTTGTCGGTGCCCTCGGGTATATCGGGCAGTGGCTCCGAGAGCAGAGCCGAACGAACCACGGAGCAAAGATATTCTCTTGCAAGCGTTTTTCCGGTCATCTTTTTTATCCTTTCGTTAAATACGGTATCAGTCTGTAAGCGTAAGTGTAACGGCAATCGGGAAATGGTCGCTCGGATACACTCCGTCGTATGTATTTTTCACAATCTCAAAGCTCTGCGCCGTAATGCCCGTCTTTGAAACCATAAAATAGTCTATGCAGCTTCTGTCAAGTGCCTTGCCGAAATTCTGATATGTACAGGAGTTGTCGGGGTTATCCGTAAGGTACTTTACGTCATTAAAGTTTTCGGTTGCCATTTTGTATGTTTCGCTGTTCTCTTTGGCATTAAAATCGCCCATAATTATCGACGGCTTACCTCCGAACTGCGCAATTTTATCAAGCACAACACGAATTCCGTTTATGCGCGCCTCATCGCTGATATGGTCAAGGTGAGTGTTAAACACAACAAAATCTTTACCTGTCTGTTTTTCTTTAAGTATAACATAGCTGCAAACTCTGTAACACGCCGCACCCCAATCCTTGCTCATAACCTCGGGAGTTTCGGAAAGCCAAAATGAGCCTTTATCCTCAAGCTCGAATTTTTCGGTGCTGTAAAATATGGGGCAGCCCTCCGAAAGATATGTATTATCGCGATACTCTATAACGCTGTCATATCCTTTAAGCGTATTTTGCAAATAGGCGTAATGGAACCTTGTAACCTCTTGAAAGCCTATAACATCCGGCATAACCGAGGCGACGTTTTCAATTACGAGACCCGCGCGGTAGCACCAGCTCTTTTTTCCTATATCGGTGGGGCTGAAGCAGCGCACATTGGCACTCATAATGGTTATCTCGTCCGTCTCCGCCTTTGCGGATATATCAAACGGCTGTTTTTCGGTTTTCTTATATTTCGGATAATACCAAAAATCAATTGCCGCAACCGCAATTATAAAAACAAGAATTACCGAAAGAACAATACAGAATATTTTTAAACCCTTTTTCTTTGCTTTCGCCACGAGAAGCACCCCTTTTCATACTTTTTCACAGGTAAAATAATAGCACAAAAGCACTTAAAAGTCTATATGTTTGTTGACTGCGATGCCGATATAGACAATTAAGCCTTTAGTTGCACTCCGGCGATTTATGGTATACAATAGCATAGGAAGAGGTGATTTTATGCGCACCGAAAAATGGATGAAAAACATTCCCGACGAAACGCCGCTGTCAATGATAAGCATTCCCGGAACTCACGACAGCGCGGCAAGATTCATAACCGCTCCGACGCCTCGGATATTTTGCTGTCAGGATTTGTCCGTAAAAAATCAACTTATGTCCGGCGCGAGGTTCCTCGACATACGGCTTATATTGAGTCATAACAAATTCAAAGCGGTACATTTTTTTATAAGATGCCGCAAAGAAAAGGAGCTGTCAAGCGGAACGCTGCTTTTTGACGACATACTTTGCGACACAGCCGAGTTTTTAAAGGAAAACCCGACCGAAACCGTTATTGTGAGCATAAAAATGGATTCCGGCGTTAACGTAAAGGATTTTTACAAAAGCTTCAGAAGTCGATACATAGATACGCAAAAAGACCTTTGGTACACGGAAAACAAGATACCGAAGCTCGGAGCGGTTCGCGGAAAAATAGTGCTTATGAGGCGTTGTATGCTCGGTACAAACGACCTTTCCTCACTTGACAACGGACTTGATTTTTCGTATTGGGAAGATCAAAAAGGGACGGACAATCCCCTGCCGCTGCCGTGTTGGTTTGGAAACGAAAAAAACGAAAAGGCGATAATACAGGACAGATACGCCCTTAAAAAAGAGGAAAAATGGCAGTCCGCGGTCACAACCATGCTCGGCGATTACCGACCGCACAAAAATATTATGGCATTGAACTTTTTGAGCATAAGGGGCAATCCGAGAGAAAATGCCGAATATATAAACAAAAACTTCTCGGAATACCCTCTGCCCGACAAGCCGCTCGGCATAATCATATTTGACTTTTTGACCGAGGCTCTTGCCGAAAATGTCATTAACACCAATACGGAGGGAAAAGATGAGTCTGATATTTGAAGAGACAAAAACACTGACGCCCAATGACACAAAGACCAACGTTCCGCTGCAATTTTATGTTGCGGAGGAACTTGAAAAAATGAAAATTGAATTTTCGTATTCGCCGAAAAACCTCGACGATGAAGAAAAGGCACACAAATACATAGACGACGGGTTTGAAAAGTATGCTCCGGAGCCGTACAGAAAGGGCTATAAGCCTTGGTACGAATACCTGCCCGTCAAAAATCTGCTCACGGTATCGCTTGACAGCCCGGACGGCTATATAGGCTGCGCTCACAGGCAGGACAGCCGCCAAACGCACATTATTTCGAAAACAGAAAGCTCACGCGGATTTATAAAAACGAGGCTTCCGAGCGGTCTTTACAGAATAACGATAAACGTACACGCGCTTGTTACCGACGAATGTACGTTTAATATAAAAGTTTTCGGCGAGGTGAAGAGCAATGCTTAAATGGTTCCCGTGCGAAATGCACTGTCACACCCTGCACAGCGACGGCAAATTCACCGTGGAGTCGCTTATGCAAACAGCTAAGGAATACGGGCTCTCGGGTATAGCCCTTACAGACCACAACACCGTTTCGGGCTGGGACGAAATTACCGAGGAAAGAGAAAGGAAATACGTTTCCGTTCTGAAGGGAATAGAATGGACTACCTTTTTCGGTCATATGCTTGTCACCGACTGCAAGGAATTTGTAGACTGGCGCGACGCCGTTCCCGACAACATAGACGAAAAAATCGCCGAGGTCAAAAAGCGCGGCGGTATGGTAGGCATAGCACACCCGTATGAGCTCGGAAGCCCGATGTGCACCGGCTGCTTTTGGGACTATCACGTAAAAAAATGGGAAAATGTAGACTATATCGAGGTGTGGTCAAAGCCGTTCCCGCCGTCAAAATCGGCAAACGAGCGCGCATTTTCGCTTTGGACAGGTCTTCTTGACAAGGGGTATCACCTTGCCGCAACCTACGGCAAGGACTGGCACAAGAAATCCGACGAAACGGAGCCCTACGGCTGCACCTACATAGGCACCGAAAGCGAAACGCTCACCGGTGCTGAAATAAAAAAAGCCGTGCAAAGCGGAAGAACGTCAATTACCATGGGCCCTTTGATAACACTTACGGCACAGCGAAGCGAAGCCGAATATAACGCAGGTGATGTTTTAGAGGAGGGCAAAGCAAAAATCAAAATAGAGGTTTTTCCGAATACAAGAAAAGAGCATTGGGAGAAATTCAACATCACCTCAGAGTCGGTAAGGTTAATAAGAAACGGACGCCAGACCGTGTTCGAGTCAAAATACGGCGGCGACGCTCTGTCCTTTAGCTTAAACTGTGAGCCCGGCTGGTACATAGCCGAGCTTTGGGGAAAGATAAACGGTCAAAGGTATATGATAGGATTTACAAGTCCTATGTACTTTACCGTTAAGAAATAACAATGCCGCCGTGCAAAAACGCAAAAAGCTGCTGTAAAGAACAAACCTTTACAGCAGCTTTTTAATGTTCAATCGGGGTTTTTGTCACACCCGTGCTTTGCTGCATATATGAAACCATTGGCAGTCGCCGCATACAAAGCGGAGCATATCTTTTTTTATGATATTATTTTCGACAAGCGAATAAAGACAGCCGTACTCATACACCTTGTCAAAGTCGAGATTGCACGAGCTTATTACAGCGCTGTCGTAGCTTTTAACCTTTTCACCGTCGCAACACATATTTTTACTGTTGTTGGGGCATTTGCGGCAGATGTCATCACAGCCGCGAGTCAAAATAACCTCGCTGTCGTTTTTCAGATTTGATATTACATACCGCATATTTTCGGTAAATTCATCCGAATAGCCGCAGCCTTGAAAATAGCGCATACACAAAAGGTGATGCGGTCTAATCAAAAATTTTGACATATTTCGGCACCGTCTTTGTTATGACTGCGGCAAGGGCGATTTTAAGCGCGTCCGGTATCAAAAACGGAACAACACATTTCATAAGGGCGGCCGCAAGTCCTATCGGTGCCGCTTTTTGCGCATAAACGACCATAAACCAAATCGTACCGAAGGCATAGCACGCCAAAAGTCCGAGAACCATTCCGAGGATTATCGCCCAAAGCTTTTTCCCGAAAATCGCTGTTATGAGCCAATAGATAAGTGCGGTGAATATAAATCCCATTATATATCCGCCGGTCACGCCGAACAGCGTGCCTATACCGCTTGAAAATCCCGCGAATACCGGAACTCCGACAGCTCCGAGTAATACATATATGAGAACGGACAAGGTTCCCCTTTTACCGCCGAGCAAGCCGACGGCACAGAAAACACCGAAGGTCTGAAGCGTAAACGGCACTACCATGGGTACCGAGATCCACGAACAAACGGCAATTATTACGGCAAATATCGCTATGTATACCATATCAAGCGTTTTTTGCCTGTTGCTTCTTTTTGCTTTAATTTCCTTTTCCGCCATAAAAATACTCCTTTAAGCTGAAACTTAAAGGAGTATAACATTAACCGCTTTGATTGTCAACCAAAAAATCAGTCTTGGGTGACAATATATTTTTTGAGCATATCGCGAACCATCTGCTCAACCGTTTCCTTAACCTCGGAAACCGGAACCTTCTTGCTGACGGATTTGTCTCTTGTAACGACCTCACAGACATTTTCAGCCATATTTCTGGGACTCACTATTACTCTTACGGGAACGCCGAGCAAGTCGGCATCGGAGAACATTACGCCCGGACGCACGTTTCTGTCGTCATATATGACCTCAACTCCGTCATTCTGCAAATCCTTGTAAAGGGAGTCGGCAAAACTCTTGGCGTTTTCATCGTCGGAGCGAAGGCAGCAAAGATGAACCTGCCACGGAGCTATTGACATAGGCCAAATAGGACCGTATTCATCATGGTGAGCTTCACATACCGACGCGGCAAGTCTGCCGACGCCTATACCGTAGCAGCCCATTATGGGGTACTGCGCGTTGCCGTCCTTATCGAGATAAGTCATATTCATGCTCTTTGTATATTTTGTACCGAGCTGGAATATGTTTCCTACCTCGATGCCGCGTGAAATTTTTATGGTATGTTTTCCGCAATTCGGGCAGATGCCGCCGGCGGTTATTTTGGCTACATCAACATATTCGGCATCGGGAACGTCGCGCTCCATACAGAGACCTGTATAGTGATAGCCCTCTTTGTTTGCGCCGCACGAGAGGTTGTTTGTGCCCTTAAGCGAGCTGTCATAAACAACTCTGAAGTCGCCGCTTAAATTACACGGGCCGATAAATCCGGCTTTAAGACCGCACTCCTCCGTAATAACTCCGGGGTGGATATTTTCGCAAAGATAATTTGTAAGCTTGGTTTCGTTTACGTCGAGATCGCCTCTTATGAATACGACAACAAATTTGTCATCCGAATTCTGCTGATACACAACGGCCTTACAGGACTTTTCAAGCGGTGTGCCGAGGAAGGTGCAAATATCCTCTATTGTATGGATATTCGGTGTTTCGACAAGCTTCAGTTCCTCGTCGTCACCGTCCTTTTTGTTTTCCGTAATGCTCGCCGCTGCCTCCATATTCGCTCTGTAATCACAATCGGAGCAGTATGCTATTGTATCCTCGCCTACCGGAGTTAAGAGCATATATTCATGCGAAACGCTGCCGCCCATCATACCGGAATCCGACTTTACGGCAACTACCTCCGGCAGGCCTGCACGTGCAAAAATGCGGTTATATGCTTCGTAGACCTCAGCGTAGTACTCCTCAAGATCCTCCTGCGAAGTATGGAAGGAATATGCGTCCTTCATGGTAAATTCACGGACGCGTATAAGTCCTGCGCGCGGTCTTGCCTCGTCGCGGAACTTCGTCTGAATCTGATATATCATAAACGGGTATTTTGTATATGAATTTGCATACTCACGAACAAGCTGCACCGCCGCCTCCTCATGAGTCATACCGAGGACAAGACGAGCGTTATTACGGTCGGTAAAGCGCATAAGCTCGCTGCCGACGCTCTCATATCTGCCCGATTCGTCCCAAAGACTTGCGGGAAGCACTACCGGGAATTTAACCTCCTGACCGCCTACCTTATCCATCTCGTCGCGAAGTATATCCTCGATTTTACGGCATATACGGTTAAGCGGTGTATACTGCGAATAAATACCGTTAGCGACGCCCTTCATATATCCGCCGCGCAGCATCAGCGCATGGCTGTCAATAACGCAGTCGGACGGTTTTTCTTTGAATCTCTCGCCTACGAGCTTATCAAGTTTCATACATAATCCTCCGGTTTAACAAAAAATAAATCCCGAACGAAGCCATAGCTTCATTCAGGACAAACTAATAAAATAGCCTGCGGTACCACCTGTGTTCGGAAAATCCGCTCTCATTAGTCTGTAACGGGACACCCGCCGCGTTCTGCGCGGAGCTCAAAGACGGGTTCGATAATAACGCCGCAGGGCTTTCACCGTCCGCCCGCTCTCTGAAGCGACAAATACTATCTACTGTTTCTCATCAACGCTTTTTAAATATCTCGGATATTATACTTCCGCAATCGGAATTTGTCAAATCATATCATTTTATCTCGGCTTTATCCGCCGCATTTTCGTTGTTTTCGTTCTTTTTGCGTTTTTTGTCGACCGCGGCTTTAATTATTATCGCTATAACCGCAACGGGAATGGCAAAAAGGCAGATAGTCATTATGAGCTTCATCGGGATATAATCATATATTTTGTCGCCGAGAATCGTAAACAATATTACTCTCGGAGCAAGCCCCAGGAATGAAAACAAAATGTACTTTCCGAAATTATACTTACTGCTGCCGAGAAACAGGCTTACAAAATCAAGCGGAAACACGGTTATAAAGCGCATAAGGAAAACGGACGCGTCCTTTTTATTTTCCTGCATTTCAAGTATCTTTTGGCCATACTTTTGCTTTTGCATCATCTTATTTATATAATCGCCGCCGAGGAACAGCCCGAAAAGATATGACGCAGTAAATTCCACAAGTATTCCGGCGATATTCACAAGCACCGCCGTCAAAGGTGAAAATGCCATACCGACCGAAATATAGACGAGTGACGCCGGAATAACAAGCACAAGCCCCTTTACACAATATATCGCAAGAACCGACAATACGGCCGGCAAAAGCGACGGAGCCGCTGAAACAATTTCACGCACATCTATATTTACAAGCTCTTTATAGTTTATAATCACAAAAACAAACACGGCCAACGCCACCGCTATTTTTGAAATCAGCTTTATAAGTTCTTTTTTATTTTCTTTCATATACCGCTTTTCGCCTTCTTTTTTATAGCTTTAAACCAAGCGGAAGCGATAACCCTCGCACCCACGCGGAAACAACAGTAGTATACCACAGAAAAACGATTTGGCAAACAAAAAGAAAAAATATGTACAAAATTTTTTACAGCGGCGGCCGAACAGCTCACCTTGCATCGGCATATGAAATAAACAGTTCCTTAACGGTCTTATACTTTTTTTGAGGAATCGAAATTTCGGTTCCGTCACGAAGTCTTGCGGCATACGGATATATCGCGGCAATATAATCAAAATTGACAACGAAGCTCTTGTGCAGGCGAACGAAATTCGGCGGCAATTTATCGGTCGCTTCGCTTATTTTAATATATACCGTATATGTTCCGGAAAGAGTGTGAAAAATCAGCTTTCGCCCGTTGCTTTCGCAGTATTTGATTTCATTTGTGTTCAGCACCGTAACGGCATTGTCATAGCTCAACGTAATGTATGTGGGCTGCGCCTTAATGACATTTTGCAAGGCACGTATGAGAACAAGCTGCAAATCATCGGCATTCAGAGGCTCCACAAGAAAATCAGCATACTTCACGGCACAAATATTCCGCGCATTTTCCGCATATGCGGAAATTAATATCACCTGAGCATCGGGAAAAGCGTCGGTAAGTCTCAAAGAGAGCTCAAGTCTGTTTTCGCTGTCGGAGTCAATACCGAGAAAAACTATATCGCAGACGTTGCCCTTTGTAAAAACAAAATCCGACAACTCTTTTCCGTTCGCAAATGAAAATATCTTATGCTCTACCGAGCACTTGCTTAAAATTATATCCGCAAGCACGGCAATATGCTCTCGCTGTAAATCACTGCTGTCACAAATCGCAACGTTAATCAAAAAAATACCCCTTTTGTTTTCATATAATAAAAGTGCATCTTGCAAACATAAAAATTGTATCAAAAACCGTTTTTATGCAATAAAAACCACACTTTAAAATTTTACACGGGTTTTTGTGCAAAAGCTATTCTCCGTTTGAGTACAAAATCCGATTTTCTTTTTGCAGCCGCCGACTTGTATTCCTGCCGAAAAGCGCGATAAATCGCCGTTTCTATTGACAAACCGCTGTTTTTTGAGTATCTTATATATAGACATTTTGTTGCGGGTTGTATACTTTTTTAAATCACTTTTGTATTTAAAAAAGTATTTTTATTGCTGCAAAACAGCACGAAAGGGGTATTTCAAATGACGGCGTCCGGGGTAAAAGCCTCAGAAAAAAACACAAACGACCTCATGGAGGAATTAAACGACGGTAAGGTTCCGATAGAAAGCTATATTCAAAGCAATTCAGACTCCTTCGTCAATATCGATTTAAGTAAATTTTGGAAAGAGCTGATAAAAAAATCGGGGATGACAAAAACCGATATTATCAACAAATCGGACTTCAGCTACGTGTATTTTTACGATGTGATAAACGGCAGAAAAATTCCGTCGCGCGATAAGATAATTCGTCTTGCCTTGGCACTCGGTCTTTCGCTTGACGAATGTCAAACTGCCCTTAAATTTTGCGGAAGATCACAGCTTTACCCACGTATAAAGCGCGACAGTATTATGATCCACGGCATCAACCGAAAGCTCAGCATATACGAGGTTTCGGACAAGCTTCTATCTTTGGGGGAAGAAGATTTAAAATAATTTCTGTTTAAAGGATGGGGAAAAGTATGGCAAAGAAATGTCCGTTTTGTCAGAAAGAAATGCCCGATGAGGCTAATTTCTGTCTTAACTGTTTCTCGGCACTCGGCACAGAGGCATCACCGGAAAGCTGCGGCACAAAAAACAGCAATCGCGATGAAAAGCCGACACACAAGCATACCAAAAAGCATATAAGCAAGCCTAAAGCGGAAAATGCTTTACCGCTCGTCAACAAAAAAACGCGGCGAAAAATATTTACAGCGGCTGTTCTTGTATGCACTTTTTTGCTGTGCGGAATTATTGCCGGACTCACAAGAAAACAAATACGCACCACCCTCTCGGGTGAGCCCGAAACCATGGCGGTTCTCGTTACCGACGAAAACGGGGAAGCCGTCACCGATGAAAACGGCGACAATGTTTACGAATATGTTGAAGTACCGCAAGAGGAAACGGGCTTTTTCGGAAAGCTTTTCGGCAGCTTTATGCATAATAAAGACGACGCCGAAGACACCGCCAATACATATGCCGAAAACGGCGATGCAGGCGAAACGGCATCGGATAAAGCCACCGATTCCGTACCTTCGACAGGAAATACGGTTCCCGTAGGCAAAGACGGCAACGAAACACCCGATGTCACCGAAGAAGAAGAGGTTATCGACAATTCTCCGCCCTCATCGGAGGGGATGAGATATGAGACGATAAGCACAATTGACGGTACGTATATCAAAATAGTCGGCTACGAGGGACACAGCGCAAATGTGCTTGTGCCCGCATTCATAAATGACATTCCCGTAACATATATCGCAAGCGGTGCGTTTAAAAACAACGATGTAATACGGACTATAACATTTGAGGGCGCCGACGACCTCTCCAAACGTCAATTCCATTTACCGGCTTCTTCGAATTGCGCTACAGCCGTTTTTTACAATCTGCCGAACCTTACAAAAATCACATTTCCGTATGAATTGTCATGCGGACGTTTTTTAGCCGACTATTCATTGTACTCCTATAGTGAATCCTGGTGTTATCTTTTTGAAGGAACCCCGAAGCTTGCGGCAATCGAAACTACACCGAAGCCGTCAAAAGCCGAAACCTACGGCCGCAGATATGCTTATATGACGTCAAAGGACGGAGTACTGTATAGCTCTTATTTAGACGGCTTATACTTTTATCCCTATGCAAAAAAAGACAAGTCCTTTACCGTTCCTTACAAGACGTGGTACGTTTTTATAAATGACTGCTTTTATCTTGAGGAGCTTCGCATAAACGCTACCCCGTCGCATTACTTCGACTTCCATATTTTGTCGTCGAATACCCATTTGAAAAAGGTTATCGCGGAAGGCGGAAAGCCGTTTGAAACAAGGTACTGGACAGACGGAGACGTGCTTTTCTCCCGACAGGAAAGCACAACTGCCAATCCGAAAGCTGTTTCTGTTGCATATTATCCGCAAACCAAGAATGATAAAGCATACCGTTTGCCTGATATTCCCGAAGGATATTATTATCATATCGTACAATCATTTAACCTGAATATATACCTTGAGGAGCTTTATGTTCCGGCACGGGCGAGTGTGTGGTCGGGAATGACGGAAAAATCATATCGTCCGCCTAACCTCAGAGCCATACATCTGCAGGAAGGCAATCCGATGTCGCAAAATGACATTTACAATTTTACGCGAAACGGAGTTAGCATCGACTATAATTACTGATACCGAAACGGAGTTATTTAACGTGAGCGAATTAAGCAATTATATAGACGAATACCTAAAAACAGAATACACGTTAAAAAGCACACTTAAGGATACTGTGCAGTCGAGGGTTTATCTGTATCAAAAAAATGATTCGGCGAAGCAAATTATTAAAATAAGTCAAAAGAACCGCAATGACCACGTCCTGCGACGTCTCAGAGGGCAACGCCACAAAAATACCGCAACGGTATACGAGGTGTGCTCAAACGACGAGGACGTAACCGTGCTTGAGGAATACATAAGCGGCGCAACGCTCAGACATATCGCGGAAGCGAACGGCGGAATACTCAAACGGGAGCTTGCCGTAAAATACGCGCTCGACATTTGCAACGGGCTTGTGTTTATGCACTCCCTCGGTATAATTCACCGCGACATAAAGCCGTCTAATATAATAATAAACGAGCAGGGCGGAGCGGTTATTATAGACTTCGGCATAGCAAGACTTACCGACGACAACAAGTACTCGGACACCAAAAACTTGGGTACTGCCGGATATGCGGCACCGGAGCAATTCGGAATTTACCAATCGGGTCCCGTTACCGATATTTACGCCGTGGGAGTTCTTTTAAACGAGCTGCTTCTCGGAGTACACCCCACGATAGACACGCCGAGCGGAAAGCTCGGCAAAGTAATTAACAAGTGTATCATGGCGCAGATGTCAAAGCGTTACCAAAGCGTTTCGGAGCTTGCGGAAGTGTTAAATAAGCTTTTATAAAAAAACAGATAAAAAACAAACCGTCCGTTGGGAGATCGGACGGTTTGTTTTTTGCTTTTAAGAAGGGGGAGAAAGTAATGAAAAAGTCTAAAAAGATCTGACAATCTTTTTATCAAATCAACAGCTTATGTCGTTCTCTTGATTTGATGTCTTTAGTATAAACACAAAATGTTTCGGCAAAAAGTATTTTTGATTAACATTTTGTAAACAGATTATTTAGTTTTCTTAATAACTTCCCCCGCGTGATTTAATCACAGCACTTCGGAATAGCTGCCGAGATACGTAAAATCGTCGATACTTCCCGACAGCTCGGTAATAACGCGTGAAAAGCCGTCGGAGTGAACGGGCGACTCTATGTCAAAGTAAAACATAAATTCAAAATCCCTGTCCTTTAAGGGTCGGCTTTCAAGCTTTAAAAGGTTTATATCATACGCAAAAAATCTCGCAAGTATATTGTAAAGCGCACCCGGCTCATGCGGCAGAGTCATCATAAGGCTCGTTTTATCGGCACCGGGATAGACTTCAAGGTCTTTGCAGATACATATAAAACGTGTGTAATTATTGCCTGTATCCTGTATATCCGAGGACAGCTGGCAAAGCCCGTACAGCCCTGCACAGTTAGCCGAAGATATAGCCGCAACATCACGGCGATTGCTCTCTGCGACCATTTTGGCAGCCATTGCCGTATTGGCACAAACGGTGACCTTAACTCCGCTCAGAGAATTTAAAAACTCCGAGCACTGATTGATTGCCTGCTCGTGAGAAAAAATCTCTTTTACATCGGTGAGCGCCGTTCCTTTTTTTGCAAGCAGCGAGTGGTCAACCTTGAGGCGTATACTGCGTACTATATAAAATTTATTTTTGCTCATAAGGTCGTAAACCTTATTTACGGAGCCTGCCGTGCTGTTTTCGATAGGCAATACGCCGTAGCGGCAAAGCCCGTTTTGAACGGCTGAAAAGACGCCGTCAAAGCTGTCAAAAAACATTATATCGGGATAACGGAACAGCTTTTCGCAGGCAAGGCTCGAATATGCTCCCTCTACACCCTGACACGCAACAACGGCTTCAGTCGGGAAAACATCTGCGGTATTTTCGGACGCCGACAATATTTTTTCTGTCAAAACGGACGTATTGTCAAGGAAACTGTGCTGATACGAACGGGAGAGATTTAACACGGTGGAATAAAGAAGCCTTGTGTATGTTTTCATCTCGTCGCCCGACATTTTAGCCACACGGTTTAAAAGCTCCCGCTCACGAGAACGGTCAAGCACCGGCATACCGGTTTTTTTCTTATACTCGGCTACCGACAGCGAAACTCCCATACGCTTTATAAAAAGCTCCACAAATTCGCGGTCGATACTGTTTATATCGTTTCGTAATTCATTAATATCCTTATCCATTGCCATTGCCCTTTCGGATTTTTTAAAGAACTATATCAAGCATTGTCACAGCCGTTACCGCTTCTACTGCGGGTACGGCGCGCGGCACTATACAAGGGTCGTGCCTGCCCTTTATCAAAAGCTCCTCTTCCTCCATCGTTTCAAGGTTTACGCTCTGTTGAGGCTTGCCTATGGACGGAGTCGGCTTTATTGCCACACGGAAAACTATGGGCATACCGCTTGTTATACCGCCGAGAATTCCGCCGTGATTATTTGTTTCGGTTCGTACTGCGCCGTCCGATACCGTAAATTCGTCGTTATTTTCGCTTCCGCGCAGCAGTGCCGACGAAAAGCCCCTGCCGAACTCTATACCCTTTACAGCGGGTATTCCGAAAACGGCGGCGGCAAGACGATTTTCAATGCCGTCAAACATAGGTTCGCCGAAGCCCGGTTTTACGCCCGTTACGGCACACTCTATAATTCCGCCGACAGAATCTGCGTCAAGCCTCGCCTTTTCTATTTCCGCTTTCATCTTTTCTCCGGCATCATCGTTTATAACGGGAAATTCTTTTTCCGCGATATTTTCGTCAGTTATGCCGACGGGGTCGAATTTTTCATCCTCAATGCCGCCTATAGCCGCTATATGAGCCTTAACATCTATGCCCTTTTGCTTTAAAATCTGCATACAAACGCTTCCTGCAAAGCAAAGCGGCGCAGTCAGCCTGCCGGAGAAGTGCCCACCGCCCGCAATATCATTAAAGCTGTTATACTTTACAGCTGCGGCATAGTCGGAATGACCCGGGCGCGGAAGGGTCCGTATATTTCCGTAGTCGCCCGAACGCGTATTTGTATTCTCTATTATCATCGCAAGAGGCGCGCCGCACGTAGTATTATCAACAAGTCCCGACAATATTACTGGCTTATCCGCCTCGCGGCGCGTTGTCGAATATTTATTGCGACCCGGTGCTCTTCTCTCCATAAATTTTTCTATTGACAAGGTGTCAAGCTTTACGCCTGCCGGCAGTCCGTCAATAACACAACCTATCGCTTCGGAGTGCGACTGACCGAAAACCGAGACATTTATCTTGTTTCCTCTAAGTATTGATGACATTGTAACTACCTCCGAGCGAAGAAAAATCTTCAAAGAAATTCGGGTAAGATTTATTTACCGCTTCTGCTCCGCGCAAAATAATATCATCGCTCGAAACAGCGGACAAAACAGAGAGAGCCATAACCATACGGTGGTCGTTATAGCCGCTGACAGCACCGCCGCCGACAATACCGGTTTTGTTTATCACAAGTCCGTCGTCGGTTTTTGATATATCAACTCCGAGAGCTTTAAGGCTTTCGTAAACTGCCGTGAGTCTGTCGGACTCCTTTATTTTAAGCCTCTCGGCACCCGTTATAACGGTCTTGCCGTTATTCGCCGCGGCTGCTGCCACGGAAATTATAGGAACAAGGTCGGGAATATTTCGCGCGTCGATATTTATGCCGTGCAAATCACCCTTTTTAACGGTTATACTGCCTTGCTCCACGGTTATTTCGGCTCCCATTTCTTTGAGAATCGTAAGTATTTGTTTATCGCCCTGAACGGACGAGACGTCAAGCCCCGTTACGGTGACCCTGCCCGAAACGGCACCTGCCGTCAAGAAGAATGCCGAATTTGACCAATCGCCCTCGGATTCGACAGTACCCGGCGAAGCATATTTCTGCCCTCCGGGTATAAAGAAGGAATTATTTTCTTCCGTGACGGTTATGCCGAATTTTTTCAACGTATTAAGCGTCATATCTATATACGGCCTTGATTCAACGGGCGGTATAACGTTAATAACGCTGTTGCCGTTTAAAAGCGGCAGCGCAAACAAAAGACCCGTAATAAACTGCGAGCTTATATTTCCCTTAATCGTAAATTCACCCGATACCATTTCGCCGCTTATTTTAACGGGAAATACATTTATCGGTGAAAAGACGACACCGTGAGCCTCCATTTGCTCACGCAGCGGTGACAACGGACGTTCGGGAAGTCTGCCGCCGCCGGTAAACTCGGTGTTTGTACCGAGTGCCGCGGCAACGGGAAGTAAAAATCTGATGGTTGAGCCGCTCTCATTACAATCGAGTACGGCACTTTTTCTTTTTTCTTTGATGGGTTTAACCGAAATGCCGCCATCAACAAATTTTATATCCGCCCCGAGCGAATTAAGGCAATTCACCGTTGCCGTTATATCGGCGGAACGCGCATTGCAGCTTATGAAAGTCGGTCTGTCGCTGAGCGCCGAGGCAATTAAAAGCCTGTGAGCGTCGGATTTTGACGATATTGCCGTGACTTCACCGCAAAAGCGGCACGGTTTCAGCCTTATATTCATTAACAGAGTCCCTCGCTGATTATTTTTTCAAGCTCCGAAGTCGGTACACTTTTTATAACACAGTTACCGAGAGCTTCGGGAATTATCAATTTTATGCTGTCACCCGACCGTTTTTTATCCGCCATAGCCGCGGACGAAAGCTCGCATGCGGAAAAAACGGTGCTGACGGGCAAAGAATATTTTTTATTGAGCGACGCTATAATATCGGCGTAATTTTCGCCGCAGAAGGAGCATTTATATGCCGCTCTTGATATTATTACCATTCCGACGGCAACCGCACTTCCGTGTGAAATTTTATATCCGCTGCATTTTTCTATGGCGTGACCTACGGTATGACCGAAATTCAACAGTGCTCTGACGCCTTTTTCCTTTTCGTCGGCATTTACAATGTCGCGCTTTAACTCCACACAGCGTGTTATTACATATTCGAGATTGTCTTTTGCCTCGTTATCGCGCAGAAATTCAAAAAACGCTTTGTCAAAAATCACTCCGTACTTAATGACCTCTGCCATTCCGTCGGCAAAAATCTCATCGGTAAGAGTGGAGAGCGTTCCGAAGTCGGCTATAACAAGCTTCGGCTGATAAAACGCACCCGCAAGATTTTTACCTGCCTTTAGGTCTATTGCGGTTTTTCCGCCCACGGACGAGTCAACGCACGCCAAAAGCGTAGTCGGTATCTGAATAAAATCTATGCCTCGCAGATAGCTTGCGGCGGCAAATCCCGCGACGTCGCCGACAACTCCGCCGCCGAGTGCCACCAAGGCGTCGGTTCTTGTAAGTCCGCTCTCGGCTAAAAATTCAAGTATCGAAGAAAATGTTGATATATTTTTCGATTTTTCCCCGTGCGGAAATACAAATTTAAAGGTTTCAAAGCCTGCGTCGGAGAGCGACTTCATAACGACATCAGAATAAAGCTTATCTACGGTATCGTCGGTTATCACAGCCACCCTTTCGGCGGAAGTGACCTCTTTTATCATATTGCCGCTTTTCGGCAAAATGCCCTTGTCAATTACAATATTATAACGCACGGCAGCGTCTACTTCAACTGTTTTCATAATGCCTCCGAATCGACGATTTTAGTTTTTATACATACCGTCTATCTTTTCTTTGCGCTCGCGACCCTCCTTGAGAAGTGCCTTCAGCGCGACTGCGTCGTGCTCCTTGAGAGCCTTTGAATACTTTTGCAGATTTGCTATAATGCCGTCCACCTCGTTTATGAGATTATCCTCATTCTCAAGGAAAAGCTCTGTCCACATAGTCTCATTGAGCTTTGCGACACGCGTTAAATCCTTGTAGCTGCCTGCCGAAAAGCCCTTGTGTACTTCCGCCTCGGGGCTTTTAACATAGGCGTTTGAAACAACGTGGGCAAGCTGAGAGGTATAGGCTATTATCTTGTCATGCTCCTCGGGAGTCGATATTTGAATATTTGTAAATCCGAGCTTGAGGTATAAGCTTTTAACGGTCTCCAAGTCCTCGATTTTGACATCCTTTGATGGGATAATTATCATGGAAGCCTCGGAGAACATACCGACGTCGGAATATTCAAAGCCCGAGAAGTGAAGTCCTGCCATTGGGTGCGCTCCGATAAACGTAAAGCCGTTTTCGGAGGCTACCTTCCAGAGCGGCTCGCAGACAACGCGCTTTACACCGCAGGAGTCCATAACAATGGCACCTTTTTTTATCTTATCCGCATGAGTGCGTACAAATTCAAGCGTATCGTTAGGGTAAAGTCCCAAAATCACCATATCGCACGTCGGGAGAATATCACTTGTGAGCTCCTCGTCAACGGCTCCCAAAAGCTTGGCCTTCAGCAGAACTCCGCGGTCAATATCATAGCCGTAAACGGTATTGTCCGTATTGTATTTAATTGCCTTGGCTATTGAGCCGCCGATAAGTCCCAAACCTACTATTGCTATATTCATCTTTATCGCCTCTCAAAATTACAGATTGTTTACCGTTTCTCTTATAGCGTTAACGCCTCTCGTTACCTCTGCGAATTCCTCCGGACGAAGAGCCTGAGGGCCGTCGCAAAGAGCCTTTGCAGGGTCGTTGTGAACCTCTATCATAAGACCGTCTGCGCCGCAAGCGGCAGCCGCAAAGGACATCGGCTTTACAAGTCTTGCAATACCCGAAGCATGGCTCGGGTCAACTACTACGGGGAGGTGCGTCATTTCGTGGAGCATTGCGACAGCCGAAAGATCGAGGGTATTTCTCGTGGCGGTCTCAAAGGTTCTTATGCCGCGCTCGCAGAGTATAACCTTTTGGTTGCCCTCGGCCATAATGTATTCGGCACTCATAAGGAATTCCTGGAGAGTGGCGCAAAGTCCGCGCTTTAAGAAAATGGGTTTGTCTATTCTGCCGAGCTCCTTTAAAAGCTCAAAGTTTTGCATATTCCTTGCTCCGACCTGAATTATGTCCACATTTTCAAACAAATCAATGTGAGACGCGTCCATAATTTCGGTAACTATCGGCATACCGGTTTCTTTTTTCGCCTCAAGCAAAAGCTCAAGACCCTCGGCGCGCATTCCCTGAAAAGCATAGGGTGAAGTACGCGGCTTGAAGGCGCCGCCTCTTAAAATATTGGCACCGGCCTTTTTGACGTCTTTTGCTATCGAGATTATCTGCTCGCGGCTCTCAACCGAGCAAGGACCTGCAAAATACTGAAAATTTCCGCCGCCTATTTTATGTCCGCCGACATCAATAATCGTGTCATCCGGATGAAATTTTCTGTTGGCGTTTTTATACGGCTCGGAAATTCTTTTTACCTTTTCAACTATGTCAAGACCCTGAATAAGGTCAATATCGATTTTACTCGTATCACCGATAAGGCCTAAAATCGTTTGGTACTCGCCTATAACCTTATGAACCGAAATCTTCTGATTTTCGAGCCAGTCGGTAAGATTTTTTACTTTTTTACTGTCTGCACCGTCTTTTAAAATTACTACCATTATTTTTGCTCCTTACTCTGAAAAATAAAAAGTCCCGCAGCGAATTTCACTGCGGGACGCATTTACCAAAATACCTTAAATCTCAGCACGCTATCTGTTTTGCAGCAAAATTCATACTAACCCTACCAAAAAAGTTGATAAAGTAAAAGTAATAGTATGAAGCTGTAAAGACAAGATTACGCATTGATTATTACCTCAATATTTTAGCGGTTTAAAGTATAATAATACCAAAGATTTGATTTGTCAACACTTTTTATAAAACTTTTGAAAGAAATTCCTTCAGTCTCGGATTTTGCGGATTCGTGAAAAGCTCCTCGGGAGCATTTTCTTCGAGAATCTTTCCGTCATCCATAAACAAAACTCTGTCGCCGACCTCGCGTGCAAAGCCCATTTCGTGGGTGACGACAACCATGGTCATGCCCTCCTTGGCAAGCTCCTTCATAACCTCAAGCACCTCGCCTACCATCTCGGGGTCAAGGGCACTTGTGGGTTCATCAAAGAGAATGACATCGGGGTTCATGGCAAGCGCACGAACTATTGCTACACGCTGCTTTTGGCCGCCGGAAAGCTGAGACGGATACACATCGGCCTTATCGGCAAGCCCTATTCTGTTAAGCAGCTCAAGGGCGTTTTTATGCGCTTCCTCTTTTATCTGCTTAGTGGTCTTGACGGGTTCCTTTGTCTCGGTTTTGCCGAATGCCCTTTGACGGCGAAGCTGTCTCATTCTGCGTTTCTCGCAAAGCACGGGAGACAGCATTATATTCTCTATAACGGTCTTGTTGTTAAAGAGATTAAAGTGCTGAAAGACCATTCCTATCTTTTCACGCTGTCTGTTAATGTTGACTTTCATATCCGTAAGGTCTACTCCGTGATAAAGTACCTTGCCGGACGTAGGATCCTCCATACAGTTAAGGCAACGAAGCAGCGTGCTTTTACCGGAGCCCGACGGCCCTATAATAACTACCTTTTCGCCCTGCTCTATTTTAAGGTTAATCCCCTTTAGCACGGAGAGGTCGCCGAAGCTTTTGCAAAGATCAATGACTTCTATCACTCTTCTTCAGGCTCCTTTCCATTATCTTGATGAAGAAGCTGATTATCAGCACCATCAAAATATAAATGATTGCCATAACAAGATACGGCACCATAAATTCATAGCTGTTACTGCCTATATAGTTGAATGCAACGTAAAGGTCGGTAGCGCCGACGAAGCTTACCACCGATGTCTCTTTTATAAGAGAGATAAATTCGTTGCCGAGCGTAGGCAGAATATTTTTTATTGCCTGCGGAATGATGATTTTCATCATCGTGGTTCCGTAGCTCATACCTACGGCTCTGCCGCCCTCCATTTGGCCGGGGTCGACGGACTGTATGCCGCTTCGCATTATCTCGGAAACATATGCCGCGCTGTTAAGCCCGAACACACATACGGATACCGCAACCGACGTCATTTTAATGTTTAACAGAGGTAAAAGCACATAGTAAAATACAAGAAGCTGCACAACTACCGGCGTTCCTCTGAAAAGGCTTACATAGAAGCTGCAAAAGCCGTTTAAAATACGAGGCAGTCTTCTGTATTTCGGCAAAACTCTGATTGTGGCTATAAGAGTACCTATAAGTATACCGATAACAAGGCCCAATACAGCTATTATAAGAGTATTTTTAAGGCCTAACAGAACCTTGTTATAGGCACCTGCGTTTATAAATACATCAATAAAGCGCTTGACCCTAATATCAAAATTACCCATGCATCAAAATCCTTACTTTAATATAAACAATGCCCCACTTTTATTAGGTGAGGCATTGAAGTGTTAAGTCTTAACCGCAGTTCAGTTTACTTCGTTTATGGACTGAGCAATGCAAGCCGCGGGAGCAGCATCAATTATAACATAATTGATATTGCCGTTGATCATATCCTGAACGGCAAGAGAACCGCTCTTGTAGCCTACACAAACAGCTTTAAGTCCGGGGAACTCCATCTCCGCGTCGCCCTCGCAGTAAAGCTGACCTGTGGTGCCGTTCTGAACACCGATTTTTACGCTGCTGTCAAGAGTGTTGAGAATAGCCTCAACAGAAGCGGCGTCGGTGCAGCCGTCAAACTTGGTATCGGAGCCCTTAACGACAAGTCTCTGAGAAGCCTTGTAATAAGGAGTAGAGAAAGTAACATACTCTTCTCTCTCGGCCTTTACGGTAAGACCTGCCATTGCGACATCGCACTTGTGCTGACCTACCGAGAGGCAAACCGAGTCAAAGTCCATATTCTGGATAACGAGCTCTTTGCCGAGATAATCCGCAAGAGCCTTTGCTATTTCCATATCGATACCGCTGTAGCCGTCGCCGTTTGTATACTCAAACGGTTCAAAAGCCGCGTTGGTGGCAACTACAAGCTGATCCTTGGTAGAGTCAAGAGCAGCCGACTTGATTACATCGGGAGTGCCGCCGGCGAAATATTTATTGCATATTGCGTCGAAGGTTCCGTTAGCTTTGATTTCGGCGATAAAGCTGTTGACCTTTTCAAGAAGCTCGGGCTGATTTTTGTCAACGCCGAACGCATATTCTTCATCTGTAAGGTTAACGTCGATTACCTTAACTGCCGGTGTTTTTGTTTCCTTAGCCGTATCCGAACCGGTTGCCGTGTCATCCTTGCTGCCGCAGGCTACAAACGACATAACCATCAAAACGGCTACGAGCATAAGTGAAATTACTTTTAATGCTTTTTTCATTACGATTCCTCCGTAATAATTTAATGGATATATAATATCACTATCGGTCAAATTATGCAAGTGTAATGTATAATTATTCGATTTTGCACGAATTATATGCGCAAAACGCCGTATTATTATGTTTATTTGACGGATTCGGTTTCATCATTTGCAAGTGACTCCGCATGTCTTTCCGCAAGCTCCTTTTCAACCTGCGCACGCTGTGCCTTTGAATAGCGTATGCATAAAAACGGAATGAGATAGAGCACAGAGCCGAGTGCCGGAAGGAGCATAAACAGCGGCCACTGAGCCTTATAAAAAGCCTGCGTCTGACCCTCAAGTCCCAAATTCGCGTCGTAACCGAGCCCCGAAAGCACAAGTCCGCTGAATATCAGCTTTAAGGCGTCCACGAATTTGCTCGTCAGATTTTGCATGGAATTTGATATGCCCTCGGTTCGCTTGCCGGTTTTCCACTCGGTATAGTCTATGGAATCGCAAAGAAGCGCACGCTGAGCTATACCGACCATATTTGTGGGGATGGACGAAACGGAAATTATGGCGATTACCGCTATCATCTTGGGGAGTGTGTCAAAGCCTATAAAGAAAGCCACGACTCTGAAAAGGGCATTCATAACCTGCGCCAATACGACCATATTTTTCATACCGCCGAGCTTATCCGCAAGCTTTACGGCAAAGAACATACTTACGGCGGAAAACGCACTGACAAGTATGCCGTAATAGAACTGCACCGTTTCGCCGTTTATTACCTTACCGCCGATATTTACGCTGACGCAGTATTTAAAGAAATATATCCACGCTATTGCTCCGTTGAAGAAGTTGAGGATTTGCGCAAGCAGGAGCAAAATAAGTATTTTGTTGTACCTTAGCATTGCAATGTCTTTTAAAAGCGACTGCTTCGGCGGTGCAACAAATTCAACCCGCTCCTTAGTCTTGTATGCAAGTATTGACAGCAGCTCGCCGCCCAAACCGAATACAATACCGAAAATAAGGAACAACAGCTTTTCGCTTATCCCTATTTTTTCTCTTGCGCCCATTATCATCGGAATAAGGCTTATTGCGCCCCACGCCGCTCCGACGCCGATGTTAAGCCACTGCGAAACCCTTGCACGCTCGTGAGGGTGCGGCGAAATCAGCGACATCATACCCCACAGGGCAACATCCTGAAACGAATATGTAAAATCCCAGCCGATATAAACGCAGAGGATTATTACCATGGCCGCGGTTTCTCCCACGCCGAAATCCACAAACATAAGAGCAGTCAATATGCCGATAAAAATCGGCAGCTTGCCGAGATACGGATGCAGCTTCTGACCGTTTTTACATCTTCTGCGGTCGATTATCGCACCTACTATCGGGTCGTTCAGAGCGTCCCAAATCCGTGAAAATCCGGTGAAAAAGCCGACTTTTCTGGCACCTATTTTAAGTACGTCGGTACAGAAATAAAACAGCCATTGTGTTACAAACTGATAAGTGAGATTTTGCCCGGCGAGAGCCGCAGAATAAGCAAAAAGCTCTCTGTTCGGCACATATCCTTCGTCCGCTTCTTTGCTGAAAAGGCCGCGTCTTTTGGTCTTTACGCTTTCGTTATCAACCGACGAGCCGCTGTTTTGTGTCCCCATAAGATAATTCCTCCCAAAACAATCTTAATACACTTTTTCTGTTTAATTAAACCGCCTGCAATTATTTTACCCAGCCCTTTTTATAAAGAAGATGAGTGCTGAGCAGCGCAACAACAACGCCTATAGGTATAAGTACTCCCGAGCCTACGGAGCCGTTGATAAGCAAAACTATGACTATTACGGCAAGCGGTATTATGGATATCTTCCAATGCTTGCGGAAATAGCTTATTCCGAGTGCACCGAACAACGCCGGAACAACCTGATTGAATGCCGGGGTAAGCGGTGAATCCTCTGCCGTGATATACGGAAGCAAGGGAGAAAACACAAGCACGCCGAGAGCTATTATTACCGTAGTAACGATAGATGAAGTGGCTATTGCGATTGTTGATACAACCTCGCCCTCCTCCGAATTTGCGCGAACGCCCGCATTCTCCATGGCATTGAGACCGCACGGAAGCTTAAGGTTTGTAATATTACCGGTTACAAAGCCGAGGTATGTTCCGCCGGCACCGAGTAAGGGTGTGTATGTAATAACCTCTATAACCGCCGACGGATAAAATATCATGGCAACGGGCAAAAGTCCCTTGAGTACGTATTTAGCCTCGGGCCATACATTCAAATGCATACAAATAGAAATCGGAATCATCATAAAGACGAGCAAGGCGGCAATATCCCATATAATTCCGTAAAAATGCACGCTGTCAGAGTAGCTTCTCTTTTTCTTCATCCTTAACCCCTCCATTCAAATGTCGCAATGTTCGACGGAAGAACCTTGGCAAGTATCATTACGAGTATCATTGCAAGTATCATACTAAACGGCATGGCAAAAGGCTTGAGCCAATTTATATTATGCTTATCGGACAGCTTTTCGAGAATGAACATAAAGAGCATTGACGAAAGAAGTGCCGCTACGGACATTACGCCGGCACCGTCGCCTACTACGAATTTATCACCGGAGCCTGCGAGTGCTCTGCCGATAAAGGCGGAAATAAGGCCTATAAAAGCCGCGGCAGACATAAGGTCGGACCATCTGCTGTCCTTACTCGCAACCTTATTCATACCCTTTTGTATTTTTTTGAGTACAAACGGAACGAGCACAAGCGGCATAACGCTGCCGATAGTCATAACCCACGCAGCAGTTGCAAAAATCTTAGGATCTGTTATCTCCTGTGAAATTCCGCTGGAAATTCCGAATGCCTCAACGGCTGCCTCTGCGGCCGGTACCTCATACTGTATTGCACCGATTACCGAAAGACGTATCCACGGAAGAACTATACCGAGCGCTTTGGCAAGAGTTATTACCGTGGCAACTATCGCGAGAGCCGGAGCTACCGTGAAAACAGCACTTGACGATATTGTTTTTTTGACGGTCGAGGTCTCAATTCCGAGTGCCTTTGCCCTCCTTACGGCGCGCACAAGGAAAAACACCGACTGTGCAATGACGAAAAGGACAATACATATACCCAATCCGTACATAAATGAATCCGATTTAAAATCCATTAAGATTCCCCCAATAAAAAATTTCATTTAATAATAACATAAAATCTTGCAAAGCACAACAAAAAAATCCTCAAACTGCACAAAACAATTTGAGAATCCGCTTTTACGCCACGCCGATGTCGGTGACGTCCGATTATTAAATTAGGATTATAGGAGCCGGTGCCGCAAAACGACATTTTCGCCGATTGCTTACCGCACTATATGACACTGCACTTCAGCGTTATAAAATCTTCTATTATATATTGTATATGACACATCTCCGGTCTGCCGGATCTCAGCATAGCCAGCAGCTCGTTGATCTCGCTCTTTTCGAGAGTTACGCCACGTATTTTGACCTCGGTCGAACCTGTTTTACAGCATATTCCGTACTCGGCAAACCGATGACCGTCCTCATCATTTGTATACTCGCAAAAAGCAGAAAACCGCAAATTTTCTCCCTCCGATTATTTAAAAGCCCGATTCAAAATCCGCAAGAATCGTGCCGCAAAAATACGGAACACGGAGATATATTCTGCCGGAAAGATAAAAAAGCACCTCCGCCGACAATAGCGGAAGTGCGTTTTTTAGTTTGGTGGAGATAAGCGGGATCGAACCGCTGACCTCTTGAATGCCATTCAAGCGC
>ERZ1026848.258-NODE-258-length-30316-cov-4.311655_pt1 | contig 30316 bp, 28 predicted proteins | sample MGYA00380154_ERZ1026848 | MGnify/ENA primary metagenome ERZ1026848 (study PRJEB33269, sample SAMEA4719790) | human gut metagenome | biome: human-associated habitat; feature: organic feature; material: feces | place: Cameroon | collected 2013-10 ...
GGCGAAGAGATGCCTCGCCGGGGAAACGTCTCAGGTGTTTGAGTATGAAGAAATTCTCCCCGCCTCGCTGAAAGAGCTTCATCTGCGTCTGACCTTCCGCAAGGCCGCGGTGTTTACGCTCGGAGCTTACGATTTTACGGAAGTCCGGGAAGCCGCTGTTGATTCGGAAAAGGAAAACGTGGTGAACGGCGGCGCGGAGCGCGGACTTTACGGCGTTGCGTATTCCGATATGAAAACGCTCGGAAGCCACAAAGACGGGACATCTGTCTTTTTCAATATTCCGCGTTCCGGCGCGCTGAAAGTCGAGACCGATTCCACAACCGCGCATTCGGGAAAACGTTCGTTCAAGGTGACGACTCCGGCGAACAGCGTGAATCAGCTTTACATGTTCCCCGTTCCGGTCCGTCTGAACAAGCCGATTTCGCTTTCGGCATGGATGAAGGCGGAAAAGCCGACGAACGTCACGGTCGGTCTCTTCCCATGCAACGGTTCGATTTACGCAAAAACGTTCACGGTCGGAACTGTCTGGAAGAAATACACCCTGAACGTTCCCGCTTACGGGAAAACATTTTCGAACGTGGATATTGTCGGCAACCCCGGTTATGCGTATGGCGATGCATACGGACTCATCTTTCCGCGTTTCGATTTCCCGGAAAATGCAACCGTCTGGATTGACGACATCTCTTCCAAGCTCTCGGAGAATGCGGAGTTCAGGGAACTTTCCAGCGTCTGGATTTCCGGAACTCTGGACAGGGATTCCACCTGCTACTATCCCGAAGATACAATTACGGCGAATCTGAAACTGGAATCCGCCGGAAAAACTGCGGAGACGGAACTTTCGTGGAGAATCGAAGATGCATTCGGCAAGCGGATCGCTTCTTCCCCGGCGGAGCGTGTTACTCTTCCGGCGGAAAAGAGCGTTTCTTTCAAGGCTCCGGAAAACCGCCGCGGCTGGATGACGCTCTATGTGACCGCGAAGACGGGCGACCGGGTTGACGAGCATGTTCTGCCCTTCGGCGTGATCGATCATCCGGGGCCGATGGTCCGCCGCTTCGGAATCAACGTGGATGACCCGCTTGCGCATAACGCAAATGTCACCATTGCGCTGATGAAGGAATTCCGTCTCGGAGCCGCACGCGTCTGGAACACCAGAGGTCATGGATTTGAAGGCGTGGGAGTGTTCCACGATGCGGGAATCTATACGCTGTTCTGCCTGGACAACGTCCTTTCCGGAAAAGAATCGTTCTACCTTCCGAAGGATTACAGCGCATGGAAAAAGTTCCTCACGGAAAAGGCCGGAAAGGTCAAGGGGAAAGTCGATGCGTATGAAATCCTGAATGAACCGAACATCTGGTCGGGACGTTCTGCGAACCCTGATCCGGAGAGACTGGATGTTGCAGACATTGATTCCATTGCGCGCTGTACTCTTGAAACAGCGGAAATTCTGCGCAAGATTGACCCGAATGCGAAGATTGCGGGAGCGGACCCGTGCGGAACAAACGTCTCGTGGATTGAATCGCTGATCTCGAAACCCGGCGTTGCCGCAACGCTCGACATTATCTCCGAGCATCCGTACCGCCAGCGCCCCGAGCTCCCGGATTACGGCGAGGATATGCAGAGTCTCCGGAAAATGGCGTCGCGTTTCAAAGCGGATTATAAATTCTTCGCGACGGAAGCCGGACGCGTGTATCCGATGAACTATCCGGACAACCGCATCATGACGCAGGCGCTGGAACATGCGGCGCGCGACGTCCGCAATGAAATTGTCGGATTTGCCAACGGAGTGGATATCTACTTCCATTTCGCGGTCGGCATCGGTTTCTGTCAGACTGCCTGGTCGAGCGTCCGTACCGGCAACGGAGAAAACAACGGTGAAGTCATGCCGAACATCTACCTCTATGCGATCCGCGCCGCCGCGGACCGGATTGAGGACGGAAAGCCGGCTGGGCAGGTCAAGCTCGGAGCGAATTTCCGCTGCTACATCTTCGACCTCGGGACGCGCAGAACGGCAGTTCTCTGGAAGTGGAACGGCAAGCCGGAAAAGATCGAATTCGCCAAACCCTTCCGCGCCTACGATTTCATGGGTTCGCGGATCGACGGGACAGCATTTGAACTCAGCGAGTTCCCGGTCTATCTTGAATCTGAAGAATCCGCGGCGGAACTGGCGAAGCAGATCGTTTCCGCGAAACTGAACATCACCGACAAGGCGTTCCGGACCTCCGTGAAAATCACCGGACCGCACACTTTTGCAGTTGAGGTCGCAAACCTCACGGCGAAACCGCTCTCAGGCACGGTCTCTGTTCTGACTCCGGGACTTGTCGACGGCGAACAGAAGCTGGAATTCCGCGATATTCCGGGGGAAAGCACCCGCAGTGTTGCGTTCCGCACCGTTCCGGAAATCGGCATGACGCCGCGTGAAGCCAAACTGAAAGTCGAACTTCCCGCAATCAAGCAGAGCGAGACAGTCTCTGTCCCGCTTCGTGCGCTGTTCGTCCCGAAAGCGGAAAAAGCAATTGCAATTGACGGCGATCTTTCCGACTGGCAGGATGTCGCGCCGGTGGTTCTGACCGTGAAAAACTCGGTTCAGAGCTCCCCCTGGAGCGAGTCCATGAAGAAGAGCACCGTCAAATTCCGCAGCAAATGGGATTCCGCCCGTCTTTATCTTGCATTTGAGGTGAAGAAGGACAGTTTCCATCCTGTTGATACGCACGGAGAATCCGCCACCTGGCTGGGCGACGGAGTTCAGTTCGCACTGGATACGGTCGCGAACGCCCCGAAGGGAACCGCGGGTCTGCAGGATGACGACTTCGAGTATCTGCTCTCGCTTTATCAGGGCGAACCTCTGCTGATTCGTCTTGCGGCTTCCGCGAGCTCCTACGATTCGCTTTCGAAGGATCTCGGCCGGACGGATCAGGGCGAGTGCGCGATCCGACGGACGGCGGACGGAGTTGTATACGAGCTTGCTCTGCCTCCGGTCTCGATCAGCCCGTTCAAACTGCTTCCGGGTTCGGCGACGCGCTTCAGCTTCATCGTCAACATGAACGACGGAGAGAAGCGTGTCGGCTGGATCGAGCTGACGCCGGGAATCGGCCAGCAGCCGAAGCGTCCGGATCAGTTCATGGACATGGTTCTTCTTCCGTAACGGAAGTTTTCCGGCGGAGCATGCGGACTTCCCTGTTTGAGAGAGAAGCGACGCGCCGTGTTCCGCCGGGATTTTTTGCCGGATGTTTTTCGTCCGGCTCTTGTCTTTTTGTGAAAATGTGCTATAGTATTTAATTCATTTTAAACAAACAGCAGCAAAGGGAATTATGAACAAGTCGGAAATCGTCGTCTTTATCGTCTACCTGGTTTTCATGCTGGGCATTGGAGTTTACTTCTTTTTCAAGGAACGCGGAGGCGGAGAAAAAACGTTCTTCCTCGGCGACCGCAAGATGGGCGCATGGGTCGGCGCGCTTTCCGCCGGCGCATCGGATATGAGCGCGTGGGTGCTCATGGGACTGCCGACTGCGATTTACGCCGCCGGACTCGGCGAGGTGTGGATTTCCGTCGGTCTTGCGATCGGCTATACGCTCAGCTGGATTTTCGAGGCGCCGCGCCTCCGCCGTTTTTCGGTTGTCGCGGGCGACGCCATCACCATTCCGCAATACCTTTCCAACCGCTTTCTCGCAAGCTCCAAAGCGCTTCAGGTGATCTGCGCGCTGGTCTTCCTGGTCGCGTACACCGTCTATACCGCCGCGAGCATCAAGGCGTGTGGAATTCTGTTCCACAAGGTAATCGGCATGGATGCGACGCTGGCGATGTGGATCGGCACGGCCATCATTGTCGGCTACACCTTCTTCGGCGGATTTTCCGCGGTCTGCTGGACCGACTTCTTCCAGGGGCTGCTGATTCTCGCCGCAATGCTGCTTGCTCCGCTGTTCGCGGTGTTCGTGCTTGATTCCTCCACGCAGGTGATTGAAACCGCCGGATACTGGAATCCGTTTGCCGACTGGCGCAAGATCGTTTCAGGCCTCGCATGGGGGCTTGGCTACTTCGGCATGCCGCACATCATCATCCGCTTCATGTCTCTGGAATCGCAGACGAGCCTGAAGAAATCCGCGAAGATCGGTATTTCCTGGACCGTTCTGATTGTGACCTTTGCCGCGCTGATCGGCATCATCGGACGCCTCAAGCTCGGTCTGAATGAGGATATCCAGAGCAACGAGCTTGTGTTCATCCAGATGGTCCGCATGATTTTCCCGGGCGTTATCTCCGGCGTTCTGCTTTCCGCCGTTCTCGCGGCTTCGATGAGCACGGCGGACAGCCAGCTGCTCGCCGCCTCCTCCGCTCTTGCGAGCGACGTTTACAAACCGCTGGTCCGCAAAGACAAGGCGGGCGACAGCGAGCTTCTGTGGGTCGGTCGCGTGGTGGTTATTCTGGTCGCCGCGGTCGCAATGGCGATTGCCAGCAATCCGAAAGCGGAAAGCATCATGGGACTCGTTTCCAACGCGTGGGGCGTGTTCGGCGCGGCGTTCGGTCCCGCGATCCTGCTTTCGCTCTTCTGGCGCAGATTCAACTTTACGGGCGCAGTTGTCGGTATTGTCGCGGGCGCGCTTGTTGATATCGCGTGGCTGTTCTGCTGCTCGAAGATGACAGGAATCTACGAGCTTGCTCCGGGATTCTTCGCCGGTCTGATCGCCGCGGTTGTCGCCACAAAGCTTTCGCCGCTTCCCTCCGAAAAGGTGATGAAACTTTACGACGATGCAGTCAGCTACACGGATCCTGTTCAGAAGTAAGCGTTTCGAATCATTTTTCTGATTTACGGGTTCTCCGGTTGAAAAGACCGGAGAACCTTTTAAATTTTAAATTTCTGTTCCTTCAGGGTTTTGCCGCGGTAGGCGAGGGGGGAACAGCCGAGATTTTCACGGATGAACCGGATGAACGAGGTGAGCTCCGGGAAGCCGCACCGCTCTGCAATTTCGCTGACGGGGAGGTTCGTTCCGAGCAGCAGAATCTGCGCCTCCTGAAGCCTCCGGTCGCGGATGTAACGTCCGGGGGAGAGCCCCACTTTTTCTTTGAACAGACGCGTAAGCGTGCTGCGGGTGACGCCGAGAGTGTCGCAGACCATGTTCAGGTCGAGGTCGCGGTTGGAGAGCTGGCTCCGGATCAGTTCCATGCACTGTTTCACGAGAAGCGTGGAGTGCTGCGGGACGACTTGCGCCGGAGAGAGATTTGTCAGGATTTGGCACAAAATGCCTGAAAGCCGCCGGATCTGTCCCCAGTCGGTGTCGGCAATGGAGATTTTGAGATCTTCGAAGAGCGCATTATCGAGTTTTCCGCAGTTCTGCTGATGCCGCGGATAGCGGCAGGCAAGCAGATAGGCTTCCGCGAGCGGACCGTCGAAGCAGACCCAGCGCGTGACCCATTTTGAGGAGAGAGCACGGTGGCGGTGAGCCTCGCCGGGAAGGTAGAAAAAGACGTCGCCCGGGTCGATGCGGAAAGTCTCTCCGAAGAGAGTCAGTTCCCCGACGCCCTCCATGCCCCAGATAATTTCGGCGAAAGTGTTTTTGAGTTCTCCCATTTCGGAGATTTCTCCGCAGTTGAGAGTTTTTTCGCCGACCGAATAGAGATAGAGCGGGAGGGGCGGTTCCCGTACAAACTCCTGAGTCCGGCTGTAGCAGTCGTTGAACATAAAGTGTCAGTTTTTGCTTTCTTTTGTCATTTGCTGTTTTTGTCGGACATAGTATAGTATCACAAACGGTATTTTGCAAACAGGAGTTTGAAAAATGAATGATTTTGAACAGAAGAAAGCACGGGTGCTCGCTCGTTACGAAGCGCTCGTGACCCGTCCGAACACGATCGACAACGACTGGTACAACGGCTGTTTCGACCGTTACGTCAACCCCGTCCTGACCAATGAAATGGTTCCGCCGCAGTGGAAATTCGACTTCAATCCGGCGACGAATCCGCACTTCATGGAGCGTCTCGGCGTCAACGCCGTCTTCAATGCCGGCGCGATTGAAATGAACGGAAAAATCTCTCTTGTCTGCCGCGTTGAAGGCAACGACCGCAAGTCTTTTTTCGCCGTTGCCGACTCCGTTTCCGGCGTGGACGGTTTCCGTTTCCGTGAAAAACCGATTCTTCTGCCTGAGACATCCGAGCGCGACACGAACGTTTACGACATGCGTTTGACCAAGCATGAGGACGGCTGGATTTACGGTCTTTTCTGTTCCGAGCGCAAGGATCCCGCCGCGAAGAAGGGCGATGAATCCTCCGCGGTTGCCGCGTGCGGCATTGTGCGCACGAAGGATCTGGAGCACTGGGAACGGCTCGACGATCTTGTCACGCCGTCCCCGCAGCAGCGCAACGTCGTTCTCCACCCCGAATTCGTCAACGGCAAATACGCCTTCTACACGCGTCCGCAGGACGGCTTCATCGATGCGGGAACGGGCGGCGGCATCGGCTGGGGACTCTCCGATTCGATTGAGCACGCCAAGCTCGACCATGAGCAGATTGTCGATGAGAAAATTTACCACACGATCAAGGAAGTGAAGAACGGCTGCGGCGCACCTCCGATCAAGACGAAAGAGGGCTGGCTTCACATCGCGCACGGCGTCCGCAACACCGCCGCCGGACTGCGTTACGTGCTTTATGCGTTCCTGTGCGCTCCGGACGATCCCTCGAAAGTGATTGCCTCCCCCGGCGGCTTTTTCCTTGCCCCGTACAAGGAGGAGCGGATCGGCGATGTTTCCAACGTTGTGTTCTGCAACGGTCTTGTAGCGCGTGAAAACGGCGACGTTTTCATCTACTACGCCTCATCCGATACGCGTATGCATGTTGCCGCGACGACAGTGGAGAAGCTTCTCGACTGGGTTCGGAACACGCCGGAAGATCCGCGTTATTCGCACGACTGTGTTGCCCAGCGCCTCGCCCTGATCGAATCGAACCGCGCGTTCTGCTGACAACTGAGGGCAGTCTTACGGCAAGATTCCGGATGCAGAGCCGCTTTGAAATCAGGAGTTGCCCTGCGACCGGATTTTTGCCGCTTTCCGGCGGTTTCCGCAAAAATCCTCTGCGGCTTGTTGAAGAACGGGGGCAAGTGAATTATATTATCGCAGAGGAGGAAAAACGCCATGAGATTTCTGATGATCGAAGATGCCGGGACGGATATTGTGGAAGCGTCGGCGTTGAAGCCGTTTGAAAAGAAGATGCTGCGCACGGTTCGGGGGTTCGGCTATGTCCTGGAATAAAATGTTGTTCCATTCGCTGAAATCGCGGACGGTTCTGCTGTATGCACTGCTGTTCCTTGTGTCGTACACGATTATTTTTGTGATTGTATATCTGCATCTGCGCCGGGCGGAACAGGAGGAGACGGACTGGCGTCTGCACCGGATTTTCAGCGCGTTCGAATATCGTTACTTTACAGGGGAGGAGCTGCGGAATTCACTGGTTGTCCTCCCGAAATTTTCGCGCATTCCGAAAGAATTTTTCCAGCATGTCGCGGAGGAACTCGCCGGGTTCCAGCCGGTTCTCGCGTGCCGCGAAACGCGGAATCGCGACAGTTATGTCGTTTTCGGCTTCCGCGGAAAGGAGATCTGGCGCGTGACCTACGAGACGGATCCGCCGCACTTCAGCAAAGAGCGGGTTCTGCCGGAGGGACACACTGCCGTGCTTGCAAAAGATTTTGCACAGGAATCGTTCGGAGAAGGTGCCAGGCTGGTTTCTCTTCTGCTGGACAGGAACAAGCAGATTCTCGCATGTTCCCCTTCCGCCGAGCCGGACAGGGAGCGTTTCCGCAGATTCGATTACGCGCAGAATTCAGCGCGTCTTCATTACGGTGACATGGAGAATTCGCGCGGACGTCGCATCCGCCTTGCGTGGAAGAGCCTTCCGGACGGGAACATGCTGGTGATCGGACTCAATCAGCATTCGGCGGATGAGAATCTGGACCGGATTGTGAATGCGTTCTGGGGCGTCGGCGCGGCGGTGTTTGCGCTGAGCATCCTGTGTGCGTGGATTCTCTCCTGCCGTATGGTGCGCGGGATTCAGCGTGTGGGCAAGGCCGCCGACCGCATCGCGGCGGGGGATTACTCGTGCCGCGTGCCGCTGAACAATGACGGCTGCGAGATTGATTCACTGGTAGCCAGCTTCAACACCATGACGGGCAATACGGAAATACTGATGTCGGAACTGCGTACGATTGCGGATGATATCGCTCATGATCTGCGGACGCCGCTGACGCGTATGATCGGCCGTTCGGAGGTGACTGTTTCGGGGAATCCTTCGCTGGAAGATGTGCTCAACACGCTGGGCGACAACACGGAGGAGTGCCGTGGCATGCTGGTGCTGATCAACCAGATGCTGGAGATTTCAAAAACGGAATCCGGGGCAATCGTTCCGGAACGGCGGAAACTGGATTTCTCCGCATTGCTGGAGCGGTCGGTGGAGCTGTTCCGGCTTCCGGCGGAACAGAAGGGACAGGAGATTGTTCTGAATCTTCCGGAACGTCCGGTTCATTTCTGCGGTGATTCAGTCAAACTGCAGCGTCTGGTGGGGAATCTGCTGGACAACGCCATGAAATTCACGCCTCCGCAGGGACGCATTACGGTTGCGCTGAAGCAGAGCGCGCAGGAGATTGTTCTGCGTGTTTCGGATACCGGCTGCGGCATTCCGGCGGAGGAGCGGGAGAAGGTGTTCAAGCGTTTCTACCGGGCGGATTCAAGCCGTCATCTTCCGGGAAACGGGCTCGGTCTTGCGCTGGTTCAGGCGATTGCGAAGGCGCACGGAGGTTCGGTCGGTCTGGAAAGCGAACCCGGACGCGGCAGTGTGTTCACCGTGCGGCTCCCTGTGTAAGTCCCGCTTCCTGGAATTGTGCGCAAGTTCAATCGTTCCAGTGACCGGAGGCTGCCTGGAGAAGTCATTCGAGCCCACACTGGAGAAGAAGTTCGTGCCGGTTCAGAATGTCGGCGGTCTTGCCGGAAGCGGCGATTTTCCCTTTCTGAAGGATCACGCATTCCGGACAGACTCTTGCGGCGAAGGTCAGGTCATGGGTTGCGATGATTTTCAGAACGGGAAGGTTCTGCAGATATGCGGCGAATTCCCGGGCGGAGCGGGGATCGAGCATCGCGGTCGGTTCATCCAGCAGGATCGCTTCCGGGTTCATCGCCAGAACTCCGGCAAGTGCGGCGCGCCGTTTTTCACCGCCGGAAAGCTGTGTCACATCGCGCCGGGCAAGGGAGAGAATGTTCATCTGCTTCAATGCATTTTCGACGCGGTTCCGGATCTCCTCTTCCGGAAGTTCCAGATTCGATGGCCCGAATGCGACGTCTTCTTCCACGGTTTGCGAGAAGAGCTGGTGATCCGAATTCTGAAACACCATGCCGATTTCGCGGCGGATCTGAGAGATGTTTTTCTTTTCGAGCGGCATCCCGTCTACGAGGATGCGTCCGGAATGGACGGGAATCAGTCCGACGATGCCTTCCAGGAGCGAGGATTTCCCCGCACCGTTTTCCCCCAGGAGCGCAACGGCTGCGCAGCGGTGCGAATCGAAATCAAGGGTGAGTCCGTTGACTGCGCAAACTCCTCCGGCGCGTTCCAGAGTCAGATTTTCCAGTTGAATTTTCATAATATTCTCCTCAAAAAACATAACAGAGCACTGAGCAGGATGACGGTTCCCCACTCCAGCGGCGAACCTTTCCCGCGGGCGGGAAGCGGTTTGCCCGCATGAAAAAGACGGCACTGCATTGCGGCGTAAACGGCATCGGCATGAACAGTGCTTTTGATGAAGAGCCGTCCGGCGAGATTTCCCCATTCCCGGAGCGGGATGATCCTGCATTCCGGATTGCGCATGAAATAGGCGTTCCGCATGTTTCCCGCTTCCCGGGCGAGCAGGGCAAGATAGCGGAACAGCTGCTGAAGAACGAGAATCAGCAGACAGGGAACATGAAGGCACCGCAGAGCACCGGCGAGATCCCGGAAGGCGGTTGTGGAAGAGAGAAGCAGCACCATGCCGACGGACGCCAGAGTTTTTGCAATCAGAACAAGCAGAGAAACCGTTCCGCCGGAAAGCTCAAATGAAAAGACGTGCACCGGCGTATGATCGAAGAAAAGATTGGCGATCCCTGTGCAGAGAATGAACGGCAGCGCCGGAATTATTCTGAACAGCAGAACGGTCACCGGGAGTTTCGCCGCCGCGGCAAGCAGAAAAGGAACCGCGGCAAACAGCACGGTTCCGGCAAGAGCATATTTGGAAAAGGAAACCGTCAGCACAAGGAACAGTACGGTGAAACATACTTTGGGCAACGGTGCGCACCGGCAGAGAAAACTCTCTGCCGGTGCAGGAATCAAAGAAAAAAAACGGTCGGGAGAAATACTCACTTTGCGGCTTTCTTCCTTGACCGGCAGATGAAGTATCCCGCAATTCCGAGAAGAAGCGCGCAGATGACCGCTCCGGCAATTCCGGCGATCGAGGTTCCGAGCGGGGATTCATTGCCGGGAATCGCGTAGTCCGGAAAAACGGAAAACATCTCCGTCAACCGCGAGAAAAAGGAGTGAACCGCGCCGGATGCTTCCAGTTCGGAAGACCCGGCGGTTTTCTCTATGGACCATTCCAGACCGTCGGGTTTGCCGGAAGCAAGGAGTGAGATTCCGCCTCCGAGAACCAGCGCGGCGAGTCCGAGCACCCATGAAAGGCGCAGAATGGACGGTTTTTCCTCTTCCAGACGGAGCTTTTCCGCATCGGGCAGGTTCGCCCGGACGAAGAGCAGCACAGCCGCCGTCGCGAGTCCTTCACCGATTCCAATTGCGAAATGAATCGGCAGCATGGCTCCGGCGAACACGCTGAACGGAAGCTCCGTGATTCCGGAAACAAGCGTTTCAAGCGTCACCGCAAGAGCTCCCAGTTCCAGCGAAACCAGACAGGCGGCGAGCGAGGCGGCGACAATCCGTTTCCGGCTCGTCGTCCCGCCTGCAAGCGGACGGAAGATGCAGGGATATGCAAGATAGCATCCGAAGAAGCCCATGTTGAAAAGATTGCATCCCCATGCCAGCAGCCCGCCGTCGGCGAAGAAGAGCGCCTGAACCAGCAGAATGCAGGCCATGACGAGGAACGCGGGAGAGGGTCCAAGCAGGGCCGCCAGCAGAACGGCTCCGCCGATGTGCCCGCTGGAACCGGTTCCGGGAATCGCGAAATTTATCATCTGCGCTGCAAAAACAAACGCTCCGGAGATTCCCATGAGCGGAATGCGTTTTTCCTGGAAGTTCTTCCGGATATCCCGGATGGAGTATGCGAGAACTCCTGCGGATATCGCGATCATGGTTCCCCCGACTGCAGGGGAAAGCAAAGCATCAGCCATGTGCATAATATGAATTCTCCTTTCAGATTCCGAAGAGTTCTGCGGCCTGTTTCATCTTTTCGCGCACGGGGACGCCGAACGGACAGCGTTTTTCGCATGCGCCGCACTGGATGCACTCCGAGGCGTGATGCGGAAGAAGCTTGTAATGCTCGCGCACGGTCTCCGGAACTTTCCCCTGAGCGATGGCGAGGTTCAGGAACTTGTTGACGTCCGCCACGCTGATCGCTTTCGGACAGGGGGCGCAATGACCGCAGTACATGCAGTGTCCCGACCACGAACATTTTTCCACATTCGCAAGCACGGCTGCATAATCCTTCTCCTCCGGCGTGGCGTTGCACCACGCAAGCGCCTGTCTGATTTCATCAATTGTTTTGCATCCTGCCATGACCGCGGCGACGGCGGGGCGGGTGAGCGCGTAGTCGAGCGCCTGAACCGGAGTCATCGCCTTGCCGAACATGGAGAGATCGGCTTTGAGCAGGTCGCCGCCCGCATACGCCTTCATGACGTCGATGGCGACGCCGCACCGTGCGCAGAGTTCATAAAGCGCTTCGCGCTCCGGGTTGAAGTTGCGGTAGGTTTTTTCGTAAACCTCGTCCGCCCAGAGCTTTTCGACGTCTTCGTCCGGCGGCTGCATGTCGTAGCAGGGATTTACGGAGAACATGAGCACGTCGATCAGTCCCGTCTCAACCGCCTTTTTTGCGATGACCGGGTTGTGGCTGGAGAGTCCGATCGCATGGATTTTTCCCGCCGCTTTGAGCTCCTTGACGAATTCGATGAACTCGCCGTCGAAGATCCGGTGGAAGTCGGCCTCTTCATCGCTGTAATGAATCATGCCGACATCAATGTAATCGGTTTCGAGACGTTCCAGCAGGTCTTGAAATGCGGCTTTGGAATCGGCGACATTGCGGGTGCGTTCATACTGTCCGTTTTTCCAGACGGAGCCGACGTGTCCCTGAATGACAAAGCCTTCGCGTCTTCCGTGCAGCGCCGCGCCGATGGTTGAGCGCATTTCCGGATCGGATGCGTAGATGTCGATGAAGTTGATGCCGTTTTCAATGGCGAAATCCATCATTCTGCGGGCTTGGTCATGGGATTTTCCGGAGAATCCTTCGCAGCCGAGCGCGATTGCGCTGACCTTGATTCCGGTTTTTCCGAGTGTGCGGTAGATCATGCGAATTCCTTTGCGATTTTTTTCAGCTCTTCAGGAATGTTGATTTTCTGCGGACAGTGTTTCACGCAGCGTTTGCAGTTGACGCATTCCGAGGCGCGGGATTCTTCCGGAATGGCTTTGTAGTTGTTTTCGAAGAGCCATTTGTTGCCGGTGATTTTGTACTGGTTGTAGATTCCGAAGATTTTCGGGATTTCGACGCCGACCGGACAGGGCATGCAGTAACGGCAGGCGGTGCAGGGGACGGCAAGGCGTTTGCGGTAAGCCTTGAGCGCGGTGTCAAGCGTTTTGCGCTCGTTGTCCGTCAGCGGTTTCAGCGGTGAGAAGGTTTTGATGTTGTCTTCCATGTGCTCGGGCAGCGACATACCGGAGAGGACGCAGAGGACGTTCGGGAGGCTGGCGACGTAGCGGAGCGCCCATGCGGCGTTGCTGGAATCGGGGTCGGCCTTGTGCAGAATTTCAGTCGCTTCCGGGGAGAGTGAGGCGAGCGCGCCGCCGCGCAGCGGTTCCATGATGATGACCGGAATGCCGGCTTTCGTCAGAATTTCGTACTGTTCGCGGGAACGGTAGAGTTCCCAGTCGAGGTAGTTGAGCTGAATCTGCGCGAAATCCCATTCCTGCGCATCGACGATGGTCTGAAGCATCTCCGGCGTGTCGTGGAAGGAGAAGCCGAGCTTGCGGATTTTCCCCTCTTTTTTCATCTTCTGGAGAAATTCGTAAGCATGGAATTTTTTCGCGAGTTCCCAGTTCGCCTTGTCGAGAGCGTGGAGCATGTAGAAATCGAAGTAATCGGTTTTGCAGCGGGCAAGCTGTTCCTTGAAGATGCGTTCGATGTCGGATTTCTGCTTCGCGAACCAGACGGGCATTTTGTCCGTGAGATAGTAGGCGTCGCGGGAATAGGATTTGAGGAGTTCGCCGAGACATTTTTCGCTTTCGCCTCCGTGGTACATGTAGGCGGTATCGAAGTAGTTGCATCCGGCGAGCATGGCGCGGTCGATCATCTTTTTGACGGTGGGATAATCAATCGCAGGATTGTCGGGGGAGATGCGGGGCAGTCTCATGCAGCCGAATCCGAGAAGGGGGACGGTGAGGGCGGAGTCTTTCCAGCGGCGTCGCGTGACCTGCGCACCGGAAGTTAAATCGGATGCCTTGTCGCCGTCAGCTCCGGCTTTTGCGGCGAGACGGGTTACGGGAGCGAGCGCGGCGAGAGTGAGCGCGCTCTTGAGAAATTCACGTCTGTTCATTTGTCTTTTCCTCCATATTTTTTGCGAGCAGAAGTCCGAGTTCAAACAGCAGCCATGTCGGTATGGCAAGCATCACCTGACTCACAACATCCGGGGGAGTCAGGATTGCCGCGACGATCAGAATCACGGTCATGACGTACGGGCGCTTTTTGCGGAGCGTTTCCGTCGAGAGCAGACCGAAGCGCACCATGAGGAGCACCGCAATCGGCGCCTGGAACATCACGCCGAACGCCAGCATGAGCCAGCCGGCGAGATTCAGGAATCCGGCGAGTCCGAGCATCGGCTGAAGTTCGGATGATGCGAATTCCGCGGAAAACTTCATCAGGATCGGGAGAATCAGTCCCGCGCAGAATGCGATTCCTCCGAAGAAGAGCACCGAGGACGAGACCAGCCACCAGCCCAGCGCCCGGCGTTCCTCCTTGTAGAGCGCCGGAAGCAGAAAACGCCACAGCTGGAAGATGTTCCACGGATACGCCATTGCCAGTGCAAGAATCAGCGCCAGTTTCAGATGCACGAAAAACACCTCCATCGGCGCGAAGTAGTGCAGCTTGCCGATCTCCGGCGGACAGCACCAGCGCACGAGGAGTTCGATTGCGTGCGGCGCAAGAAAGTAGCCGACCGGATAGAGAACCGCTGTTGCGACCGCAATCCGGATCAGGGTTCCGCGCAGCGCTTCAAGATGCGCAATCAGCGTATTTTCGCCGTCGGATTCCATCAGGATTTCTTCTCTTCCTTGTTTTCTTCTTTCTTGTCGTCGTTTTCCGCCGCCTTCTCTGCGGCGTCGGCAAGTTCGCGGCTTTCGTTTTCAAGCGTGTTTTTCGCTTTTTTGAACTCGTATGAAGCGCGTCCGAGCGCTCGCGCGAGTTCCGGAATGCGCTTTGCTCCGAACACGATCAGAACAAAGAGCACGATCAGAATGATTTCCGTAAAACCGAGAGACATATTACACCTCCGTTGTTAGATTTTTATCATAGCACCCGGACCGGTATCCTTCCAAGTCCAGAGTGACGAATTCAAAGCCGAGTCCGTGCAGAGTTTCCGCAATCGCCGCACGGTTCTTCAGAATGAGTTCAAACGATGCTGGCGGAACTTCGATCCGCGCGTTTTTTCCCTGCACGCGCAGCCGCACGTCCGCTGTTTCGGGCAGGAGCGAGCGGAGAAACGCTTCCCCTCTGCCGGCTTGCCCGATGCGCTCCGGCGTGAGTTCCGCACCGTATTCAAAGCGTGTTGCAAGACACGGCATGGAAGGCTTGGAAGCGGTCGGTAGCCAGCGTTCGGCGGAAAGTTTGCGGATCTCCTGTTTTGTAAATCCGAGTGACGCCAGCGGCGAGAGCACGCCGAGTTCCTTCAGCGCGCGCCGTCCGGGACGATATACGTGACCATCGTCCGCATTGGTTCCGTCAAGCAGATGTGCGATGCGGCGGGCGCGGCAGACGTCGAGAAAAGTCTGGAAGATTTTGCGTTTGCACCAGTAGCAGCGATCCGGCGGATTGTTGCGGATTTCGGGAAGGGCGAGCGGGTCGCTGGTGAAGACCTCCGACTTTACGCCGAGCTCTGCGGTCTGCCGTTTCGCCGCTTCGGTCTCATCATCCGGCTGGAACACCGTGTGCATGGTGAGCGCAAGGAGTGGGAACGGCGCTTCATCGTGCAGTTCCTTGAGGACGGAAAGCAGGAATGTGCTGTCGACTCCGCCCGAGAACGCAAGCGCAATGCCCTGCGGCGCGAGGAAGCGCAGATTCAGTTTCAGCTCGTCGATCCGGGTCATTTGAGTTCCTCCGCCGCCTGTTTCGCGAGGGCGAAAACCAGCTGGAATTCTTTGCCGGTTCGCTCCGCGAGCGCGCGCACGCTTTCGTATTCAGGGTAGTTGCGGACAACGCCGTTCCAGGTGCAGCGTTTGACGGAGACCGTGCCGAACGGGAGTTCCACGGTGCGGATTTCGCGATCCATGCAGGTGCGGTCGACTGGAAGTTTGCGCATTCCGATGGTGGTTGTGGATTCGAAAATGATCCGTTCGAGCGCGGGAATTTCGGGTGCGGCAGCAATGACCCGCAGGAGATATGCCGGACGGTTCTTCTTCATGAAGCAGGGAAGAAAATGAGCATCGGAAGCGCCTGCCGCCATGAGCTTTTCGAGTGCAAGCCCGAGGGTTTCACCGGTGGCGTCGTCGATGTTCGTTTCGAGCACATACATCTGTTCCGGATCGACAGTTTCTTCAAGGATCATGACGCGGAGAATGTTGGCGCGTCCGAAGTCGCGTTTGCCGAGTCCGATTCCGACCTTTTCGACTTTGTATTCCGCCGGGAGGCGGTCGCGGGTTCGGAGCGCGGCGGCGATTGCAATACCGGTCGGAGTGACCATTTCGCCGTTTGCCGCGGAGGTGCGCAGCGCAATGCCGTGCGCCTGCGCGATGTTCAGCACGGCGGGAACCGGAACGGGAAGATCGCCGTGCTGACAGTGCACATATCCGCTGCCTTCGGCAAGTCCGGTCACCACGCATTCGCGGATTCCGAGGTCGTCGATCAGCACAGCGGCGGAAACGATGTCGACGATGGAATCAATGGCGCCGACTTCGTGGAAGTGGACTTCGGAAACGGGAACGCCGTGGGCTTTGGATCCGCTTCCGCAACGATGCGGAAAATTTTTTTTGCGAGTTCCCGTGCGCCGTCCGTCATGGTTCCGCGGTCGATGACGGCACAGACGTCGTCCAGGTTCCGGTGTTCGTGATGATGCCCGTGTTCATGCTCATGTTCATGATGGTGGTGATCATGCAGAATCACATCGAAATCGGTTCCGGCGATTCCATAGGAACTTTTACGGGAAACCTGATATTCAAAGCCTTCCAGGTTCATGCTTTTGAGAACGGCGTCGAGTTTTTCGCGGTTTGCGCCGAGGTCAAGCAGGGCGGCAACGGTCATGTCGCCGGAAATTCCCGATGCGCCTTCGAGATAAAGCAGTTTGTTTTCCATGTTCAATTCTCCAGCAGAATTTGTTTTTCGATTTCGTGTATGGTCATCGCCTTTTCCGGCGCGGGACAGATCTCCTGACAGGCTCCGCAGCCGATGCAGAGTTTGAGATTCACGCCGCGCGGAGTTCCGTTTTTCCGCAGAGTGATTGCGTGTGTCGGACAGACCGCCGCGCATTTGCCGCACTTCTCGTCATCCTGGAACACGATGCAGTTCTGAGGATTGAAATGCGCCTCCGCAATCTTCGTTTTCTGCTTTACGGCAAGAGAGAGCGGACGGATTGCTCCGGTCGGGCAGACGCGCGAGCATTTGTTGCAGTCGAACCTGCATGAGCCGCGCGAGAGGTCGAGCGAGACTGGCCCCGCCGTTCCTTTCGCGGGAACGATGATTTTCTCCGGACAGTTTCTTGTGCAGAGCTGGCAGCCCGTGCATTTTGCCGCGAAGCGTTCGGCACTTCCCGCGCCGGGCGGAAGAATCCGGAATTTACGGGCGAATTCTTCGAGCTTGCCGAGTCCGGTTTTTGCAAGTGCCGCGCCCGCCGCAAGCCCCGCGAGCAGAATTCCTCCGTTCACGAGAAACGCGCGGCGCGATTCATCAACCGGGATTTCTTCTGTTTTTTTCACTTCAAATCTGATTTTGCTGAACGGACACCCGGCGATGCAGTTCATACAGCGCAGACAGCGTTCGTTGTCGATGGTTCCGCTCTTCACGTCGATGCATCCGGCGGGACAGAGGCGTGCGCACTTTCCGCATTTGACACAGCCTTTCTGAATGAGCGGACGGAAGACGCTGAATTTCGCCGTCAGCCCCAGCAGAGTTCCGACGGGGCAGATTGCAGTGCAGTAGATGCGCCGTTTCCAGAGGACAAGCGCGAGGATGAGGATCAGCGGAACGAATCCGCCGGCTGTGAAAGCTCCTGCGATGCGTCCGGCGTTTGTGTAGGGATCAAGCAGGAGGAATCCCGCGCTCCAGCCGCAGATGAGAAGTCCGAAAACGATTCCGGCGACTGCATAGCGCACTCCGGGCAGATCCGGCACCTCGCAGTTCTTCCTGCGGGAGAATACGAGAATCAGATCCTGGAGAATTCCGAACGGACAGAACATGGAACAGTAAATCCGTCCGAACAGGAGAGTCAGTACGAGAATTGCAAGCACGGTTGCGAGCGTTCCTGCGGAGAATGCCGCGAAACAGCACATCAGCGCGGGACCGAACTGGAGGTGAAGAATACCCGCAATCGCTCTGCTGCCTCCGTAAAACGCAATTCCCGTCAGAATCAGAACAAGAGCCGCAACGGTGATGCGCAGACTTTTCAATCCGAACAGTTTTTTCATGAAAAATTCTCCTTTTCTCTCTTCTCCGCATAATTTAAGCGTTAGAGCTGCTGTAAGTCAAACGCTTTCTGCAGAAAATTCGGAACATTCTTTGAGAATAAACTATAACGGCAATTTTTCAAATAACAAATACTTATTTTCTATGCAATTGAATGCTTTTCAGGCATAAGGGAAAGGGGAGGCAAAAAAATCCGGAGAACCGTTTGGGCGGTTCTCCGGACTGCGCAATGCAAGTGTTTACTTGATGACGACTTCTTTTCCTGCAGCGGCGGAATCGTAGATGCCGTTGAGGATTTTCTGAACAGCAAGTCCGGCTTCGCCCGGAGCACGGAGTTCGGTGTCGTTAAGACATGCGTTGACGAAGTTTTTGAGCTTCTGGGTGAAGAGGAAATTCCAGGAGCTTTCGGGGAGGAATCCCGGGACTTCGTTGATCATGGTTCCTGCGGAGTCGCGGTAGATTTCCGCGGGGGACCAGGAGCCGCCGCCCTTGTCGCCCATGAAGGTGAAGTTCCAGACGTCTTCCTTGATGTGGGCGGAGAAGGAGGTTTCGATCTGCATGATGGCGCCGTTGTCGAAACGGATCTGGCCGATTGCGAGGTCTTCCACCGTGAAGGTCTTCCAATCCCAGTTCGGCCAGGGGGAGACGACTTCAGAGGGCTTGTCGCCGATGTAAGTCCAGATGTTTCCGGAGGCTGCGACCGGCTTGGGGGAGCCCATGAAGTAATGTGCGACTTCGATGAGGTGTACGCCGATATCGATCATGGGGCCGCCGCCCTGGAGCTCTTTCTGTCCGAAGACGCCCCAGTTCGGGATACCGCGTCTGCGGAGAGCGCGGCACTTGACGAACATGATTTTGCCGAACTGGCCTTCATCGCGTGCGCGGACGAGGAATTCGGTATTGTTGTGGTATCTCTGCTGGAAGCCGACGGCGAGTTTGCGTTTGTTCTTCTTTGCAACTTTGACCATTTCTTCGCACTCTTTGACGCTCATGCCCATGGGCTTTTCAGTCATGGCATGGCAGCCGGCATTGAGGGCGTCGATGACGGCGGGAGCGTGGACGCCGTTGGGGGTGCAGACGTCGACCGCATCGGGCTTGATCTTCTTGAGCATGACTTTCCAGTCTTTGAAGAGCGCCTTTTTCGGGAGACCCCATTTTGTTTCCATGACTTCGAGGCGTTCGGGGAGAATATCGACGCCGGCGACGATTTCGACTTCAGGGATGTTTTTGTATGCTTCCATGTGGGACTGGCAGATGCCGCCGCATCCGACGATCGCCACGCGAAGTTTTTTGCCTTTGAATTCTTCTTTCTTGGAGTCCATAGCAAGGGACTGCGTTCCAACACTTTTGTCAAGCGCCATTTGGATTTCTCCTTTTCGTTGATTATTCCGGCGAAAAAACGGTGTTATGAGGTAAGTTAGCTGATAAAATTGCAAATTCAACAGGATGGAAGAATTTTTTGCAGAAAAAAAGAGAAAAAGTGCTGGCGCAAGCGCTTCGCAAGTGCCGCCCGGACGGACGGCAGGTGCCGGCGCAGGCGCCTTTTTCGGTTACGCTCTTCTGCCGTGGCGGTCGCCGGTCAGAATGCCGCGCTTGGAGGAGCGAACGAAATCGAGGAATTCGACAACTTCGGGAAGCTGCGGAACTTCGGCGAGCGTGCGCTCGATGGCATTCGTGGTGTTCAGACCCTGACGGAAGAAAATATCGTAAACTTTCTTGATTGCGTGAATTGTCTCGTGAGAGAACCCGTTGCGGCGGAGTCCCACGATATTGAATCCGCGGACGCCGCCGTTGCGGCCGTCGCCGATCATGAACGGGGGGAGGTCGACGGAGATTGCGGAGACTCCGCTCAGAACCGCCATGCGGCCGACGCGGCAGAACTGGTGAACTGCAATCAGCCCGGAGAGAAGGGCTTTGTCGCCGACTTCCACATAGCCGCCGAGGGTTGCTCCGACAACCATGATGACATTGTTGCCGACTTTGCAGTTGTGTGCGACATGCGCGTTCGCCATCAGGAAGCAGCCGTCGCCGATCACCGTTTCGGCGCCTTCATGGGTGGCGCGGTTGACGGTCACGCCTTCGCGGAAGCGGTTGTTGCTGCCGATTTTTGTGTAGGAGACGGAACCGTCGAATCCGTAATCTTCGGGGTCGGAGCCGATGGAGGCGAAGGGGTAGACGAGGTTGTTTTCGCCCATCGTGGTGTAGCAGCCGACGAAAGAGTTTGCCATGAGGCGGGTTCCGGCGCCGATTTCCACATCGTGCTCAACGACGCAGTGGGGCCCGATCACCACATTATCCGCGAGCTTCGCGGAGGGATCGACAACAGCGGTAGGATGAATCTGTGCCATAGTTTGTTCCTGATCGTTTGAATTTCCGCGTGAAAACGAAAAAGGCGGGTTTTGCCCGCCTCTTTACGTTATTTTTTCTTTGCGGCCTTCATCGCGGCTTTGGCTCTTGCTTTGAGTCTTTCGTCGTAGCGTTTGCGACGAGCGCGCTTCTGAACCTTATTGTACTGCTGTCCCATTTGAAACTCCTTGATTTTTCTATTTGCTTTACGCATTTCCGGTAAATATATACGCATTTCCCGATTTTTTCAAACGCCGCTTGCAAAAAATCCGGAGTTTTCTTTTGCCGGACGGTTTTTTTCATGCTTTTTTGTTCCGCCGCTTGAAAAAAACGCGGAATCCCGTATATTCATTCTATTATAAACAACAGGAGGAGTTTTTATCATGGTCAAACTAGGAACCGCTCTCACTTCCAGCGCTGTCAAGGTGCTTTTGCTCGGATCGGGCGAACTGGGAAAAGAAGTTGCGATTGAAATGCAGAGACTCGGAGTCGAAGTGATCGCGGTTGACCGCTATCCGAACGCTCCCGCGATGCAGGTCGCTCACAGAAGCCATGTCATCAATATGCTTGATGCAAAAGCGCTCCGTGACGTCGTTGAACTTGAGAAGCCCGACTACATTGTTCCGGAAATCGAAGCGATTGCAACGCCGGAGCTCATCAAGCTGGAGCAGGAGGGATACCATGTCATCCCGAACGCGCGCGCAACCTATCTGACCATGAACCGCGAAGGCATCCGCCGTCTCGCCGCGGAAGAGCTCGGTCTGCCCACTTCAAAATACCGTTTCGCGGACAGCGAAGACGAGTTCAAAGCCGCCGTCAAAGAGGTCGGAATTCCCTGCGTCGTCAAGCCCGTCATGAGTTCTTCCGGACACGGTCAGAGCGTTGTCCGCTCCGAGGCGGATATCGACAAAGCGTGGCACATTTCGCAGGAGGGCGGACGCGCCGGAGCGGGAAGAGTCATCGTGGAGGGATTTGTTGATTTCGACTATGAAATCACCCTGCTGACCGTGCGTCACATCGGCGGAACCTCGTTCCTCAAACCGATCGGGCATCATCAGGTCGGCGGCGACTATCAGGAGTCCTGGCAGCCGCAGGCAATGACCGCATCCGCGCTTGAAAAGGCGGAGGATATCGCAAAGAAAATCACGGACGCCATCGGCGGGCGCGGCATTTTCGGCGTAGAAATGTTTGTAAAAGGCGACGAGGTGATTTTCAGCGAAATCAGCCCCCGTCCGCACGATACCGGAATGGTTACGATGATTTCGCAGGATCTCTCCGAATTTGCTCTGCACGCCCGCGCGATCCTCGGTCTGCCGATTCCGAACATTGCTTTCCACGGACCTTCCGCATCGAAAGCGATTGTCGCCGACGGCGTATCGGATCATGTTTCGTTCAGCGGACTCGAAAATGTTCTTGTGGATCCCGATACCTCCATGCGGATTTTCGGGAAGGGCGAACTCAACGGACACCGCCGCCTCGGCGTGCTCCTCGCACGCGCGGAATCGGTCGAAAAAGCGGTCGAACAGGTCAAGAAGATGAGAGACGCCCTGTGCGTTGAACTTTGAGAGTGAATATGATCCGGCTGCTGCTGACATTCCTTTGTCTTGCTTCCCTCTCCGCAATGGAGGAGGGGTTGAAAATCCGCATCCCGCAGGCGGAGCAGACCGTGCGTGTTTCGATTGAAGAGGAGGCGAATATCCGCGCGGAGGATCGTCTTCAGCCGCTTGCGAAAATCAAGGAGAATACTCTTGCCGCGGCTCTGCCGGATACCGGGAAGGATTATGTCTGGATCCCCGGCTGGGATCTGACGGGAACGGGAGCTCTGCGGGTCGCCGACGCCGCAGCTGTGCTTGACGGCTCGGTTGCCGCATTTCTGGAAACGGTCGGGAAGCGTGAGGGGGCACAGGGCGGAAGAATCATTCTGCTCGACGTCCTCCGCAAACGCATTGCGGGATACTTCACGGTCGGACGCAAACTTTCCGCGCTGCGGCTCGGAAACACGCTCGAATATGCGGTTGCCTTTGCGGAGGCTCAGCCGGTGCTGAAACAGCCCGCCGGATTCGTTGTCCTTGATTTGAAGGAGGGGAAGGAACGCGCATTTCACCGGACGGAAAAACCGATGTCGTTTGCGGTCGCGGGAGCTTCGCTGTTCTTTGCGGATGCAAAAGGCGCAGTCCGGATGCTGAATCTGGAAGACGGAAAATCAAAAACGCTTTTCAGAGCGCCTTGTCCGCTTCTCCGGGTATCTCCGGATGGAACGGCTGTGATTGCCGCGGCGGAGGATGCGTTTTACCGGATTGACGCCGCGTCCGGCGAGGTTGCTTCGAAGGAGCCGCGCAAGGAGCGGTTCCGCATCGGGGAACTTGTATGCACGAAGCCGGACGGTTCGGGATTCCTCTTTTCAGCTCTGCCCGACACGAACGGGAAGTGCCGTCTGTTCCTTCATGTGGAAGGCAAACAGCGGGAGATTGCCGCGGATTCCGCAGGGCGTTTTGTCTGGCAGGAGAACGGACCGAATCTGTTTGTCATGAGGGTGATCAAAGGGCGCGTCTTCCGGTTGGATCCGGAGAGCCTGAAAGATTATTCCTCGTGTGAGCCGAAGTCCCTGCGCCCTGCGACGCTCGGGACGGTGCGCTGGCTGTTTTCGGGCGGCGAACCATGCGAACTGGTCGCGATGGATTCGCTCGGCTCGGTTTATACACTCAAAAGCGTCGGCAAACGCTGGCGCAAGACGCTGATAGTTGACGCCGGAAGGCGCTGAAATATTATTTGCAAGGACGATTCATGCAGGAACTGACACTCAAGCCGGACGCTTTCGCCTATCGCGGCAAAGCCGTCGCCTCGATGCCTTCGGGCAAACGCTGTTTTATTCGCGGCGGAGCGCCGGGGGATACTCTCCTGTGCGCGGTTACGAAAGAGAAGAAAAACTGTGCGGAGGCGGAAATCAAAGAGATAATCGAACCCTCGCCGGACCGGATCCAGCCGGTCTGCCGTTATGCGGCGGAGTGTCCGGGCTGTGCGTATTCCCAGGTTGATTATCCGGTTGAACTTGAGTGGAAGCAGAAACAGTTTGAGCGTTTTCTCCTTCATTCGCACCTTGCGGAGCCCTCTGCAATGCGGGAACCGGCCGCCGCGCCGCGGCGCATGGGCTGGCGGAACAAAATCAAACTTACCGCCGAAAAAAACGGGGAAGAGGTTCGCATCGGATACCGGATGGAGGATAACAAAACGGTTCTTGACATCCGCGAATGTCTCCTGGCTCGCCCGGAAATCGCGCGTCTGATGGATGAAAAACTCAACGATCCCGCATTCCGCGCTTCGCTTCCGGAGGGAATTTCTCCGCTGACATTCCGCTATACGCCGCATGACGGCGCGCTTCTGCTGGAGGCGGAGGATTCGGAAGAGTTCCTGACCGATACCATCCGACCATACGGAGAATTTGCGGTTCCGCGCCGTTCGTTCTTCCAGATCAACACGGAGATGGCGTCGAAACTTGCGGCGGAATTCCTGCGGATCGTGGAGGAGGTGAAGCCGGAAGTGTTCATCGAACTTTACTGCGGATGCGGCGTGTTTTCCGTGCTCGCGGCTGAGGTCGGTGTCGGCAAAGTCTACGGTGTGGAGCTTGACGCGGACGCCGTCCGCGCGGCAAATGAAAATCTGCATGAACACGGTCTGCCGCACTGCAAAATCCTTGCGGGTGATGCGGTCCGGATGCTCGGACAGCTTCCGCTTCAGACGAAGCAGCGTCCGCTGATGCTGGTTGATCCGCCGCGCACCGGACTGGAGCGTCCGGTGATTGATGCGCTTTCCGGAAGCGCTGCGCATGATCTGGTTTATGTTTCCTGCGGGCCCGATACGCTGGCGCGCGACCTTGCGCTGTTCCGGCAGCAGGGGTGGACCGTTGCGGAGACGGGGCTGTTCGATCTGTTCCCGTCGACGGCGCATTTTGAATCGCTGACCTGGCTGAAGCGGGGGTGAATTCATGGCTGGGAGCTCATTCAATCCGGAGCTTGCGGCGGGGCATCGCGACCGGTTGCGGCAGAAGTACCGCAAGGCGGGACACGACGGCATGCTGGACTATGAAAAGCTTGAACTTCTGCTGACTTACGCCATCGCCCGGCGTGATGTGAAGCCGATTGCGAAGGAACTTCTGAAAAAGTTCGGTTCGATCACCGCCATTATGAATGCGCCGGAAAAACGCCTGACCGAAGTCCCGGGAGTCGGGGAGAACGTCGCGCTTCTGATTCAGCTCATGAAGGGGCTCTGCTCCGATTGCCTTTATGAACAGATCAAAGGGCGTAAGGTGCTGTCGTCGACGGAAGAGGTGATCCGTTATGCGCGGATGAAGCTCGCCGGGCTTGAAAATGAAGTCTTCATGGTCATTTATCTCAACACGCAGAATGAAATTATCGGTGATGAGATCATGGTTGAGGGGACGATTGACCAGCTTTACATTCACCCGCGCCAGCTGCTCACGCGGGCTCTGGATATGTCTGCGCGCGGCATCATTCTGCTGCATAATCATCCGAGCGGTTCGCCGGTGCCGTCGCCCGCGGACATTCAGCTGACGCGCGCAATCAAGATTGCGGCCTCCGCCGTGCGGCTGGACGTCGTGGATCATATCATCATTGCACGGAACGCCTGTTTCAGCATTACGGCAAATGAGCTGATCCCGCTGGACCGTCCGTTTGCGCAGCCTCCGAAGAAAGCGGAGAAGCCGAAGGACATGACGCCGGAGGAGAAGCGCGCGGCCGCTTTCTCCGAACTTGCCAAACTTTCCGCAATTCACGATCTGAAGGATTGCGGGGAAATGACGCGCGATTCAGATTTTCAGATTGACGACCGCGTGGATTCGTATCTGAAGGCTTCCGACCGCAAGAAAAAGAAAGGACGCGGAGCATGATTTTCGGAATCGGAACCGATCTCGTGGAAATTGAACGGATTGCGAAGGTGCTTGCACGCCACGGCGACCGTTTCACCGGATATATCCTGACCGACAGCGAAGGAGCGGAAGCAAAACGCCGCGGCGACAGCGTCCAGTTCATCGCCGGACGCTGGGCCGCGAAAGAGGCGGTCGCGAAGGCGCTCGGCTGCGGACTCGGCGGGCGCTGCGCATGGCGCGATATCGAAGTGACCGGCTCCGCATCCGGCGCTCCTGTCGTGACGCTCTCCGGCGACGGCGCGCGCACGATGAAGGAGAACGGCATTGCACGGGTCTTTGTCAGCATCAGTCACGAGCGCGGGCATGCCGTGGCGATGGCAGTCGCGGAAAAAAACGATACTCCCTCTTGAGATTTTTCAAAAACGGGCTAAAGTACTGATATGTCAGGAGGTGCGGCTATGAAACGCGGAAAACGGGAAAAGGGACAGGCGATCGCTGAATTCACGGTTTCGCTGATTGCGATTCTGTTTGTGTTCCTCGGCGTGCTGGCAATCAGCGTGCTTTCTATGGAAAATGTCTCGTGCCTGATTGCCGCGCGCGGTGAAGCGGATGTTGCATCTGCGCTCGGAACCTCGGTCGGCGGCGTTTCTCCGGAGCCGATCCTCGAATGGGATTACGGTTCGGACCGCATCCCGTTCACGGCGGACGACAAGGCTGTGACCAGTGCGGATTCGGAGAACCTCGCCGGGGAATTCGACACCTCGAAGGAGTTGGCGGAGGGGGCGGACGTCAACAGCGTCACGCTTGCAGACCTGGCGAAAGCGGGTCTGGTTGACCGGCAGGCTACGGAGGTTTCGTTTCTTTCTGCCGCGAACCTGAACGGTTATTCGCACGAGGAGACGGATCCGCTTTCCAAGCGCGGGCTTCCGGAGCTTCAGAAACTTCTCCGCCGGATGGTCGGCGGGGGTAAATTTGTATTGAAAGACACGGTTTTCATACCGGTGAAGGTGGATTGATGAAACAGCAGATCGTACAGAAAATCAAAACGCTTGCGGAAGCCGCCGAATGGCGGAAGAAACTGCGGGCGGACGGGAAAAAACTCGCGCTTACCAACGGATGTTTCGATCTGCTGCACCGCGGGCATGCGGAGTACCTGCTTGCCGCGCGCGAATCGGCGGACGCTCTCGTGGTTCTGCTGAATTCCGACGCGTCCATCCGCCGTCTGAAGGGGCCGTCGCGTCCGATCTGCGAAGAGGCGGATCGCGCGTTCATGCTGGCGTGTTTTGAATTCGTCGACGCCGTTGTCGTGTTCGATTCCGAGCGCTGCGACCATGAAATTGCGGCGATTGCGCCGGACGTCTATGTGAAAGGCGGCGATTATACCGTGGAGAAGCTCGACCCGGGCGAACGTTCCGCCATCTTCGGATGCAATGCGGAGATCCGCTTCATTCCGTTTGTCCCCGGTCATTCGACGACCACGCTGATTGAAAAAAGCAGAAAATCCTAAAGAAAGGTTACAGATATGAGTTCCAGTTGTTCCGGACACTGCTCCAGCTGTTCCTCCTCCTGCAATACGGAGGAGAAACTTGAAAAGCGTCTCGCTTTGATCAAACACAAAATCCTTGTGCTCTCGGGCAAAGGCGGCGTCGGTAAAAGCACGGTCGCCGCGACGCTCGCGCTGACTCTTGCGCGCAAAGGTGCAAAAGTCGGTCTTCTCGACGTCGATTTCCACGGACCTTCCCAGCCCACTCTGTTCAGTCTTCAGACCGTGACGCTGGAAGGAAATGACGACGGCATGATTCCGCCGGAAATCAACGGCATTAAAATTTTCTCCATCGGGCTTGTCATGGAGGATGCCGACCGTGCGATCATCTGGCGCGGTCCTGCCAAGATCGGCGTGCTCAAACAGCTTCTGGAAGACGTCCAGTGGGGTGAACTTGATTATCTCGTCCTCGACTTCCCGCCGGGAACGGGGGACGAAGTGCTTTCCGCCTGCCAGATGATTTCCGGCTCGAAGAGCGCGGTTATCGTTTCCACCCCGCAGGAAGTCGCACTTGCCGACTGCCGCAAGTGCATCGATTTCTGCAAACAGGTTGAAGTCCCCATCACGGGAATTATCGAGAACATGAGCGGCTTTGTCTGTCCGGACTGCGGACACCGCCATGAGATCTTTTCCAGCGGCGGCGGAGAGAAGCTTGCGAAACTGGCGGAGGCTCCGCTGCTCGCCCAGCTTCCGCTTGACCCCGCGTTCCTGAAGCAGTGTGACGCCGGCGATGTTGCCGGAGCGCTCTCTTCCTCTCCCGCGATTGCGGGCGAAATGGACAAGGCGGCTTCGCTTATCATTGCCCGCGGCTGAGGAGTTCCCATGCCGGAGCTTTTGCTTGAACTGGATTCAGTTGTCAAATCATTTGGCGGAACGCGCGTTCTGACGGGCGTTTCGCTGACGGTTGCGCCTGGTGAAATCCTCGGGCTTGTCGGAGAGAACGGCGCTGGAAAATCGACGCTGGTGAAGTGTCTGCTCGGCATCCACCGCCCCGATTCCGGTTCGATCCGTTTCCTCGGCCGTCCGCTGCGGCCGGGAGAGGCGGGAATAGAGGGGATTCCGCAGGAGTTCAACCTCGTCAGCGATCTGACGGTTGCGGAGAATATCTTTCTCGGACGCGAACCGCATCGCTTCGGTTTTCTCGACCGGGCGAAAATGAACGCGGAATCGTCCCGTCATCTGGCGCGTCTCGGCGTGGAGATTGACCCGGACCGCATGATCGGGACGCTCGGCGTTGCGGAAAAACAGATGGTTGAAATCGCAAAAGCGCTTTCCGTCGAATGCCGGCTGCTGATTATGGACGAACCGACCACGGTTCTGAACCGGAACGAAGCGGAAATTCTCTTCCGCATCATGCGTGAACTGAAAGCGGCGGGAACATCGGTCATCTTCATTTCGCACCGCCTGGAAGAGATCCGCACCGTCTGCGACCGCGTGGCGGTTCTGCGCGACGGCGTGCTTGTAAGCGTCGATCCCGCGCGGGAGCTTACCGCAATCGAAATCGCTCAGCGGATGGTCGGACGCGAACTCACGCGGATGTTTCCCCCGAAGCATTATCCCGATACGGAGCATCCGGTTCTCGAAGTCTCAAATCTGACTTCCGGACGCGAAGTGCGCGGAGTTTCGCTTTCTCTGGGCAAAGGCATCACCGGACTCGCCGGGCTTGCCGGAGCCGGACGCACCGAGCTTGCGGAGACGATCTGCGCCATTCGCAAGGGACACGGCGAGATCCGGCTGAACGGCGAACTTCTGCACCTGAAAAAGCCTTCCGATGCGATTGCGCACGGGATTGTTTATCTTTCCGAGGACCGGCAGGGAAGCGGCATCCTGACCGAATTCCCGCTGAACCGGAACGTCACGCTTGCGAGTCTTGCGCGTTACTGCACGGCGGGTTTCATCCGCCGGAAGGACGAGGATGCGGCGGCGGAGGATTATGTCGCGAAGTTCCGCATCAAAGCGGCGTCCGTTGCGGAGGAGCTGAAATACCTCAGCGGCGGCAATCAGCAGAAAGTCGCGATTGCGAAATGCCTTGACATTCATCCGCAGGTTTTTATTTTTGACGAACCCACGCGCGGCGTCGACATCGGCGCGCGCAGTGACATCTACACATTCATCAGTGAACTCGCGCAGAGCGGCGTTGCCTGCCTGCTGATCTCTTCTGATCTGGAAGAGGTGATCGGCATGTGCGAGCGCGTGTTTGTGATGCGTTCCGGCGAACTTGCCGGATGCGTTGAGCACGAACATGTTACAGAAGAGGAGATCATGTACCTTGCAACCGGCATTCAGTAATTTCAGGAAAACGGCGGAGCGCATGCTCCGGACGGCGGGAGGACCTTATGCGGCGCTTGTTCTGCTGTTGATCGTCTGCTGCGTTTCCAACGAGAGCTTCCGCAGCATACAGAACCTTATCAACATCATGCGGCAGGTGTCATACAGCGGCATCATTGCGCTGGGCATGACGTTTGTCATTGCGGCGGGCGGCATAGACCTTTCGGTCGGCTCGCTGCTGGCTCTTTCGGGCGTGCTTTCGATTCTCGGAATGAACGCGCTTCCCGTTTCGCCGGAATGGGCGGTGGTGATTGCCGGCGTGATAGCCGCCGGTGTCGGAGCCGCAGGCGGAACGGCGAACGGACTGCTCGTTTCGGTCGGAAAGATCCCTCCGTTCATTGCGACTCTCGGCACGATGGTGATCTTCCGTTCGCTCGCGCTCTATTTCGCGGATTCCGGACTTGTTTCAACGGAGAACGAAGTGTTCCGGACGGTTGGCGACGCCTCGTTTGCGAACCTCCCGCTTCCGGTCTGGGTGCTTCTTCTTCTGACGCTTCTGCTTTCTGTTCTTCTGTTCATGACGCGCTTCGGACGCCATGTCTGCGCGGTGGGGTCGAATGAACGCGTGGCGCGTTATTCGGGCATCCGGACGGGGCTTGTGAAGTACGGGACATATCTGATTGCAGGTCTTGCGTCCGGTGTTGCTGCATTTCTGTTCGGCGGCCGCCTGAATGCGGTCAGCTCGACGGGTGCGGGCATCTCCTATGAACTGGATGCAATTGCGGCGGTTATCATCGGCGGAAGTTCGATGAACGGCGGCCGCGCGACGGTGTGGGGGACGCTGGCCGGTGTGCTGATTCTCGGTATTGTCTCGAACGTTCTGGATATGTGGGGAATCTCCGTCACTCTGCAGGGAACCGTGAAGGGGATCGTGATCATCGTTGCAGTGATGATTCAGAGAAAACGGGGCTGAAAAATCCCCGCTTTGAACAGAAAATCATGAATTGACGGGAAAGTGACGGACTGAATCCGTCACTTTTTTTGCTGTCATTTCTGACGGAGATAGAGGAATTTTGCTCCGCCGAAGTTGCGGATTGTCTCAAGCTGCCAGTTCGGCGGCGGGGGCTGGAGACCGCCTTTGTTCTCCGCCATTTCCCAAATGAGAAGCGCTTTGCCGGACCAGCGGTTGAAGTCGGGATCGGCGAGAAGCTTTGCGACTGTCTCTTATACACATCTCCGA